>Ga0209570_1000682_pt1 | contig 30398 bp, 28 predicted proteins | sample EBPBio172007_DNA_FD_185861 | JGI IMG/M metagenome (GOLD analysis project Ga0209570, IMG submission 185861) | Wastewater treatment Type I Accumulibacter community from EBPR Bioreactor in Madison, WI, USA - Reactor 1_9/17/2007_ DNA (SPAdes)... | ecosystem: Engineered > Bioreactor > EBPR >... | reverse complement strand
AAATGCCAGACTTTTGTGCCCGAACCAAGTTCAACACCATCATCGACAACTGCATATTGATTTACATAGGGGGGTTTATTTTCACTCATTCTGATAACCTTTCCTGGGCTTGTTCAAGAATTTTTAAGACTTCGAGGGCGTGAACACCATCCGAAAATGGAGTTTTTCCTGTTAACACACACTCATAAAAATGTTTTTGTTCTTCAGCCAAAGGTGGTTTGTTTTCGTATTTCACCACTTCAAACGACTGATCAAAGGCTTCAAGCTGTCCATTAACTTTTTTGAATCCTTTTTTGTAGAACTTAAGTTTATTGTCGGGAAGACTGTCTTCAAAAACAAACATTCCTTCACTTCCGATAACCACAAGTCTCTGTTCCTTAAAAGGATGGAGCCAGCTCACAAAGATGTGTGCTGAGATATTGTCAGGATAATTTAAAAATGTTACTGTTGAGTCTTCGATATTTGGTTGAATTACGGCAGAACCCTGAGCGTGTATATTTATCGGGTTTGTACCAACTATAAACTGAATTATTGCGATATCGTGGGGAGCAAAACTCCAAAGAGCATTCTCTTCAGAACGGATTTTCCCAAGATTAAGACGGTTGCTGTAGATATATTGAAGATCACCAAGCTCTTTACCAACAGCATTTTTGATGTGTTTCACCGCTTCGTGATAAAGCAAAACATGACCAACCATCAGTCTGAGGTTATTTTTTTCAGCTATGTGTACAAGATTTTCAGCTTCTTTTGAATAAAGTGTGATTGGTTTCTCAACCATTACATGTTTTCCGGCTTCAAGAAGGCTTTTTGCGACAAAATAGTGGGTCTGAGCGGGTGTAGCGACAATTGCTGTCGTTATTTCAGGATCATTTATTATTTCTTCGAGCGTATCAACAACTCTGATTTTATCAGAAATTGCCGAAACGGTAGCGCGGGTTTTTAAGCCCGGATCATATACAACTATGTTTTCAGGGGGAAGTAGAGACGCAGCTGTCTTTAGATGATTTTTTCCCCAATTCCCAACCCCAATTATAGCCAATTTTATTGATGATTCTATATTCATATACTTTACAACTAATTAATGAAATGTGAAATTATCTGGGTGATGATTTAATTAATCCCCACTTAACAACATTCTTTATATTCTGCATAACCAACTCTTCCAACCAAGGTCCAAACCTGTCATCCCATCTTTGTGGGTGGATGGTGATCATAATCTTATCCGGGAACTGTGGGATGACCTTAATAACATCCTGAGTTGTTTTCAAGTCAAAATTGTATTTGGAATTCACTTTGTCACGGACGCTAACTTTATGTCCGTTCCATCTTCTACCGGTATCCGTCAGATAGAGAAACTCATTAAAATCGATGTCGAAGTATGGTTCACCTATAAGCCCAAGGTCCCGGTAGTTATACTTTGTCCAAATAATTTTGTTGTCGTATTTAGCCCGGGGACTGCCATGCATACAAATCGTAGTAATTGGGACAATCTTACGGAGAATACCAAGATTTTTTTGAAAACTTTCGTAAGCAAGATCGATGTGTTGATCAAGATTTTCGGCATGGACAAGGTCCATATCCTCGTAATGGTAACCAATCTCATGCCCGAGTTCGGCTATCGCTTTAATTATATCAGGCTTTAAAGTTTCGGGAATGATTCTGAAATAGTAAGTCCCCTTTACACCCAAAGAGTTTTCGAGCTTCGCGGTTGCAAGAGAATTTTCGGGCTTTAAATCAACATCGTGTCGGAGGAGAACAGTATTTTCCCCCGGTAAGGAAATATGGTCTCGAAAAGTGCGAAACTCATATTTTTTTACAAGCAATTCTTTCAGAAGGGAATGAAGGTTTGAAAGTTGAAAATCAGCCATATTTTTTCATAAGTTTTACACCAAATTCACCAATTTTGTAAAGAGGTTTGTTAAGGATAAGTTTAAAACGGCCGTAGTTAACCAACTGTCCACCAAATTTTGACTTAAACTCACGAACACCATAGTCTTCATCCGGTTTACCCGCTCCAAGAAAATCAAAATATTTCAATCCATTATTTACCCCATATTCTATCGCTGCATATGTAGCCAGTACACTCGGATAAATATCCTTATATTTCCCATCCTCACCACAAACATACATTTCGTACATTACACCATCATATATTCCACCCATTAATCCGCCAATAATTTTCCCTTCAAACTTTATTAGAAGATAGACCCCAATCCCAAATTTACTAAAATTTAAAAAGTAATCGAGATTTGGTAATGGAGTTTTAACTTTCGTCTTGTAAAGTTCAGCCAAAAGTTCGTAATATTCATTAATTTCCTTTTCATCTGAAGAAACAATAATTTCCGCTTCGGCTTTTATGGACTTCTTAATTTGGCGAAGTTTACTCTCACTTATTACTTTTTTTGTCAGGCTGGCTTCGGTTAATTTGTTGATAAAGTTGAGATGTTCACTAAAAACAAAACCGTGTTTTTCAAATATTTGTTTGTACTGCTCGCAATCAAAAAGATTTCGGAATTCAATAAATATTGCTTTTCCTCTGACTTCATCCAAAAACGACTTTAATAGCGAATCGCAGATTTGAACCCTATTTTCGACTTCAGAAGCAATAACAGGACCACCCCAAACTATACATCGGCGGCTGAGATACCCTTTTACCCCCGAATCCATAAGTATAACCCCTAAAATTCTTCCGACTTCAACCCCGTTTTCGCACTCCTGTATTAATACCGGTTCAAATTCCGGTAAAGACTTCCAAAAGTCGACCATAATATTAGACTGAAATAGATTCAACAAATTGTCCTTTTATTTAAAAGTTAATTGGAAATCTGGATTTTGTTTCATCACATCCAAACTTATAGGGTAATTTTCTACGAACCAAATCAAGAAACCAGTTACATCTATATTGTCATCAATAAATTTCTCTCTGGCATTTTGATAATATTCTTTCTTTCTCGGCAATTCCAGAATTTTTTCGATCTCTGTTAATAAACCATTTTCGTTTCTAAAGTTGAAAACAAGTCCATATTTTTCCAACTCATCGTTATTGCAGCCCGCCAAAGAATTTATATAAAATGCCGGAGTTCCAAGTACCCCACATTCAGCAGCCATTGTAGCCCCCTCACCAATAAAAAATTCTGCACCTGTCAAAGCATCGTGCATCTCTTCGGGTTTAATATTCATTTTGTACTGTCGAAACTCATCAGGGAGAGGCGATTCGGAAGAAATATAGACATTTGTCTTTGAGGCTAATAACCTGACTATAGATTTTTTGACCTCGATGCTCATTCCTTGTTGCCCTCTGTCATGTGATGCACCCCATGATACAAATCTTAGTATCGAATATGGCTCTTTAAGCGCAGCCGGGATTGAATTTGCTTTATCATTATAGTAATTGGGATGGAGGTAGGTTAGCTCATTGATACCTTTGAATTTCACCGTTTTTTCCCCAAGGTCTTGTTTCAAATAAGAGGGTGTCAATACTGCCGAGGTGAATGGCAAATACAACCTTACTTGCTCCATGTTCCCGGTATCCTCCAAGGAGATATGAGGTTTGTTCAACAAAAAAGAGGCATGGGCGGCATAGATCGATCCGGCACTCAGGAGTATGTCGGGTTTGAATTTTAATCCGACAAGAAACTCACGAGTATCAAATTTTATCATCCCAAGTATTTTACCGATTGTACTTTTATATTTTTTGCCAAATGACCTAAAGTTAAATCCATAATGTTTAAGGAGCTCAATCTCAAATTCCTTCTCACGACAAGTAAAAAGCACTTCTGAACCCGAATTGATGAAATGTCTGGTCAGATTTTTAAAGTAGTGAACATGGGCGGGGTGTCCAATATCTATCAAGATTCGCATTGTAATACCGAATTGTATAACTTCAATAATATAGTGGCGGTTGATTCTGAATCCAACCCCAATTCTTTAATCCTGCACCGGCCATGTGTTTTTTTCTCAGGAGATAAAGAAGTGATCGCTTTAACCAGTATATCCGCAATGTCTGGGGCTTCTGAATTTGCCATAAAATATCCTTCTTCATCACCAAATAACCATTCGACATCCCCAACTTTGGTCGACACAACACAAGTGTTACAAGACATGGCTTCTTTTATGATGTTTGGGGAACCTTCCCACTGGGAAGTCAGAATCAAAACATCAGTTGCATTTAGGTACACAGGTACTAAATCTGGGCTTATATTGTTAATTACATGAAAATTAAATGCACATTTATCGGCGGCAATCAAAATAGCTGCGTTACACAGTTTAAAGTTTTTTTCTGGTCTTTTCGGGTCAGCGAGAAAAGTTACATTGATAGTATTAATATCGTAACCAACCATTGAACAAGATTCTTGTTTATCAAGCGTTTTGAATCGCCTTAAATCAACACCATTCGGCAGAACAAGATATTCATTCAGAAATAAACAATTATTCATATTTTCAGACTTAAGTATGACTCTTTTCCAAACAAACCGGGCACACATACGGGTTAGTATCCTTAAAGGAAAAGATAAATAGGCGTCACTTCCCATTAATGAGGCAACCACAGGAACATGGCTAAAAGTCAAAGAGGTAAGAAATGCTGAAAGTGAATAATGTGCATGAAGGATATCATATTTACCCGCAACGATAACATTTCTCAATCGCTTTAGATTTAGTAAGTATCCAAAAATACCTTTTCCATTAATTGTAAAATAGGAAATTTCTACTGACAATTCATGTAATGAATCACCTTGATTTTTTACTATTGGCGAAATTCCGAAGTCAGAGTTTCCACTTGAAATAAAAAGAACCCTCATTTTTTCTCAATATACTTTATTATACTGTTGACATACACTTCTTCAATACTTAACTGTTTTTTAATGAAGCTCCATTCATTTGCTTTTCGCTGAAAGTATCCATCTGAGTATGGAATTCCCGCTGTACCAAAATAGAGAAACTGGAATTCAATAATGTGAAACCTGTCACCATCAAATGCAATATCCAATGAAGCATGAGGTACATCAAAATTTTCAATAAATCTTTCGGCATAATCCAACATCCCAATTGGTGCTTGAGCTTTTTCACCGAAGTAATAATTGTCATATCCACCCCCACTTGCACGAAATCCACGATGCTTCAATATTGGTCGAAAGAACACATAATATTTGTCTCCAAAAAAATAAACTTTCCAGTCATTCTTTAAGTTGGGAATGAAATTCTGAACTATAAATTTATTCCGATGTCGTGATTCTCTAATATAACCAGGGTGTTTTTTAGATCTAACCAAATCCCAAAAATCATAGAACAAATTTACTGATTTGCTTACAGTTTTAGCTACATGCTGTGCTTGCTCACCATTACTGGCCTTGAAAACACCAGACCCACTTGCCCCTGCCGCTTTTTTAACAACAATCGGAAAATTAATCTTATCTAATTCCTCGAAAAACTCTTCGACTGTCCCAAAGGTCTGAGAGTTTATGGTTTTGAACTCCGCTTGGTCCAATCCAGACCTTAATAGTTCCATAAACACTTTATTATTATTTGCTCTAAGAAACCTATATTGTGGTATTACTTTGAACCCTTGTTCTTGCAGTGTGAGTATTATATCTTCAATGTAGCTTTTATACAGATAATTAATATCTTCTGACGATGTATAAAGGATAAAGGGTCTTTTAACAAGTAATTCACTATTAAAAACATGCGAAAATTGCACAAAAGAAATTTCATAGCCATGTTTTTTAAATTCTTGATTAATAATTTCTTTATTAAATCCACTCCTGTATGGTTCATCAAAGTGTTTTGAACCAAATTTGTTTTTGTAATCAGTCAACGCTATAATGTATTTCATTACTATGCCTTAAAATTTGATAAAAATATGAGATGACTCATGACTTCCAGATATTTATTCCTCAACACCTCATTTTTTTCAATCAGTGAGGATTGACCAATGTCATTTACAAAAGAGCTATTATAAAGTTCACTAACTTCTAAGAAATTAAATTTATTCCTGTTTTCCTCTATTGCAGAAATTATGGACAAATTATCTAAGTCCACCCCAAACATCCTTCTTTTTAAGCGCTTACGGAAGAAAGAAATAGCGATCCTCATCCGACCATCAATACTTAACAAGTCACCCGGAGCATAGCCCTTATTGGTTGGATAGTCCAATAATTTTGGGAAAGTCCTTTCGATCAATTTTGCATAAAATAACTGCCCCTTTAACCGTTTAATTGGATTATCTGTCATGAAGTCATTATTTACACCTGAAAACTTGCTTTTCAACAATTCTGTAATAAAATTCCAATTTAGATAAGGAGCCTTAACAGTAACAAAATCGTTCATTGGCGAGATAAACTGATTTCCGAAGAATTTGCGAAAGCTCTCCTCATACCCAAATTTATACAGTAGTAGATTCTTTGGGAGGTGGGAGTTTTGGATTTTGTAATCATTCACTCGATCAATCACTTCTTCCAACTCACTTTTGAACTCTTCGATATTCAGAAACTTCAATTCGTGAGTTGCTTTTAATTCGCAAGCCCATTTTTTTATATCAGTTGAGTTAATCATACTGATTATGTGTCTTGAAATAAATTGCCCCGGTAAGTGAAAAGTCCTGAATAACTCACTACCAAATATACCTGTGACAACCGTGCCAGTATTTCGCGACAAAGACTTTGCGGCGTAATACCAATGCACTTGTGCCAGGTTAGTATTGAGGCTATGATCACAAACAAGTTTTGAACCCATTTCCCAAAAGTCCTTTAAATAGTTTTCGTCTAAATTTACAGGTGTAAAAGGAATTCCAAGTCTTTTTGCCTGGCTACGAGGAAGGGTTAAATCATCATTACTCTCATTTCCAAATGAGTATGTACCAAAACCTTTTCCAAAATATTTTCCCAATGCTACCAAACTTCTTCCATCAAAACCACCTGTAAACGATATAAAATCCCCGTCTTTAATTGAATTTTTATTCACACCTATAAACAAGTCAACAAGGTCATCAAGGTTGTTGTTCCATTCATTTGGATTTTCTACAAAGTGGTCTTCTATCGTCAATATTTTTTTGAGCTCTATCCTGTCTGAAATTTCAACGGAAGCATTAGATGGAACAAGCTTGATTTCGTTATAAATGGTACTTTCTGAAAATGAATAGTTGAAGAGATTTTTTTCAAGTAAAAATTTTTTGTTGATTGTGAGCTTATTCGGTAAAATTTCTTGCAAGAGACTTATTCTTGAGGCTACCAATATCCTTTGTGTATCTTCATAATAATATATCGGGTAAATACTTAAAAGCGAAGGTGTAATACGAATAGATTCTTCATTAAAATCAATACGGTAATATTTAGGAAAATCACCATCCTTAGAATTTTTAATGTCAGTGACCAGAAGTTCACGATCTCCAATGAATTCCCAAACCCAATTGTTAAGCTTCAATTGTGAATGCCTTATCTGATCAGAGTTTTCTTTTTCAACAATTATTACAAAATTTTTCATATCATATCAAAGAGGTAAACGATTAATTCTAATCCGAATTCTTCCTGAGAACAATTTAGATTTGTCAAAGTGATGCTCATTTATTAATTTTTCCCATAAAAACTATAGCCCTCTAATATTTAACTTAAAAAGATGCCATACTATTGTCACTATCATTATAATTACAACATAATATTTAAATCCTTTGAACACTCGTTCAGAAGCATTAAAATACCCATAGCTCCCCAAAATGAGCAAAAAGGGTACGCTTGGTAGTTGAAAGCGTGCCTCATAAGCCTTCGCCCCAATTATAACTATCATCAAATAACCCAGTGCAATCATTAATATCAGAGAACTGTTCCTAAAATCTCTTTTTATCGTAAGGAATATTCCTAACAGACAAAAATAGTATAAAATAATTCGAACGAATTCGTTGTGTGCATTTAATAATATTGCTAACTGCCGTTCATCCATGTTCAGTACAGTGGGATAAGGACTGATAATTGAATTTATTGTGAGCAGGGGGAGGGCTACTTGGGTAGCGAGACTGATTTCACCACTTGAGATTTTGTTTGTAATTGATGCCTCCCCAATATTCTCAATATTAGAGTACTGCTCCTGAATCTGAAAAAGCTCGTCTGAGTAATCAGCAATACCATATACTCCAGCAAAAATCATTAAAATTGAAACAGCCAGCCCCATCTTCCTTTCTTTGGCCTTCGTTAGGTTTAATATAAAATATACCGCTACTGATAAAAACAAAAGAACTGCCATTGCCGTTCTGAGATAAAAGAAGGAAGAAATTGCACTGATAATTATTATTAGCCTTCCGAGGTGGAGGCTGTGCGACTTAACTATTTTAATTGAATTATAAACGACTAGGGACATTAAAAATATCATCAAAGTTTCTTTAAGAAGAAAGGAGTTATTCCAATTTAAACTAGGTAACAACATCAATACTATCCCAATAAAGCGGGCGTATTGGATATTATACAATAGTTCAACAGTTTTGGTTAATATAAGAACCGTAAGTGCACCTAAAAAGATATTTACTAATTTGGCGACTATTATGGATTTAAAGACAAAAGTATTTATTAATCCTAGAAAGAAGGGGTAGCCCCAATCTGCTGTAGATCGCCAGTACCTATCAAGAATGGAGATAAATTCTCCATTAAAGATTTCCCCCGTTATCATGTTACCTGAAACTAAATACCTTTCAGCGTCTGATGGATTATATTCCAAAGGTAAATGCTGGGGGAAGTAAAGCCAAGTATAAAAGTATAATACCCCCATATAGAAAAATCTAACGAAAAGGGCTGAAATAAAAATGTGGCGATAAAATATTTGTCTATTCAGAGACATCCAGCGAATCGAGAGGGTATGAAGAAAAAAGAAAAAAAGTATTGCAGAAATCAGGATTAAAAAAAATATCGGAATGGGAGTATGATATTCTGGGAAGAACAGATTTAGTACTACAACGGTATAAATGATACTGAGAAGAGCAAAGATACTATAGCTTTGTGGGAAAACTGTTCTATCGATTTTATTAGACATTTAATTCATTCTTATACTTTGTGCAATCATATTAATTACGAACTAACAATACTGGATAAGCACCCCATGGCATTTGGTAAGCTATTTCATCCGGTTAGATTGAAGTTCTTCATTTTCAATCTCAGTACTTTCTTTTGAGTAATCCATCAAAGAGTTTTTGTATTCTAAGCATTTCACCTTTATCCATAAATCTTCTATAAAAATAGATTAAAAGTAATGTAACCATTGACAAATAGATCAAGAGTTTTAGACCTAAGCTAGGGGTTAATAATAACAATAAATTACCTATTATAGCGAATAGAAGATACTTGATAGCTTTGAAATGGGGAAAATCAATGCCACTAACTTTAAAAGCCATGAAATTTATGAACATTACGTAAATGACATTGCCCAAAAGAATACTTAGAGCGACGCCATCAATACCAAAAAGATTGATGAATGCAAACATTAATATTGCCGTCGAGACAAGCAACACTATTGAGGCAGTAAGGTTATGTATCGTTTTTTTTGACAATTCAAGACCTATTGCAGTTATTCCCGAAATGGATGAAATTAATTTACTGTAAAGCAATAATAAAATTATCAACCCAGTCGACGAATATTCACTTGTCGCTAAAAGATTAATGAAAACTGGAATCAAGAATGAAAAAGTCGTACTGAAAACTACAATAAAAAGCAGATAATAGTTGAATACTTTTATATAAGTTTCATTCTGCTTTTCTTCGTTCATTATTGAATATGCAAACGGTCCCCAAGCTACTTGAAATCCCGAAATGGCAAATTGTGAGAGGCCAGCGATTTTACTGCCAACAGCATAGAGCCCAAGAAATGCTATACCAAGGAAGTTAGAGATTAAATAGCGATCTAAAATGGGAAGTAAGGCAATAACTAAAACATTTATTGCAAACGGAGCCCCGAACTTTAATTGAGCCGGAAGAGTTGACAATCGATAAATAGGTCTGATGTAATTTCGACAATAATATAAGCCTAAAAAAGAAAATCCGAGCATACTTATCAATTGTGAATAGAATAAAAACTGTATCTCAGCTCCAAGTATAGATACTGAGGCAATCGATAAAATCAAAGTAACGATAACTGAACCAGCTGAAACTATTAGAAATTCTTTTCGAAAAAATACCCATTTTAGTATATTTTGTGTAAATCTGACAATGATGATAAATGGGATTGAAATGATAAGTATCGTGAACTCCCATTTGTAATCGTTGACTCCAAAATAAAACTTTAATATGTGATCTGATGATAAAAATAGTATAACTGCGACAAATATTGATGCTAATAATTCATAAAGAAGAGTTTGAGAAACCAGTTCGATTTGTTCTTCTTTGTCTTTTGTCTCATAGAAAAATCTTGCCAAGGACGAATCGGTACCAAAAACAATTAACACCAAAACGAAATTAGATACAACCATAAGAGTGTCATAAATCCCAAACTCCTCTTTTGTCATCAGATTGGTCAAGAGAGGCAAAAGCAAAATATAGAAAAACTTACTTAAAGAAGATGCCCCTCCGTATAAGACAGAGTCCTTTAATAAAAACAACATCCTCTTGTATAGTGAGGCCTGCCTTATTTCAGTGTATTTTTCAGACATTGTTTTTTTTTATTTGGTGCAATTGATTAATCATCTCAACATATCTTTCCCCAAGCCCTTTGCCACCAAAATTGTTAAACCAGACTTTCATATCATCTTTCAGTGAGTCATATTCAACATTGTCAGTGACATATTTATTTATAGTTTGACCAATTTCCTCTGGTGATTTCATATTAAAAAATCTAGGCACAGGAAAATCTAATTCATCATAAAATGACTCAGCAGTCATCTCAATATAATGGAAAAAGGGTAACCCGACACTCAAAAACTCCCAGCCAGTCCCTCCCCACATATGTCCACCGAACTCACTAAATCCAAAACTCATTATCTTAAGTAGTTCAATGATTTCTGGCCTGGTTAAAACCGGAAGCCAGATTACCCTTTCAGTAAGCTGAGCTTCCTCAATAAGTTCCTTTGTAGCATCTACAGTTGTTCCATATTCTACAAAAACCAGAACTGCGGATAGATCCCCCGAGATATCCAAGTATCTCTTGAAACCCGAGAGAATAGGGACTTTATCTTTATATGGAACATGACTAACATGGCAAAAAAATCTTCGATCATATTTCTCGATTCTATCAATCAGAGAAGATAGACGTGATTCTTTTCCTTGAATAAGTGGTTCTTCCAGATTAAAAACCATAGGAATTGGTATTCTCTTCATCTGAATTCCAATTTCATCGAATGCACTCCGATCAACCGTCAATCCAGTAGAAATACATAATCTTGTCCGTTTTAAACTAAAGATCATTATTTTTCGAAGCAGATACCCTAATATCTTTTTCAAGGAACTATCAATTGTTTTATTCATTACTCGATAAGCATTTACAAATTCAATGCCAGCAGCATACGGGTAAAAAATATCTAACTTGATCCAAGCCTTTGTTAGATATATTGGCACCATTCCTGAACCTATCAAGATATTATACCCTTTAAAAGTTCTTCTTATACGCAGAGGAGAAACAAAAAAGATTCCCTGTTTTATATCGTAATCCAGATAATGGATATATGGTTTCCAACTATTAAAGCAATAAGTATCATTCTCCGGTAAAAAATGTTTTTGCACTAAATCATTTTTCATTAGAAAAAGATGGGCATCCATTCCAAGATAACGTAAATAGCGCATAATGGAGAAATTGTTATTATTCATATTCCCAATAAGTGCTACTTTGATCACAAAAAATCCTTTAATTTGGATATATTAGGGGAACTCACTGTTACAGTTTTACCTTGGTCTTGATATACCAACATACTTGAGAGCTCTATTGCGTTCATATCAGCAGATTTAAAGAGTTTTTTAATACACTCAATGATACCAAAACTCCACAGGCAACCAACTGAAATGTCACGGAGATAGTTCTTTTGTTTGATAAAATCCATATCATATCTTGTACGACTTTCATTTTGATTAACAACTGTTTAAATGTGTTGACTAAATAGATTTTTGTTACCATATAAGCCGATTCGACTCTTTATTTCGATAAATATATTCTTGTTCAATTGCCGGTGCATGAGTGTGACAATAAAATTAAGTTTCATCAATACTAAATCTCTTAAACAAATTGGATTAATCGGTTATATTTATAATTTCCTGAGTTTTTTTTACACCAATATTCATCAAAGTGTCAATAATTGATAACCCGGGTATAAAATCCTTGGAACCAACTTGCGAATATATTGGATGCACGAACTCAATATATTTAACTTCAATCCCATGTGCTGTGAATAAATCATCCTTTTGATATCCTCCTGCACCGGCACCACTTAAGTAAGTTGTACCGTTATTCTTTTTTAGTATCTCAATCAATAATTCGGTAGCATTCTCTTTACAATCCATCTCAGAACTGTAAGATACATTAGTTTTGATTTCTAATAACTCCATTATCCGGAAAATAAAGCACAAGTTTCGGTTAGACATTCCCATTTCTTTAGATAGAAGAAAACTCTCTACAATTGGAAATATCTCCCTAAAATGAGGAGTACGCTTATAATTCAATTCTACCGTTCTAACTGCATCCGAATAAACTTTCGGGTTTGCATCATTAAACTGAATCATGCTAATCGGTAATCCAATTATCCCAGAAGTATCTGGCCGCTTTAGGGGTAATGAAAGCCATTTCCCTTCCCCATTCACAAGTATTTTGACTCTTCTCCCCCAAAATGCTGCATCTCGTGGGTTATTAGTAGTATGGTCAAGTATTACCCATAAATCAGCTTGAGCGATTTTATAGAAAAAACCTAACCAAGGAAGCATGTCTGGTTGGTGGATTGTAATGATCAAAAGTTTCTCATTTAGGATTTAACATTTTTTGAATGACGATCTTGTCTACATTTTCAAAATATCTACTGTAAATTTTACTTTGAATCTCTCCATTAAAAATACCAACCACTTTAATTGCCTGTTTATCCTGCTTAAGATATTTTATCATTTCATTAAGTAAATAAAACACAACGCCCTTGTTTCTAAAATCCTTGTGGACGACCAATTCTTCGAAAATATAATACCAACCAGCAAATCGTGGAATTGGGATACGACTAAAGGTCACAAGTCCTGATATTTGATTATCAAGCTCTGCAATAAGTATAGTCGAACTTCCGGTTTCTATTAGAGAATTAAAAAAAAACTGAAAATCTTCATAGTCTATTTTAACTCCATCTCTTAAGTCACCTAAAAGTTGATAAACAATTAGGCAATCATTCAATTTTGCAGTACGAATATTCATTTTATTAATATTTTGTTTAAATAGAAAATAATACTACGATCCGGGATTTACGAATCCTTTAAGAATCGCTTTAGATAAAGACTCAATCATTTATTAGATCACGGGTCACTAGTTCAATTAGTCTGTAATTCAAGAGTATTCCCACCTCAGAATCAGGAATTATAATTCCAAACTCTTCTTCGAGAGCTAGGATCAATGTAAGGTGTTTAAGTGAATCCCATGATTCAATATTATCAGAGGAACTGTTATCATTTATACTTTCCAATGAAATTTCAAATACAGCAGACATTACAGTGTAAATTCTTTCTTTTATTGTTGCTTTCATAAACTTTAATAATCTCTTTCAATTGTTAAACATTGTGTTGTTAAATATTTGTAATCTATTAAATTCATCTTATATTGTTTTTTCCCATCTATTTCTTCAATCAATTTAAATCCATTATAGTCGTAAAAATGACAGACTTGTTCATTTTTAGATGTGGGCAAATAGTACGATATCACTTGGCTGTACCCTTTGCTTTTCAAGAAGTATAAAATTTCATTAAGTACTGCATGCTCAATCTTTCTACCAATGATTCTACAACTCATTAAAAAAGTATCAATTTCAACTTCATTGTATTTGCCTGTAACTGAAGATAGAATAACTAGAATGGTTATACCACTTTCACCAAATTTATCAGTAACTGACCCTGAAAAAACATGGTAATTAACATTTGTAATAAAACCCTCCATCTCCATTTCAGAATACCTGCGTGTGGTCAGGTTGAACTGATTGGTTTTTTGAGTGAGTTGGGCTAATCGAGTAAACTTTTGTTTGTCATCCAGTCTAAGTAAAACTTTAATGCCTAAAGACTGAATGTATTCCTCAGTTGTGTTGAACTGTTGTTTTTCATTTTCACGCAGAAATTGTTCTTTGTAATAGCGTGTTTTGTTTTTGTCTTCTTCACTCTTTGCAAAATTAAAATAGGACCAATTCATTCGCATGAAGGCATTTTTATACTCAAAGGAGTTTTTGGGGACTTGAAATGCTACAAGCTGGGGTATTTGTTCTTTGATAAGATTGATTTCAAAGTCAGAATCATCAACAAAAACCATACTTTCGAGACCAATATTCAATTCGTTCGCTAAATCTCTGATGTTACTAGCTTTATCATTCCAGTTAACCTTCCATACAACAATGTCCTCAGGTTTGAGAACCATATCTGGGTGGTTTAGGAAGACTTCTTCTACCTCCTTAATATTATTTTTACTCGTAAGGGCTAGAATAACCCCATTAGCAGAAAGATATTTTATAATGTGCTGCACATCATTAAAAGGCTTGCCATATTTGCTTGTTGCAGACATGTCAATGCCACTCATTCCATCCTCACCAATTACACCCTTCCAAAGTGTATTGTCACAGTCGAGCAACAGAGCTTTTTTCGATTTACCTGACATTTTGCGGATTTCTGGCTCCAAGGCGATTAAATACTTTTTAAAAAACTGCAAGCTATAGGGTGCTTTAGAAGAAAAGTAGAATCTATAATCGTAAGTTTCCTTTAGTCCAACTTCTGCTACAACAATATCAATGTTCATCAGTACCAGGTTTTTCTCTGTCCTTGCTTTGAGCTTTTGATTCAGACTTTCCTTCAAATCAGTGAGTCTACCACCTTCTGTGAATCCTGTAAAGAATGCGAGTGTTGAGAACAGATTAAAGACCACTTTGGTAGTTCTTTTTAGGTTGAGCATTATCAAGTCTATTTCACTCAACAGCCTTACCTCCAATTCCTGTATCGTAGCATCATCCGCTGCCTCAATATAACCTGAAAGCCCCTCCACAATATTCAGTAACTCATAAAAAATAACCACCAAGTCTGCTTTGGAATAAATGGTACTGTCCTGAACAATATTGTCGAAGTTACCAATACTGATTTCGGGATTAAGCCCATTTCTCCTTAAAATGTATTCAAGAGGCTCTTTTAAGGAACTAACAATCACATTTGATAAAACAGCTACCTTTATGTGAGGACCTGATTCCTTTGCCTTCAACTTTTTGTTAAGTTGCTGTATTTCAGAATATTTCAAAGATTCCATTGTAATATTGCCATGTTTTCAGTTCAGTTGACATTAGTTAATTAATTATTCAGTGACTTTTGGATTTCTTTTTTGCCAACCCTAAGTTCTAAAAAGATCATTTGAGGAATTTATTGAAAAACTTATCCTTTTCCCTGTATCTTCTCTCTTATACTCAAATCGGATATTATTCATGATAAATTTGCTTTTCTTTTGACTCTATAACACTGTTGATTATGACTCCAGTATATCAAGTTCTTTTTCGTTGAAAGAGTATTACTTAGAAGACCATTTCATTTTTTCTTTCTTGCAATTAGTTATTCTACCAAAAGTTGTCATTTTTGCTTGGTAATGTCTCCCATTCAGTATGTATCACTTTTTTATTTTGTACTACTCATTTAGTGCAGTCATCAAAAAACAACTTTTTAGGTAATTCACTTCATAATTTTGTCTTGATCGTTGAGTTGAGTTTTTGACAATCTATTTTGGGGGACATCAAAATTTCATATCATTACTTGGCCGCCATTAACCCTTAAATTCTCACCAACCAAAAAGTTGGAACTCTCCGAGGCGAGAAAAGCTATTGCTCCGGCTACATCTTGGGGTAAGGCAAGTCGTCTGAGAGGTGTTTGCGAAGCAGTAAGCAATTTAACCTTCTCTGGGATGTCAGCAGTTAATTCGGTGATAACTAAACTTGGCGTTACCATGTTCAAAAGAATTCCTTTCGGTGCCAACTCAAAAGCGAGTGACCTGTTAAAACCAACCAATGCTGATTTGGCCGTTATATAATGGGACCATTCACTGTTGGGTTTATCAACAGCATAACTGCCAATAGTAATCACTTTACCCCCTCCCTGCTCAAGCATCAACGGGACCACCTCTTTACATAAATTCAGCATAGAACGTATGTTCAATTCCAATTGACCCAGATAGTCAGACCAAATCAAATCTTTAAATTTGATATTAGGTATAGTAGCAGCTGCACAATTTACTAAAATATTAATTTGGCCAAATTTTCTAATAACACATTGAACAATTTGCCTCACTGATTCCTCTTTCTTAATGTCTCCTGCTACAATTAGAGCCTGAGTACCCAGAGCCTCCAAATCCTTTTTCAATTTTTCAGCCGCTCTTTTGTTAGAGTGATAGTGAATAGCAATACTGCATCCATCCCTTGCGAGTTGCCTACACACTTCAGAGCCGATGCCACCCGTGCCTCCAATAATCAATGCAATTTTATTTACTTGATCTCTTTCAGACTGTTCCTCCGAAACATCGTGTTGTTCAATGATTTTAACCTTTGCCAAGCCCCTCGTGACAATTTGTCTGTTTTGGTTTTTTATGGTCGTTGCCAATTCTATGAACTGTTCTCGATCATGTTTTTTGATTACCTCCGCCTCCACTTCCAGAGTATCCCCTACCCTTACGGGTAGTAAAAACTCAAGTGATTGGGAGAACCAAAGAGCTCCATCGCCCGGAATCTTGGTCCCAATGATTGTAGATATGAAAGATGCTCCCAACATACCATGAACTACAGGTTTTTTGAACTGTGTTTTTTCAGCAAATTTTGGATCCACATGCAGCTTGTTATCATCCCCTGTTAGCTGCACAAATTTTTCAATATCATCTTGAGTGATTTTATGAAATAAAATCTCCTTGTCACCAACTTGGATCTCGGAATATCGTAACATTAATTTATCTTTTTTGAAAAAATGCCAATTAATTCAGTTATTTTATTCTTCTTGGCAGTGATTTCGTCTACATCTTCTGCAAAATAACTGCACCATTCAACAATCTCCAAACCTGACTCCTTCACAATTTCAAAAACATCATTCCGCGAGCCAAATAAATAAACATGGTCTATAGCAGGGGCATTGGTAGGCGTAGTCAACCAAAGATGCCCATCTGGTTTTAATAATGAAGCAAGTTTTTCAAGAATTGCCTTAGGTGCATCCAAGTGCTCAATCACTTCTCCAATTAAGATTATATCATACTTTTTTAACTCTTCGAAGTTAAGGATGTCCTTCCTCATATATCTAATCCGTCCTTCATCTTCACCTATAATTCTGTTTGTCATCTGCAATGATGTTTCACTAATATCCACTATATCAATATTTACATAGTCTGGGAATTCTTTCTTTACCAAATACGAGAAAAATCCATGACCAGGGCCAACATCTAGGATAGATACATCGCTTTTAAAATGTACTAACTTAGCTAATGTATGTTTAAAAAAAACAAAAACACTAAAATGATGCTTCCAAAGTATCTGAGAAATAAGTAATGCATTCATATAATAAGACATTATCTCTGGTTTCGAATATACATAGTTATAGGCATCACCTTGATTAGCACATCTATATTTACCAAACCTATAAAAATACAGCCCCTCTATACGCATGTCTTTAATCATTTTAAGATAATCGTAAACCACATGGATAATACTTAAGTCCATTGAAATAAAATATTGATTGATTAATCCAGCAAGCTCATTAAAATCCGATTTAAAGTGTTCTCTTAAATAAGAAATGTTGGATCTGATTTTTTTAGAATGAAGGCGATCCATTTTTTCTATCTCTGAAATCAAACCATTCACAAAGGAATCTACATCTTGAACTTTTTTCATATATTCTTTCATAATGCTAATTTGTTTATTTCAAAAATAATGAACATTTGTTCTTCATTTTGAAGTGAACTATAAAAGGGAATGGATTGATAGTCGTCGAACCAAAATCTAGTCTTAAGTGAAAGAGAGTTACCCAAATATGTCATTTCTCTGTCAGATTGGACACCTGTTAAACGCAAATTTTCGTACAGGTTCGGTTCATTTGATTTTATCAAAAATCTCCATGGAATTACCCCTACATCTTTTTGAGTTGGCAAAATAAGTTTTTTTTGATTTATACCTTTAATATAGAGGTTTCTCAATTCTAATAATCTATCTCGTTCAGTTTCAACTTGATCCAATTTTAAACAACCAAGAGCAGCGTTCAGATTAGGTAAACGAAAATTAAACCTGGCTTTCCCATCGTAGCTTTTTTGATTGTCATAATACCTAATATCCTCAATAATATGAGCCTTTTCAGAACTATTATGCAGTACCACTCCACCATCTATACAATTAAACTGTTTGGTGGGGTAGAAGGACAACACCATCACATCGGCAGGGGATTTTATGGTTGTACGTGTAAAAAATGCTTGACAAGCATCTTCGATAACAGGAACTCCGTATTTTTTAAAAATTGTAATAGGAGCTGGTATTCCAAAATGGCTTGGTGCAATAATAGCGTTGAAGGATTCCGTCATACTTAGAAAATCAAGTGCTTTCTCTGATAAACTGAGATGATAGGGATCAATATCACAAAATACAACCTCAAAACCATTTGCCAATACTGCGTTCGTTATCGATTGACAAGTAGAAACCGCTGGTACGATTACCTTAGCCTTTTGCAAATTCAGACTTTTTAATGCCAGAAACAGAGCGGAAAATCCATTTGAAGTTGTATTTGCAAAGTTAAATCCAAAACAATCTGCAAGCCCTTCTTCAAAAATTTTAATGTGCGGCCCTACAACAAGCATGTTATTCTCCATTACCTCAATTATTCGCTCATCCAAGTAAGGTATTGGACTTAGTCGTATTTTAGGAATCACAATCACTCATAAAAATGCTTTTCAAAATATGTATCAGGGTGAATTAATAAATAAACTAATTTGTGATTATCAGCTAAATGCTCTGCAAATGTCCTAGTATCGCCCTCGACTAATTTCCCATTATTATAAGATTTCCATCTAGTCCACTCAGAATCAGAAATGTAAAATGAGTTAGCAAATAAATCGAATTCAGGTTGCTTGTCATAAGCTTCGTACAATAATCCAAAAGCGGAAGCTCTTTTATCTTTCCAAAATTCAAGATTGTTTAACCCAGTCATACCACCGTGGCTTGCAACTCCTTTAATATTGATATTAAACATTTTGTTGAAAATATCAATATCCCTTTTAAGACAATCTTGAGCATTTTCATCCCAAATAACCGATTGATCAACAACTTCGGAGTGGTATCCTATTTCATTTCCGTAATAAATTAGTTCTTTAATAATTCTATAATTCTCAAATGAAAAAGGATTATACTCAGGTGCATGTAACCTTATGAAAAATGAGCCAGTTATACCAATACCCTTAAAAATTTCTCCAAGTTTCTCTGCTTTTTTAACAGATATATCTATATCGATTCTATTAATAATACATTTTTCTGGAAGATTATTTTCCTTTTTCAGAAGATAATAGTCTTCACACGTAATAATTTGATAACCGGCTTTCAAAGCGGTTTCATATTGTCTTTTTAGATTACTGAAAGTAAAATGAAATTTTTCCATTACTTTATCACCATTTCCAATTGAGTCTTGTCCGGGAAATTTACCAACACCCCCATTCCTTTCTTTTGATATACAACTAAGCTCCCTACTGCTACTGCACTGACATTACCTTTTTTTACCACATCGCCAATATGTTGCAAGGAACCAGCTCCACCACTAGCGATTACTGGAATATTAACCGTATTAGCTATTTTTTTGATAATCTCGATATCAAACCCTTCCCAAGTACCATCTCTATCCATCGAAGTAATGAGTAGTTCGCCTGCACCCAAACTTTCAAGTTTAACAGCCCATTCAACTGGATCGAGCTTTGTTTTTTCTTGACCGTCATTAACGAATACTTGATAACCACCAAAAAGAGCTTTTTTAATGTCGATTGAGCCAATAATTGCTTGACTACCAAAATGCTCTGAAAGTTGAGTAATAAATTGCGGATTACGATATCCCTGAGTATTTACCACAACCTTTTCGAAACCGATTGAGAAAATTTTTTTAGCCGTCTCGAAATTTTTAAGCCCTCCACCGTATGACAAAGGCATAAAACATTCATTAGATATTTCTTTGAGTATGCTTAAATTCGGGCCCCTGTTTTCAATTGAAGCTCTGATATCCAGAAAGCAAAGTTCATCGACCTCCAATTCATTAAATATTCTAACAGTATTTACAGGGTCGCCAATGTATCCATATTCATTAAATCTTACTGTCTTCACAAGACTTTGATCAATCAACTGTAAACAAGGAATAACTCTTGTGCGTATCATTACAGTTTCGCGAAATTATTTAAAACTTGCATCCCAAACTTATGACTTTTCTCGGGGTGAAATTGTGCTCCGTAAATATTTCCACTATTTATTGCTGAGTCAAATTCTATTCCGCCATAATTCGTTTTAAGTATAGAGTCGCGATCATCCCTAACTTTTACATAATATGAATGTACAAAATAAAATCTTGACTCTTCCGGTAAATCAGCAATAAATGAGTTAGATTTTACCGATTTAACCAAATTCCAACCCATATGTGGAATTTTTATCTGATTGTTTGGAAAGCAAAATTTAATAGTTTCTGCATCGATCCATCCAAACCCGGGTAATTTACCTTCTTCACTACAATTTGTCAAAAGTTGCATACCGAGACAAATCCCCAAAACAGGTATTTTCTCAATTAATACTTTTTTATCAAGAACTTCTTTTAGCCTTAGCTCTGCTATTCGCTCCATTGCTCTATCGAAAGATCCCACTCCAGGTAATAAAATTTTTTCGGATAATGATATTCTTTCTGTATCCGAAGTTATTTCCGCATCTATCTTTAAAAACTTGAACATATTGAGGATGGAGCCTAGATTCCCCATTCCGTAATCTACGATTGTAATCAATGCGTGTTTTTCTTAAATGGGAAACAATATTTCATATAAAAACTTCTCGGAACAAGATCAGACTTCATCAAAATATAAAACAAAGGTCTCAAAATTTCAAATATTTTTTTATAAGTTGGAAATTCATACCAATATCTTGGTGGTGACCCCATGATTCGATCATATTCTTCATCTGTTAAATCCAGTCTTTTTTTAAAGTAGGATAATAATTCAGTCTCGATGTATGGAGGTTCCTCGAAATACTCATGTAACGCATCTTCTCTGTTCATTTTCATAGCCCTGACTGACGCCGAAAGGCTGTTGTTGCGATAATCAATGTTAAACTTTTGAGGACAATATATACCATGGAAAAACGAGGTCATTCTGTTCTCCAGATGATGACCACCATAATATTGCCACCCAAACTCTTTTTCTAAAAATGCTTTTGCGTCTTCTTTAGAGTAAGCAATATACCACAACGGCCTGATTTTTTTTATTCGATAAAACAATGTCCATTTCATAAATTGAGTAAATGTCATTAACGGGTATGTTTTCATTGGTAGTTTCCCATACGAGTTATGAATGGTTTTTATATACCGACCGTCAAAGTAGTTTTTACCAAGGGGACTTATACCTTCAGCAACAAAGGAATGACCCTCCAAAATATACTTAATCTTGTATTTTTGGGCAGCCCTGTACATTGTTTCTGCTAAAGCAAGGTCAGTAGCTGCTTCAATCTCAGGAACACCGGCTAAAAAAAACGACTTAAAAATGTCATCCGATTCTTTATTGTCAATTACATGTGTGTACAAGTCAACTTTTAGTTTAGAGGTTACTTTTCTAATATTCTCAGTCGCTATTGATGTATTCCATGTATTGTCATAATGTACAGCCAACGGTCTCAATCCATTTTCAATTGCCCACCAAAGCATATAGGACGAATCAGTTCCACCACTTACACCGACAGCACAATCATAGGGTTTACCTTTTCCGGCCAATTTAATTTCTTGAATCACTTGCTGTATATGCGCTTCCCCTCTTGCAGTACCTGTACCATATTCTTCAATTAATTCATCCACCATATGGCAATAATTGCAAACTCCATCGACATCATAAAAGATGGAAGGAGTTCGATCATCATAAATACACTTACTACAAATTTTAATGTGTTCAGGCATAGTTAAATTGGTTTAGCTGGATTGCCTGCAATTTTCGAATTTGCAGGATAAGATTTATTTACAAAACTATTTGCCCCAATGATGGTGTGATCACCAATAATAACGCCCATAGCAATCACACAATTTGGACCGATGTAAACATTATTTCCGATTAGTGTAGGTTGGTAGTTATAATTTTGTGTACTCCCACTAACCGCCCATTGAACGGATTCGTGTGAATAAATTTGCACTCCAGCAGATATGCTGCAGTTGTCACCTATTTCGAGTCCTCCTGAACCGTCTAAAATTGTAAAAGGCCCTACCCAAGTATTTTCCCCAACTTTCACATCCCCAAAGACATAGGAAAGATCGTAAATAGATGCTCCTTCACCAAACTTCAAGTAATTAGCCTTTTCCCACCGATCGGAAATCAACTCACTCAACGGCATAACTCGATTAAATTTTCTTTTCTTTCTATCTCTTAATTCAAGAAAAATTTTTTTTACAATCTTTGTGATATTCACTTAGACCAAGAACTTCCTGCACCACCACTCAAAATTCATTAAACTCCAAATCAATAGGCGGTGATTTATTTTTTGTTCAATATGCTCGATTACAATCCGTTTAATGTATTTTTGGGAAATAAATTCGGTACTTACCACATTCTTACCGAGCAATGTCTCCTTCACATATTGGGCATTTTCACCACGATACCAACTCTCATCTGGTGCAGAAAACCCCTGTTTTTTACGATTTTTTATAACTTCGGGAATAAAACCCTCCATTGCCTTGCGAAGCACATTTTTCCCATCATCATATGATTGATAGGACAGAGGTCGTTTTAAGTTACCTGCCAGATTTTCATCTAATCTTTTTACTTCTTTCTCAAGATTTCCAAGTTTAAACCTAACCGGGATACGCTGTGCAAATTCGACGAGATCATTGTCCAAAAATGGAAATCGTTCTTCAAGTCCATTTGCCATGGAAAGTTTATCACCCACAATCAGCAAACCGGCCAAGAAAGTCTTGGCTTCGAAGTAGAGCGAATTATTGATATGATCCTCAGGTCTATCATATTTCAGTCCTTTGTTGAAGGTGAATACCCTTTCAAATATTTTTCTGGGCTCATCAATATCAATTTTTCTTAAAACACTCTCATTAAAAAGCAAATGTTTTTCATCATCCGGTACCAACCGTTGCCAAAAACTATAATAGTTATTAAAAAATTCTTTTTGGTCCAGTGACTGAAAAACTCTGTAGTATCTCCAAGGATAACCTCCAAATAATTCATCTCCGCCGGCACCTTGTAAACTAACTTTTACAAACTTAGAAGCCAGGCGACTTATGTAATAATTTGGATAAGACATTCCCACACGAAGATCCTCGATGTGCCATACAACTCTCGGCAATGCCCACTTCAAATCACCCGCATTAATTACTTGTTCATAGTGCTCAGTTTGAAACGCACTAGCCATTAGTTCAGCGTCTCTCCTCTCATCATAGTTAGCTTCAACCCCGGTAACTGTACTCATGTCAAAACCACATGTAAAAGTACTTATCCTTGGAATTTGCTGAGCAGCTATGGCTGTTATTGAACCTGAGTCCATACCTCCTGATAGATATGAACCTACTGGCACATCCGAAATCATTTGCCTTACAATAGCTTGTTTTAAAAGGCTTTTGGTTTCTTCCTTTGCATCTTCGAAGGTCATACTATTATCAGGTTCTGTAAACCGATAGTCCCACCAAGCCTCATGAGTTAATGATCTTGTTTGCCAATTAACTTTGACTGTATTTGCAGCCGGTAATAAGTAAACTCCCTTAAAAAGCGTCTGAAATGTAAACAAGTTTTGGAATGTAAAATACTCATTCAATGCATAATAGTTGATTGAAGCGGTATAGGATTGATGAGCAAGTATAGCTTTGATTTCAGAACCAAAGAGAAAAGTATCTGAAGTAAAAGCATAATACAATGGTTTGACACCAAACCGGTCACGGGAAAGCCAAAGTGTTTGTGTCGGGCTATGCCATGCAGCAACCGCAAACATCCCATTAAACATTGGAAAAACAGCATCACCCCATTCCGCTAATCCTTCCACTATCACTTCAGTATCTGTCTCGCTATAAAAACGATGCCCTAAACCCCTTAGCTTTTCACGAATTTCTTTAAAATTATATATACAGCCATTAAACACCACAGTCCAATCCCCATTTTTAGAGGTCATCGGCTGACTCCCCCTATCTGAAGGATCGAGTATAGACAGACGAACATGACCTAATCCAAGATATCGGTCAAGGAAATAGCCTTCTCCATCAGGACCACGATGTTTGATTGCCATGAACATCTTTTCGATTTCCTGTTTACTGACTGGTGAACGGTCAAATTTTAATACGCCAGTGATTCCACACATTAGATTTTATAGTTCTTTATTTTTTCGATAATATAATCCTGTTCATCCCTACTTAGAGCGGGGAATATTGGGAGAGCAATAGAGCAGTGATCTGCAATAAAAGCATTCATAAAGTCAGATGGACTTATATTATATTTCTTACGGTAGTACTCAAGCATATGGACTGCATGTGTACCGGGACGAGTGGAAATTCCGTTTACCTGAAGATATTCCATAAATTTATTTCGCTTTTCGTTCACTTCATCTATGTTTGCAGCAGAAATGCGCTCAGGTTCGAACAAACAAACAAAAGCTTGGAAACCGTGTTGAACATTTTTACCCCTCTCAGGTGTGACTATCCAATCGATGTTTGATAATGATTCTGTATAAATAGCAGCTATTTCATTTCTCCGCGCAAATATCGCTTGAGCATTATCCATTTGCGTAGAACCAATGGATGCCTGAATATCTGTCATACGGTAATTAAACCCCATATAGGGAAACTCAGGGAGTAAATAGGGTTTTGCACCAAAATGCCGTTGATGGTCTGACATGGTTGCGCCATGATCACGCATTGCTCGTATTTTAACGGCAAGTTCATTATTATTTGTTGTCAACATTCCACCTTCCCCTGTGGTGATTGCTTTTCGGGGATGGAAACTAAAACATCCAGTATCTCCAAAATTTCCCACATGTTTTCCCGCCAATCTCGCGGCAAATCCACACGCAGCATCCTCAACGATATAAAGGTTGTGTTTTTGTGCAACTCTCATAATCTCATCCATCTCGGCAGGGAGACCGAAAAGGTGAACAGGGATAATTGCCTTAGTATTGGCAGTTATTAGCGCCTCAATCATAGATACATCGATGTTAAATGTATCCAATCGGATATCACAAAACATCGGCCTCGCCCCTAATGATTCGACAGCATTAGCTGTGGCAATCCAAGTAAAGGCAGGAATGATAACTTCATCACCATTGCCTATTCCAAGAGCGGCTAAAGAAAGATGAAGGGCTGTGGTACAGTTTGAAACAGCGAAAGAGTATTTGGCTCCGGTAAATGTAGACCACTTTTCCTCAAACTCCTTGACAAACGGGCCTTGGACAACCCAGCCAGACTCAAGTGGTTTAAGAATATTGGCTTTTTCTCTGTCAGAGAATATAGTTTTTGAGATTGGGATATTATACACTTAAAAACCTTCCTTCCGCCAGCGGATCAATCTGGAAAGTCCTTCCACAAGATCATACTTGGGCTCAAACCCTAAAAGCGATTTTGCCTTGATATTTGAACCTATTCTATTTTTCACCAAACGACGAGCATCATCGTCACTGTAGGGTTTATAAGTTACCTTTAATTCAGAATTTTTGAGTTGAAGGATAAGATCGCAAAGTTCCCTTATAGATGTCTGCACTTGTGTTCCAACATTGAAAAATTCATCGGTAACCGATGATTCTGCAGCAAGTACATTAAATCGAGCCACATCTTCCACATAAATAAAGTCGTAAGCTTGAGAACCATCACCATTGATTACAGGAGGTTCATTAGCATCAATCTTATTCAACATTATTGGTATTACACCTGTATATGCGGCAGTTTGATCCTGGCCTGGCCCATACACATTCATGTATCTCAATCCAACATAATCGAGCCCATATCTATCAGAAAATGCTCGACACATTGCCTCACCGGCAATTTTGGTTGCCCCATAGAAGTTCCTATTGTTAAATGGATGCTCTTCAGTCATTGGAATCTCAGTGGCATCCCCGTAAACGGATGCTGAGGAGGAATAGATCAACTTTTTAATTTTATTAGCTACACATGCCTCAAGAACATTGAAAGTTCCTTCAATATTAACATGAAAAGCGGTGCGAGGAAAATCTTTACAGTGTAGCAACCACATCGCAGCCAGGTGAAAGACAAAGTCAATTCCATTCATAGCTTCATTCAACAAGTCAGTGTCTCGAATATCTCCGCCATTTGGATTAATTTTACACCGTGGGTCGACCAATAAGTGCTTGATATTGTCCATTTTACCTCGGGTAAAGTTATCATATATGATGACCTCCTTAGGATTATGTTTCAATATTTCAGCAACTACGAAGGAGCCGATAAATCCGGCACCACCTATTACAAGAATTCTAGAGTTTTCTAACATCAATATTCAACCTTAACATTAAAGATATTTCCTATAAAATTTATTCCATCCTCAAATCTAACCCCCACTTCAAACCCCAACTTCTCTTTTATGAGCTCAATGGCTGCGAAGGAGTGTTTTACATCGCCGGGGCGGGCGGATTCGTAAATGGGTTTAATGTTTTTGTCAAGGATTTTGTTGAGTTCCTCGATAAGTTCGTTAAGGGTTATTCGTTCGTGGCAGGCAATATTCATCACAAGCCCATATTCATCTAATTGTTTTGTCGCAGCAAGAAGATTCGCGTTCACTACATTTGAGACGAATGTAAAATCTCTGCTTTGTGTACCATCACCGTAAATTATGGGTTGATGGTCTTCTTTCATCGCGGTTATGAATTTTGGGATTACGGCCGAATATTGTGATGTAGGATCCTGATTTGGACCAAATACATTAAAATATCTGAGGGCTATTGTCTCGAGTCCATAGAGGCGGTGAAAAACCTTCATGTAATATTCACCCGTAAGTTTTGAAACTGCATAAGGGGACATCGGATTTGGTGTCATTCCCTCGTGTTTTGGCAATTCGGGTGTATCGCCGTAAACTGATGAAGAGGAGGCAAAAACCACTCTTCTTACTCCTGAACCGCGAGCTGCATCAAGAAGATTTAATGTTCCGCCGACATTCACATCGTTTGTTGAGATCGGGTCGTTTATCGATCTGGGGACGGACGGAAGTGCAGCCTGGTGTAGAATAGCTTCAACTCCACGCACTGCCTGCGCCACTGTGTGGTAGCTCCGGATATCACCTTCTATTAGTTCGATGTCGTTTTCAAGCCCGAGGAGGTTTCTGCGGCGCCCCGTAGAGAAATTGTCGAGTACACGAACACTGTGCCCTTGCTTCAACAGCTCGAGAACGATGTTTGAGCCGATGAAACCGGCCCCGCCAGTTACGAGAAACTTCATGCTACCACCATTTCATTTTTATAGTTCCACGGATTACACGGATTTAACACGGATTTCACGGATGTTTTATTGCAGTTCAAACCATTATTCCCCTCTACTTTTAGGAGAGGGGTCAGGGGTGAGGTGAACTCTGCGACTTCGTGACTCTGTGACTTCGTGACTTCCCTAATCATAAACGCTCATCTACTAATTCTTTATCGAAGAAGGATTTAACATCGTACAATACTATGTTTTTCTTTTTCAGGGATGGGACATCAAGCGATCTAAATTCGTCATGAGCGACTGCGAGGATCATTCCGTCGTATTCTGCACTTTTCATTTCATCACATGTTGTAAGCTCCACACCATATTCGTGTTTAACTTCTTCAGAGTCTGCGAGAGGGTCACATATACTTACTTCGCAGCCAAATTCTTTTAATTCTCTTATGATATCGATAACTTTTGAGTTACGGATATCGGGACAATTTTCTTTAAATGTTATTCCGAGTACAAGCACTTTGCTACCGTGAATTTTGTAACCCCCTTTTATGAGGAGTTTTACAAACTGGGATGCGATAAATGCTCCCATACCGTCGTTTATTCTGCGACCGGCAAGGATCATTTCGGGGTGGTAGCCAACATTTACTGCTTTGTGAGTGAGGTAATAGGGATCAACTCCAATGCAGTGGCCACCTACAAGTCCGGGACGGAATGGAAGGAAGTTCCACTTGGTTCCGGCAGCTTCCAACACTTCCACTGTATCGATACCCATTTTGGTGAAGAGCATCGAGAGTTCGTTCACAAATGCGATATTGATGTCGCGTTGAGTGTTTTCAATTACTTTTGCAGCTTCTGCAACCTTGATTGAGGTGGCGAGATGTGTACCTGCAATTATAACAGTTTTATAAAGTTCATTTACAGCAAAAGCAATTTCAGGTGTGCTTCCGCTTACTACCTTTTTAATTGTGCTTACGCGGTGTTCTTTGTCACCGGGATTGATTCTTTCGGGGCTATAGCCGGCGAAGAAATCTTTGTTAAATTTTAGTCCACTCTGTTTTTCAACCACGGGGATGCAATCATCTTCGGTGCAGCCGGGGTAAACAGTGGATTCATAAACAACAATTGCCCCCGGTTTGATGACGGTTCCCACTGTTTCACTTGCCTTAATGAGGGGAGTGAGATCGGGGATTTTAAAATCATCAACAGGTGTAGGAACGGTAACGATAAACAGATCAACATCACGAAGTTCTTCCTTGTTATAGGAATATTTCAGGTGGAGTGCTTCGCCAAGTTCTTCAGGTTCAACTTCGAGAGTTTTATCTTCACCTTTTTTGAGTTCTTCAACCCGTTTGGTGTTGATATCGAAGCCGATAACCTTATATTTTTTACCAAATTCGACTGCGAGGGGGAGTCCTACATATCCAAGACCAATAACGCCAATGACGAGTGATCTGTTTTCTATTTTCTGAAGTAGTTGTGTGTTGTAGTCTGACATTTTCAATTAAATTAATTTATTTAGTCTGCTAAGTTATAATATTTGAGCATTTTTTCAATACCAATTTCCATGGTAACTTGAGGTTTGAATGTTAAAATATCGTTAATTCGAGAAATTTCACAATAGCTGTGAACTATATCACCTGAACGAGGGGGGTCATATTTTGGTGTTACGGTTGTTCCGAGCTTCCGGGAGATTATTTTTATCAGGTCGTTTAGGGAGGTTTTTTCGCCGGATCCCAGGTTTAAAGGGGACGCAGAGACCGGGAAAGTCACAGAGTCACGAAGTCTCGAAGTCACACCCTTCGGGTTGGTTTCGAAGTCTCTAAGTAAATATTGGGATTCTGTGACTCTGTGACTCTGTGACTCCGTGACTCCATAATTTTGTGACTTCGTGACTTCTTCCAACGCAAGCTCATGTGCATGGACGAGGTCGGAGATATAGATAAAATCACGGGTTTGTTCGCCGTCGCCGAAGATGGTGGGGGTTCCGCCGTCTTTGATGATGCTGAGGAATTTGGGGATTACGGCCGAATATTCCGAAAAGGGGTTTTGCCGTGGACCATATACATTAAAAAACCGGAAGATGACGACTGAGAGTCCAAAAGCCGTGTTATAAAACCGACAAAGTTTTTCGCCGAGGAGTTTACTCACTCCGTAGGGGGAAAGAGGGTCATCGGGGTTTTCTTCGGTTATGGGGAAGGTTTGTGTATCGCCATATACCGCTGATGATGATGCAAATGTTACCCGTTTTACTTTGTTGTGATGTGCCGCCTCGAGGACATTTTGTGTGCCCATGAAGTTTACTTCGTACGTTCCGATGGGATCATTAAATGATGCAGGAACTGATGCGAGAGCTGCGAGGTGGATTACCGCGTCACATCCTTCCATAACTTCGTTTACGATGGAGGCGTTCCGAATATCACCTTCCACTATTTTAAGTTTTCCGGAGATGTGGGAGAGGTTTTCGCGTTTTCCGGTGAGGAAATTGTCGAGAACCACCACTTCCCACCCTTTGTTTACGAAGTTTTCCGCCATGTGTGAGCCGATGAAGCCGGCCCCGCCTGTTATTAGGAGACGCATATATCAGGATTAGAACACGGATGAGACGGATTTAACGGATTTTCACGGATTGCTTTATTCATCTATCTTGCTTTGCGGTTC
>Ga0209570_1000674_pt1 | contig 30644 bp, 29 predicted proteins | sample EBPBio172007_DNA_FD_185861 | JGI IMG/M metagenome (GOLD analysis project Ga0209570, IMG submission 185861) | Wastewater treatment Type I Accumulibacter community from EBPR Bioreactor in Madison, WI, USA - Reactor 1_9/17/2007_ DNA (SPAdes)... | ecosystem: Engineered > Bioreactor > EBPR >... | reverse complement strand
TCGGCCACGCTGCGGCCCTCGCGCAGCAGCTTGAAGTACCAGCTGCCATCGACGGTGTTGCCGTACAGGCAGGCGCCGACCAGCTTGTCGTCCTTGAGCACCAGCTTTTTGTACTGCCCGGCGCCGGGGTCGCTCATGACGATTTCCTCGGTGCCCGCACCACCCATGAAGTCGCCGGCCGAGAACAGGTCTATGCCCGTGACCTTGAGCTTGGTCGAGGTCTGCGAGCCCAGGTAGCGGCCTATGCCGAACTCGGCCAGGTGGTTGGCCAGTACCTTGCCCTGCTCGAACAGCGGTGCCACCAGCCCATAGGCCGTGCCCCGGTGCGCGGCGCATTCGCCCACGGCGTAGATGCGCGCGTCGGTGGTGGTCTGCATGGTGTCGTTCACCACGATGCCGCGATTCACATGCAGGCGCATGGATTCGGCCAAGGCGGTGTTGGGGCGTATGCCCACGGCCATGACGACCAGGTCGGCGGGGATCTCGCTGCCGTCCTTGAACCGAATAGCACACACGCGGCCGTCGGCATTGCCCACCAGCTCTTGCGTCTGCGCCTGCATCAAAAACTGCATGCCGCGCTCTTGCAGCGCCTTTTGCAGCATCTGCCCGGCCACGGGGTCGAGCTGGCGTTCCATCAGCCATTCACTGGCATGCACCACGGTCACCTGCATGCCGCGTTTCATCAGGCCGTTGGCCGCCTCCAGGCCCAACAGGCCGCCGCCAATGACCACGGCGTGGCGGTACTGCGTGGCCGCGTCAATCATGGCCTGGGTGTCGGCAATGTCGCGGTAGGCCAGCACGCCCTGCAAATCCTTGCCCGGAATCGGCAGCATGAAGGGGTTGGAGCCGGTGGCCAGGATCAGCCGGTCATACGGCACGCTGATGGCCTGGCCGTCTTTGCCGCTGGCGTGCACGGTGCGCCGCGCGCGGTTCACTTCGTTCACGGTGCAGCCGGCGTGTACGGTGATGCCGTGCTCCTGGTACCAGGCCCAGTCGTTGAGCACGATTTGCTCCAGGGTTTGTTCGCCGGCGAGCACCGGCGAGAGCAGGATGCGGTTGTAGTTGGGGTGCGGCTCGGCGCCGAAGATGGTGATGTCGTACAGGTCGGGCGCGATCTTGAGCAGCTCTTCGAGCGTGCGCACCCCCGCCATGCCGTTGCCCACCAACACCAGTTTCATTTTTTCCATGGCTCCCCCTTGCCTTGCGTGTGGATCCGGCCAGCGGGCAGTCATGCCGCATATGGCCCATGGCCGCCATCGGCCACGCAGGGTTCAATGCAACGACCGTGCCAACGCTGGCACAGGGGGCAATGGCCAGCGGCTACGGTGTTTTGCCGGGTCTTGGTGCAAGGCCCTGGTGCGGCGCACCAAAAAAGGCCGTTGGCGGCGAAGCGTCCATGCAGGCCATGCCTGCGGCGCGCGCTCGCCCGGGGTCTTGCCCGCGCCCACGGCGGGCACGGGGCGTGGGCATCCCTATCGCTCTCGACTACGGTGCTATCTTTTGCTTCAGCGCCCGCGCCACCGGCCGCGGCAGGCTGGGCAGCGACTTGAGCAGCCAGGGCAGCAGCTTGCGCTTGGCGCCGCTGAGCGACTCGGGCACCAGCGCCTCGATCAGGTGCGGGCCGGGCGTGGCCAGGGCGTATTCCAGCGCCTGGGTGAAGTCCTCGGCCGTGCTGGCGCGCACGGCGTGCACGCCCATGCCCTGGGCGAGCTGGGCGAAGTTCAGGCGCGGCCCGGCCAGGTCGAGCTGGGCGCGCGCCTTGGCGCCGCCTTCGCCCGCGCCCACGCGTTCCAGCTCCACGTTCAGCACCGAGTAGCTGGCGTTGTTGAAGATGATGCTGACCACATGCAGCTGCTCCCGCGCCATGCTCCACAGCGCCTGGATGGTGTACATGGCCGTGCCGTCGCCGATCAGCGCGATCACCGGCCTGTCGGGGCAGGCAATGGCCGCGCCCACGGCATTGGGCAGGCCCTGGCCGATGGCGCCGCCGGTCAGGGTGATCAGGTCGTGACGCGGGCCGCCGGCCGTCATGGCGCCCAGCATCAGGCCGCTGGTGATGGCCTCGTCGATGAGGATGGCGCCCTCGGGCAGCAGGTGGCCCACGGCCTTGCAGACCTTGGGCGCGGTCAGCCGGCCCGTGGGGCGGCCGGGGCGCAGCGGCGCCTGCAGCCGTGGCTGGGCCTGCTGCGCGCCCAGGGCAGCGCAGAGCTTTTCCAGGCTGGCCAGCGCGTCCTGCTCGGGCGCGGCCAGGGTGTGCACGCTGCAGCCGTCCGGCACCAGATCGCTCTTTTTGCCGGGGTAGGCAAAGAAGGACACGGGCGCCTTGGCATCGACCAGGATCAGGTGCTCCAGGTCGGCCAGCTGCACGCCGGCCATTTCGGCCAGGTAGGCGATGCGTTCCACCGCCGGCAGGCCGGCGCCGCGCGTCAGGCGCGTGGGGAAGACCTCGGCCAGCAGCGGCACGCCGGCCTGCGCGGCGATGCGCGCGGCGGCCAGCAGGCCGGGTTCGCGCAGCGCCTGGCCGCCCAGCAGCAGGGCGGTCTTCTTGCCGGATCGCAGCAACTGGGCGATGGCCTGCACGCTGGCGTCGTCGGCCACGGGCGCCGCACTGGGGGTGGGCAGGGTGCAGGGCTGGGCGCCTTCGCCCCAGGAGACATCGGCCGGCAGGATCAGCGTGGCCACCTGGCCCGGCAGGCCGCGCGCGGCCTGCACGGCGTCCACCGCGTCCTGGCACAGCGCCTCGGTGCTGGCGCTGGTGCGCACAAAGCCGGGCGAGACGTTCCTGGCCACGGTTTCTATGTCGGACTGCAGCTGCGCGTCGTACTGGGTATGCGTGGTGGCGTGGTCACCGACGATGTTGACCACCGGCACCTTGCCCTTGCGTGCGTTGTGCAGATTCGCCAGGCCGTTGCCCAGGCCGCAACCCAGGTGCAAGAGCGTGGCGGCGGGCTTATCCGCCATGCGCGCATAGCCGTCGGCCGCGCCCGTGGCCACGCCCTCGAACAGCGCCAGCACGGCGCGCATGCGCGGCTCGCTGTCCAGGGCGGCGACGAAGTGCATCTCCGACGTGCCGGGGTTGGTGAAGCAGACCGCTATGCCGGCGTCGGCCAGGGTCTTCATCAATGCTTGTGCGCCGTTCATGGTGAACTCCTTTTTTAATAGCTGCATGCGCTTGATGGATAAGCGATAGCGGCTGTTTTTGTTCAAAATTTAACGGTTGCGCCACAGCATGATGTTCAGCATCTTGCTGGCCAGGCCGGCATAGGGCGGCTGCAGGAAGTTGACGGTGCGCAGCGGCCCCTGTTGGAACACCGGGCGCAGCTTGGAGAAGGTCAGGAACCCCTCGTACCCGTGGTAGTGGCCCATGCCGCTGTTGCCCACGCCGCCAAACGGCAGGTGGTGCTGGCCCACGTGCAGCAAGGTGTCGTTGAGCGTGACGCCGCCCGACAGCGTTTGCGTCAGGTAGTGTTGCTGCAGCGCGCGTTCGTGGCTGAACAGGTAGAGCGCCAGCGGGTGCGGCCTGTCATTGATGTACTGCGTGACATCGTCCCGGCTTTGGTAGCCGAGGATGGGCAGGATCGGGCCGAAGATCTCGCGCTGCATGACCTGCATGCCGTCGTGCACGTTCAAGAGCGCCACCGGCGGCATGATGCGCCGGGCCGCGTCGCCGCTCTGCCCCGGCGCCAGCGGCACGGCCTGCGCGCCCTGGTCTATGGCGTCGGCCAGCATGGCCTGCAGCCGGTCGTATTGGCGCTGGTCGATGATGGCGGTGTAGTCGCCATTGCACAGGTCGGGGTAGCGCTCTTGCACGACGCGCTGTGCCTGTTGGATGAAGGCCTGCTCCTGGCCTGCGGGCACGAACAGGTAGTCCACATTGGTGCAAATCTGCCCGGCGTTGAGCATCTTGACCCACAGGATGCGCTCGGCCGCCTTATCGAGCGGGTAGTCGGGCGCGACGATGGCGGGCGACTTGCCGCCCAGCTCCAGCGTGACGGGCGTGAGGTTGGGCGCGCAGTTGGCCATCACGGCGCGGCCGGTCTGCGGCGAGCCGGTGAAGAACAGGTGGTTGAACGGCAGCTGGGTGAACAGCGGGCCTATGCTGGCGCCGTCTTCGCCACGATCGGCAAAGACGCTGACCTTGTCGGCCGCAAAGTAGCGCGGCAACACCTCTTGCAGCAGGCGCGCGAGTTGTGCCGAGTTTTCCGACATCTTCACCATCACCCGGTTGCCCGCCGCCAGCGCGCCAATCATGGGCTGCACGGCCATGGCGATGGGGAAGTTCCAGGGCACGACGACGCCCACCACGCCCAGCGCCTGGGGCTGCACCCAGGCGCTGGCCAGCGGGTACTGGCTGATGTCGAGCGAACGCTTCTCGCGCCGCATCCAGCGCGGCAGGCGCTTGACGGCGTCCAGCAGCCCTTCCTGCGCCTGCAGCAGCTCGGTCATCAGGGTCTCGAAACGGCTCCTGCAGCCGTAGTCGCGGTTCACAGCGTCGACCAGGGCCTCGCGGTGGTCCACCAGCAGGCGGTGCAGGGCGCGCAGGTCGGCACGGCGTTCGGCCAGGCTGGGGCAGCGCTGCTTTTGAAAGGCGGCGTGCTGCGCGGCGAAGCAGTCGCGCAGGGGCTGGGGGATGTGGGCGGGCACGTTGGGCACGTTGGGCACGTTGGGCCGTTGAGGCAGCGGGGACAGGTGCTGGGCGTCGTTGTGCATGGGCTGGCCTTTACGCGAAGGAACCGGCGGAAGAGCGGGCGGCGGCGCGCAGCAGGTCGGCGCATTTCTCGCCGATCATGATGCTGGGCGCGTTGGTGTTGCCGGTGGTGATGTTCGGCATGACGGAGGCGTCGGCCACACGCAGCCCGGTGCAGCCGTGCACGCGCAGATCCGGCCCGACCACGGCGGCGGGGTTGTCGGCCGGCCCCATGCGGCAGGTGCCCACGGGGTGGTATTCGGTGTCGGCACTGCGCCGCAGCTCGCGCTCTATGCCGGCCGGGTCGTCGGCGCTGATGGGAGAGAGCATCTTGCCGCGCCAGGGTGCCAGCGCCGCGTCGTTCATGATGGCCAGCGACTTCTGCACGCCCTTGACCAGGCGCGGCATGTCGTCCGGGTGGCTGAAGTAGCGCGGGTCGATCAGCAGGCTCTGGCGCGCGTCGCTGCTGGCCAGGCGCACCTCGCCCCGGCTTTGCGGCCGCGTCAGCGTGACATGCAGGCCAAAGCCGTGGCCCCAGTGCAGCTTGCGGCTGTGGTCCTCGACGATGGCGGCAACGAATTCGAGCTCGATGTCGCTGGCGTGCAAACCGGCTTCGGTGCGAAAGAAGGCCCCGGCCTCGGCCACGTTGCTGGTGATGCAGCCGGTGCGCTGCGCCTGCCACTCGCGCATGCCGCGCAGCAGCGCCATGGCGCCCGAGGGGCAGACGCCAAAGCCGGCGTCGCTGCGCAGGCCCTTCCAGTTCAGCGATGCGGTGATGTGGTCCTGCAGGTTCTGCCCCACGCCGGTCAGCGCCTGCACCACGGCAATGCCCTGCGCCTGCAGCTGATCGGCCGGGCCCACGCCCGAGCACATCAGCAGCTGGGGCGAGCCGTAGGCGCCGCCCGACAGCACGATCTCGCGGCGCGCGCGCACCAGGCTTTGCTGGCCGCCGCGCACGATGTGCACACCCTCGGCGCGCCGGCCCTGCCACTGCAGGCGCAGGCACTGGGCATGGGTGAGCACGGTGAGGTTGCTGCGTCCCAGGTGCGGCGTGAGGTAGGCGCGCGCGGCGCTGCAGCGCTCGCCGCCGCGCTGCGTGACCTGGGCCGGCCAGCAGCCCTCTTGCTGTGCGCCGTTGTAGTCGGGCGTCTGCGCCAGGCCCTGCGCCGCGCAGGCGCGCAGGAACGCCTGCGAGGTGGGAAAAGGGCTGCGCAAATAGGCCACGCCCAGCGGCCCGCCCTGGCCGTGGTAGTCGGTGGCGCCAAAGCATTCGCTGTCTTCGGCGCGCTTGAAATAGGGCAGCACGCTGGCGTAGTCCCAGCCGGGGTTGCCCTCGGCCGCCCAGCGGTCGTAGTCGCTGCGGTGGCCGCGGCAGTAGATCATGGCGTTGATGGCGCTGCTGCCGCCCAGCACCTGCCCGCGCGGCTGAAAGCCCTGGCGCCCGTTCAGCCCCGGCTGCGGCACGGTGGTGTAGTGCACTGAGTTCTTCTTGAGCTGAGCCTCGGCCACAAAGCCCAGTGGCGCGCGCGTGAGGACGCTGCTGTCCGGCCCACCGGCCTCCAGCAGGCAGACCGTGACGGCGGGGTCTTCGCTCAGGCGGCTGGCCACCACCGAGCCGGCCGAGCCGGCACCGATAACGATGTAGTCAAACTCCATGTTGTCTCCTGAATTGCTTTTAATTTGATAGCTGTTTGCGCTTTACCAACAAGCGCTAGAGGCCATTTTTTATATGATTTGCCGCAGCCTTCGCCGTGAGGATGCAGCCGGGCAGGAAGGTGCCCTCCAGCGACCGCTTTCCGCTGGCGCCGCCGCCGCCAAAGCCCGCCGCCTCGCCCACGCAGTACAGGCCGGGGATGGCTTGTTCTGCCGCATCCAGCACGCGGCTGTGCAAATCGGTCTGCAGGCCGCCCAGGCTTTTGCGCGTGATGAGCTGCATCTGGATGGCGATGAACGGGCCCGCACCTCTCATCTGCAGCGGCGCGGGTTTGCAGGTGCGCAGCCTGTCCGGCCCCCACTGGCGCGCATGCAGGATGCGGCGGATTTGCGCGTCGTCCTCGGGCTTGGCGCCGGGCGCAAAGTTCGCATCAAAAGCGTCGGCCGTGGCTTGTAGCTGCGCGGGGGCTATGTCGTGCGAGGCGGTGAGCGCGTTCATCTTCGCGGTCAGCTCGGCCAGGCTGTCGGCTACCAGGAAATGCGGGCTTTGCTGCTGCATCTGGCGCACCAGCCGATGGTTGCCCAGCAGCGTTTCCTTGAGGAAGGCCAGGAGCTGCCGGTCGCGGATGCGCTGGTTGTGCTCGGCGCCGGAGATGGCGAACTCCTTGGCCGCGATGCGCCAGTTGAGCAGGTGCCAGGTCCAGGGCTTCTCTTGGCTTGCCACGCGCTGGCACAGCCAATGCGTGTCAAAGCCGGTGACCAGGGGCTCGGGACCGATGCGCTCGCCCCGGTGGTTCAGCCACAGGGCGGACTTGCACGGAATGGTGGACAGGCCATGGCCGGGGAAGTGCGGGAACGGGTGCGGAAAGCCCGCCGCGTAGTTCCACATCTCGCCAGCGTGGGTGATTTGTGCTCCCAGCTGGTCGGCGGCCAGGTGGTGCAGCCGGCCGTCGGCAAAGGGATGCGCGCCGTTGAGCATGGTTTTGGGCTGCGGCCGGTCGCTGGGCCAGTTGCGCCGCGCCTCCTCATGGCTGCCGTTGATGCCGCCCATGGCCAGCACGACGGCTGGCGCGCGCAAGTGCACCTCGGCACCCGTGGCCTCGTCGATGGCCAGCGCGCCGCTGACCCGCCCATCGGTGTGTTCGAGCTGCGTCACGCGGTGGCGGTGCAGCAGCGTCAGCTTGCCGCCGCTGCCCGCCGCACGCAGTTGCTCAATCAGGCGCAGCGTCATGCAGCGCGAAGTGCCCCACAGCAGGTGGTAGCGCGCCACGCTGTTGCCCTCGCCGTTCCTGCCGCGCTCGACCAGATTCACGGCGGGCATGAACTTCACGCCCTCTTGCAGCAGCCAGTCGTAAACCTCTGTGGCCGAATGCTCGACGTAGTAACGCGCCCAGGCCTGCGGCCAGCGGTCGTTGGGGTCGAGCTCACCAAAACGCTGCCAATCGGCCAGCGCCCGCGCGGGGCTGTCGGGGATCTTTTTCTTGGCTTGCAGCCGGGTGCCCACCAGCGCCATGCCGCCAAAGGCCCACAGGGCCAGGCCGCCGAAACGCTCGGGGCTGTCGCGATCGACCAGAGCCACGCTGCGCCCGGCGCGCAGCGCCTCCAGCGCGGTGACGATGCCGGCCAGGCCGCCGCCCACGACCACCAGGTCTGCCTGCAATGCTGTCATGTGTTTGTCTCCCTGGGGCCAGCCTGCCCCTTCTTGTGGTGGCGAAGATAGCCGCTAAGATGGCCGGGTGATTGACTTTTCAGGACATCGCACTTGACTTTGCAGGCCACCGTATCCATGGGCTGGGTGGGCACCGTGCTGGCCGCTGCCGAGCGGCAGGGCGTGGCGCGCGGCGCGCTGCTGGCCCAGGCCGGCATTGCGCCCGAAGAACTGACGGCCGAGCGCTGGCCCATCGATCACATCACGCGGCTGTGGCGCGCCGCGGTGCACTGCACGCAGGATGCGGGCTTTGGCCTGAAGGCCGGCGCCGGCGTGGGGCCGGCCAGCTTCAACGTGGTGAGCTACCTGCTGCAGTCCGCGCCCACGCTGCGCGCGGCGCTGGCGCTGGTGCAGAAGTACCAGCGCCTGATCAGCGACGGCGGGCGCTTTCAGACCATCACCGGCCCCGAAGCCTGCTGGGTGGTCTATCACCCCCGCCAGGGCGCGCTGGCCTTCAGCCCGCACCAGATCGAGTCCGTGCTGGCGGCCGTGGTGGTGTTTGCGCGCTGGGTCACCGGCAGCGCACTGCGGCCCCAGCGCGTGCAACTGAGCCAGGCGCGCATCGGCCCGCTGGCCGGCTACCGCGAGGTGTTCCAGTGCCCGGTGGACTTCGAGCAGGCCTTCAGCGGCGTGCTGCTGGCCAACGCCCAGCTCGATGCGCCCCTGCCCCAGGCCAATGCCCAGCTGGCGCAAGCGCACCAGCAGCAGGCGGCCGCGCGCCTGGCGGCCCTGTCCCGGCAGGACGGGCTGGAGCAGACGCTGCGCATGTGGATCGCCAGCCAGCTGCAGGGGCAGGCGCCGGCGCGGGCGCAGGCGGCGCGCGCCCTGGGCCTGTCCGAGCGCACCCTGGCGCGGCGCATGCGGGCCGAAGGCCTGAGCTACTCCGCGCTGCTGGACGGCGTGCGGCGCGACGCCGCCCTGCAGGCGGTGGCGCAGACCACGCGCGCGCTGTCCGACATTGCGCTGGCCCTGGGCTATGCCGAACCCAGCGTGTTCACCCGCGCCTTCAGGCGCTGGACCGGTGCCACGCCCGGCCAGTGGCGCGGCCGGGGGGCGGCGGACATGCGCGCCCAGCCACCGGCCGCCTGACGATTGCAGTACAACAGCCACCCGCCGTCTCCATCCACCATCTCTCAAAGGAACCCAACCCATGCGCGCACTTCAAGGCATGACCTGGCTGCTGACGCTGCAGCTGGTCGGCGAAGCCCTGGCCCGTCTGCTCAGGCTGCCGTTTCCCGGCCCTGTCGTGGGCATGTTGCTGCTGGTGGCGTCGCTGCACTTTCGCGTGCTGCGCGAGCCGGTGCATGCCGCGGCCACCTATCTGCTGTCGCACCTGTCGCTGTTGTTCGTGCCAGTGGGGGTGGGCGTCATCACCCACCTTGATCTGCTGCGCGACTATGGCGTCAGGCTGATGCTGGTCATTGCCCTGTCCACCTGGGCCGGCATGGCCGTCACGACGCTGCTGGTACGCGCGCTGGTGCGCAACCCGCAGGATGCACGCAAGGAGGGATCTACCGATGCCTGATTTTGTCCAGCTCTGGGTTTACCTCTCGTCCGCGCCGCTGTTCGGCCTGACGGCCACGCTGGCCGTGTACGTGGTTGCACACGGGCTGTATGTGCGCTCCGGCCAGGCCCCCTGGGCCAATCCGGTGCTGTGGTCGGTGGTGGTGCTGGGCACGACGCTGATGCTCACCAAGGTGCCCTACCCCACCTATTTTGCGGGCGCGCAGTTCATTCACTTCCTGCTCGGGCCCGCGGTCGTGGCGCTGGGATTTCCGCTGTGGGACAGACGCGAGGAGCTGGCGCGCAACTGGGGCCGCCTGCTGATCGCGGCGCTGGCCGGGGGCGCCACGGCGGCCATCGTGGCGGTGCTGGCGGGCTGGGCCATGGGGCTGACGGGCGAGGTGCTGCGCTCGCTGGCGCCCAAATCCGTCACCGCCCCGGTGGCCATGGGCGTGGCCGAGAAAATCGGCGGCGTTCCGGCGCTGGCGGCGGTATTCGCCGTGCTGGCGGGCCTGGTCGGCGCGCTGTCGGCCAAGGCCTTGTTTCGCATTCTGGGCGTTGGCACCAGCGATGCCGATTGGATCGCGCGCGGCTTTGGCCTGGGCACGGTGTCGCACGGCATAGGTGCTGCGCGCGCCCTGCAGGTCAATGCCGACGCCGGCGCCTACGCCGGCCTGGCCTTGAGTCTGCAGGTGCTGCTGGCCGCGCTGCTGATACCGCTGGTGGCCCGCTACTTCTAGTGCAGTGTTTGATGCTTGATGGAACAAATAAAACCGATGGATTTTTGGTCTGTGCAAGGCGCAAACCGTAGCGATAGCCGTAGCTATCGCGAGGATTTGCAACGCCGCCCGGGCCGAAAAGGCGCGGTTTTATGTTCCAGATAGCGCCGAACACTGCACTAGTGATCCGCATCCGCTGATGCGGCCCTCCCGCAAGCGGCAATGGGCCCATGCCAGCGCCGGTCGACTGCCGGCCGAGGCGCTGGATGCGCAGCAGGCATCAGATATGCAGCGCCTGCCCCAGCGCACGCAGCGCCGCCTCCTGCACCGCCTCGCCCAGCGTGGGGTGGGCGTGGATGGTGTGGCCCACGTCCTCCAGGCGGGCGCCCAGCTCCAGCGACTGGCCGAAGGCGGCGGCGAGCTCGGACACGCCGCGGCCCACGGCCTGCCAGCCGAGGATGACATGGTCGCTCTTCCTCGCCACCACGCGCACGAAGCCGCCGGTGGCCTCCAGCGTCATGGCCCGGCCGTTGGCGGCGAACGGGAAGGCGGCATCGATGCAATCGATGCCGGCGGCGCGCGCCTCGCCCGGGGTCTTGCCGGCCACCACCACCTCGGGGTCGGTGAAGCACACGGCAGGAATGGCCACGGGGGCGAAGCTGCGGTTCTTGCCGGCGATTTGCTCGGCCACGCATTCGCCCTGGGCCATGGCGCGGTGCGCCAGCATGGGCTCGCCGGTCACATCGCCAATTGCCCAGACATTGCGCATCGAGGTGCGGCAATGCCCGTCGATGGCCACATGGCGCCCGGCCATGGTCAGCTGCAGCGATTCGAGGCCAAAGCCCGCGGTACGCGGCCTGCGGCCGACGGCGACCAGCACGCGCTCGGCGGGCAGGGCGAATTCCTCGGCGCGCTCGTCGCTGCGCACATGCACGCCATGCTCTGCATCCCAGCCCTGCACGCTGCAGCCCAGGTGCAGCACGATGCCGCTTTTTTGCAGCGCGTCCAGCACGGGTTGGGTCAGCTCCTCGTCGTAGCCGGGCAGCACGCGCTGCGCGGCCTCGACCACCGTCACGTCCACGCCCAGCTTGCGGTAGGCCATGCCCAGCTCCAGGCCGATGTAGCCGGCGCCGACGACGACCAGGCGTTTGGGCAGGATGTCGGGCGAGAGCGCGTCCGTCGATGACCAGATCGGGCCGCCGGGGCCGCCAAACGGCATGCTGTGCAGCTCGACGGGGTCAGACCCCGTAGCCAGCAGCAGATGCTCGCAGCGCACGCGCACGGCCTCGCCGTCCACCTGCACGATGGCCGTCTTGCCGTCCTCGATCTGCGCCCAGCCCTTCAAGACCTTGACGCCGGCCTTGCGCAAGAGCGCGCCCACGCCGCCCGTGAGGCGGGTGACGATGCCGTCCTTCCAGCGCACGGTCTGCGCGATGTCGATCTGCGGGTCTGCCACGCGTATGCCCAGCTGTGAGCCCGCCGCCTGGTGGCGCGCGGTCTCGAAGTTTTCAGCCGCATGGATCAGCGCCTTGGACGGGATGCAGCCAATGTTCAGGCAGGTGCCGCCCAGCTGCGCTCCTTCAGCCAGCACCGTGGGTATGCCCAACTGGCCGGCGCGTATCGCGGCCACATAGCCGCCGGGACCACCGCCGATGACCAGCAGTTTGGTAGTCAATTCCTTCATCACATCACTCCACAAACAGCAGGGCCGGGGTTTCAAGTAGCTGGCGTATCGCCTGGATGAACTGCGCCGCGTCCATGCCATCGACCACGCGGTGGTCGAACGAGGACGACAGGTTCATCAGCTGGCGCGCCACCACCTGGCCATTGCGCAGCATCGGGCGCTCGACCATGCGGTTGACGCCGACGATGGCCACCTCGGGGTGGTTGATCACCGGGGTGCTGACGATGCCGCCGAGCGCCCCCAGGCTGGTCAGGGTGATGGTGGAGCCCGAGAGCTCGTCACGCCCCAGCTTGCCACTCTTGGCGCCCTCGGCCACGCGGGCGATGCCGGCGGCGCAGGCCCACAGGTCCAGGCTTTCGGCATGGCGCAGCACCGGCACCATCAGGCCGCCATCGGTCTGCGCGGCGATGCCTAAGTGCACGCCCTCGTGGCGCGTGACCACGCCGGCGTCGTCATCAAAACGGGCGTTGATCTGCGGGAAGTCACGCAGGGCCAGCACCATGGCGCGGGCCAAAAACGGCAGCAGCGTGAGCTTGCCGCGCGTGGCGCCGTGGATCTTGTTGAGCTGCTGGCGCAAGGCCTCCAGCTCGGTCACATCCACCTCTTCGACATAGCTGAAATGCGGGATGCGGCGCTTGGCGTCCTGCATCTTCTGCGCGATCTTGCGGCGCAGGCCGATGACGGGAATCGCCTCCTCGCCATGGCGCTCGACGTACTGCGAGCCCACGGCCGCCGCCTGGCCGCCGCCGGCGGCAAAGGCGTCCAGGTCGTGGTGCTCGATGCGCGCGGCCGGGCCGCTGCCGTGGACCAGGCGCAGGTCAATGCCCAGATCCAGCGCACGGCGGCGCACCGAGGGCGCAGCCAGCGGGCGCTCGCCCTCCTTGCGTGCCACGGCGGCGGGGCGTGCGGCCCGGGCGGGCGCGGCCTTGGGCGCGGGGGCGCTGGCAGGCGGCGCCACCGGGGTCGCCACTGGCGCAGGTACAGCTACTGAAACAGGAGCTGCTTGCGCTTTACTGGTGGGCGTTGGAGCCGAATTTTCCTTTAGATTGCCCTCGCCCTCGACCTCCAGGCGCACCAGTTCGGCGCCCACGGCCATCACCTGGCCCACGGCGCCGCCCAGAGAAATCACCTTGCCGTGCACGGGCGACGGCACCTCGACGGTGGCCTTGTCGGTCATCACGTCGGCCAGATGCTGATCCTCTGTCACGCTGTCGCCCGGCTGCACATTCCAGGTCACCAGCTCCACCTCGGCTATGCCCTCGCCAATGTCGGGCACGCGAATTACATAAATACCCATGATGTCATGCCTCCACTGCGCGCTTCAGGGCCTCGGCGACGCGCGCCGGGCCGGGGAAATACGCCCATTCCTGGGCGTGCGGATAGGGTGTGTCCCAACCGGTCACGCGTTCTATGGGGGCTTCGAGGTGATAGAAGCAATGCTCCTGCACCAGCGCGGTCAGCTCGGCGCCAAAGCCGCTGGTGCGCGTGGCCTCGTGCACCACGACGCAGCGGCCGGTCTTCTTCACCGACTCCAGAATGGTGTCCAGATCCAGCGGCCAGAGGCTGCGCAGGTCGATGATCTCGGCGTCCACGCCGGCCTCGCGCGCTGCCGCCTCGGCCACCCAGACCATGGTGCCGTAGGCCAGCACCGTCACCGCCTTGCCGGGGCGGAACACCACGGCCTTGTCCAGCGGCACGTTGTAGTAGCCCTCGGGCACGCGGCCCATGTCGTGCTTGGACCAGGGCACGACGGGTTTGTCGTGGTGGCCGTCGAAGGGGCCGTTGTACAGGCGCTTGGGCTCCAGGAAGATCACCGGGTCTTCGCACTCGATGGACGAGATCAAGAGGCCCTTGGCGTCATACGGGTTGCTCGGCATGACCGTGCGCAGGCCGCAGACATGGGTGAAGAAGGCCTCGGGGCTCTGGCTGTGCGTCTGCCCGCCATAGATGCCGCCGCCGCAGGGCATGCGGATCACCATGGGGGCGGAAAAGTCGCCCGCCGAGCGGTGGCGCAGGCGCGCCGCCTCGGAGACGATCTGGTCGGTGGCCGGGTAGAAGTAGTCGGCGAACTGGATCTCGACCACGGGCTTCAATCCGTAGGCCGCCATGCCGATGGCCGTGGCGACGATGCCCGATTCGTTGATCGGCGCGTCAAAGCAGCGCGTCTTGCCATACTTGGCCTGCAGGCCCTCGGTGACACGGAACACGCCGCCGAAGTAACCCACGTCCTCGCCGTAGACGATGACGTTGTCGTCGCGACCCATCATCACGTCCAGACCCGAGCGCAGCGCCTGGATCATGGTCATGGGGACGCCGCCCTGGACTTGGTTGTGTTCTGCCATGGCTTAGACCCCCATCTGCTGACGCTGCCGGCGCAGGTGCTCAGGCATGTCCTTGTACACATCGTCGAACATGGTCGCGGCGCTGGGCACGCGGCCATCGAGCAGCGAGCCGTGGCGCTCGGCCTCCTTTTGCGCGGCCATGACCTCGGCTTCGAGCTCCTTGTGCGCGGCCTCGTGCTGGGCTTCGCTCCATTCGCCGATGACGATCAGGTGCTGTTTCAGCCGCTCTATCGGGTCGCCCAGCGGGAAGCGCTGCCAGTCGTCGGCGGGGCGGTATTTGCTCGGGTCGTCCGACGTGGAGTGCGGGCCGGCGCGGTAGGTTTCCCACTCGATCAGCGTCGGGCCGCAGTTGCTGCGCGCGCGCTCGGCCGCCCATTGCGAGGCCGCATAGACGGCCAGGAAGTCGTTGCCATCGACGCGCAGCGAGGCAATGCCCACGCCCACGCCGCGCTGGGCAAAGGTGGTACCCTCGCCGCCGGCAATGGCCTGGAAGGTGGAGATGGCCCACTGGTTGTTGACCACGTTGATGATCACCGGCGCGCGGTAGACATGGGCAAAGGTGAGCGCGGTGTGGAAGTCGCTCTCGGCCGTGGAGCCGTCGCCGATCCACGCGGAAGCTATTTTTGTGTCGCCCTTGATGGCCGACGCCATGGCCCAGCCCACGGCCTGCGGCACCTGGGTGCCGAGGTTGCCCGAGATGCTGAAGAAACCGGCGCGCTTGTACGAGTACATCACCGGCAGCTGGCGGCCCTTGATGGGGTCGGCCTCGTTGCTCATCAGCTGGCAGATCATCTCGGCCATCGAGACATCGTCACGCGCCAGCAAGAGCCCCTGCTGGCGGTAGGTGGGAAAGCACATGTCCCCGTCCTGCAGCGCCATGGAATGCGCCACGGCGATCGCCTCCTCACCCAGGCACTGCATGTAGAAGGAGAGCTTTTTCTGCCGCTGGGCAAGCAGCATGCGCGCGTCGAAGATGCGCGTCTTCATCATCGCGCGCAGGCCGCGGCGCATGCGCTCGGGATGCATGGCGGGAGCCCAGGGGCCTTGCGCCTTGCCATCGTCATCGAGCACGCGCACCAGGCTGGTGGCCAGGTCGGCGGTGTCTGCGGGGGCGGTATCGGGTGGGGGTCTGCGCACGCTGCCTGCGGGCGAGACGGAGAGGTAGGAAAAGTCGGTCTTGCAGCCCGGCCTGCCAGTAGGCTCGGGCACATGCAGCCGTAGGGCTGTGTGCGGGGTCATCCACTATTCTCCTTGTGCCAAATTGTGTCGGGCACAGCGTTAGGAACAGAACAGGGCGCCAGATCGTGGCGCCCTGTCCCTGAAGCGCCAAAAGCGCAACCGTAGATTCTAGGTGGTGGAGTTGTCGCCAGACCCCCGGGTTTCTACCGGGGCGGCAAAAATCAGCTGCCCTGCCAGCGGCGCAACACCAGGCTGGCGTTGGTGCCGCCAAAGCCGAAACTGTTGGACAGCACCTGGGTCAGCTGCGCATCGCGCGTGGCGGTGACCAGCGGCATGCCGTCGAGCTCAGGATCCGGCGTCTCGACGTTGACCGAGCCGGCGATGAAACCCTTGTTCATCATGATCAGGCAGTAGATCGCCTCCTGCACGCCGGTGGCGCCCAGCGAGTGGCCGGTCAGCGACTTGGTGCTGGAAAACGGCGGCACCTGGTCGCCAAACACGGCGCGCATGGCGCGCACCTCCTGCATGTCGCCCACCGGCGTGGAGGTGCCATGGGTGTTGATGTAGTCGATGGGGCCGGCCAGCCCCTCCATGGCCTGGCGCATGCAGGCCACGGCGCCGTCGCCGGACGGCGCGACCATGTCCTCGCCGTCGCTCGTCGCACCAAAGCCCACGACCTCGGCCAGGATGGTGGCGCCGCGCGCCAGGGCATGTTCCAGGCTCTCCAGCACCACGGCGCCGCCGCCGCCGCCGATCACAAAGCCGTCGCGATGGGCGTCATAGGCGCGGGACGCCTTGTCGGGCGTGGCGTTGTACTTGGCCGACATGGCGCCCATGCCGTCGAACAGCAGCGCCATGCCCCAACTCAATTCCTCGCCGCCGCCGGCAAACATCACGTCCTGCATGCCCCAGGCGATCTGCTGCGCCGCCGCGCCAATGCAATGCGCCGACGTCGAGCAGGCCGAGGTGATGGAGTAGTTGATGCCCTTGACCTTGAAGTTGGTCGCGAGGCAGGCCGACACCGTGCTGCTCATGCAGCGCGTGACCTGGTACGGGCCGACGCGGCGAATGCCCTTCTCGCGCAGCGTGTCGGCGGCCTCGATCTGGTTGGCCGGCGAGCCGCCGCCCGAACCCATGATCAGGCCGGTGCGCGGGTGGCTCACCTGTTCGGGGCTCAAGCCGGCCTGCTTGATCGCATCTTCCAGCGCGATCTGCGCGTAGGCCGCGGCGTCGCCCATGAAGCGCAATTGCTTGCGGTCTATGCGCGCCTCGATGTCGATCTCGGGCCGGCCGGCCACCTGGCTGCGCAGGCCCAGCTCGGTGAACTTCTCCACCGCGCGGATGCCGCTCTTGCCCTGGCGCAGCGAGGCCTCGACCGTGTCCAGGTCGTTGCCAATGCAGGACACGATGCCTGCACCCGTGATGACGACGCGCTTCTTGCTCATGCTGCTTCCTTTGCCCCTTCCTCGCGCAGGAACAGCCCCACGCGCAGGTCGTTGGCGACGTAGATTTCCTTGCCGTCGGCGAGCAGGCGCGCATCGCCTATGGCCATGTTCAGCTTGCGCTTGATGACGCGCTTGATGTCGATCTCGTAGGTCACCAGCTTCACGTCGGGGCCGACCTCGCCGGTGAACTTGACCTCGCCCGCGCCCAACGCGCGCCCGCGCCCGGGCAGGCGCAGCCAGGTCAGGTAAAAGCCGATCAGCTGCCACATGGCATCCAGCCCCAGGCAGCCGGGCATGACCGGGTCGCCCTGGAAGTGGCAGTCGAAGAACCACAGGTCGGGCTTGACGTCCAGTTCGGCCACGATCTTGCCCAGGCCGTGCGCGCCGCCGTCGGCGTCGATATGCGTGATGCGGTCGAACATCAGCATCGGGGGCAGGGGCAGGCGGCCACTGTCGGGGTTGAACAAGCGGCCCTCGCCGGAAGCAATCAGTTGTTCGTAGGAAAAGGAATCAGCCATTGATGCTTGTGATTTTTGTAGAGGGTAGGCCCCACACCGCAGGGCCTTGAAAAGTGTCCATTATCCAGTGTCCCGATAGCCTGGCTAGATATACCTTGCCCTTTGTGCCCGCCGCGGTCAATGCCTGCGCCGGCGCAGCCAGGCCCAGGCGGCCAGGCCCAGGCCCAGCGCCCACAGTGGCGCCAGTCCCCAGCGCGACACCCACCAGGCATAGGGCGTGACGGCGCCGCCGCGCCCCTGCACCTGGGCGTTGAGCGCCTTGCGCTGGAAGGCCGGCAGGCGGTGGGTGACGCGCGCGCGATGGTCTATCACGGCCGTGGCGCCGGTGTTGGTGGCGCGCAGCATGGGACGCTCGAACTCCAGCGCGCGCAGGCGGCTGATGGCCAGGTGCTGGTCGATCGCCACGGTGTCGCCAAACCAGCCGATGTTGCTCATGTTGGCCATGATGGTGGGGGCGCTCGCCGGGTCGCGAAAGCGCGCGCCCAGCTCCTCGCCAAACAAATCCTCGTAGCAGATGTTGGGCGCGATGCGCTCGCCCGCCCAGGGTAGCGAGGGCTGGCCCACGGCGCCGCGGTTGAAGTCGCCCAGCGGGATGTTCATCATCTCGGTGAACCAGCGGAAGAACGGCGGTATGAACTCGCCAAACGGCACCAGATGGTGCTTGTCGTAGCGGTAGGGCGGCTGCTGGCCCGGCGCGAAGCCGAGCACCGAGTTGGTGTAGCCCTGCTCCAGGTTGCCCAGCGGTATGCCCAGCAGCAGCGCCTGGCGACCGCTGGAGAAGCGCTCGGCAATCTCCTCCAGGTAGCCCGGCACCAGTTGCTGGGGCAGCAGCGGGATCGCCGTCTCGGGCGCCACCACCAGGGCGGCATCGGTAAAGCGCACCTGCTCGTAGTACCAGTGCAGGGCCAGGGGTACGCCGCTGCCGGGCTGGAACTTCTCGTCCTGCGGGATATTGCCCTGCAACAGCGTGACGGACAGGCTTTTGTGCTCCTCTGCCGGCGCGCCGCAGCCCTCGACGGCGCAATGGCGCTGCCAGGCCAGGCCCGCCCAGGCGAGCAACAGCAGGGCCAGGCCGGCCCACCAGCGAGCCCGGCGCAGATCGCCCGGACGCCACTGCGCCAGGCCCATGGCCAGCGCCGCCGCCACAAAGCCCATGCCGTACACGCCGACGCTGCGCGCCAGCACGGCCAGCGGCCCATCGGCATGGGCGTAACCACCCGCGCCCCAGGGAAAGCCGGTCCACCACTGGCCGCGCGCCAGCTCGGCCAGCAGCCACAACGCAGCAAAAACAATAGCTGACTGCGCCCTGCAGTTGGGCGCCACACGCCAAAACAATGCAGAAACTGCCGCATAGTAACTGGCCAGAAAGAGCGCCAGCGCCAGCACCGCCAGCGCCGCCAGCGGCGCGGCCAGGCCGCCATAGGTGTGCATGGAGATGAACAGCCACCAGAAGGTGCCAACCAGCCAGCTGGTGGCGAACAGCCAGCCCAGCAGGGCCGCACGCCGCGCCGAGCCGGCGCCAAGCAGCACGCGCCCCAGCAGCGCCAGCGACAGGATCTGCAGCCACCACAGCGGCTGCCCGGCCAGGCTACCCGGCCCAGGCCAGGCCAGCGACGCGGCCTGCGCCAGGCCGGCGCCCAACGCCAGCAACCAGGGCAGCGGCCCGCGGCTTGTGGCCGGGGCCTCCAAAAACAAGGCGCGCGTCATCAGGAGTTAGTCGCGCTCTCGTCTGCCGCAGCCGGCGTGACCTTGAACCAGCGCACCAGGCCGCCCTTGGTGTGCAGCACCACGAAGCGCAGGCCGCCCAGCAGCAGCACCTCGCCCTTGCGCGGCACGCGGCCGAGCTCATGCGCGATCAGCCCGCCTATGGTGTCGAAAACCTCATCCGGGTCGCTGGAGCGCAGCGTCACCTCGAAGGCCTCGGCCACGCGCTCCACGGGGGTTTCGCCGCTCACGCGGTAGCTGTGATCGGGCAGACCGAAGATGTCGCCCTCGTCCTCGTGGATGTCGAACTCGTCCTCGATCTCGCCGACGATCTGCTCGATCACATCCTCGAAGGTGACCAGGCCGGCAATGCGGCCGAACTCGTCGATGACGATGGCCATGTGGTTGCGCGTGCTGCGGAACTCGCGCTCCAGCGCCTGCAGGCCCTTGCTCTCGGGCACGAACAGCGCCGGGCGCACCAGGGTGCGGATATTCAGGTCGGGCGAGCGCCAGAGCTTGAGCAGGTCCTTGGCCAGCAGGATGCCGATGATGTGCTCGCGCTCTCCCTGGTACACCGGAAAGCGCGAATGCGCCGTGCGCAGCACCTGGTACATCAGCGCATCCAGCGGCGCGTCGATGTCCAGCATGTCCATGCGCGGGGCGGGCACCAGCACGTCGGCGGCCGTCATCTCGGCCATGCGCAGCACGCGCTCGAGCATCACGCGCTCATCGGTGTTGATGACCTGGTTGTCCTCGGCATCGGCCAGCGTGGCGATGAGCTCGGCGGTGGAGTCCGGCCCGGGGCTGATGAACTCGACGAGGCGCTGCAGCAGCGTGCGCTTGTCTTGCCTGGCAGGCGGGCGCGCAGGATAGGGGTCGGACACGGGCGGCGGGTGCAGGGCGTGCAAAGTGGTGGGACAGGGGCCCAAGGATAGCGGATCGCCCCGGCCGCGATCCGCCGCGCGGTGCTACTCGGCCGCCTGGTGGCGTCCGTCCTGCACGCCCTGGCGGATTTCCTGCATGTCGGCCAGCAGGCTCCAGAACTGGCGCGCCTGCTTCTTGAGCTGATAGTCCACCTCGCCGAAATGCTCGGCCACGATCTTGGACATGCGCGTGTCCAGCCCCGCGGGCGGCAGCTGCAGATAGGCCTGGGACTCGGAGCCGTCCTGGTGCACGCGGGCGCCGGCGTTGCGCGCGATCTTCAGCATGGCCGTGTTCTCGGTCAGCGCGTGGATGAACATCATGCTCACGCCGCGGTTGCGCGCCAGGGTCACGGCGCGGTCGAACAGCAGCCCGCCGTAGCCGCGCCCGCGCGCGCTGGCCAGCACCGAGACGCCAAACTCGGCGCAGCTTTGCGTGTCCTCGGACTGGGCATAGGCCACATGGGCCATGGCGATGAGCTGCAGGCGGCGGTTGAAGATGCCGAACACCTCGTCGCGCTCGAAGTCCAGCAGCTCCGCGTAGCGGCGCACCTGCTCGTCGCTGGCGCTGTAGCCAAAGCGCAGGTAACGGTCGCGCTCGGTCAGCGCCAGCAGATGGTTGGCGACGCGTTCGCGATGCTGTGCGCCCAGGGCGCGTATGGGGACGATGCTGTTCATGGCAAAGCCTCGGTGAGCACGCCGCCCGGCGGGCAGCAGCATGTGGCGGCCGGCAAGAAGGGTTGTGCGCAGCCAATGGTGGGGAGAAAGCATGATGCTGTGAATTCTAGGGTTTTCCCTAGTTCTCGCGCATGCGCATGTTGCATTGCAGCATACTTTGTCGGGGTTTTGCAACCAGCATCAAATATGGCCGTAGCGCTTGTCCAAAAAGCGCTACAAGCTATATTAATGATAGTATACATTCAGACCGGCACGGCGGTGGTGGCCTTGACGCGGTCGAGCACGAAGCTGGTCTTGCAGTCCTGTACGCTGGGGTGCTTGAGCAGGGTGTCCATGATGAAGCGGCTGTAATGCGCCATATCCTGCACCACCACGCGCAGCAGGTAGTCCATCTCGCCGGTCAGGGCGGCGCATTCCACCACCTCGGGCCAGGTCTGCACGCTGGCGCGAAACAGATCCATGGGGTTGCGCTTGTGGCTCTCGGTGTGCTTTTCCAGGCGCACGTTCAGGTAGGCGGTCAGGCCCAGCCCCACGCGCTCGGGGCGCACCAGGGCCACGTAGCGGTCGATCACGCCCTCCTCCTCCAGCCTTTTGGCGCGGCGCAGCACGGCGCTGGGCGACAGGCCCACCTGCTCGCCGATCAGGTCGTAGGTCTCGCGGCCGTTGTCCTGCAGGCGGCGCAGGATGGCGCGGTCGAGCTTGTCCAGGGCAACGGTGCGTTCGGTCATGGCAAGGGATTTTAATCAGCCAACGCCAAATGGCTGCACATTGCAATGATGTTGCGCAACATTCCTGCACATTGAGAATCGAACCAGGATGCATTCGCCAGAAACATGATCACTCAGACCCCTACAGTGGCATGTTTACACCAACCATCGGAGACAACATGACCGCCGCCCTGCCCACCCAAGCCGCCCGCGACACCACCGCCTGGGAGAACCCCATGGGCTTGATGGGCTTCGAGTTCGTCGAGTTCACCTCGCCCCAGCCCGGCGTGCTGGAGGCGGTGTTCGAGAAGCTCGGCTTCACCCTGGTGGCAAAACACCGCTCCAAGGACGTGCTGCTGTACCGCCAGAACCAGATCAACTTCATCCTGAACCGTGAACCGCACAGCCAGGCGGCCTACTTTGGCGCCGAGCATGGCCCATCGGCCTGCGGCCTGGCCTTCCGCGTGAAAGACGCGCACAAGGCCTACAAGCGCGCGCTGGAGCTGGGCGCGCAGCCCATAGAGATTCCCACCGGCCCCATGGAGCTGCGCCTGCCGGCCATCAAGGGCATAGGCGGCGCGCCGCTGTACCTGATCGACCGCTTCGAGGACGGCAAGTCCATCTACGACATCGACTTCGAATGGCTGCCCGGCGTCGAGCAGCGCCCAGCGGGCCATGGCCTCAACGAGATCGACCACCTGACGCACAACGTCTACCGCGGCCGCATGGAGTTCTGGTCCAAGTTCTACGAGAGCCTGTTCAACTTCCGCGAGCTGCGCTACTTCGACATCCAGGGCGAGTACACCGGCCTGACGTCCAAGGCCATGACGGCGCCCGACGGCAGGATCCGCATCCCGCTGAACGAGGAGGCGCGCCAGGGCGGCGGCCAGATCGAGGAGTTTTTGATGCAGTTCAACGGCGAGGGCATACAGCACATCGCGCTGATCTGCGACTCGCTGGTCGAGGTGGTGGACAAGCTGGGCCTGGCCGGCGTACCGCTGGCGCCCGCACCCAACGATGTGTACTACCAGATGCTGGAAAAGCGCCTGCCGGGCCATGGCCAGAACGTGAACGACCTGCAGGCGCGCGGCATTCTGCTGGACGGCACCACGGCCGACGGCACGCCGCGCCTCTTGCTGCAGATCTTCTCCACGCCCATGCTGGGCCCGGTGTTCTTCGAGTTCATCGAGCGCCGCGGCGACTACCGCGAGGGCTTTGGCGAGGGCAACTTCAAGGCACTTTTCGAGTCGCTGGAGCGCGACCAGGTGAACCGCGGCGTGATCGACACCGGCGCCAAGGAAGCCTGACATGGCCGTGCAACCCGCCGTCTATGGCGCCAGCGAGCGCCTGCCTCGCGGCGACTACACGCGCGCCGCCGACGACTACACCTGCGCCCAAAACTGGGCCGCCTACACCGCGCAGGACCACGACACCTACCACCGCCTGTACCTGCGGCAATGCGAGCAGCTGCCCGGCCTGGCCAGCGCGGCCTTCATCGCCGCCCTGCCCCAGCTGGGCGCCAAGGAGCGCATTCCGCGCTTCGATGACATCAACGAGCGCCTGTACAAGGCCACGCGCTGGCAGCTGGTGGCCGTGCCAGGGCTGATCCCCGAGGTGCCGTTCTTCCAGCTGCTGGCGAATCGCAAGTTCCCGGTGACCGACTGGATACGCCGGCCCGAAGAGTTTGAGTACATCGTCGAGCCCGACGTGTTCCACGACCTGTTCGGCCATGTGCCGCTCTTGTTCAACCCCATGCTGGCCGACTACATGCAGCGCTACGGCGAGGGCGGCCTGAAGGCCGCGCGCCTGGGCTCCTGCGAGATGCTGGCGCGGCTGTACTGGTACACCATCGAGTTCGGCCTGATCCGCGAGGCCGAGGGCCTGCGCGCCTATGGCGCGGGTATTTTGAGCTCGCACGGCGAGCTGCCCTACAGCGTACACAGCCCCGAGCCCCAGCGCCTGCCGCTGACATTGGAGCGCACCATGCGCACGCGCTACAAGATCGACAGCTACCAGCAGACCTACTTCGTCATCGACAGTTTCGAGCAGCTGTTCCAGCTCACCGAGGACGACTTCACGCCACTGTACGAACGCCTGCGCGGCCTGCCCGAGTTCGCGGCCGACGAGCGCAACCCATAATTGGGGTCAGATTCCAATTTGCGTAATTGGGGTCAGATTCCAATTAACCCAACCGGAGACTACCCCGGCGCCCGATAGATGCGCGCACCCTGCGCGCCGGAAGATGGCCCATAGGTCACGCCCTGCACGGGGGGCAGCAGCGACGCCGCCTGCCGCTCGGTCAGCGCCAGCACGCGGGCCAGCTGGTCGCGCACCAGGGTCAGGCGCGTGGCGATGGACTGGATGCGCTCGGCAGCAGCGGCAGGCAGGCCGGCACCTGCGGCCTGCGCCAGGCTGGTGGCCACCTGGCGCAGTTGCGCGGCCGTTTGCTCCAGAGCCTGGGGGTCGGAAGACAAAAGCGCAGCCTGCATGTCCTGCAGCTGCGCTTCGATAAGGGAAAGGGTGTTGTCGATAGACATGGGGCAAGTCCAGAGCCGACCACCCCGTCAGGCAGGCAGCACTCAGCCGCGCGAGCGCGACAGGGTTTCCTCGGCGTTGGCCAGCAGCTTGTCGGCGACGGCCTCGGCGTTGACCTTGAAAGTGCCGTTCTCTATGGCCGCCTTCACGGCCTTGACCTTGCCGGCGTCGAAGTCGGCGCTGCTGCGGCTGGCATCCGCGCCACGCACCGTGGCCGACAGCGTGACGGGAACCCCCGCCGCGGTGCGCGACGCACCCTGGGCGGCGGCCTCGGCGGCCGGCGCGGGTGCGGCCGCCTTGGCCTGCTGCCTGGCGGCTGCGGCCTGCGACAAGAGATTCGCGGTGTCCGGGTTGTTTCCTATTTTCATCACACTCTCCACTACCCCGATCTGCTGCGGGGCCAGTAGCCATGTTTTCGGCCAGTGGTGGGCGGACTTTAGCGCTTTGTGCGGCTCAATGGTTCACAGAGTGGCCTCTATTGTCCCATCTTCCTGAACAATGCCCGATACAAAGCGGCCATTACTCATGCGTACACGCACATTCTGCCCCTGCGCGCCGGCGCTCAGCGCCTGGCCCGAGGCTGTCACGGCATAGCCCTGCCCCTGCACCACCACGCGCACCGAGGCGCCGGACTGAAACAGGTCGGGCGCGCGCACCATGTTCTGGCGCAGCGCCTGGCCCGCCTGCAGCGGCCGCGCCGCAATCAGACCCACCCAGGCTTCGGGCCTGGCGACGATGGCGGCGCTCTCGGCGGCCCAATCGACCTCGGACTCGATGGCGTCACCCTCCTTGAGCACAGCGCCCGCGGCCACGCCGCCCGCCAGCACCCAGGCCGGGCCGAAGGCCTTGACGGTGATGGGCAGATACACATTCCAGCGCACCGCCCCCTCCACGCAGCGCAGCCCCAGCCGGGTGCGCCCCCACAGGCGGGCGCCGGCGGGCAGATGCGGCTCGACACGCGCGCAGGGCGCCAGGCGCAGGCGCGGATCGAGCTGCCCTACGCTGACCTCCATGCGCAGCGGCAATGCGCCCTGATCCTGGGCCAGGGCCGCATCCAGCCAGCGCTGGGTGATGGCGCCCAGCTCGGGCGTCTGCTCCTGGGCACGCACCGGCACGGCCAGCGCCGCCAGGCCAGCCAGGCAAGCCCAGGCCAACCAGGTGGCGGCACGTTGTCGGCGGAATGGTGAATGCGGCATGGCGTGACTCCGGCAAACGACGCGACAGGCGCCGTTTCTCAGCCGTCACTGTAGGCGCGACCCCACCGCGATAACACGCAAACAAAGGGCCAATGCCCGCGTTCTTCGGGCTTTAGAAAAGCGGGGCGATTTCCATAATCGACGCACGCCACAAAAGCCCCCGGGCCGTGGCGCCGCAAGCACCGAACCACAAGGACTGCAGGCCCCCATGCTCGACAAGCTGACCCAGCGACTGGACTTTCACGGCAACGCGCTGCTGCTGCGTGCCGAGCGCCAGCGCACCATTGCCAGCAACATCGCCAATGCCGACACGCCGGGCTTTGTGGCGCGCGACTTCAAGTTTGCCGACGCCATGCGCGCCGTGGACGAGGGCCGCAGCCCCGGCACGCTCACGCGCCAGAGCGTGAGCGATGCGCGCCATATCCCGCTGCCCGCCGCGCGCACGGGCAGCGGCGACAGCACGCTGGGCTATGCCGTGCAGACCCAGCCCAGCCTGGACAACAACACGGTGGACATGGATAGAGAGCGCGCCGCCTTCGTAGACAACGCCGTGCGCTACGAGGCCACGCTGCGCTTCATCAACGGCAACGCCAAGACCATGCTCAGCGCCATCCAGGGTCAATAAGGAGCCTTCGCATGTCGATGTTTTCCATCTTCAACGTCTCGGGCAGCGCCATCAGCGCGCAGTCGCAGCGGCTCAACGTCGTCGCCTCCAACCTGGCCAACGTGGACGCCGTGGCCGGCCCCGACGGCCAGGCCTACAAGGCGCGCCAGGTGGTGTTCCAGACCACGCCCATGGGATCGGACGGCGCCGCCGGCGTGCGCGTCACCGGTATCCAGGAGAGCGACACCCCCGGCCGGCGCGTGCACGACCCCATGAACCCGATGGCCGACGCCGAGGGCTATGTGACGCATGCCAACGTGAACGCGGTGGAGGAGATGGTGAACATGATCTCGGCCTCGCGCTCGTACCAGAACAACGTGGAGGTCATGAACACGGCCAAGTCGCTGCTGCTCAAGACCCTGCAGATGGGCCAGTAAGGCCGGGAGGACAAGCATGAACATTTCCCCCATCGACACCAGCGCGCTGGACAACGGCGCCAGCACCACGTCCAAGACGCGCGACTCATCGACCGACCCGAGCGCGATGCAGGACCGCTTCCTGAAGCTGCTCGTCGCCCAGCTGAACAACCAGGACCCGATGAACCCGCTGGACAACGCGCAGATGACCACGCAGATGGCGCAGATCAACACCGTCACCGGCCTGCAGACGCTGAACCTGACCATGCAGACCATGGCCGAGCAGTTCAGCACCATGCAGCAGATCCAGGGCATTTCGCTGATCGGCCGCTCGGTGCTGTCCGAGGGCGACCGCATGAGCCTGGACGACAAGACCGGCAAGGGCATGTTCGACCTGGCCGGCGCCGCCAGCAGCGTCAAGGTGGAGATCGTCACGCCCGGCGGCGTGGCGGTGGACGCCATCGACATGGGCGCGCAGGAGGGCGGGCGGCTGAACTTCGAATGGGACGCCAGCAAGTACCAGGGCAACGCGGCCGAGCTGCGCTTTCGCGTCACCGCTGTCAATGGCGAGACCGCGGTCAAGGCCACGCCGCTGACCCAGTCGCAGGTGCTGGCCACCGGCTCCAAGTCCGGCGCGCTGACCCTGACCCTGGCCGACGGCAGCACCGTCAACTACGCCAACGTCCTCGGCGTGCTGTAAGCACCAGCCACGCATTCACCGACAAGGAGAAAAACCATGGGTTTCCAGCAAGGCCTCTCGGGCCTCAACGCCTCCAGCAAGAACCTGGACGTGATCGGCCACAACATCGCCAACTCGGGCACCGTGGGCTTCAAAGCCTCGCGCACCGAGTTTGCCGCCATGGTGGCCAATGCCATAGGCACGGCGGGCTCGGGCAATGCCGGCATAGGCGTCCAGGTGGGCGCCGTGGCCCAGCAGTTCACGCAGGGCAATATCTCGGTGACCGGCAACAACCTGGACGTGGCCATCAACGGCAATGGCTTCTTCAGAATCCAGCAGCCCGACGGCAGCACGGCCTATACGCGCGCCGGCAACTTCAAGCTGGACGACAAGGGCAACGTGGTCACCAACAACCACGGCAAGGTCATGGGCTACCCCATGGATCCCGTCACCAGAACCCGCACCGCCAGCACGCCGCAGCCACTGTCCTTCCCGACGGGCGTGCCCATCCCCGCCAAGGAGAGCACGACCATCAAGGCCTCCTTCAACCTGGACGCGCGCGTCGCGGCCATGTCTGACGCAGACCGCGCGAACTACGGCACCTCGATCAACGTCTATGACAGCCAGGGCGTGGCCACGCCGGTGAGCCTGTACTTTCAGAAGACCGCCACGGCCAACACCTGGGATGTCTACGACAAGCTAAACGACCCGAATGCCACACCGCCCATCGTGGCCACGCCCATTGGCCAGATCCAGTTCGACAACAACGGCAACATCATCGGCCCCGCCGCCACGCCACCCGCCACGGGTTTTCAGATGCCGGTGACCATCGCTCCACCCACCCCAAACCCGAACAACCTGCCGGCCTACACGGTGCAAGTCAACCTGGACGGCGTGACCCAGTTCGGCACCAAGTTCGCCGTCTCCGAGCTCACGCAGGACGGCTACACCGCCGGCCAGCTCACCGGCATCAATATCGGCAACGACGGCACCATCATGGCCAGCTACTCCAACGGCGTGACGCGCGCCGAGGGCCAGGTGGCGCTGGCCAGCTTTCGCAACACCCAGGGCCTGGCCGACATCGGCAACAACCTCTGGCAGGAGACCTTCGAGTCCGGCCAGCCCGTCATGGGCGTGCCCACCGAGGGCGCCTTTGGCGCGCTGCGCTCGGGCGCGCTGGAGGACTCCAACGTCGATCTGACCGCCGAGCTGGTGAACATGATGACCGCCCAGCGCGCCTACCAGGCCAACGCCCAGACCATCAAGACGCAGGATCAGGTGCTGTCCACGCTCGTCAACCTGCGCTGACGCCTAACCGGGAGACCCCGCCATGGATCGCATCATCTACACCAGCATGACCGGCGCCAGTGCCGCCGCGCACCGGCAGGCGGTGCTGTCCAACAACCTGGCGAATGTCTCCACCCAGGGCTTTCGCGCCGAGATGGCCAACTTCCGCTCGGTGCCGCTGCAGGGCAGCGGCTCGACCACGCGGGTGTTCGCGCTGGAGGCGACCTCCGGCCATGTGGACACCCCCGGCCCGGCGCAGACCACCGGCCGCCCGCTGGACGCCATGGCCGTGGGCAATGCCTGGTTTGCCGTGCAGGGGCTGGACGGCACCGAGGCCTATACCCGCGCCGGCCATTTCGAGCTCAACGCCGAGGGCCAGCTCACCACCCCCGGCGGCCTGGCCGTGCTGTCCGACGGCGGCGCGCCCATCACCGCGCCGCAGGGCGCCGAGCTGAGCCTGGGCGCCGACGGCACCATCAGCGCCCAGATACCTGGCCAGCAGCCGCAGAACCTGGGGCGCATCAAACTGGCCACGCCCGATGCACAAGACCCGCTCAAACGCGGCGACGACGGCCTGTTTCGCACCACCTCGGGCGAGCCCATGGGCAATGACAACCAGGCGCGCATGGTGTCCGGCGCGCTGGAGGGCTCGAACGTGAACCCGGTCGAGGCCATGGTTGGCATGATCGCCGCGGCGCGCCAGTTCGAGCAGCAGATGCGCCTGATGCAGACCGCCGAGAACGACGACAAGAGCGCCGCCCAGCTGCTCAGCCTGAACGGCTAAACACCGAGGAGAACACCATGATCAATTCCCTGTGGATCGCCAAGACCGGCATGACCGCCCAGCAGACGCAGCTGGACGTGATCTCGCACAACCTCTCCAACGTCTCCACCACCGGCTTCAAGCGCAACAACGCGGTGTTCGAAGACCTGATCTACCAGAACCTGCGCCAGGTGGGCGCCCAGACCAGCGAGGAAAACCAGCTCCCCACCGGCCTGCACTTAGGGCTGGGCGTGCGCACCGTGGCCACCAGCCGCAACTTCACCCAGGGCAGCCTGCAGCAGTCGAGCAACAGCCTGGACGTGGCGATCAACGGCAACGGTTTCTTTGAAGTGCAACTGCCCGACGGCACCATTGGCTACACGCGCGACGGTTCGTTCCAGCTCGACTCGCAGGGGCGCCTGGTCACCTCCGGCGGCCTGCCGGTGGCCAACGGCATCACCGTGCCGCAGGGCGCGACCAGCATCAGCATCAGCGAGAGCGGCGTGGTCAGCGCCACGCTGGCCGGCAACCCGCAGCCGCAGCAGCTGGGGCAGCTGGCCATGTCCAGCTTCATCAACGCCGCCGGCCTGCAGCCCGTGGGGCAAAACATGTACAAGGAGTCCGCCGCCTCCGGCGCGCCGCAGCAGGGCCAGCCGGGCACCAACGGCCTGGGCGTGATGCGCCAGGGCTTTCTGGAGACCTCCAACGTCAACGTGGTGGAGGAGCTGGTGACCATGATCCAGACCCAGCGCGCCTACGAGATGAACTCCAAGGCCATCCAGACCAGCGACCAGATGCTGGCCAAGCTGTCGCAGCTGTAAGGGAGCCGCCATGACCGCCGCCGCGCGCCTTGCCGCCACCGCCGCCCTGGCCCTGCTGACGGGCTGCGCCACGTTGAACCCGCCGCCGCCGGTGGATCTGCTGCCCACCACGCCGCCGCCCGTGGCCGCCACCCCGAGGCCCCAGGTGGCGACCACCGGCAGCCTGTTCCACGCCGCCAGCTACCGCCCGGCGTTTGAAGACCGGCGCGCGCGGCTGGTGGGCGACATCGTCACCATCCAGATCGTGGAGAAGGTGACGGCCAAGCAGAACTCCAGCTCCAACGTCGATCGCAGCTCCGAGACCTCGGCCGGCGTCTCTGCCTTCCCCTTCCTGAAGGCGAATGTGCTGGGCAAGCTGGGCCTGGGGGCCAAGAGCGAGAACGCGTTCTCGGGCAAGGGCGGCACGGAGAACAGCAACACCTTCACCGGTTCCATCACCGCCACGGTGGTCGAGGTGCTGCCCAACGGCCATCTGGTAGTCGCCGGCGAGAAGCAGATCGGCGTGAACGAGAACGTGGACGTGCTGCGCTTCTCGGGCACGGTGGATCCGCGCTCGCTGCAGCCGGGCAGCGTGGTGGCCTCCACCCAGGTGGCCAACGCCCGCGTGCAGTCGCGCGGGCGCGGCGCGCAAAGCGAGGCCCAGGCCATGGGCTGGCTGTCGCGGGCGTTCAACTCGGTGGCGCCGTTTTAGGGGTTAAGGGTTTAATTGGGGTCAGATTCCAATTAATTTTTACCTCTAGCGCTTGGTGGTATTGCGTGGATAGCTCTACTTTTTGATGTTGCTGGCCGGGATGTGCGCCCGGCGGCGCACCTACCTTTCTTTGCTTCGTCAAAGAAAGGTAGGCCAAAGAAAGACGACCCTACTGTCCGTGTCCCCTTCGCTGCGCTACGGGGCA
>Ga0209570_1000671_pt1 | contig 30957 bp, 23 predicted proteins | sample EBPBio172007_DNA_FD_185861 | JGI IMG/M metagenome (GOLD analysis project Ga0209570, IMG submission 185861) | Wastewater treatment Type I Accumulibacter community from EBPR Bioreactor in Madison, WI, USA - Reactor 1_9/17/2007_ DNA (SPAdes)... | ecosystem: Engineered > Bioreactor > EBPR >... | reverse complement strand
ACTACATTGATTATACGCAAATTTCTTGTTATCTACTTCACACTTTAGCTTTACCAAATCGTGATGTGGTGTGAAATAATCGAAATATTCATCATTAATGGACAGGTTGTAATGATTTAAAATTTGGAGCAAATCTTGTTCTTTAAACCATTTATTTTTAATAATACCTAAAGGAAATTGTGTTGCGGGATATCTATCACTTATTCTAACTAATTTGTAATCAGCAAACAAAATAGTTGATAATGCAATTTTCTTATCACGACCTGCACGACCTGCTTCTTGAACAAAACTTTCAAGCGAACTTGAATAATTCATATTTACAGTAAATCGAACGTTTGGTTTGTCAATCCCCATTCCAAACGCTTTTGTGGCTACCATTAATGGCAATTTATTATCTCTGAAAAGTTCTAAATTTTCAAAAGATGTTCTGTCAATTTCGTCAGCATCTTCATCATCGCCACTTCCCATAAATGTTCCAATTTTCGGAGTATACTTCTTTAATAAACTTGCATTTTCATTTACCGAAATACCTGTTGTATTTTTATGAGGACAAAAAACAATTCCTGCTTGGTTGTATTCGTTTTCCGATTTATAAAAATCAATCGGAAAATCAACTATTAAATTTATTTGGCTATTATCTTCTTGAGTATTTTGTCTCTCATTAAATTCTGATTTTATTCTTTCTATTGAAGTTTCTGTTTGTAATTCGTTTACATAATAAGGAACTTGAACAATATATTTTTTTAAATATTCTTTTTTTGAATTAAACACAGCCCATTTATCAGAAATTTTAACAGGGAGTGGTAAATTATTTTCTCTTAAAAATGTATATCTGTTTTTGCAATCTTGTATTTGTGCTTGGGTAGCATAGTTTGAAGACTCAAGAGCTTTTACTTCATCTAAGTATTCAACAGGTACTTTTTCAATTTTATATTGAAGTTCCAATCTATTTGTGTTCTCATATCTTACAATTGTGTCTGAATCCAAAGCAAAAGCACCATTGCCTGACAATTCACGCTCGACATCTGCAAGTACGTCAAAAGAAGCTGTTGCCGTTAAACCGAATAAGGTTAAACGTTTATCTTTGTTCTTAGGTAAGACATAATTGTATAAATTACGTCCTAAATGCAAATAAGAAAATCGAAAGTCGTGTCCCCATTCAGAAACACAGTGAACTTCGTCAATTACACCATAAGCAAAATAAACATTCATATCTCTCATTGTTTTTAAGCGCTCACGGAATTTGTATATACACAGACGTTCGGGTGAAAGAAAAACAAATTGCATTTGAGAAGTTTCCATTTGCCTTTCACGTTCGTGTTTTTCTTGGGCAGAAAGTATTGAGTTTATGAAAGTACAAGTATCAATTCCGATATTTACAAGTCCATCGTATTGGTCTTTCATCAAAGAACGCAGAGGGTCTATTATTAAAGTAACACCCGGTTGTAACATCGCTGCCAATTGATAGGTTAACGACTTGCCACCACCGGTTGGCAATAAACCAATCACACTTTTATTTTGTAAAGCTCTGTTTATAATCGGAAGTTGACCTGAACGAAAATCAATTTTGCGGAAAAGTAATTGAGCAAAGTATTGTAAACGTTGCTTATTTGCTTCAATATCTTGATAATTACCTTGAGCATCTTTTGTAACTAATGGCTTATACTCAATAGCATCTGATGTGTAAATATGTCTTTGACTTCTGTGCGATTTTGCTGAACGTATATTGAAATAACAATGATTTTTACATTTAAACTCACTGAAAGACTCTTCTTTCTTTTCTTTAAATATAGCCATTGAAATATCAATCACTATATCATAAACTTTGCTCTTTTGTTGATTTGTTGCTATCGATAAGGGTTTTGTTTCTAAATGTAATGGAGAATCCAAATATTTCTGTGAACCAATGATTTCTAAATTTACTTTTGGAAATTTCATTGTGTCAAAGTCAACACTCAAAGCCGTTAGATTCTCGAACATTTGCTTTAAATCTTCAAAAGCTATTGCGGCACAAGGAACATCATTTTCTTTAACTAAAACATCCCATTGACTTTGCTGAATATCTAACTTTTCAGTAAGAATTGCTTCAATAATGGTTTTTTGCAAGCGAGCAATCGCAATGGGAGATTTCGTTAATTGTAAATTGTTTGGATCAACATTTTTGTTTTCAAAAATGATTGAACCAAAATCATTTTGTTGTGCCGTATTTCCAAACAAAGCAAAATTAGATTCGATAAACGGACTTGCTTTTGTTGGTAACCCTCTTATGATAATGTTGTTGAGAACGGCTAAGATTGGATTTACATCTTCATAAACGCATGCTCCTATGTCAAACGGTGCTGAAACTTCAAAATTAGATAATAAAGACAATTCATCACGTTGTTTTTTAACACAATCCAAATAATAACCAGCGTGGAATTGTACCGCTGGATAATAATCGATTGGTATATAATAAACAGTGTTTCGTTCAAATTTGAATACTTTTAATTTTAAAGTGTATTTTCTTGTAATGTCTTTAAGGTGTGCATCTTCTGCTAATAATTGTAATTGATTTTCACTTTGTTCAAGATTGGAGAAAACAGTAGGGATGTTGACAAGATTGAAATAATTATAAAAGGCATCTAGTCGATGGCTTCGCCCTTCAATTAAAGGACTCACACAGAAGAAATAATGTTCTCCGCTTACATTTTCGCCTACTAGATGAGCTATTTTTTTTAAGTTAATTTGTGGTATATCAAGAATGTTTGAGAAAAAATGAACCGTAATTGGTTGATTTGTTTCAATATCTGTTTTTTCAACATCATCTAAGTATTTGTTAACGAGTTGAATTTTAGTTTCGTCATTGAGGTAAATTTTTGTGTGCAGTTTTGCTCTTTCTAACGCTTGTTCAGAAGGTTCAATTAAAATAACTTTTCGTGTGTTGTTTGGTATTCCTTGACTTTTTAGATAATCGAAAAAGCAAACTGTCGCTAAACCTTGACCACAACCCCAATCAACAATGGCTATATCAGTATTAAAAACTTCTTTTGGCATCTGAATGGATGATAAAGCCTTTTGGATTTTTGCTTCGTGCATATTTCCATAAGAGGAAATATATTGACACATAAGTTCGTGTGAATCCAATAAATCAACTCCTTGATTTAGATTCTGCCAAAATGTATCTCTCTCGCTTTTTGAAAAGTGCGACAAGGCTTCTGCAGAGATTCTCCTAATTTGCTGAAAAGTGGGATTAGCTAATGACTTTATTTCATCAATATACTGCTGCATACCTTATTATAGCTTTATTACTCTAAATGTCAAGTTAATTCGCTCTCCAACAATTTTACTAGTCTTGGGTACTTGGTGTTGCCAATAGTGTTGTAGTTCACCTTGCATAATTAATAGACTTCCGTGTGTTAACTCTATTTCTAGCTTTTCTTTCGTATGTATATGTCTTAGTTGGAACTTCCTTGTTGCTCCAAAATTTACAGAAGCAATAACTGGATTTACACCAAGTTCCTTTTCTGCATCTGTGTGCCAAGAAATAGAGTCATTTCCGCTTCTGTAGAGATTAAGTAGCACACTATTAAAAAAAACTTTTGATAGCGGCTCAATTTTTTCTTTAATTTCAATAAGTTCTTTAGACCAAGTTTTGGGTTCTAATTTTATGCCGGAGAATGAATAAGCCTTATCATTGTCTCCGTACCAAGCTGTCAAACGAGGAAAGTTTACTTGTTTGCCATACATATTCATTGATTCTTGTTTCCAATCAATATTAGTCCTAAGGTTTTCAAGAAATAAATCACTCTCTGATTTAGCGAAAAAGTTGGGATAAAAAATGAATTCACCATTATGAACTTTAGTCAGCCCTTTATATTGTGTTTGATTTGAATGAACACCGACTATATTGCCAAAAAGATCTTCTTGTTCCATATTCTAAAATGTTTAGTATTGTTTTACATTGTTTATTAATAGACATTTTACTTGAATTTACCTCAACAAGTAGTTTGATAACGACATCATTGTCTTGTGTAACAGTTCTTTTATCTTGCTATTTGTTTGGTCATTACTCACGAAAATGACCTTAACAACCGCCTTTTTACGAAACTATGCAATAAAGACGGATTTTGCAAATTAAGTCTATGAACGAATCTGCCACCCGATACAACCGAAGGTCAATACATAGAACTTGTCATGTAATCAGGCTTTTCTTTCCTCCAAAACTACAAAATTTTAACTACATACTCTCACCCCCTAATAATCGCTTTTGTCCGTGTTTCTATGGCTTGGAAAGTACAGAGTGCAATGAAAATAGGGCGTTTCCTCGTAATTTGCACTTAGTTTTTCAACACAAATGTTATCGAAGTTCATGGCTACAGCACAGCAAAAAGGAGGAAAGACCTCTTCGACGGGTCAGATATTGACATCCATACCAATGTGGGTGCTCGGTATAGTATTCATTGTGACTACATTGATTTTTTTCAGAGAGAATATCTTCGGGAAGGGTTATCTGTGGGATGATGTGGCGGAGTATATCTACCCGTTTACGACATATTCGGCACGACTTACCGCCGAAGGCCAGATACCGTTTTGGAATCCCTATACATTTTCGGGTATGCCTTTCGCAGCGGATTTCCAGACACAGTATTGGTATCCGTTCCATACGATGGCATTTTTATTTTTGGATAATCAAGGTAATTTATCGCCAAAGTTCGTGGAAAGCATTGTGTTTTTGCATGTAATGCTCGCGCAATGGACAATGTATATGCTGTGTCGTTATAAGGGCATCAGCGGCATGGGGTCGGTGTTGGCGGCAGTGGCATTCAGTTTTTCGGGATCGCTGGCAGTACGCACCATCCACCCTATGGTCGTCTATCACATGGCATGGTTCCCTTTGTTTTTGATGCTCATTGATAAGGCGGCTTTTCAAAAGAATATAAAGTCATTATTCGGTGCGGCTTTGGTGCTGGGGCTTATGCTCATCTCGGGTCACCCGCAAACGTCGGCTTTTTGTTTGATTTTTACGGTGATATATTTACTGTGGATGGGTATTGGCGCATTAAAAGCCAAAGAGTTGAGCGTTGCAGGATTTGGTACAGGGGCAGCAACAGCTATTGGGACTATAGTACTCGCGGCAATGATGGTCGCTATACAATTCCTTCCGGCAAAAGAACTTGCAGATTTGTCCGAACGGAGTGAAATCACCTATGAAAAAACAGCAGACGGCTCTTTGATGCCCTCACAATTGTTAACAGCTATTGTTCCTAATCTCTATGGGAAATCGTTCCCCGGGAAATCCGATCCGCCGTATTATTTGCAAGATGCAGAAGGCAAACCGGCAGAAACCCATTACTATTGGGATACTTCTTTTTACTTCGGCAGCATCACTCTCATTTTGGGTCTATTCGGTGTTTTGACTTTATGGAACACCCGTTTTGGTTCTTTTATTATAACGATGTGCGGCATTGCCTTTCTCTATGGCTTAGGTAAAAATGGCTTTTTGCATCCCCTTTTGCAGGATATTCCCGTGCTTGGTTCCTTTCGTAATCCTGCCCGAATGATGTTTTATTGGAGTTTTGGTTTATCTATCATGGCGGGTTTTGGCTTTGATGCCTTGCGCAATGCGGATAAATCTGCTGTCATCAAACGTTTTTTGATACCTGCGGGTATCATTTTAGGTATTGCCTTACTTGTGTCTATTGGAGCTTTGAATGGTATGCTTGGTACGCCGGAGAATGCAGTTGATGCGGTGAGCGGTTTCGGTAAACAAGCGGTAATTATGATTATTGCGGCATTTATTATTGGTCATATTGTTCATCGCGGATGGGTAAACCCCGTAGTGGGCGGAGCCATTGCGACGATATTGATATTTATTGACCTGACAATTTCATATTCGGGATTCAGTGCTTCGAAGGAAAATCCGGCACAGCAATTTGCGCTTGATGAGCAGACAAAACAATCGTTTGCAATTAAGCCACCGCAAGAAATTTTCCGGGTTTCGATGCGTAACAAGTTTGGTATGAGAATGAAAAGGAATCAAGGACCATTGGATAATATTATGTTGTTCGAGGGCTATAACCCAATATTGCTCTCACGTCGCAGCCCCATGGCACAAACCTCAAAGGAAGCTGCCGATCTTTTGAATATTCGTTATGAACTTGTTATTGATTCGATGCGTGGTCAATTAGCATTTGCCGAAAGACCAAGTGTACTGCCCCGTGCACGTATGGTCTATGATGTGAAAATTGTTCCGACGGATAATGTGAAATCGGTGATGAAAGCCGGAGGCATAGACTATAAACATCAATCGGTCATCGAAGAACAATTACCGGAAAAACTGTCCGGAAAAGCTCCCGACAGCGTCAATCATAGCATAGTATGTACTTCTTATACAGATAATGAATTCAGCTATACCGTTGAAACCGAAGAGCCGGGATTATTATCATTGAGTGAAATCTGGTATCCGGCATGGAAAGCAACCATAGATGGCAATGAAACTCCGATGTATAGAACCAATTACAGCTTACGCGGCGTCTATGTGCCGAAGGGTAAACATACCATTACCATGAAATATGATTCGGCAAGCTTTGCCACAGGAAAAATGCTGACCATCATTGGACTTGTCCTTTGCGGCGGCGGTTTTGTCGTAACAATGGTAATGGATAAAAAAAAGAAATCATAAATGCAAAGGATAAAAATAGATGAAAACACTCTACATAGCAGGTAATTGGAAAATGAATATGTCGCCCTCGCAGGCAGAAATATTTATACAAGAATTAATCGCATCAATGCCCGCAGCTCATGACCGATGTGAAGTCATTGTATGCCCACCATATCTTGCATTAAGCACCGTTGCAAAACAAACCGAGAACACTCGCATCATGTTGGGTGCTCAAAATTGTCATGAACAAGAAAAAGGTGCTTATACGGGAGAAATTTCCGCTGCGATGTTGGCAGATATAGGAGTGAAATATTGTATTGTCGGACATTCGGAACGACGACGTGATTTTCAGGAAACCGATACACAGATTGCAAAAAAGATTATGGTACTGCTTGCAAAAAATATACGCCCTATTTGGTGTGTGGGAGAAACCCTTGAAGAAAGGCAAACAGGAATGACTTTTGAGCGCATCCGTTCCCAAGTAACGACAACATTGGATTGCTTAAAAGGACAGGATTGTTCTTCTCTGCTTATTGCCTATGAACCAATTTGGGCAATAGGTACGGGACTTGCCGCCACGCCGGAGCAAGCCGAAGAAGTACATAGTCATATCCACCATACTATCGCATCATATTCCTTAGATTTGCCTATACTTTATGGCGGCTCGGTCACGGCAGAAAATGCAGAATCACTCCTGAGTCGTGAAGCAATAAACGGCGCACTTATCGGTGGGGCTGCACTCTCAGCACAATCATTCAATACAATTATCAACACAGCCCATTCTCTCATCAATTAATTGCCTTACCGTGTATTTATCTGTACCGAATATTATCTCTCTTACACGTGTTATTATGGCACCGGTTGTCTATATATTATTAACAGCCCAAGGAAGCCTGACCTCAAAAATAGCGGTAATCATATTTATTCTCGGTGCGCTGACCGATTATTTTGACGGATGGATTGCACGTCGCTATAAACAACAAACAGAATTCGGGATATTTTTTGATCCTCTCGCAGATAAAATATTAACAGCATCGGCATTTTTTGCTTTTGTAACCATGGGAATATTACCGTTGTGGATGGTTCTTATAGTCATATTTCGTGATGTGTTTACCACATTTTTACGATTATTTGCCGATGAAATACGATTATCCATAAAAACATCTCGTTCAGCAAAAGTAAAAACATTTATTCAAATGGTATTTATTATTTATTTGCTGATTTTATTATTTATTTCCACCACAGAAATATCAGCCCCCATTCGAGCCCAAGCCACACAATTGCTCTATGGTACTTATACCGATTGGGCAATGTCATTATTAACGGCATATACCGTATGGACTTCGATCGAATATATATTTGCTAATCGGGAAGTCATTCGTCGTTTAATGACCAAAGAAGGTCATGATTATTCGGCAATACTATTGGGAAGTTTTTTTGGTATTGGTTTTTTGCCCAAAGCACCGGGCACATTTGGTTCTTTAGCGGCTCTTTTATTAGTTTTATTTTCTCCACCATGGTATGTCTATGCCATCAGTGCGGGTATTGCAACTCTTATCGGTTTTTGGGCAATTCCATCAATGGAAAAGCGCATTGGCGATGATTCACCAAGTATTGTTATTGATGAAGTAGCGGGAATGTGGCTTACATTTGCTCTTCCTTCTGTCACGATAGGATGGGTATGGGCATTGGTGGGATTCGGACTATTTCGGCTTTTTGATATATGGAAACCCTACCCTATTCGTTTATTGAATGAACAAATGGGTGCAATATGGGTAATAGCAGATGATATTATTGCCGGATTATATGCAGGATTTTGTCTCTTTAGTCTCTATTGGACTTACAATATTTTCTACCTTGTGTATCTTGGTATGAAATAATCATTTTTTCTACTTTATGTCTCAACGGAAAATCCGATTATGAAGACAGCACTTTTTATCATAGTATTGGTTATTGTTTCCTGCCAAGCGCGGGGGCAAACTCAATGGCAAGCCAAAGTATTACCTCCGGATTACAAAGACTCCTATTGGTTAGATATATATTTTTTACCGAGCGATACTCTCTTGGGTTGGGCAGTTGGTGCAAAAACATATCCCCCATATGCCTCGCCTGACGGCTCTGTAGCACGCACAACCGATGCAGGAAGAACATGGGAATGTGTGACAATTATCGGTTCGCAGATGTTGGAAAGTGTTCACTTCCTTGATAAAGATGTGGGCTATGCTTCTGGCACAGGCGGAATTTATAAATCAATAAATGGTGGCATAAATTGGACGGAACTCACTTTACCGGATACACTTGGCGGCTGGGGTTGTCATTTTATTGACAGAAATAATGGGATATATATCGGCGGAGGTTGCGGTAATAATCGCAATAGCAATCCGCAGCGTTTTTACAGAACAAGCGATGGCGGCATTACATGGACACGAACAGTCTATAATGTACCCGACAATGCATTAACTGACCCCTTACTTATTGAAAAAGACGGACTGGGTTATGCAAGTGGAAACGGCTGGATATGGCGAACATTAGATGGCGGAAGAACATGGCGAGTGTGGATTTCCACCGGTAATCTCAAAGGATGGCAAGAAGAAATTACGAATATTGGCGACAGTTTCTTGGTGCCCACATCAGGGCTTGATTGCGTAGGAGATGATGCTTATGGTGATTTACGATTTACAACCGATGCGGGAAAAACATGGAATATTTTTGTGACAGGTTTCAATATGTACGGTACATATTTAACCTCTGCAATATCGGGTTGGGGTGCAGGTACTGATTTTAAGGTCTATTACACGAATGATGCCGGAAATTCATGGATAAATTTAAACTGTGGCATACCGGAATCAGATCAATTGGACGATATATTTTTTATTCATGATGATTGGGGCTGGGTTGTCGGAACAAATATCTATGAATACAGAACAGTACAACCGCGTCCAATAACAATTTTGCTTAATCGGACAATGCCATTATGCCCGGGCGATACTATTGAGTTAACCGCAGACCAAGACTATGAGAATTATCGCTGGTCTAATGGCTCAACAGGAAAAACACTACGAGTAACAAAAGCCGGGAAATATTCTGTGACAGGTAAGGATACTTGGTCTTGCCTTGATGTCACGGCAGACATAGAAGTACTGTTTTATCCCCTAAAAACTCCAACTATTCAATTATCGGGTTCGACAATTTTGTGTAATGAAGGTGATTCATTGGAATTATCTGCGCAACAATGGTCACAATATCCAATCACATGGTCAAATGGCTCAAAAAATACTATCATCACAATTAGTGACAGCGGTGCATATTGGTTTAGCGGTATTGATGAAAATGGCTGCGCATTCATAAGTGATACCATACAAATCACAAAAGCTGTCATTCAAAGACCTACTGTACGTTTGTCCGATAAACCACAATTTTGTATTGGCGACAGCATAACATTAATGGGATCGGATGGTTTTACAGATTATATATGGAATAATGGATTACAATCGAAATCAATAATCGTCAAACAAAGTGGCATCTATTTTTTCAAAGCATTGGATATATATGGTTGCGAACGCATCAGTGACACCATCACTGTAACAGTATTACCTATAAAAAATAGTTTAGTATTTCTCAATACAGCATTACCCATACGTTTTGACTCCATTAATGCACAAAAAATATATTGCAAAGAAATAATCATAAAAAACACAGGAATAGCGACAACAATTCTCTTCCCGTATTTTATCCGCAATACTGTTTTTTCTCTACCACCATCACAATTTCCATTACGGCTTGCCACAGGAGAAGAAAAATCGCTCACATTGTGTTTTGCGCCGGATACCGTCGGCTTTCATTGTGATACCTTAATTATTAATGACACATGCAAAAACCATAGATTACCCGTACAAAGTTCACTGCTTACTTTGGGTGATATAACCATAGATGGCGCATGTGATATTCCACTTCGAGTACGCATGAAACGTTCCGGTTCGACATATTACATAGCACCACCCCATCCCAACCCTACCTCCGATGGTTTGCGGCTATCAGTTATCGGAAAAAGTGAATTTGAGTCTGTGCCATATATACGAATCATTGATAATCTGGGTAATGTCATAACCACAACCGATACCCCGAATCGGCTCCAGACAGCACATAGCGAAACAGGTCAATATGAATGGCAAATCAACACTCAAGGATGGATGCGAGGACATTACGCCGTAATTTTGCATATAGAAGACAGCGTTTTGTGCTATCCATTCACAGTATATTAGACGGTAAAAACAATGTGGACAATATCTAATGGTTTGAGTTTCTTACGTTTACTTATGTCATTGCCATTAGCGTATTTTCTCTGGACCTATGACACAACCGGAGTGATTGTAATGGGTGTTGCCGCATATATTTCCGATATTTTGGACGGTTACCTTGCCCGAAGACTCAATCAGATTTCAGAATGGGGTAAAATTATTGACCCTATAGCAGATAAAGTTTTTGTGGGAACAGCAGTGATCGTTATGATAATGCAGCAACGCATTCCTCTATGGTTTGTGGCAATCGTACTCGGCAGAGATTTACTCATTGTCACAGCCGGAGCATGGTACTCAAAAAAGCATAACCTTGTCCTGCCATCCGTCTTCGCCGGCAAAGCGGCAGTCGTAGCCATTGCATTTGCATTACTCATACATGTCATAGGCGTGCCGACGATAGAGCCATACACACTGTGGTGGGCTTGTTTGCTGATGGCTTTTTCATTGTATGTCTATGGACATCGTTTATACAAACATATTTCTCAATAACATTAGTATTTTCATGGGTTTTTTTGACAAAATTAAGGCGAAAGTCACATCAGTTTTTGAAGCGGTCGGATTTGATAAATTAGTGTCGGGTTTAGAAAAAACGCGCGCTGCTTTTGTGAACCGTTTGCAAAAAGTATTAGGCGGCGGCAGAAAAATTGACGCACAATTATTAGATGAAGTCGAGGAAATACTCATTACATCAGATATAGGCGTAACCACATCTGCAAAAATTATTGAGAATGTCAAAGCCACTGTAAAAAAAGAGCGTTTTGAGAATGCAGAGCAAATCTATGATTTAATTAAACAGGAAATTCTCGCAATTTTTGCCAAAGCACAACAACAATGGACTCCTTTGGATTATAATTTGACAGGAAAATCAAAGCCATATTCTATGCTTATTGTTGGCGTTAATGGTGTGGGTAAAACAACGACAATCGGTAAATTATCGAATAATTTCAAAAATCATGGAAAAAAGGTTATCATTGGTGCAGCCGATACCTTTCGTGCAGCCGCCAATGAACAATTGGAAGTTTGGGCAGAGCGGGCAGGCGTGGACATAGTTTCCCAACATCAAGGAGCTGACCCTGCTGCGGTTGCTTTCGATACCATGAATGCCGCACTTGCACGAGATACCGATGTAGTGATTATTGATACAGCAGGCAGATTACACAATAAAACACATCTTATGACCGAACTGGAAAAGATAGGTCGTGTCATGAAAAAAAACAGAGCCGATGCGCCCAATGAAGTATTGCTTGTGTTGGACGCAACCACAGGACAAAATGCCTTGCAGCAAGCAAGGGAATTTACAAAAGTGGCACCGCTCACCGGCTTAATTCTTACGAAATTAGACGGCACGGCAAAAGGGGGCATCGTCATAGCCATCACAGATGAATTGCAACTTCCGGTACGATTTATCGGCGTTGGTGAAAAAATTGATGATCTTCAGCTTTTTGACCCTGTCGCTTATGTCGAGGCATTATTTGAACAACCGGAAAAGGCAGACAGCTAATTATGTCCGATAATATCATTTTCTTATGATAATTATCATTTTTGCCAAGAGTGCTGCACTCTATTTTTGCACAAAAATTCATTATTCATTACTTTATTATGCCAATTATTACATCTCTCGATCCAAGAATTACACGACTTGGAATACCGGAACACTTTGACACACCTCCATCCGCAAAAGAAGAATTGGATCAATTCCAGACCTATGAGATATTTTGCAGAGAAAAAACCGGTGCTCATCATGTGCATGTGGGTTCTGTGCATGCTCCATCACCGGAGATTGCTTTAAGTTTTGCAAAAGAACAATATGGCAGACGAGGCAAAGTACTCAATATGTGGGTTGTAAAAACTGCCGATGTCTATGTCATGGATGAACAAGATGCTGATATGTTCGAAACCGCAGGCGAAAAAGGATACCGCGACGTTGTGGACTATGCAAGAGTACGTGACCGCATTGATGCTTTTAAACAAAAACAACAAACTATACTTGAATAATAACTTCTTCAAATACCTATGGCAATCCAAAATTTACTTTTAAGAATGGCTGATGATGCCCTCATTATTGGTCACAGAAATTCAGAATGGACAGGTCTTGGTCCAATATTAGAGGAAGATATTGCATTTTCTTCAATAGCACAAGATAAAATAGGACATTCACTTGCTTTATTCACCATGTTGCAAGAATTTACGGGACTTACTCCCGAGCAAGCCGCTTTTTCACGCAATGCACAAGATTATACATGTTGCCAATTAGTCGAATATCCTATTGGTGGTTATGATTTCAGTTTAATGCGTCATTTTCTTTTTGATACAGCAGAATTATTGCGCTATCAATTATTGCGTGACAGTTCTTTTGAGCCATTAGCAAAATTGGCAAAAAAAGTTGTCGGCGAAATTAAATATCATGTCTTCCATGCCAATACTTGGGTTGTGCAATTAAGTGCACAGGGAACAGAAGAAAGCCATAGCATAATGCAGCAAGCTCTCAACACTTGCTATCCATTAGCTTTAGGAATATTTGAACCATCAAAAGTCGAACAAGAACTTGTTGATGCAAATATATTCCTCGGCGAAAAACATCTTCAAAATTTATGGCAGGACTCTATAAAAGAAACATTACAAAAAGCAGGGTTAATACTTCCATCTTTAACAGATGAAACTGTGGGTTATGGCGGTCGTTACGGCTATCATACAGAATATTTACAACCCTTATTGGATGAAATGACCGAAGTGTATCGTTTGGATCCAACAGCTGAATGGTAATAAAGAATTAAAAAATGTCGCTATTCAAAAAAGGAGTCAAAATTGGCTCCTTTTTATCGTTTTAATGTAAAGGAAATTGTTGTGCCTTTGCCAATATCGCTTTCAGCAGAAAATTGTGATTGATGTGCTTCTAAAATATGCTTTACTATCGCTAATCCCAAACCAGTCCCGCCTACTGCTCGCGAACGGTCTTTATCAACACGATAGAACCGCTCGAAAATGCGAGGCAAATGTTCTTGTGGAATACCTATGCCGGTATCACTTACTTTAATGAGAACCTCTTTTTCACGGACAATGGTAGAAATTTTTACTTCTCCGCCATCAATATTATATTTAATTGCATTTTGCACCAAATTCGTAATAACTTGCATAATACGTTCTTTATCACCAAATACTGTTATCATTGCGCTTGGCTCCACATCACACAGAATCGTTACTTGTCTTTGTTCTGCCTCAAATTCCAAAGCTTGTACCGTTTCTTTGATGATTTCATTAAGATAAAAATAACGAAAACTAAGTCGCATTTCACCGGATTCAATCTTAGATATATTGATGAGGTCACCCAATAAAATATTTAAACGCTCCGCATTAGTATATGCCCTTTGTGTAAATTGACGTGCAACATTCGGATCATCGAGTGCCCCATCCAACAAAGTTTCCAAATAGCCCTGTATAGAAAAAATGGGCGTGCGTAATTCATGGGAAACATTACCAAGAAATTCCGAACGAACTCTTTCTAAACGTTTGGTTTCCGCTACGTCTTTCAATGCTTTATCGGCAAGTATTGCAACAGCTTCCGCAGCACGACGCACATCAATCGGAACAGAACTGTCCTCTCGAATTGGTGACACAAATGCGGCACCACCATTGACGGCACTTGCTACAGAAGCAATTGATTTTAATGGAACAGAAATTTTTTTTCTGAACAACCATGCTGCAACAATCCCTAATAAAAATGAGATAAGCAAGAGTGTTATGATTACGACACTGTTGATAATGAAACCCGATACTTCAAGAGTATCAAACATTCGCATTGTCACAAACGTCACTATGCCCGTCGCAGTGCAAGCGCCAAACACAAGTATATGTGTCCACTGATAAGTTTTCATTTGTCTAATATAATGAACAAAATGGTTGCGAATATGCACATTTTTTTTGAAATACTACTATTGCCATTTCATTACATCATACAATAGTCACATGGATTCTATTATGTGCAGCATGAAAGATAGACTATATGGTAATGATGGAAAAATGATATGTATTCGATAAACTGTGGAAAGTAACAACAATCAATATTTGTAACAGTTATTCAACTTTATAATAAAAGGATATGTCACTACGACAAACTATATACTTAGGAATAACTGCTCTCCTGATTATGATAAGTATTCGCATATTTATCATCGAAATTTTCGTTGTTCCAACTGATTCAATGTCACCAACAATACAACAAGGCGAAAAAGTTATTGTAAACAAAATGGGATTTTTTATTGGAATACCGGCGCGAATTCCGTTTATAGGCAGAATAATCTCTCCTTTCCGCTTTTCAATTTTTGCGCCACAAAAAAAAGATATTGTTGTATTTTTTCGTAATAGTCAAAATAATGATGTGCTTTATGTCAAAAGGATGTATGCCACACCTCACGACACATTACAATTCAATGATTCATTGCTATGGATACAATCATCAAGGGATTCTATCTCCTATACAAAAACACAACATTTTTGGATGAGTCAGCTACAATCATCTCTCATAATACCTGCCAAAGGTGATACACTTCGTATCAATAGTTCTACCATTGAACTATATAAATATGCCATTGAACAAGAAGGAACTAAAATCACCATTCTGAACAATATTGTCTATTTTAATGGTAAGCCTCAAAATTATTATATTGTTCGCAATAATTATTACTTTCTTATCGGTGACAATGCTGCTCACAGTTACGATTCGCGTTCTTATGGGCTTATACCTGAAAACACCATTTATGGGAAGCCACTGTTCTATTAATTTTATTCTATTATAAATTTGGTGAGTAGAGTACTCTCAGCACAAATTCACGTGTTGGACCGGGCACGGCGGGAACCAACTGACTTAAATCATTCGCATCGGAGATATATGGTTGTGGATAGAATATCTTTTCATTTGTCAAATTATGACAAGAAAGTGACACTGATAAATTGTTGACAGGTAAATCCCATTGTAATGCTAACGTGGAAAGAAAATAAGCAGGAAATTCTTGTACTGAATTTTGCAAAGTATTATCTTTAATACCGGAAAATCCATAATACGATGATGAATATTGTAATGATGGTGTAATTGTCAGTGTTTGCATTATTGAGTATGATAAAAGACACGCTATTTTATGAGAAGGGAAAGCAAGATGCTGTGATTGTGGAATAAATGATGGTTGATATTCAATTTCCCTATTTTGAAAAGAATGGTAATATGAATAATTCAACCAACCATTAATATGTGAGCGTTTAAAACGTATTTCCGTTTCAACCCCATATGTCCCGGAACGATTACCATTCACATATTCCCCAACAATGGACGTATTACGAAATACAATGGGATTATCAAGCACATGCATAAAGCCATTGGCAGTCCACATAAGTGAATTTGACAAACGAACTCCGGTTTCTATTTCATAAGATGATGAATATTCAGGTTTTATAGATGTATTGGCTGCTGTTATATTCATAATAGTCGGTGCACGGAAAGCTCTGCTTGCAAGTACTTTCACGTGATAATCACCCCAAACTTTTGTCGCTGCAAATCGCGGTACGAATGCTGAGCCAAATGCACTATTGTGCTCCAAACGAAAACCGAATGCCAAATTGACAAATTTTGTAGTCCACTCACCCATTGCATATCCGGCAATATTCACATAATCAACAGTGGGTGTGGCTTTTCTGTCTGCATCAAACCAGTAAGCACTATCATTGGATGTTGAAAGACCTCGATCAATCCAAGATTCTAAACCGGTGGAAACAAGAAAATTATCCACAACAGGAATTACGGCTGGTAAAGACACTGTAAATCGCTGCACTTCATACGAAAAATAACTGTCATTTTCCTTAGCTGTATTATCTATTGTTTCCCAAGGAAACTGTCTTTGAAAAATAATTCTCGGCGTGAATGTAAATGCATCGGTTTGTAGTGTAAAATCAGCATGAGCATTGAATAAAGAAAAATTGGTCATCATTGATACCCCGTTTATCGGGCTTGCGATACCAAATTTTTCAGACATAATGCCAAATGAGAAATTTTTGTGTACTGCGTGCATTAATAATGAATACGATGAGAACTTTTGTTGTTCCTTTGATGAATATAATTGCTGTTCAAGAATACTATCACGATATAAACTTGTGAGCACATCATAATCAGACTGTACGCCTTGGCGAACATTTCCATTCATATACACATCAAAACCCAAAACATTAGTATTAAGATTGCCGGAAACAGTTCGACGAAATCCTCCTTCGGACATAATACCGGTTTTTGCTGAAATAGAAGCAGATTCTTTTTTTCTACGTGTAATAATATTAACTACTCCCAAACCGGCAAAACCACCATATTGCACCGATCCCGGACCTCGAATAATTTCAATTCTTTCTATATTATCAACTTCTATACGATTACCAATTACGGGATTGCCATATAAAATATCATTGATTGGATTACCATCAATTTGAACAAGTATTTTTCCTTCATGCGCCCAATTTCCTCTTAAGCCGATACCAAGCGCATTCTGTACATCAAGGCCTAAATGGAAACCGGGAATTAAACGTAAAATGTCTGTGACATCTCTTGCACCCGACTGAAGTATTTCCTCCCTTGTAATAAGACTAACAATACTTGGAGATTCTTCGATAGATGTAAATGTAAGACTGGCTATACGTATGTCTGTTTCTAATAATTCCTCCAAAGACATAGACTCAATAGAACGATCTTCTGTCTGCGAATAACACAAGAGAGGAAGGGCAAAAAACAAAAAACAATATGTCATGACAGATTTCGGTACTATGCGCATAGATCTATTCTCCTACAATCGTTGCAAGTTTTAAAACTTCTGAAGATACTTCATGATTTTGTGATTTCAACACTGTCATATTTATAATAATCTTAGGTTTATTATTTTCAGAATAAATACTTATTGCAGCAAGATTTTCTTGGACATCATCAGGTGTAGAAGAGACACACAGAACCCCTTTGGTATTACATTGTGATACTATAGATTTGGAAGATTTACCAACATACAAAACATTACACTTTGTTTGACTAAGTATCTTTTCACTTTTCAGTTCTATTGCACTGATACCTAGATTGCTAAAACCCCGTATTACCTCATCATTTTCAGAATTTGCTTCATCGGAAAGCACAGCTAAAATAACTCCATCTTTTACCAATACTTTACAATATGAAAATATTTTTTTGAATATAACAACTTGTATTTTAACAGGCGTAGGTTTTAAATTTTCATAATGGAGAATAAAGCCGGAAGAAATTATCGCTACGGTAACAATAAAAATTAAAGAGCAATATGTGCGACGAAGAATATTCATACGATTACTTTGTTATGAAATATTCTTCTAACAATTTTGAAAAATACTTGTAATCATATAGTTCCGCTGCTTTTTCTAGTATATGTGTCACTTTAGTTAACCAAGGATTATCAGTAGGTTGTGAATGTAATATATGTAGCATTTCTTCAAAGTCTTGTAATTCTATCGCTGCAAACAGTGCATTACTTTGTTCACTTGGTAAAGTTAAGAGTGCGGCGACTGTTGATTGAATTGTCAATTCTTTATCTTCGTCAAGAATTATATTCATTATGGTATGACTATTATCACCTTCCACTATACCATCTTCAGCATCAACATGAACAAACTGAGAGATAGTAGCATGAATTTGTTCAATAGTAAAAGGTTTAGATACTACATCATTAAATCCTATTTCAAGTAACGATTCTTTACTGCTTGTCATCACATCTGCAGTAACAGCGATAATTGGTAATGCAGAATTATTCATTGTGTTTCGAATAATATCAACAGCTTCTTTACCATCCATAATAGGCATCATCAAATCCATAAACACAATAGTCGGATTGAGCGATTCAATCATCTCAATAGCTTGTTTACCATTTTCTGCTTCATGGCATTCGAAGTCAATGGATTCCAAGATAACAGAAAGCAAGACTCGATTAGTCAATACATCATCAACGATTAATGCTACTAAATTTTGCCCTTTGGTTGCTTGAATCCTGTGACTATCATCTTTATGAGGTATCACATCGTGCGAAAAGTCGGGTGAAACCAATGTCAGCTCAAAATAAAATTCAGTTCCTTTATAGAGTTCACTTTTTATCTGAATTTTTCCACCCATCTTTTCTATAATTTTAGAAGAAATAGCAAGACCAAGTCCAGTACCTTCGCTGTAACGACTTGATTGTTGCATAAACGGTTTGAATATCCTTTCAATTTGTGATGAGTCAATACCGCGCCCGGTGTCAATCACACGAAACAGTAAAGTATATGTACCCTCTGCCGGTGATGTATCGGTGACTTCTACTAAAAGTTTTATGCTACCTTTTTCAGTAAATTTTATTGCGTTGCCAATAAGATTAATTAATACCTGACGAAGGCGACGAGCATCGGCAATAATACTGATCGGACAAAAAGGATCAACATTAATAATGAAAAGTAAATCCTTTTCGGCAGCTTTTACAGAAAATATGGAACGAACACTTTCTACAATATCAGCCAAAAGTGATTGTTCGGGGTATAAATCTAATTGTCCTGCTTCAATTTTGGAAATATCAAGAATATCATTAATCAGGTCAAGCAGATGCGCCCCACTCCTATACATCATATCAAGATAATGCTTATTTCTTGCAGTGACATCCTCGTCTTCACGAAGTATTTGAGCAAAACCAATAATTGAGTTTAATGGGGTGCGTAATTCATGAGACATTGATGCAAGAAATGCAGATTTTGTTCTATTGGATTCTTCGGCTTTATTGCGAGCAACTATTAAATTTTCCTCTGTTAATTTACGCACTTCAACTTCATTCATCAATGCCGCAGTGCGTTCTTCGACTATTTTCTCTAAATTACTGTTGGTATAGGAAATATCATTATATAAACGGACAACTGAATCCACCATCGTATTAAAAGCAATAGCTAAATGGCTGATTTCATCATTGCCTTTTGTCGGTGCTCTTTCCGTCAAAGCACCTTGGGTAATAGACTCTGCAGCAATAACCAATGATTTAATCCTCTGCATAATCGGACGAAACAGGAGAATAACAGCAACTATACTAAATATAAATGACCCCAATACAAAAAGTGCTATTGTGGCGCGGAATTGTTCAATTTCTTTTTGTACACTGCGTAAGGATACTTCTATGAGTAAAAATCCTATATTCTCATTATTGTTGCGGATGGCTTTTTTAAGTATAACGCTTGAGTCAATAATACTGTATTCATCTTTTAGATGCGGCATTGCAGTTAATCCCGCCGCATACCGCCCTTTTTGAGTTTCATACATAACTTTATTTGCTGCATCAAACACAGCGATATATCGAACTTCATCATATTCACGTATATCTTGTACAACTTTCTCTACAATCTCAATATCTTCAAAAAAAACGGCTGAAGACAAACTTGATGCGCTTATACTGCCAATCCCCTTTGTATGCTTAATCATCTCATCGGTCATTTTTTGTTCAGCAACAAGAGGAACAACAATATACACAAAAACACTAATGACAAAAATCACAGTTGCAACCCCAATAAGTGGCTTAGCTTGAAGCGACTTTCGGAATGGAATAGTATTAGGCATCTGAGGCATATTGTTATGCAATGATAATGAATTGTGAGGATTTGGTTTGTTCTGTACTAGCAAACATTGCCGATACTGATTGATGAAACCGATTCTGCCACCGCCTCAAAGTTGGTCAATCCTTGAAACGTATTTGTATAAATCTAACTTCTCCCCTTGATTCATCATAGTTCCTGAAAATTTTCTTAGTTTGCATGCGAGTGAATATACAATACCGTACATTTACTTTTGCAAAAATGTAAAATTCTTTTCAAATATAGAATGAACAAACATCATGAATGAGTTTCAACAACAAGTGTGGGATGCCGCACAAGGTCAATTGGATGCCTACAATGCGCGCAGTATTGACGATTTTGTGAAATGGTACACCCAAGACATAGAGTTAATCACATTAGAAGACAATAATGTTTTTTGCCGTGGCATAGAAGAATTGCGACAGCGCTATGCGCCCATGTTTGAGAAAAACACTTCTCTGCATTGCTCATTACTCAACAGAGTAGTATGCGGAAAATTTTGTTTTGATGAAGAATCCGTAACAGGCATTGTACCCGACACGATTGTTCATGCTGTTGCAATATATGAAGTTAATGATGGTTTGATTCGTAAGGCTTGGTTTGTACGCAATACAATACCAACCTCCGTATGACAAAACATCTTGCTGTATTTGAAAAAAATCAGTATTTTGGGTTAAATTTCTTTTCTAAAGCATTCATAAATCTTTTATTCTATTACTTTGTGAGGTTGAGTATGAAAAAATTGCTGCTCTTTTTAGTGTGTTGTTATGCTACTTCTGCCGTGTATGCCCAAAAACTTGAATTAGGTGGGACAGTGTCTCTTTTAACAAAAGAAAACTTTGAGGCATATTCCAAACCGCTTTTCACGAGCATGGGGCAAAGTTTCAATTCCAATTTGTGGACTACCGCCATTCATGAAGACAGATTTAAAATCGGGCTGGACTTCTCCTTTATGGCTATGCTTATACCCGAAAGCCAGAAAAATTACACTGCTGCTTTACCAAGCCATTTTTCAAATCCGCAAATTGCACGAACCGCCTATAATAAGAACGGCGTGGAAACTGTTCAGCCATCAACCGTCGAACAGCCCACATTTTATGGCTCGACACCAACAACGGTCTATTCGATTCCGCAAGATCAAAATGGGAATTACACGTATCAATCTATCGGTGGCAATGCGGAGTTTCCAAGCGGTAATGGCTTGAATGCTGTTCTCGGTATTCCCGCAGTGCAAATCATGATGGATCTTCCTTCTCGCACTCATGTTCGTTTGCGCGTCGTGCCTGTCCCCTCCATTGATGATGACATGAGTGTTTTTTATGGCATGATTAGCGTGGGTCATCAATTCAATCAATACATTGACCCGCTTAAAGATTCAACTCTCGGTATTTCTTTTAATGCCGCATATTCACTCTTCTCCATCACCAATGTGATTGATGCTAATGCTTTGGCTATCGGAATTAATGCCAGCAAAAAATTAAATGAATATTTCACGGTCTTCGGAGGAATACAATATGAAGACTTCAGCGGTACATTTACTTATACCCGCAAAGATGTCACCCCGAATGATGCTTCATCAAATACGCCATACGCAGAAGTGCGGGAAAATATGTACACCATTCCCGGCACTAATACAGTAAATGTTGATAGGGATGGGCGTTATATTCCATTTAATCCACCCGTTGGTACACCTGCTAATTTACTCAGTGCATTAACACGCAAACCCGTAGTAGCCGACATCAGCACTTTTTCTAATATTCGCATAGTTGCCGGCGGTGAAATACATCTTAAAGCTTTGCAACTCCATGCGCAAGTCGCTTATTTATCACAATTCATGTTCTCAGGCGGTTTTTCCGTTTGGTTTAATTAAGAAATTTCAACATTTTTCACTTTTTTTAGGAGAACTTATTATGAAAGTTCGTCTTTTTTCCCTCCTCGCAGCATTGTGCTTTTTAGCATTTACATCAGGTTGCGATACCATCAGTAATATCACTGATATAAAATTACCTCTTACTTTCAACGGTAATCCGAAAGTTACCAATGACACACCCGACAAAGTTCGTTGGGACGGTATTGACTTAGATACCATCAGCGGTTACAAAGAAAACAAAGATAAAATTGATGAAAATGGCTCCGAAATTCAAACCATGAGTGTCAGCATTACCAATTTTCAATCTAATTCTGTCACTTTAGATAATTGCGAATTTGAAAATGTGTCTTTTTGGTTAAAATATGATTCCCAATATGGCGATCCGACTTTATATCCTTTAGGCACTTATACCAATGTCAAAGCAAAAGATTATTTCAAAACACCAAAAACAGTTACTGTGGATAAAGAAAAAGTAAATGCTGCTCTCAAATTTATTAAAACGAGACCAAAATTTGGTATTTATCAACAATATGGCAAAGTCAAAAATTTCGCAGCAGATAATCAACCTCTCTTCCAAAATCTAACAACAAATGTGCAAGTGACTATCTTAGTCAAAGGCGATTTATAATTCTTAATTATCACACTTATCGCAAAAGCGGAGAATACTTTTTATTCTTCGCTTTTTTTTTTACTTCCATGAATAATAATAATGCACTCGCGCTATTCCCTTTTTTAGCGCAAACTAATTTCGCAATCCATACCATGAAAGCAGGCACCACCGTTTTTCGTGAAGGTGAACAATGCGGTTTATTAGGATTTATTATCGAAGGCACGGTCAGAGTCTATAAACACAATGAATCCGGAAGAGAAATCACACTTTATCGCATTACCGCCGGCGAAAGCTGCATTTTATCAATTGCCTGTATCATGTCCTCCCCACACCATAAAGCATCAGCAATAATCGAAGAACATACAACCTTAGCTATTGTCCAAGCCCATGACATACGCCATCTGCTCTCACAATCCGCTCAAGCAAGGGACTTTATCTTCGCACTCTTAGCACATCGCTTATCAGATGTCGTCACCCTTATTGATGAAATCGTCTTCAGCAAAATGGACAAACGATTAGCCCACTTCTTGCTCAATAATAAATCCGCACACAATACCATTCATGCAACCCATGAACATATTGCAATAGAATTAGGAACAGCAAGAGAAGTCATAAGCCGTTTGCTCAAAGATTTTGAATCAAAAGGATATATTGCTCTCAATCGAGGAAGTATCACCATCATCAAAGACTCACAATTGCTTATGTATTGATGCAAAAAAAAAGCGAAGTATCAGTCCTTCGCCCCCATTTCTCTGCTCTTATTTCTCCGCTACCTTGCAGCTTGACAAACCAAAAGGCACATAAGCCGGACACCAGCCAATCGTTGCCGTCAATAATGGCACAATACCTATTGCGCCCCACCATGACTCATACATATAACCCACGCCAATTACCCCAAGACCCGCAACAATGCGCAATGCACGGTCTATACTGCCAACATTCCGTTTCATAACTCTTTCTCCCATGATTAAAAGATTACAGTAATAATGACATCACAAAAATACTTATTCCTTTCACTGCAAAATGTGATTTTGTCACATTACACCCACATCGCCGCATCAACCGTCATCATTACCATACATTTCTCGGCATTTTACCGCACTTTATCTTACTTTTGCATTATCAATCGGGCACTTTCGCCCCTATACTTTATCAATCACACTCTACAAGATAGAATGAATATCTTCGCATATATCGGCTCAAAAGTACTTAATTTTCTTGCAGAATTCGGGCAAATCGCCTCCGTACTCTTCAGTGTTATTCGCTATATGCCCCGCATAGCAAAAGATCGCCGATTAGTCACCGAACAAATGCGCATTGTCGGTGCAGAGTCGCTACCACTTGTCATTCTTATCGGATCTTTCACAGGAGCAATAGCAGCCCTACAAGCAACAGACCTCTTCACCAAATTCAACCTTATAGCCATTGCACGACCCTTCATCGGCGGATCAATAGCAACTGCTGTCTTCTCTGAACTTACGCCCGTACTCACTGCACTCGTCATAGCAGGACGCGTAGGAGGTGCTATCGCCGCACAAATAGGAACAATGGCAGTCTCAGAACAAATTGATGCCTTAGAAATGATGGCAATTGACAAACACAGATACCTTTCTATGCCCCGAGTGGTGGCTGCTCTTACCATGATGCCCATACTTGCCGTCTTCTCCAATATAGTAGCTCTCGCAGGAGCATTCTTCCTCACCAACTTACTCTTCGGATTCACCGCAGAAGTCTTTTTTGACTCCGTAGTTCGATTTTTCAGCATCGGAGAAATTGCATTGAGCTTAACCAAAAGCATGATATTTGGTGGAGTCACAGCACTTATTGGATGTCATGTAGGCATCAGAACAACAGGCGGCGCAGAAGGCGTGGGCAATAGCACCGTCCGAGCTTTCACACTCTCTGCCTCATCAATACTCATACTCGATGCACTCTTCGGATACGTAGCATAATAATATTCAACCATTATCCACAACATAATACCATGTGCGGCAGATTCACTTTCTACATAACAAACCAAGAATTACAGCAATGGTATCAACTGCTCAATAATCCGACCATTGACCAACGCTACAACATAGCACCGCTCCAAACAATACCCGTCATCACGCAACAACAAGCCATTCGCCAGCTCCAAATGATGCGATGGGGACTCATTCCCGCATGGGCTAAAGACGAATCCATAGCCAATAATCTCATCAATGCACGCGCAGAAACCATCGCAGAAAAACCAAGCTTTAGGCAATCCCTCAAAAAACGCCGTTGCATCATCCCCATTTCCGGTTTCTATGAATGGAAAAAAAATGGAAAACTAAAACAACCAATGTATATAGCCAATCCTCAACAACAACATCTGCCACTTGCCGGACTATGGGATCAATGGACTAATCACAATGGACTGCTCATCAAAACATGCACACTTATCACCGTGCCGCCCAATGAACAAATGAATCCAATACACAATCGTATGCCTGCCATTTTGTCCAAACATCACATCAATTTATGGCTCGACGAAAATGCAGACATTCAGCAAGTGCTCCAACTGCTCCAACCCTATCCCAACCCATTACACATCTATCCCGTCAGCACCCAAGTCAATTCAGCCGCATTCGATTCACCCGAACTTATCGAACCCGCCGATTCATTTAATGAACCATTAGAACTCTTCGACTAATATCACCCTCACATATATCATAAACCCAATGCAAAACCAATGACCATACCATCCACAATAGACAATAAATCAATAGAGCAAAAAAAAATATAATGACAAAAAAAATCCCGCAGGGATGACACGTTTATAGAAAAAAAAGATCCCCAAATTCCCCTCGTTGAGGGGAATTTTTGAAATTCAATCCCGTCGGGATTACATGTTTATAGAATTCATGTTTCGTGAAAATTCATCCACCTCGTCCTGCGGACAAGCCTCAATGAGGGGAATTTTTGAAATTATAGGTTTGAATAATCATTAATTCTCTTTTCTTGAGCTTTTTTGCAAAAAAGTTGAAGAAAACAGAATCTATATCAAAAAAAATTTTGTATGTTGCAGATAAAGATAGAACATAGCGTTTTTCTTTGTGATTTTCTCGACCGAAAACTGGTAATTTTAATGAGAGGAATATTACAAGGACACGCCCTGCGTATGCGGGGCGCGTTTCTTGTCGCCTCTCTCAAAGGTATACCAGTACCTCGGTCTTGGGCACTTGAAATGTCGCCCTTTTATTTTTTTTCGTCAAAATGGAACAAAAGACCACATTATGAAGTAACGTCATTTATAGACAAACAATCAAAGACTGTTCTCTTTTCTTGAGCTTTTTTGCAAAAAGATTGAAGTAAGAAGAGTTAAACAGACATTTCATAGAGATGTAAAGGTTTTGTAAAGGTTGTATATAGTTCTAATGGTCGTATATTGTCTTTGTCATAGAATACACATAGCTCAATCGGAAAAAAGTCGTGCCTATTGAGCAATACAATTATATAATGGAGGAATCCATGAAAACATCATTGTTCGGCGTGTGCTTCGCCTTATTATTCTCCCTCTTCTCCGCTCATGCCTCGGAAGACCCTTTGCGTGATACGCTCTGGATTAGGCAAATGCCCTTGGGCGGGCAAAATTTTTCTAAGCCCTTATTTCATCCCAATGGTAAAACAGTCTTTGCAACATCAGATCAATATATGTTTGAATATGATGTGGCAACAGGTGAATTGCTGAAAACACGAGAAACAAAATCTCAAAGACATATCACCGATTATGTTCTCACATCTGATGCACGGTATATTATTGTTTGCACACTGCCGGAACTTATTGCTGTAGGTGATTGTGAGATCGAAGTATGGCATAGTGACAGTGGTTTTGTTAAAGAGAAAAAATTTAGCGGATATGGCTATCCGAAAAGTTTAGCACTATCTCCCGATAATACTTCCTTGTATGTTGGGTTTACTCCAGTCGGGTTATATCGAATAAACGTAGAGAAGATGCAGATAGACAAAGAAGAAAATGAATATGGATTCGGTGATAATATAGCTTTATCGCCTGATGGAAAGACACTTATCAGTACCGTAGAGTATTTTCAAGCAGAAGACAAGTCAGTGAGTGCTCTTCTTGATAGTGAAAATTTTAAGGTAATAGGTAGTGTCCCTGATTTTATCACACGTCCTACATTTAGTTCCACTAGTGAGTATATTGTTGGTGGGACATATTATCAAAATAAAGATTATATTGCTCTTTACAATGTTCGTACAGGCGAATATCGTAGAATGGGTGTTAATTCAACTGTATTGGATGCAAAATTTACAAAAGACAATAAATATTTTATAGCCACAACATCAAGCAGTGGCTACCTTGTCTATGAAATTGAACAGAAAAAAAGACTCTATACAGCACCGTATGAAACAGGTGGTCAATATATAGCGCTGTCTCCTGATAATAAGTACTATTGTGTTGCTGGCGTACAGTCTATTGTTTTATGGAATTTTACTAATCCCATAATTAACAGTATTAGTGATGATAGTTCTTCTTCTTTATCCATCTATCCTAATCCGACAGAATCATTATTAACAATACAATTACCATCAATACAACAGCATGGTAAGGGCTATTGTAGTGTTTCCGATATACAAGGGAATAAAGTAATTGAAAAAGAAATTATGCAGACAGAGTTAGCCGCAAGTTCATACTCATTGAATATTGCTCATCTTCCAAATGGAAGATATAATTGCCATATTGTCATCGGATCTTCAGAATATTTCGCTCATTTTCTCATTAACCGATAAAAGGATTTTCCCATGAGAACATTATTTTTTGCAGCTCTTATGCTGCTTTGGGTGAGCTATGCCCTTATAGCACAAAATACTTTACCCGACAGTGTTAATTTTTCAACAATAACGATACCTTCTATTATGCAAGGGCGTTTAATGTTTAGCGATACAAGTTATTCCAATGGCAGATTATTTAATATTTGGAATCATGGAGAGGGTTCCCCGACAAATCTCAACAAATATTATCGTATGCAGGGTTCTTACAATTTTCAAGGACATCGAGAAATTGCCAATCCTTCTGTATGTTTTAGCGATACTTCCTATCTTCAATTACTTTTTGGCTATCAAAGTTCACAAAAATTGCGCAGAACAACATTGACAGCACGTAATTCTTCAAATTTAGGTTTTGGTATAGCACTTCATTATGATGTTTGCGCACCGAATAGAAGTAGAACAGTGGCAGGAACAAATACAAGTTATCAAGAAACCTATCCTGATTGGACAGACCCCTCGGGTGGAGCATTCGGATTTCTCACACGCAATAGCGGTGCTGATTCTGTATTTGCCGATAATAATAAACGCCGCGTCTATCATCCGTCCACGACAAGCGCAGGTACTCTCATTCTTTCACATCCTTTTCCGAATGATGAATTAATTACAGATAAAAGTAATTCGCTTGATAACTCGCAGAATAATTCTTGGGGCAAAGAGTTATTTCTCAGTTTTAATCTACGCCGTTTGGATACTGTTGCGGGTAATGCTAATGATACAGTACTGATTCTTCGTATTGCCTATACCACAAAGCCAGGTATGGGACCTCTTGTTACGCCAACGCATTATATTGTTTTTGATCGTGTGCCCCATCCCACGAATAATCCCACACAAATCACAGCAACTCGACCGCCGACCAATCGCGGATTGGCAAAGCCCTTACAAACGATGATTACCGATTCTATCATAATAACAAGAGCTATGCTAGGTACAGCAGGCACAGATATAACATTCTCAGCGCATTTTAATTTAAAGGGTGATCAGAGCCAACCTAAGAATGGTTTAGATGGCGCAGAAAATCATTTTTTATGGAGTGAAGGTAAATCTGCCTCCGATACGGCAACAGATACATCCGGCAGAATTAAAAGAATAGAACCCGAAATCATTTATAAAGGCAATTGCTCCATTGCACTAGATTGGGTGCGCTTAGAAACTCCTCATGCACAAATCATGTTCAGAGGTGCTTACGATGATTTTTTTCGCAGGCACATTGATTCAACCATTAGAAGATTACGTGACGGTGTTGGTGATTATCCTATTCCTAATCCTTGGCTGGGTGCATACCAAGGCAATATTCGTTGGCATAGAGTATGGCTTTTGGAAGAAGATTCTCCCCGTACCTATCATGCTATCGGTTATCTCAATCATTTATTCGGCGGACGGGGTATGTCCGAAACGGGCTATACAACACAATGGGGCTTTCGCGAATTTGATGACAATGGCAATGCTATTGATGCGACCGATATAACAGGTCAGTGGCGTGCTGCTCAAATGCGTTACTATACCGAACATTATGCCCGTGAAACTAATATTCGCGAATGTTGGCGTGGCGATACTTATAGTGTCACCGGCACAAATGCTGCACCTTTTGTCTGGAAATCAAGTGACACAGCCGACATCAATATCGGTATGACACGCGGTTATTTTGGTGGTGCTTCCGGCAATTGGTATAATTGGGATAATTTTAGTTATTCCTCATTGCAAAATAATATAGAATATCGCTATCATCAACGCTGGACACCGTCATCCCTTGCCAATATAGAAGCATTTTCATGCAAATATGCTACCGATCCATTTATGCTCTTCGATACAAAAAGGATGTATTTGAGCAGTGTATGGGCTGCTCCTCAATATTATTTATCTTCAGGATACGATACATCCACAATTGCCAATTGTATTCCCGGCATTACGTGTCCCAGAACGGCAAAATTGTTTAATTCAAGACAAAACTCAGGTGAAGAGCTACGATTTACGCAATGGTTTGCTCGTGTGCTCGGTATGAAAGGGCAGGCAACATGGTCATTTCAAGCAAAAGCTATTGCCTCCTCATGGCAGGATAGTCTTGTCTTGCCTTCACCAACCGATTATGCAGCATCTGTCATAGCTTGGAGCGATTCTTATCTTGGACCCCATAGTTATCTACAGGTTATGGCTCAACCGCCCGACACCGCTACGAATCTTTCATGGTATAAAAACAATTCTCTCGGCACTGATTATTTTGAAATAAATGACCCTACCCGTTTAGATCTATTTGTTCCTGCCAGAAGTGCTATTGCTTCGACATGGGGAGTACAGCAAGATAAAATTTATTTTGGCAGAAAGACCATACGCCATGAGTTAAAAAAATATCAAGAACTTACCTATACGCATGATACAACTTTTGCAAGACTTGATCTAGATTATTGGTATGGTAAAGGATTCCGCACATTCAATACTTCGCGCAATGGTGCCAAACACAATTTCTTCAACAGAAAAATTGATACGACAAAAATATTCACACGCCATATATACTTCGATACCACGCTATGGAAATATAGTGTTTCCCTACCCGAACCTATTGACAGCAGTTTTTGCGATATAACGATGCTCCGTGACAGAACAAAAAATGATACCAATGAATTTTATGTCGGCGTTCTCAATAGGCGGCTTGACCCCGTATTTACTATCCCTATTGCCGATACGCTCAATTTCGGAACAACATACGCAGATACAACCATCAGCACGACAAAGCGTTATTGCTTTTTGCCGACAGTAGAATTTGATTCTTTATTGACTCTCGCCGCTCATCCACTTATTGCCAATAAAACAGTGCATCGTTATTGTCAATTTGGTGCACGCGAAATCACCATTCCCTTCAAAGTGAGCGGACGTGATGCGGGCGATTATCCATTATTGCGCATTCAAGAAATGGGTGGCACACTCGATACCGTCATCGGTTGCGATAAACCGCTCGCAATGAAGTATCTCCCCGGAGAAGGAAAAATCTTTCGTGTACGGTTGCAATATCCCGACCGCTTTACGGGTGATTTAGCCCATAGCAATCAAACCAAACTTGTTGCCCATAGCATCATGCGCCATGATTCCGTGCAAAACAAATGGGTCG
>Ga0209570_1000661_pt1 | contig 31503 bp, 23 predicted proteins | sample EBPBio172007_DNA_FD_185861 | JGI IMG/M metagenome (GOLD analysis project Ga0209570, IMG submission 185861) | Wastewater treatment Type I Accumulibacter community from EBPR Bioreactor in Madison, WI, USA - Reactor 1_9/17/2007_ DNA (SPAdes)... | ecosystem: Engineered > Bioreactor > EBPR >... | reverse complement strand
GTCAGGTAATATTTGTAAGTTTCGAACTCAATTTACAAAATTTCGAATATAAAAATATCAAATTCAAGTCAGACAGAAAACATTTGAAACCTTTAAAACGCTTTGGTCAAAATTTCTTAACAGATCCCAACTACATTGAGAGGATAATCGAGGCATTTTCCCCTCAAAAAACCGATCGTATTCTTGAGATAGGGCCCGGGAAGGGTTCGCTTACCGAGAAACTTTTACCTTTATGCGATGATCTCACAACAGTTGAAATTGATACAAGAGCAATTGAACTTTTGAAAGAAAAATTCCCGACACTGGAAATTATTGAAGGGGATTTCCTGAAGATAGATATTGCCGCTGTCGCCGGTGATTCTCAACTGAGAGTAATCGGAAATATTCCGTACAATATCACAACGCCAATCATCTTTAAACTCCTTGAAGAGAGAGACAGGGTTGGGGATATTATGCTGATGGTGCAATTGGAAGTGGCAAAGAGAATAACTGCTCCACCGGGGAATAAGGAATATGGAATTTTGAGCGTGGTTTTGGGGGCTTATGCAACGCTTGAATATCATTTTAAGGTGCCTGCAACAGTGTTTTTCCCAAAACCTAAAGTTGATTCAGCGATCATCAGTCTTCATTTTGACAAAGATGAATCGATTATTAATGATCATAAACTTTTCAGAACCGTGGTTAGAACAGCTTTTAACCAGAGAAGAAAAACCCTTAAAAACTCTCTTTCACCTCTATTATCCCAGGTTTCGGGCGAATATACACCACCAATTGACCTGACTTTGAGGGCTGAAAGGCTAACTTTACAAGATTATATCAATTTTTCCAATTCTTTATCGGGGAAATTTGAAACAGATCAGCCCGATTCTGTGTTTCAATTATAATATAAATTACTGAGAAAAGATGTCAACTTCGTTATTTGCAAAAGAAGAAAAGAAAATTGAAGTAAAAAAAATGTTCGATTCAATCGCCGGTCGTTATGATCTGCTGAATCGTGTGTTAAGTGTGGGAATCGATAAATACTGGCGGAAAAAAGCACTTAAACTTAGCAGACTAAATAAGGATACAATCCTGCTTGATATGGCATGTGGTACTGGTGATGTGGCGATTCAGGCGAGGAAATATGGTGTTACCAAAATCTTCGGAGCTGATTTTTCATACAATATGCTTTCACTTTTTAACAAAAAGGTGAACTGGATAACAGGGAAAGATTTTCAGACTGCTGCGGAATTTATTCCCTTGAAAGAGTCGGTGGTAACAAATGTTACCGTTTCGTTTGGGGTAAGAAATTTTTATGATATCCCGTTGGCTTTTAGAGAGTTTAGAAGAGTAATCAACAAGGGCGGAAGAGCAACAATCCTTGAGTTTGCGATGCCCAAAAATCCCTTGATAAAAGGATTTTATAAATTTTATTTTAAGAATATTCTTCCCCTGGTAGGAAAAATGGTATCGGGACACCCGATGGCATATGATTACCTGCCGGATTCTGTAGAAGATTTTGATAAGAATGTCGATTTGGTAAAACTTTTTAAGGATGCAGGATTTTCAAAAGTTGATCGTTATCTTTTCACTTTTGGGATTGTTCAGGTTGTTGTAGCGGAGAAATAAATTTTTTCTACCCCTACGTTACCCCTGCCGGGGCCAATGGTATTTGGTTGTGTCTCTGTTTCTACCCCTACGTTACCCCTGCCGGGGCCAATTTTTCAATTTGCTACCCCTACATGACCCCTGCCGGGGCCAATGGTATTTGGTTGTGTCTCTGTTTCTACCCCTACGTTACCCCTGCCGGGGCAAATGGTATTTGGTTGTGTCTCTGTTTCTACCCCTACGTTACCCCTGCCGGGGCAAAAGGCCCTCCGTGAAATCTGTGAAAATCTGTGATATCCGCGTAACCGGACCTCCCCCTAACCCCCTCCTTGTCAAGGATGGGGCATTTACCATCTTTTGCGATCTAAACTACGTCGCGGACTCGCAAATCTTTGATCCTCAGTTGTGGATGAGGTTTACTCTCTTTGTTGATATTGTCAATGGTATAAACGATATCAATTCTTGTCAATTTGTCTTTTATTTGACTTTCGAAATGGCCAAGGTCGAACCCGATAGCATCAAAAATCTTTTCATTCCCGTTTTGTTTTAATTGCATTAAAAGATGATTGTGTCCAACTTTTCTGACAAATCCTGTGTGCGTAACATCCTCAGAGAGGAAAACAGGTCTTGGATTTTCAGGTCCAAAAGGAGCAAATTGATGGAGAATCCTTAAAAACTTGGGAGTGATTTCTGAAAGTTTTATTTTGGAATCAATTTCAATTTGAGGGATAAGGTCGTCATTTTTAATCTGCTGACTTGCAAGCAGGTTAAACCTTCTGCGAAATTCCGGAATGTTTGCAATATTAATCGACAATCCTGCGGCCGCCTGGTGACCACCATAATGGTTCAACAAATCACTACACTGCTGTAAGGCTTCATAAATATTAAAATTTGGGATACTTCTCGCAGAGCCTTTTGCCACACCATCAATGGTGGTTAGCATTACGGTTGGCCGGTAATAAAGTTCCACCAATCTTGAAGCAACAATTCCAATTACACCCGGATGCCACTCCTCTTCATGCAGAACAAGAGCCATGTCCTTGTCGAGATCGTGAACTCTGACAACCTTTTCGAGGGCTGAATTCAGAGTCTCTTCGTCAAGTTTTCTTCTCTCCCAATTTTCAGTTTCAAGTTGTGAAGAGAGTTCAATAGCTCTATCGAGGTCATCGGTCATCAGGAGTTCAACTGCGATTTTGGCATCGCTTAGTCTTCCCGCTGCATTTATCCTCGGTGCAATTGAAAAAACAATTTGTCCGGCATTAAGTTGACCGGGTTCAATTCGTGTGGCTTTCATAAGTGCAACTAGTCCCGGTCTGGGGGAGCGGTTGATGAGGGTAAGCCCATACATCACAAGGATTCTGTTTTCATCGGAAAGGGGGACGATATCGGCAGCACCTGCCATTGCAACAAGATCGAGGTATTTCATCGGGAGTGACTGGTTACCAATCAAAGCTGCAACTGCCTGAGCAAGTTTAAAAGCAACCCCTGCACCAGAAAGATACTTAAACGGGTATTTACAGCCCGGTTTTAACGGATCAAGCACAGCAAAAGCCGGAGGGATTACTTCCCGCGGTTGGTGATGATCACAAATAATCATATCTATCCCGAGTGAATCTGCGTAAGCGGTTTCTTCAACTGCGGTGATTCCACAATCAACCGAGATCATGAGTGATGTTCCGGTGGCGTTTACATAATCGATGCTATTGATGGTAATCCCGTAACCATCACGAAGTCTGTTGGGGATAAAAAATTCAACATTGGCACCAAGTTCTTTAAGGAACATATACATAAGAGCGGTGGAGCAGGTTCCATCCACATCATAATCGCCAAAAACAAGAATTTTTTCGTTTGAAGTAATAGCTTGAATAACCCGTCGAGCGGCAGCACGCATCCCATTCATGAGAAAAGGGTTGTGCAAACCTTCGAGATCGGGTTTAAAAAAATATCTTGCCTGGGGGAAACTTTTGATATTTCTGTTAATCAAAAGTCGGGCAAGGATTTCAGAAATATTCAGGGAGTCTGCAAGTGATTTTACTTCCAGATCATCCCGAACAGGTCGGATCTTCCACCGTTTCGTTGGCATAATGAACTCGTCGTGGAATTATCATATATAGACCTGACTTCTAAGCCGGATTCTGTTTCGGTTTAAAAATAGTAACAAAACGAACTACACAAAAAGGCGCAGCGGTGCGCCCGACACTATATGCCGGGTGGGTACATGGATCTTTTAAAAATGAAAATCATTACGATGTAAGCTCATATTGTAACAATAAACCGAAGGCAATCATTTATCTGGGATGAAAATTACTTTTCACCTCAAGCGGCCTACCCGAAGACATTGGACGGACAGTCCTCCATCCCGTAAACGGGAAGTGTCTTCTGCTTGGCTTTGCTCCGGACGGGGTTTACCTTGCCACGAATGTTACCATTCATGCGGTAGGCTCTTAACCTGCCATTTCACCCTTACCCATGACGGAATACACCGAAATGGGCGGTATTATTTCTGCGGCACTTTCCGTAATCTATCCATTACAGATAAACTCCCGGGCGTTACCCGGCGTCCTGTCCTATGGAGTCCGGACTTTCCTCTGCCTCATAATCGCGACAGCGATTGCCAAGTCAAGTCTATAAAAATATTCCGTGATTTAAAATTTTATGAAAATTATTTACAATGAGCAAATATACAAAATTGGGAGGTAAAAGAGAAATAAAAAAAGCTATCAACCATTATAAATGGTTGATAGCCAAATCGACTAATCTTCGAGATCGCCGGCGTCTTTAGCGACTTCAGCGGAGACGATAATTCTACCACAATATTCACATGTGAACATCCGGTTGTTGCGTCTTATTTCAAGTTGTCTTTGAGGAGGAATGATGGTTTGGCATCCGGAGCAAGCGTTTCTTCTGATTCTGGCAACTCCGAGTCCTTTTTTTGCGGAACGAACTCTGGTATAGAGGGAATAATCACTCTTTTTCATTTGGGCTACAAGTGCTTCTCTCTGTTTGAGAAGTTTTTGTTCTTCGAGTGCATTATTCTCTTTGATCATTGAGAGTTCCTGCTTTTTATGGTCGAGTTCACCAACAAGATCAGTAATTAAAGGATTTAATCCTTCAACTTCCTCATCGAGAGTACGAAGATCGGTGATGATACCTTCGATCTCTTTTTCGAGGCGGGTACACTCGGCATCCGCAGCATCAATTGATTTGGTAATCGTGTCGTATTCTTTGTTGTTACGCACTTTATATAACTGAGCTTTTGCTCTTTTCTGATTGTCGAGAAGCTCTTTTATTTTTTCGGTATTACTTTCCCGTTTTTCGATCCACTCAATTTTAAGAGCAGCTTTCTCATCAACAGCAACTTTGAGGTTCTCGAGCTTTGCTTCGAGAGCTTCAACTGTCAGAGGAAGATCGCCTCTTTGTTCTTCGAGTTTGTCGATATGTCTGTCTATCAGTTGAACTTGATAGAAGAGCATCAGATTATTTTTCAATGTGGACTCCTTTCTAAATAACTGTAATAATTGACGGGGTTGGAAACTCCGTCAAAGATGTAAACTTCTGTTTTGTCGCCATTTCCGGCAAAAAGATTTTCAAGCCGTCTTTTCATTTCTTCAAGGACGGGCACCTCGGTTTCAAAATGGCCTGCATCAACAAGTAAAATCCTGTTTTCAGCATCTTGAAATGTGTGGTATCTGACATCAGCGGTAATAAAGGCATCACACCCTGCGTTTATGGCATCTTCAAGATGTTCTGAAGCCGAACCGCCAAAAACCGCTACTTTTTTTATTTGTTTGCCTGTTAATTTTGAATGTCTAAGTGCATCGCAATTGAGACATTCTGAGATGTGTTTAAGAAACAGGCTTTCTTCCATCTCACTATTGAGGTAACCGGTAACACCTTGTCCATAAAGTGTTTCATCACTTTTAAGTGGATAGATGTCGTAAGCAGGCTCTTCGTAGGGATGTGCTTCAAGCAGTGCTCTTATCACCTTCCCGCGATTACCTTCATTAATTAAAACTTCGAGTCGAACTTCATCAACCTTTTCAAATTTTTGTTTTTCACCAATTGTTGGATTCGAATTTCCCGAACCGGTGAAAGTTCCCGTTCCTTCAGAGGTAAAACTGCAATTAGAATATTCACCGATTACACCACCTCCGGCACCAAAAATTGCATCAGAAACAGTTCCAACATCCTTTTTAGGCACAAATGTGACTAATTTCAACGATTTGTTGCTGATTGGTTTAAGGAATTTAATATCGGAAATTTTAAGTTTTTTAGCTGTTTGGTGATTAACTCCGTCGGAGGTAAAATCGAGGTTTGTATGATAAGAAAGAAGGGAAGTGTCGTTTTTTATGAGTTTGTAAATCAAATCTGAGGTTCTGTCTGTCTCCGGTGTTATCTTTTTCATTGGGAAAAAGATCAATGGATGATGACTTATTACAAGGTTGCACTTAAGTTTTTGAGCTCTTTCAAGTGCGTCACCGGTTACATCGAGGCAGAGCAAGACACCTGTTACCTCCTGTTGGCTCCTGCCAACGAGCAGTCCGGTATTGTCCCGCTCCCACTGAATGAACTTTGGTGCCCAGCCGTCAAAAAAATTTGCTATTTGCTGTACTCTCATAAAGAAAAAAAAAGCACTTCTAAAACTTGAAGTGCGATAAGTATAATGATAACTAAAAAGCGTTGCTTGAAAAATAAATTTCTGGTACTATTTGGTATTTCGTCATTTTGCAAAGTGTAAACATAAACTTTACAAAAATATAATATTTTTTTAACATGGCAAAATTGAGAAACTTGAGAGACGAGAGAAACTTGAGAAACAAGAGAACTTTAGAACTCGGGTCACTCGAGTCTCTCAAGTACTCGAGTACTCAGGTTCCTACCCTGCTTGCTCAACCCAGTTCCCATCCTCGCGGATCAGGTCAATCAGTTTATCGACGGCAAATTCCGAGGCGATTGCTTTTGTAACAATTTCCTTTCCGCGGTAGAGGGTGATTTTGCCGGGACCACTGCCGACATATCCATAGTCAGCATCTGCCATTTCGCCGGGACCGTTAACGATGCAGCCCATAATTGCAATTTTAACACCTTTTAAGTGTGAAGTGCGTTTGCGGATCATCTCGGTTGTTTCTTGAAGGTCAAATAATGTTCTGCCACACGATGGACAGGCGATATATTCGGTTTTGGAGGTTCTTACCCTCGCAGCCTGTAATATTCCGAAGAGTACTCGATTTATAACTTCAGTACTGAGGTTCTGTTGTACTGAGGTTCCGGAATTCTGAAGTTCTGAAGTTCTGAAGTTCTGAGGTTCTGAAACACTGAGGTTCTGAAGTTCTGCGGTTCCGGAGTTCCCAATAAACACTCCATCCCCCAAACCATCAATTAATAATCCACCAAAATCTGTGGAGGGGTAGAGAAGAAATTGTTCTTCGGAGATATTTGGGTAGTTCCTTTGAATGATCACCGGATTTTTGATATCGTTTGATATAAGTTCAAAGAAAAATCTTCTTTGTTCTGCCATTCCGTGAGAATTTTGGGTTCCAAGCAGAATTATTGTGTAAGCATCACTTTTAAGTTTGTTTATTACCTCTACATCAAGTTCGGGGAGTGTAATCTGCAAAAACTTAAATAGAAGAGTTGGATCATTCTCGGTAAGATATTCATCTTTACTCAGAAGGGGAAGGGCTCTTCCTTTTAAATCAATCGATTTCCAGAAGTTATAATCATACACAGCTCTTAGTCCATGTGGCAGATCAAAACCGGGGAAGTTATTTCCCAGGAAAAGATAATCACATGCCATGTCATTCATGTTCCACTTGTCAGTTGGTTCATCATAAAAATAACCTACCGGAATTAGTGATTCCGGGGATGAAACATCACTCTGTGACATATCGATCATAACAATAGGTACTGAAGTGCCACCGATATTAAGCAGTTGAAGTGATTCTCTCCTTTTATAATCAAACGGGTTAATCGGATTGACTGAAATTTCAGGAACAGGTGAATGCTGCTCACGGTTTTTATATCTGTTGGCAAGTTCGATTGCAACGGGCACTTCAAATTCGGGGTCTTCAGTAAGACTTACACGAATGGTATCTCCCAGTCCATCTTCAAGTAAGGCACCAATCCCCAGGGCTGATTTAACTCTTCCATCTTCTCCACCTCCTGCTTCTGTTACACCAAGGTGAAGAGGATAGTTCATCCCTTCCTCAACCATTTTACTGACAAGAAGGCGGTAAGCTTCAACCATCACTTGTGTATTACTTGCTTTCATGGAAAGCACAATATTGTGGTAATTTTCATCCATACAGATTCTGACAAACTCAAGGGCTGACTCCACCATCCCGAGGGGTGTGTCGCCGAATCTGCTCATAATTCTGTCGGACAGAGAACCGTGGTTTGTACCGATCCTCATTGCTGTCCCATATTCCTTACAAATCTTTACCAATGGAGTAAATCTTTTTCTTATTCTGTCAACTTCCTGTTGATAAGTGTTGTCATCATACTCAATCACTTCAAATCTTTTTCTGTCAACATAGTTGCCTGGGTTCACCCTTACTTTTTCAATCAACCTTGCTGCAAGTTCCGCAGCATTTGGAGTGAAGTGAATATCGGCAATGAGGGGAGTGTTATATCCACGAGCCTTCAATTCTTTTTTAATAACTTCAAGATTTTGGGCTTCTTTAAGACTTGGGGCAGTAATTCTGACAAGTTCGCATCCTGCTTCAATCATTCTGATTGACTGCTCAACGGTTGCAATGGTGTTCATTGTATCGGTGGTTGTCATGCTCTGAATTCGCACAGGGTTGTTTCCGCCAATTCCCACATCTCCCACCATAACCTCGCGGGTTTTATAACGCGACCATTTTGTGAGGGAGGAGTTATAAACTTTTTGGGCAAAAACATTATTTGTCAGAAGTACTTGGGGATCGAAAATTTTTGTCATATTGAAGTTGTATGTAAGAAATTAAAAGATTCAAAAATTAAATTTAAATATATCTTTGCAAGAGGTTATTTTTGTAACTAAACTTAAAATCAATGAAGAAAGTTCAGGTTGAGCAACAAGTCAAGATGGATCACATCGTAGAAAGATGTAAATTCTTCTATTTAAACCTGTTTCTCATCTCCCAATAAGATGAATATTCCGGAAGACAAAATACAAGAAATTATTCAAGCAGCCGACATCGTGGATGTGGTCTCGAAGTATGTCCGTTTGAGAAAAACGGGGATAAACTACAAAGGATTATGTCCATTCCACAATGAAAAGACTCCCTCATTCTCCGTAAATGCAAAAAAACAGATTTTTTACTGTTTTGGTTGCCACAAAGGGGGAAATGCGATCAAGTTTTTGATGGAATATAACAATCTCTCCTTTTTTGATTCTGTGAAAGAACTTGCGCGGGAATATGGAGTTGATCTGCCTCTCAGGGATGAAAGAGGACAGGAAGAACAGAAAAAATTTGAAGAGTACTTCGACATTACAAAAGCCACAATCCATTATTTTGCTGAGAACCTGACAAAAAACAGCGCAAATAAACATATTCTTGAATATCTGAAGAATCGTAATATAAACGATTCCTCAATTCAGAATTTTGGAATCGGGTATGGTGGTGGAGTAAGAGGGAAACTGATTGAGTTCTATAAAAAGGGTGGATTTGATGAAAAGAAAGCTATTGAGCTTGGTTTTCTCGGTGTAAGTGAAGGTAAAATTTATGAAAGATTTGCCGGCAGATTAATTTTCCCGATCTTTTCCCATCATGGAAGGGAGATTGGAGCCGGTGGCAGAATTCTTGAAAAACGGACGGATACGGGTAAATATATCAATTCGCCTGAAAGTCCAATTTATAACAAATCCAAAGTTCTTTATGGATTGTCCCATTCCAAAGATGAAATTAGGAAAGAGGATTTCGTTATTGTTGTTGAGGGATATCTTGATGTAATCTCTTTGTATCAACATGGAATTAAAAATATTGCTGCCGTTTCGGGAACAGCTTTAACCGATGATCAGGTAAAACTTCTGTCAAGTTATACAAAGAATTTTTATCTGCTTTTTGATTCAGATGCCGCAGGTTATAAAGCAGCCATGCGGAGTATTGAGATTGTGATGAAACACAATTTGAATCTGAAGATTATGACACTTCCGGAGGGAGAGGATCCCGATTCCTTTGTGCACAAACACGGTGCAAAAGAATTCCTTGAATATGTAAAAAATGCCAGAGAATTTATCGATTACCAATATCTGGTATTTGAGAGGGGAGGATATTTCCAAAATCCCGATAAAATGACTGAGGCTGTGAAGGAAATGCTGCGTCCCGTGGCATTAATTCCTGATGCTTTAAAAAGGACTCTTTTCCAAAAAGCGATAGCAGAAAAATTTAAACTCAGAGAAAAGGTACTCGAAGAAGACATTGAAAAGTTCAGGGAGAAGGAAATTGAAACAAGAGCCCTTGAACTCAGGGAAAGGCCAACGCCGCAGGAGACGGCTGTTCAAACTGCCAGGACTCCTGTTGTTGCCAAACAAACTATTGAACGGAACCCTCTTTCGGCATTTCAGCTTAACGAAATTGAAATAATAAAACTGATGTTTGAAGGTGATGAAAAAGTTGTAAGGTTTATTTTTCAGTTTATAAGACCGGAGGAATATACTCTCCCAATTCATTATGGAATTGCTGAAAAGGTATTTGAAGAACTTGAGTCAGGGACCATTCCAACAGTGAATAATCTGAAAGATCATTATACGCTCGAGGAACAAAACTATATCCTCGATCTGGTGATGGACAAACATAAAATAAGTGAACAACTTGATGATTTGCTCCCAAGCAGTACCGAAGCAACATTATCGCTTTATACAATAGATGCAGTTAAAAAATTCAGGCTGCTTCGAATTGATGAAATGTTGAAAGAAATCCACAAGGAAATTTCCAATACCAGCGACTCAATACGGATAGGTGAACTTGTCCTCGACTTAAAAACCTACCTCGATGAAAAACAGGACATCTCGAGGATTATGGATGAACTTAAAACAGTGATTGGGTAGGTATTAGGTATTAGGTATTATTTTTGTTTGTGGAGGTTGGAGGATACTCGAATCGGTGTTGATGAATAGAATATCCTCCATTAATTTTATGAGCTGAGGGAGACCTTTTTAATAAAAATTTAAGATCTCCAAAAGATTTTATATTTTGTGAAGAGTTTAACGATGTATGCAAGGGCGAGAGTGAAAAGAAATCCTCTCAGGAATCCCAAAAATGGTGTTGTGAACCATGCATTCATCAATGTTTGAATTCCGAAGATGCCGATAATTGGGGTGATGATATTTCCACCCCCGGCATAAGCGATCATTGGATTTTGTCCACTGTCGATCAGAAGACCGAGATACGATTTTTTTCTGAAAAAGTCGATGACAATTGATGCAAAAATTATAAAAAAGAGTGCAAGTCCTGAAGTAAGGAAATAATAACTTATCGTTGAATGATCTTTTTTGATTCCGCCCTCAAAAGGTTCAAGCATAAATCCCAGAATGAACCAAAAAACTCCCCACTTAAAAACCTCTTTAAGAATATCATAATAACCACCCTTCATATCTCTTAAGATAACCCAAGAAGCAGCACAAAGAGCGATTCCGCCAACAAATCCCTGCCAAACCCAACGGTTATAGAGTGTAACGAGTGATAAAACGATGAAACCGACCATAAAAACAGCGAGAAATGCGGCATTCACTTTATATTCGTTAAAGGTATCAATGATAACCTGACTATCGGTTTTCATCATCTTTAAGATGATATCACCAGCAATTGTTCCGGGGAGGACTATAAGCAGATATTTTAAAAAATGTACATTCACCACCCAACCTGAGGGTTGAAGCATGGCGAGGTCTTTAACAAATCCTTCACCGGAGTTGTGGGATAATCTGATGGCAACAACAAGCGCCATTATTCCAAGTCTCAACATCCAGTTTTTGCGAGTGAACAACCAGATTAGTGATCCAAAAACCGAAACTTCAGCCAAAACTGCTATTATAATGTCAAATCGTGACATTTTAAAGCCGGAACCATCGGGATAAGTAACTAATGCCAACAGCAGGACGATTCCAATCCAACCGGTTGCACTTAAGCTGAGTCCAACATTTTTTGATATTGACTCAGGGAAACGCCAGAAAATGAGGAAAAGCAGAGCAAACCCCAACAAGGCGATCAGCCAGGTAAAGACATCGGGGGTGGCACTGAGTACATTGGGCCTGATGTGTTGAATTACAATCGCAAAAAAGCATAACAACAAACCCCTCTTAAATATCTGAAGGATCAGATTAAAGGGAACCTTGTCATCTTTTATTTTTTTTGAAAGGGCAAGTGGAAAGGCAGCTCCCATTGCAAAGAGAAAAAAGGGGAAAACCAGATCAACCCAGGTAATTCCGGGAATGGAGGGGATAAATTTATGTAGTGGTGGTGGAACCTGTGCATGATACATCCACGCCGGGAGATTCCCAAAAGAGATACTGCCTGAGAGTATCATGGTCAGGATTGCAAAACCCCTGAGTGCGTCGAGTGCATAGGAACGAATTCCGATTGTTGATTTCTCTTCCATATTTCTGCCTTTTAAAAACTAAAATCTCTATCTCAAAACTTAATTAAATTTAGAATAAGAAAGTAGAGGATAGTTCCACGGATGACACGGATTTAACACGGATTTTCACGGATGGGACGGCAATCGAAGACGAAAGATATCAAGAAAATTATAAAAAACTTGTAGAATTTCCTACTATTAATGACTGAGGTCATCAAACAAACCGGGAGAAATCAAGTGATCGATAAAAGTGAGTCGGTGGTAGGGGGTTGGACCAAGTTCTTTTAATGCGGTTATGTGTGATTTTGTCGGGTAACCTTTGTTGTGATCCCATCCGTAACCGGGATACTCAGATGCCAACTGAAGCATAATATCATCTCTGACAACTTTAGCGACGATGGAGGCAGCAGCGATTGATAACGATTTTGAATCTCCTTTAACTATCGGGAAAAGGGGGATTACAGTGTCAAATCGTTTGTTTCCGTCAACGAGGATCACACCCGGAACGGAGTTTAATGCCTCAACAGAAAACTTCATTGCCTTGAGTGATGCCCGCAAAATGTTTATCCGATCAATCTCGGCAGGTTCAATAATAACATGATTAACGGCGATTGCGCGGGAGTAAATCAAGTCGATCAGTTCCCTCCGTTTTTTATCGGTTAACTGTTTGGAATCATTTACACCCGGAAGGTTGATATCGGGAGGCAGAATGACAGCAGCCGCAACCACAGGTCCGGCAAGTGGACCCCTGCCTGCTTCATCGGTTCCGGCAAGTAGCGAAGTGTTAAATTCCGTCCTGTAATGGTCATCAAAACTTTTCATAAACCCAACAAAATTGCAAAAATACCAAGAAACATGATAAATTTTAAGTTGCGACTTATAGCTGAATAATCCTTTTGATTTTCAGCTTTTGTTAGTGATTTTATGGAGAGTACCAGTGCAGGATTTACTGAAAGTGTGATGATAATGAGGTACTCGATTTTGTAAATCTCAAAGATAAAGGGAAGAAAAGTTGCAATTATCAGTGAAACAATCAAAACTGACAGGAGTTTTTTTGATAGCGGAACTCCAAAAACAACAGGAAATGTTGTGATGCCTGTTTTCCCATCGCCGGGGACGTCCTCAATATCCTTAACTATCTCTCTGATCAAATTAATCAAAAATGAAAAAATAAAAGGAAAAAGAGCATTTTCATAATTGTCAACCGCTGAAGCACCAAAAACAAACACAAGTCCTGTTAACAAGGCGACTGTGAGATTTCCGACGAGTGGGATACTCTTAAGAGAGTAGGAGTAGAAAAAGAGAGCAAAGGATGTAATACCGGCAATAATGGCCGGGATTATTCCGGCAATTGAGGCTATAAACACACCGGATAATTTACAAAAAATGTAAAGCCGGGTGGCAGTTTTTGTCGTTAATTCCCCTGAAGGAAGGGGTCTCGCGGGGCGGTTAATTTTATCGGTTTTTTGATCAAGAATATCGTTGATAATGTTACCACCCGAACCGATTAGAGCTGCCGAACTTCCAATGAGCACACCAAAATAGAGGGTGGTATGTGAGAATATTCCCCCTTCTGCGAGCAGTACTGCAAGAAAGCCGGAAATAAAAGTAATCAGAAAATTGACCGGTCTGAATATTGTAAGCAGGATAAACCTCATGAATTGAAGAAAATTAGATTCAGAAAATGCTTTGGCAAATATAAAAAACATATATTAAATAGTTATTTTTTAATATTTTGTAACTTAAGAAAACAATTAACGAGAGGCACAAATGAAGAGAGCCATACTTATTCTCTCCCTTTTAGTATTTACATTATCCAATGTAAATGCCCAGATGACAAATTTCCCGGATTTTAACAACTACCCGGGGGCAGGAACCGGTAATATCTCCGGTGGAGCCGGGCTGGTTTGGATAAATGATCAACCTCACTACGCTGTAAGGTTAACTCCTGACATCGGATTTGCGAAATTTGGGGTGGGACTCGATCTGAATCTCGAATTTACACCAGACGGAAAACTGCGTGATGAAAATTACAAAACCGCTTCACAGGTTTTATCGATTATCCGTTATGTGCGTTATGGTAAAAAAAATGATGACATCTATGCCCGTATCGGAGCAATGGATTATTACACTCTCGGACAGGGAAACCTGCTCTACAACTACAACAACAGCACAAGTTTTGACAACAGAAAAACCGGGTTAAACCTTGATATCGATCTTGGAAAATGGGGTTTTGAGTCAATCTTGAGTGATTTCGCTGCCGGTGGTATTGTTGGTATCAGAGGATTTGTAAGACCACTAAGATTTTCAGAAAGCGCCGCTAAAATTCCAATCTTAAGCAACCTCCAGGTTGGGTTGTCGTTTGCAGGTGATTTTAACGATAAAGCAGGTGTGCTTAAAGGTGCCTACAATGCAAATAATGAATTTGTTGTAACTGAAAAAAGAAATTCTGTTTCTGCATGGTCGGCTGATCTTGGTTTACCAATTGTTTCAAACGATATGCTCAACTTCACTGTTTATACAAACTACACCAAGTTTAGTGACTATGGATCAGGCATAAACACCGGTTTAATGCTTTCATTGGAAGGATTGGGAATCGTAAAACTTTCTTCCAAACTTGAAAGAAGATTTAACGAAGGAAAATATCTTCCAAACTATTTTGATGCTCTCTACGAAGTTGAAAGATTCAGAACTGTGGGTGGTGCTCCTGCCGGCAAGATTATGCAACTCGAATCGATCACTGAAACAGACAACGGCTGGTTTGGTGCACTCAGAGCTGATATTGCCAACTATGCGGTTATATATGGAAGTTATCAAAGACTTGACAAGACACCAAACAGTGGAATATTGCAGTTAAAGACTGATCTTTCCCCTAAAGATGGATCATATGTTCTTTATGCAGGTTATGATAAATCGGGAATTCAATCTGAATCAGAGATTTTCACTGCCGATGAAAGATCACATGCCTATGTGGAAGTTGGATACAAACCTTACAAATTCTTGATTGTATCATTGGTTTACCATTGGACCTTTTTACCCGAAAGAGACAGTGCAAACAATGTGATCGGTTATCTTCCTCAGAAGAGAATTGAGCCAAGAATCAGTTTTGTAATGCCTTTTGATTTTGGGCAATAATATTTCTCACCATCTTTTTTGATGAGATGCAAGGAATTGAGGGTTTGATAATAACCACAATTTCAATAATTTTAGAGTTCAAATAAAAATTAACAGGGTCATTCATTTATGGATGATCCTGTTGTTTTTAACTCAGTGTAAGACAAGTTTAATTTTTCGGAGATCAATGTAATGGGATGGTTGTTTCGGTTTTTAAGCTCCTCCATTGGCCAGAAATTTATTTCAGGTTTGACGGGACTTTTTTTGATATCATTTCTTTTGGTGCATCTTGCTGGTAATCTTCAGCTTCTGAACACAGATGTTGAAGCTGCAAAAACAAGTTTTAATGCTTACTCGCACTTCATGTCAACAAATCCGATTATCAGAATACTGGAGATCGGGCTGGTTTTGGGATTTGCACTTCACATATTTTACGGACTCAAACTCTACTTTGCAAACAAAGCCGCAAGACCTGTTGCCTATGCAACTCGTGATGCAAATGCCAACAGCAAATGGACTTCAAGATCAATGTTTTTATCCGGCAGTATCATACTTGCTTTTCTCATTCTTCATCTTCTGAACTTTTTTGTAAAAGCCCGCTTTGGTGGTGAAGAAGATATGTACACACTCGTTGTTGAGGCATTTAAATTACCTTATTATTCAATCTTTTATGTGATTGCTATGATTCTCCTTGGGTTGCATCTCAACCATGGTTTCCAAAGTGCATTTCAGACTTTTGGACTTTTGGGCAAAAAATACGCTTCTGTAATTAAAGGAGCCGGAGTTGCTGTTGCGGTGATCATTCCTCTTTTGTATGCAATCATTCCGCTCTATTTTTTATTAGGAATTGGAGGTAAATAACCATGGCTTTAGACTCAAAAATCCCTTCGGGACCAATTGAAAAGAAGTGGTATGACCATAAATTTAACTTAAAATTAGTAAATCCTTCAAATAGAAGGAAATATCATATTATAGTAGTTGGCACAGGACTTGCCGGCGGAGCAGCCGCTGCAACTCTTGGTGAGATGGGTTACAATGTAACTGCATTTTGTTATCAGGACAGTGCCAGAAGAGCCCACAGTATTGCCGCCCAAGGTGGAATAAATGCTGCAAAAAATTACAGAAATGACGGTGATTCCGTTTATCGATTGTTTTATGATACAGTAAAAGGTGGAGATTACAGAGCCCGCGAGGCAAATGTTTATCGCCTTGCCGAACTTAGTAATAATATAATTGACCAGTGTGTGGCTCAGGGTGTTCCATTTGCCAGAGAATATGGCGGATATCTTGACAACCGTTCTTTTGGTGGTGCACAGGTTTCTCGAACATTTTATGCCAGAGGGCAAACAGGCCAGCAACTTCTTCTTGGGGCTTACAGTTCACTCTCCCGTCAGGTTGCTGAAGGTACTGTAACTGTTCATGGCAGGCATGAGATGCTTGATGTTGTAATTATAGATGGAAAATCACGCGGCGTTATCGTACGCGACATGGTAACGGGTGAGATTAAAAGTTTTGCTGCTGATGCAGTTGTGCTTGCCACAGGCGGATACGGAAATGTTTATTATCTTTCCACCAATGCCAAAGGTTGTAACACCACGGCAATTTGGAGAGCACACAAAAAAGGTGCATTTTTTGGAAATCCATGTTTTGTACAGATCCATCCAACATGTATCCCCGTAAGTGGTGAACACCAATCAAAACTTACTCTCATGTCAGAAAGTTTAAGAAATGACGGTAGAGTATGGGTGCCGGTGAAAAAAGGTGATACCCGGAAACCTAAAGATATTCCCGAAGCCGAAAGAGATTATTACCTTGAAAGGCGTTACCCCTCATTTGGTAATTTGGTACCCAGAGATGTGGCTTCCAGAGCAGCCAAACAAGTGTGTGATGAAGGAAGAGGAGTTGGAACTTCGAAAATGGCTGTATATCTTGATTTTGCTGATGCAATTAAGAGACAGGGAAAAGCCAGAATCGAAGAAAAATATGGCAATCTTTTTGATATGTATCAAGAGATTACAGATGAAAATCCTTACGAATTACCAATGAGAATTTATCCTGCCATCCATTACACAATGGGTGGATTGTGGGTTGACTACAATCTCATGACAACAATACCCGGTCTGTTTGCAGGTGGTGAAGCAAACTTCTCAGATCACGGTGCAAATCGTTTGGGTGCCTCTGCGCTGATGCAGGGTCTTGCTGATGGTTATTTTGTTCTCCCTTCAACTGTAAGTGGTTATCTTGGAAGCACGGAACTTAAAAAAGTTACTACCGATGCTCCTGAATTTAAAGTTGCTGAAAAGGAAGTCAAAGACAGGATCACAAAACTCCTCTCAGTTAAAGGAAAATATTCGGTTGATCATTACCATAAAAAGCTTGGTAAAATAATGTGGGACTATGTTGGTATGTCACGAAATGAAGCCGGATTAAAATCAGCGATCACAGAAATCAGAGCGCTCAGAGAAGATTTCTGGAAGAATGTCCGGGTGCTCGGAGAGGGTGAAGAGCTAAATCAATCCCTCGAAAAGGCCGGAAGGGTTGCAGATTTTCTTGAACTTGGTGAGTTACTCGCAAGTGATGCCCTTAACAGAAGAGAATCATGCGGTGGTCACTTCAGAGAAGAATCACAAACTGAAGATAATGAAGCCAAACGCGACGACGAAAACTTCAGCTATGTTTCCGCCTGGGAATATAAGGGAGATGGAGTTGAACCTGAACTTCATAAAGAAGAACTGACATTCGAACATTGCAAACCCAGCCAAAGAAGCTATAAATAGAGAGGAGCTGCTAAATGAACTTTAAATTGAAAATCTGGCGTCAGAAAAACTCCAAGGATAAAGGCAGATTTGTTGATTATACAATTGAGAATGTAGCCGATGACACTTCTTTTCTGGAAATGCTTGATATTCTTAATGAAAAACTTATCGCGAATAATGAAGACCCTGTTGCTTTTGATCACGATTGCCGTGAAGGAATTTGTGGAACTTGCAGTCTCCATATCAATGGCAGACCTCACGGTCCCAAACCAAAGGTAACTGCATGCCAGTTATTCATGCGGACTTTCAGAGACGGTGAACAGATAACAATTGAACCGTGGCGTGCAAAATCCTTCCCTGTAATAAGAGACCTGATAACCGACCGGGGTGCATTTGAAAGAATAATCCAAGCGGGTGGTTTTATCTCTGCCAGCACTGGATCAGCTCCTGACGGTAATGCAATCCCCATCCCAAAGGCTGATGCTGAGTGGGCAATGGATGCCGCAGCCTGTATCGGATGTGGTGCTTGTGTTGCTGCTTGCAAAAATGCTTCTGCGATGCTTTTTGTTTCTGCCAAGGTTGCTCATTTGGGTAAACTCCCGCAGGGTAAAGTTGAGGCAAAAAAACGTGTTCTAAACATGATAGCCCAAATGGACAAGGAAGGATTTGGCTCTTGTACAAATACCTATGCCTGTGAAGCCGAATGCCCCAAAGGCATTTCTGTGGCGAATATTGCATACCTGAACAGAGAATTTCTGAAAGCAGGATTATCTTAATTTATTGAATATTTGTGAACGGGCTGTCGATTGATTAAACTTTGATTAATCAGGCAGCCTTTTTTGTTAGAGTAGAATGTTTAAAGAAAAAGCAGCTAAATTACTAAAATCAAACAGCGAGTTGATTAATGCCTCGGATCTTTCTGAATTTTCAATCGAAGAATTGGAAAAAACAGGGATACACCCGGCATTTATTAAATATTTGTGGGCTGAAAAAATTCCTGTTTCTAACGGTGAAAATGATGGTCAATTTCTTTTTTCGAAGAATGAAATTAATATTGGATTAAAAAAAGCTGCCGTTTTTAACCTTAATTTCCTTTTTAATCCTGTGTTTCTTCTTAAAAAGATTCTTTTTGTAAAGGACAAACCAATTAATGAGGAATCTTTTGAGGATTTAAAAAACAGAGTTTACTATTTCAGATATTATATCGACATACTCATAAAACTATACAAATCAGACAAACTAAACTCTGAAAGTTATGATGAAACGATGTCGAAAATCCAAAAGAAATTGTTCTCTGTCAACTATAATTCGCTGATCACTGATGGTGTTGATGCACTGAATCACTTCTTCAATCATGGTGAACACTATTCAGGACTTGACCCCGAGTGTATGAAGCTTTTTCTTCTCTCCCGAGACCTGAAAGATTCTTTCGATAAACTGATCCCACATTATAATGGCAAAGATCAGTTGAGCATCTGGAAAATAAAGGATGTTCTCACAGGCAGCGAAGAATCGGTATTCGATGCAAGATTTGATATCACACGGGAGATTAAACCACAATCTGCAACACTCCCTTCCCTCAAAACTGATGTTCAAGAGATTAAAACACCTGAAGAGGTTTCCGGAGTATCGGAAGTTGGAGTGCAAAACAACAATCAATCGTTTGAAGCTTCAGCTTCTGTTGAAAATGAAAAAAAAACGGAGAGCGTCGAAACCAAAAATTCAACAACCGGGGTTACAAACTCGAAACCAAAAATGGCGTCAATTTCTGTGGAAGAGCTGATATCTCAACCCCGAAAAAAAATAGAATTTGAATCTGTTGACGATGAGGTAAAACAACCATTTGAGGTTGATGAGGATGCAAAACAGATAATAGCAACTCTGCCATCGATCCACGACATGGAAGCAATAAAAGTTTTTGAAGATGAACCGGTTCAGCGTTATGAATTTAGTTTCCCTCCAAAAGTTGATGAACAGATGGGGAAAATTGTTCAAAAGAGGAATCTCCTGGCATCACTCGATCAGGATGAAAGTTTAAGGATCATACAGCATGTATTTGACGGTGATCATTCCGACTTTTTTAGCAGCATCGAGACGATTGAAAAATGCAGGACTTTAAGTGAAGCGAAAAAACTGCTTTCGATTATTTTTGCGAATGCCGGTTTAAGTGACAACAATAAATACGCCAGATTACTGGTGGACAAAACAGAAAGATGTTTTACAGGATAAAAAAGTGTTTATAGATTTTGTAAGTATAGAAATAGCAGCAGGAAAAGGTGGTGACGGTGCAGTCGCTTTCAGACGGGAAAAATTTGTTCCAAAAGGTGGTCCCTCAGGAGGCGATGGAGGCGATGGCGGTTCGGTGTATATTTTTGCCGATCACAATCTGCACACTCTGCTTGATTTCAGATATAAGAAAAAATATCTCGCAGAAAATGGCGTCCCCGGAAGTGGTTCCTTAAAAACCGGAAGAAAAGGTGAAGACCTCATTATAAAGGTGCCTGTGGGCACTATCATCAAGGATGCAGATACCGGAAAAGTTATTCTTGATATTGATGAGGATGGAAAAACCTATCTATTTGCCAAAGGTGGCAGAGGTGGAAGGGGTAATTCCAATTTTGCGACACCTGTTAACAGAACTCCAAGATATGCCGAACCGGGCAAAGAGGGGCAGTCTTATAATGTTGAACTCGAATTAAAACTTCTCGCCGATGTTGGACTTGTTGGTTTTCCAAACGCGGGGAAATCCACTTTTATTTCAGTAATTTCAGAGGCAAAACCAAAAATTGCCAACTATCCTTTTACAACTTTGGAGCCAAATCTTGGTATTGTTAGAGTGGGGGATTATGATTCTTTTACTGTTGCAGATATCCCCGGCATAATTGAGGGTGCAAGTGATGGAAAAGGGTTGGGAATTCAGTTCCTGAAACATATTGAAAGAACCGGAACACTCCTTTTTATGATTGATATTTCGTCGGAGAACTACGACGGAGATTATCATACTTTAATAAGTGAATTAAAAAAATTCAGTCCGGCATTGGCAAAGAAAAAGAAAATTCTCGCTCTTACCAAAGCTGATTTAATGGATGATGACGGGCTGAAAGAAGCAGCAAAGATAAAAGTTAAGGGATATCGAGGGAAGCCTGTAATTATTTCTTCAGCAAATGGCCACAACATCCAATCGCTTGTAAAAAGATTATGGGATGAAATAAGGGCAGAGGAAGCAACTAAATAATTTAGAATTGAGGAACAAAAAATGAAACTAACAAAATACAGTGCTGTAGTACTGTCAGTCGCATTCACTTTCTTCATCTCGGCTTGTTCGAGTCTTGGAATGAATATTTTTTCAGATGCAGACGAAGTTGCTTTGGGAGCAAATGTTGCAAATGAAATAGCAGCCAATCAGCAGGAATACCCCATCTACAGAGGTGATCCCGCTCTAAAACAATATATAAAAAGTCAGATATTCGACCAGATATTGGTGGCAAATGCCATTAAAAAAAGAAGTGTCTATCAATATGAACTTGAGATAATTGACAGACCCGATATTCTTAATGCCTTTGCACTTCCGGGTGGCAAAGTTTATGTTTATACAGGATTGTTAAAATACCTTGATTCTGAGGCTGCTCTTGCCGGAGTACTTGGACACGAAATTGCCCATGCCGAACGCAGACACGCAACTCAACGGATGACAAATCAGTATGGCACAGCAATGTTGATCAGCCTTGTCCTTGGTCAAAACCCAAACCAATATATTGAGATTGCTGCGAACCTGTTTGCGGGGCTTTCATTACTTTCAAACAGCCGTTCGGCAGAAGATGAAAGTGATAAGTTCTCGATAGAATATCTTAAAGAAACCAGGTTTTATCCCGGGGGAGTTAAGTTCTTTTTTGAGAAACTCCGTGATGACGGCAAAGTTAATCCCGGTGGCAGCAGTGGACTTGAAACATTTCTCTCCACTCACCCTGACCCGATTGCCAGAATATCCACAACCGACAAGAGATTAACAGAGACCGGTTTTCCTGTCTTTTCATATACAAATTATGCAGGCCAGGGAGTTTTTCGAAATGAATATCTACAAAATATAACAAACAGGCTTCCTAAATAAGAGAGGTTACATGAGAGTCGTCACCACCGCAATAATAACACTGCTGATATTTGTAAATCTGTCAGCTCAGGAGAAAAAGGTATTAACTGCTGAAGATATCTGGAAAATGAAAAGAATCGGAAGTTTTGTGGTTAATCCACAAAAAACCGAGGCCGTTTTTTCAGTAACTTCATTTGATGCTTCAAAAAACGAATCTGAGAGTGATCTTTATCTGCTTGACCTGAAATCGGGAGAGTACAGAAAGTTTACTTCCGGCAAGGGGGGAGAGTCCTCTCCTGTTTGGTCACCGGATGGCAAAAAACTGGCTTTTGTTTCGAAAAGAGAATCCGATGAGAGAGGTCAAATTTATTTGATTAATCGCGATGGTGGTGAGGCTACGAGACTTACTGAAATGCCGCTTGGAGCATCTTCCATCAAATGGTTTCCTGATGGTTCCAAACTGGCTTTTACTTCAAACACATATCCTGAAGCAAATGGGAATCTGGATTCTCTTAAAAAATTGATTAAACTTAAAAAAGAGAATAAAGTAACTGCTAAAGTTACAGAAGACAGATTTTATCGCTACTGGGACAGTTGGTTAACCGACGGTTATGTTACACACATCTATTCGGTTGAAGTGGCAACAGGTAAGGTAACCGATCTTACTCCTCAAAATGAAGGAATGTTTTCAGTAACCGGAGGTGCAGATTATGACATTTCACCTTCAGGTGATAAAATTGTTGTGTCGATGAATGTTACTCCCAAACCCTATTTCAAAGATCTTAATTTTGATCTATTTATCATGAACAGTGATGGTTCGGGGAAGATGGAAAACATTACAGCAAACAACCCGTCCGGTGACGGCTCCCCACAATTTTCTCCATGTGGTAAATTTATTTTTTATCTCAAAACTCTTGATGTAAATAAAGTGGCTGAGAATTCAAAGTTATCAAGATATGATCTAACATCTGGTAAAGATACCATCATCACCGCAAAGATTGATCTATCTGTTGGTCAGTATGAATTTGATACAAAAGAAGGAACAATCTATTTTACAGGCGACTATCGTGGCAGAACCGGAATTTTTAAGATTGATGCCGCAGGTGCCGGGTTGGAATATATCTTCACCGAAGGCACTAACAGTGGAATCCTTCCCGATAGCAATGTTGTTTATTTCTTAAATCAGAACAATACAACCCCACAAAGAATAGTTTCTTTTGACCGCAAAACCCGCAATCTCAAGGTTTTGGTTGATCTCAATAAAGAGTTTACCTCAACTTTTGAATTTGGTAAATTTGAGGAACACTGGTTTGAGGGAGCAGATAAAGACTCTGTTCAGGTATTTCTACTTTACCCCCCAAAATTTGACAAAACCAAAAAATATCCTTTGATCCATCTTATTCATGGTGGTCCTCACGGAGCTTTCAGCGATGATTTTCATTACAGATGGAATTCGCAGGTGTTTGCCGGTATGGGATATGTGGTTGCAATGGTTAATTTCCATGGAAGTACAGGATTTGGCGAAAAATTTGCAGAGTCTATAGTGGGTGCACATGGTGAAAAACCTTACATCGATATGATGAATGCAACCGAATTCCTTACCGATGAATTTGATTTTATCAATGAAAATAAAATTGGTGCTGCTGGTGGAAGTTACGGTGGTTATCTTGTAAACTATATTGCAGGACATACTAATAAGTTCTCAGCTTTGGTTTCACATGCCGGAGTTTATAACTATTTTGGACAGTTTGCATCAGACATGACTCATTTCCGTGAACTTGCTTATGGTGGCGCCCCGTGGTATAACAAAGAGCAGGTACTTAAACACAGTCCATCATCATATGCAGATAAATTTTTAACACCAATGTTGGTCATCCACGGTGAAAAAGATTATCGTGTTGTGGTCACCCAGGGCCTTGAATTATACGGTGTCTTAAAAGGGAAGGGAATCCCGGCTCGTCTTGTCTATTTCCCCGATGAAAATCACTGGGTAATGCAAGCGCAAAATTCAATCTTCTGGTACAAGGAAGTTAATGATTGGTTTGACAGGTTTTTGAAGTAGAGCTTCGGAACCTCGGAACTTCGGAACCTCGGAACTTCGGAGCTTCGGAGCTTCAGAACTTCGGAGCTTCTGAACCTCGGAACTTCAGAACTTCGGAACTTCGGAGCTTCTGAACCTTGGAGCCTCGGAACCTCGGAGATTTGAGAAAATGAAAAATTTTCAAATCATTTGGCCCCGCAAGGGGTCTCCTGTGGGTAGAACAATATATCCATTCCAATCGGCCCCGGACGGGGTCATGTATGGGTAGAGAAATATATCCATTCCAATTGGCCCCGGATGGGGTCATGTATAGGTAGAATCGTATTTGGGTAAAATACCCATCCCACATTTTTGATGGCCCCGTATGGGGTCACGTATGGGTAGAGAAATATATCCATTCCAATTGGCCCCGGACGGGGTCATGTATGGGTAGCAATATTCCAACAATTTAAAGAATCGGCCCCGGACGGGGTCATGTATGGGTAGAATCGTATTTGGGTAAAATACCCATCCCACATTTTTGATGGCCCCGTATGGGGTCATGTATGGGTAGCGAAATATATCCATTCCAATTGGCCCCGGACGGGGTCACGTATGGGTAGCAATATCCCAACAATTTAAAGAATCGGCCCCGGACGGGGTCATGTATGGGTAGAATCGTCGAAAATGTCAAATAATTGAAAAATTGGCCCCGGACGGGGTCATGTATGGGTAGAATCGTATTTGGGTAAAATACCCATCCCACATTTTTGATGGCCCCGGACGGGGTCACGTATGGGTAGCAATATTCCAACAATTTAAAGAATCGGCCCCGGACGGGGTCATGTATGGGTAGAGAAAATGTCAAATTCAACATTCACACAAATATATTTACACATAGTTTTCGCGGTTAAATCAAGAGAAAAAGTTCTCAAATCAACATTTCGAGATGAAGTGTTAAAATTCATCACCTCGATCATTCATAATCGCAATCACAAAGTGCGTGAGATCAATGGCGTTGAAGATCATATCCATATCCTTATCGGTTATAATCCCAATCAGGCATTACCCGACTTGATTCGCGATGTTAAATCTGAGTCATCCAAATTTATTAACGAAAAACGATTTATAAGAGGGCATTTCAGTTGGCAGGAGGGATATGGAGCTTTCACGATTGGTAAAACGGAGTTGGATAGAATTCATAATTACATTCGTGACCAGGAAAATCATCATTTAGAAGAGAGTTCCATTTCCGAGATTAGGCGTTTTCTCGCATCTTACGGGCATGAAAATCCCCAAAATTATCAATAAATTTTTACCCATACGCGACCCCATCCGGGGCCGATAATTTGATTTGTTTGATGATTGTTACCCATAGGCGACCCCGTCCGGGGCCGACAAAAATGTGGGGTGGGTGTTTTACCCAAATACATCTACCCATACGCGACCCCATCCGGGGCCGATAATATGATTTGTTTGGCGATGTGTTATCCATACGAGACCCCGTCCGGGGCCGACAAAAATGTGGGGTGGGTGTTTTACCCAAATACTTCTACCCATACATGACCCCTTCCGGGGCCAAAACCATTTACGAATACGTTATTCTACCCATACATGACCCCTTACGGGGCCAAAACCATTTATGAATTCGTTATTCTACCCATACATGACCCCTTCCGGGGCCAAAACCATTTATGAATACGTTATTCTACCCATACATGACCCCGTCCGGGGCCAAAATTTTCAATTTTATGGCGATTCGTTATCCATACATGACCCCTTGCGGGGCCAATCATACACTCTTCTTAATCAGAAGTTCATATAACACCACCCCCGCCATGACGGCAAAGGAGAGGTAGATCAGGGTTGAGGAGATTACGGTCAGGTAGATAAATCCCGGATGGATATAACGAACAAGCCAAATGCCGCCGAATGTGAAGAGAGTTGAGAAGAGTGGTTCTGTGATGAGGAGACCTTTCCAGAAGCCGGTAATTGTGGAGTTGAAGTAGAAGATTGTTCCCAGGGCAAGAAAAATAAATGCAAATCCAAAAAAATGATTGTGAGTTGTGATCAATAATTCACTTACGGGTTTTGCATATTTTTCGGGGATTTCAAAATCGGAATCCTGAGTCGGTTCCGAGCCATTAAAATGTTCAACCGCTGAATCGGGTTTATAATTTGTGGTGTGGTATAAGAATGCAAGTCCTGTTACCACCGCAAAAGATAAAAGAATTATGAATGCCGCGAGGAATATCTTAAAATCCCTTGGCAGTTGATGTAATTTAATGTTCACACACTTCTCAAAATTATTATTTGATTATTTCTTTAAAGAGTATAGCAAGTTTTTTAATCCCTTTGGAGACCGAATTTGCTGATATTGTAGCTCCTGAGATTGCATCAATCGATTTCCCGACCGTATAATCAGAACCGGCATCCTTCCCCTTAAAATCTTTATTCCAGTCTTTTGAAGCAACTTCACCACCGTATTGTTCTCGATATTTTACAATGTGAGATGAGAGGATAACTCCTTTTGTATTAAAAACAACGAGAAAAGTTATTGGCATTGCTTTACCTTTCACATTGTCGAGAAATCCATAAGCTTTAATTTTCCCCTTTTCAGAGACTTTATAGATATAGATAAAATCGTTCAAAAACTTTTGTTTTGCAGAGGACTCGGCATTTTTCTTCGCTTTTGCCGGGATGGTGAATTTATCTTCGGCGATGGAAATCGATTTTCCAAGTTCCTGTTTGAGTATTGCCTCGGTAGTTTGCCGGATATCCTGCCCGTTCAGGTTAAAAAACAGGCAGGAAACGGCACACATCATGAGGGTTAAAGTCATGATTTGTGGAGCCATGATTAAAACATGTATCCTACACCGAGGTTGAATGATTTTGTTTCGTCATCGTCAGATTTCCTCTTTTTAGAGCTAAAATCCGCTTTGATTACAACATTATCAACCGGGAGAATATTGATCCCAAACATGATTTGGTTATAAGCATAACTGTCAGGATTCAGGGTATTTGTTCTCACCGAGGATGCAGTGTTATAAGAGGAATATCTGACAAACGGGATAAATTTCCATTCTGACTTGAATAATCTGTTTATTTCATATCCGAGATCAAAATAATATCCTGTAGAAGATTCCACTCTTCCTGAGTTATAGCTGATTTGGGCACCCTCTGCAACGGCATGGAAACCATCTTTTCTAAACTGAGCATGTAATTCAACAAGATTAAATTCCATCGTGGTTGAGTCACCTCTTGCTTTGTTATAAGTAACCGATGCACCTGCTTTAAGCCCCGGGATTACAGTATAGTCTGCTCTGAGGGAGTACATAAAATCAGTAGCGTCTGGCATATAACCTTTTCTCCTGCCACTTCTTAATGCGGATGCAGGAGTGAATTTTTCGTTGTTCAAACCTTCCATAACATTAAATGTATATTCTAAACCTTTGTAACTGCCAAATATTGCAGCACCATTACCAAACCATGTGGTTGGAATGATGGCATTGTGGTAATCAGGTCTTTCCACTCCAAAAAATGTGGGAGGTTCATGAATTTCATTGATGATTCCGATTGGTGCCAGAACCACACCCGCCTTAAACCCAAGATAGTCGTAGGGGAGATAGCTGATGTATGCCTGTTCAAGTTCAACTTCACCATTCCCACCACTCACAAAATTATGTTCAATCTCAAGTTCGGCTTTAAATGACCATTTTTCTGTGAATGAATTGGAGAAAAAGAGAACAAATCGATGGAAATCCATCTTTTTTTCTGCTTTTTTTGATGTAAAAGTGTTGTTATTGTAGTGAAGTTCACCATAACCCCCGACAGTGGTAGTTGGGGTGAAAAAATCATCCTGCGCATTTACGGTAAGGATCGCAAATATAAAAATAAGTAACGAAAATTTTAGATTGTTGATTTTATTCATGATAACTCTTTTGTGAAATTATTAGATTCTTGATTTATATTTAGATTAAGTCTAAATAGCAATAGCAAATATAAAGAAGCACAGAATACTGTGCAATAGAAAATCAATGAATTGGGAAAATTTATTTACTTTAGTAAAATAAAATGTTATTTATTGATACTAAAGAGGGAGGAAATGTAGTCAGTTTCAACTTTTTTCACATTGTAAATATCTTTTCCAAGAAAAAGAGAAGCTACAAATTTAAAGGTGGTTGGAACATCACTTACATAATACAGTTGAGTGCCGGGTGAATTAGATGTATTTAGAAGGTCTTTTTCGGTTAGTTCTTTAACCACCGAATAGGAAGCTGCAATTCCGGAATCCACGAGTTTAATAGTTGATCCAACAACATTTTGTATAACATTCCTTAAGATAGGGTAGTGGGTGCAACCGAGAATAAGTGTGTCGATTCCGGCGCTTTTAAGTGGTTCCAGATACTCTTCAGCCACGGCGATAGTTGCCGGATGGTCTATCCAGCCTTCTTCTGCAAAAGGAACAAAAAGTGGACAGGCTTTTTCGAAAACCTCCACTTCAGAATTAATTTCTTTAATCTTTTTAGAATAGGCATTGTTACCGATGGTTGAGCGGGTACCGATTACACCAATTTTATTTGTAGAAGTATAACCGAGTCCATATTTTGCTCCCGGTTCAATCATTCCAATTACAGGAATGGCAAATTTTTCCCGCAGACTTTCCATCGCTACCGATGAAGCAGTGTTGCAGGCAACAACAATAGCCTTAACTCCAAACTCCATCAAAAATGCAGCATTTTGGATTGAATACTCAATAACGGTATCGTTCGATTTTGAACCGTATGGGACGCGGGCAGTATCGCCAAAATAGACAATGTTTTCGTTTGGAAGGGCATCAATAAGATGTTTAACCACTGTGAGCCCACCGATACCGGAATCAAAAACTCCGATTGGAGCTGAGTTATTTTTCATAAAATTATAAAAGTTTAATTTTGAATTGTTTTAAAAACATAATCCATCTGCGTTATAAAATCTCTTCAATACATGAATTAAGTTCATCACTGATAACACGATAAAAGTTTTTGGAAATCTTTTTCTTTTTTGCGTCAAGCACATAAAATGAATCCACAATATCACTTCCCATAGTGAGAATTTTGGCAAAATAGATAACAAGCCCCAGGTCGTGCAATTTTGTGGTCACTTTATATAAAAAACCAAGACGATCGGGGGAGTGGATGTCGATGATTGTATATTTTTCAGATTCCTCAAACTTTATCGATATTTTCCCCTGTTTTTTGAAGAATTTGGTCTCGAGTCGCCACCATTTTGATTTATGTTTTTTAAGCTCATTCGAGAGTTGTAACATCCCCTGTTCCATGCTCACAAAATCTGCCCGAATTTTATCAAATTTAGTCTCATCAACGGTTGAGTTGGTTCTAAAATCGGAAACATTAAAGTTATCGATGATGATACTGTCTTTTCTTGTGAAAATTTTTGCATCGTGGATATTAACATCGTTGATCAAAAAGACACCACACAACTTTGCCAGGAGGGATTCAGCATCAAAAGTGATTATCGTAACATTGGTAAAATTGTCAAGTTGTTTAAAAATAACAGAGATTTGTGATCCCGAAACAATCTCTTCAATGTGTTGTGCCATCTCCTCTTCTGAAAAATAGTTGGCATAGGAGAGATCTTCAAATGAATCGATATGCGATTTCACATGTTCATGGGAAATGTTGTTTGAGTGCTCCATTATTTTGTGGGGGAGAGGGAAAGCCGACTGATATAACAACTCTTCCGCCGGAATCTCTTCACTGATCATCTCTCTTGTTTTCCGGTAAAGTTCATTTAACAGCTCATTTTTCCAGGATGTCCAAAGAGCACTGTTAACGGCGGAAAGATCTGCATAAGTGAGCAAGTAAAGCAGGTCAAGTTCTTCGAGAGTGCCAAGAGCCGAAACAAAATGATTCAGAGTTTCGGGTGAGTTTAGATCTCTTCGGAAGGCGGTGTGAGCCATAAGAAGATGATTTTTTACAAGAAATTTTACTTTTTCAATATCTTTATCTGTATATCCAAAATCCTGCATAAAGGAGTCGGCAATTTCAGCACCGAGGATATGATGCCCCTCAAGGTCTATCGGTTTTGCGATGTCATGAAATAAAATTGCCAGATACAAAAGGTCCCTTTTGGCAATTGTATTAAAGAGCCTTCCAAGTACCGATTTTTCATTTTGCACTTTTTCAACATTCATTATCGCAATAATTGTATGTTCATCCGCAGTGTAGCTGTGGTAAACTCCATGTTGGATATAACCGGCAAAATCTTCAAATTCCGGAATTAACGCCCCAAGAACACCCAGTTCGTGCATCGAAGCGAGAGTTGATCCAACATTATCTTTGTGTTGTAACAACTTCTTAAAATATGTGGTAACTTCCGCTGTCCGTTCAATCTCATTTTTATCGAGACTGTTAACAATCTGAGACCTGAGTTTTTCATCAAAAAATGCCGCCTGATCAGCCTTAAAATAAAATGCTTTTATAATCTGATCAGAAGTTAAAACATCTTCAGTCCTCGTATAGAGCACATCACCGAGAAGATAAAAGGTATTGTCAAGGTTTATTTCGAGAGAGGACGGAGGGAGTGGGAAAAGAATTTTACGGTATCGTTTTATAAAGGACTTAAGAAATCTGTTTACAATCCCCGTTGCATTATAATAGTCCTTCATCAACCCTTTATAACCATTTTCATAATTCAGAAGCCTCGCCACCTCAATTTGTGCTTCAAAATCGAGTCTGTCTGTTTTTCTGCCTGAATTAAGATGTAAGATATTTCTCACGGTCATGAGAAATTTGTAACTTTTTAGAAGACGGGCTATTTCATTTACGGGGAACGGTTTTTCTTCAAATATCGAATTTATAAAATGTTCTGATTGTGAAAGTCCGTCGATCTGAAGAAAAGGTTGAGCATTTGCGAGGATATAAATCCACTGTAAAAGTTGGAAATCCCTGAGTCCACCATTGGAAAGTTTAACATTAGGCTCAATCATTTTGCTGGATGAACCATGTTTTTCATACCGGTTTTTCATATCCTCAACAAACTCTCCAAAGAGGTTCATTTTGAGCTCAACAGTAAAAACCGATTTAAGAGTTTGCAGCCATTTTTCATAAACCTCAAAACTTCCACAAATAAATGAAGTCTCAAGAAGTGAAGTGAAAACATGAAGATCGGAGTCTGAATATTTTTGGATATCAGATAATTCTTTTACGGTATGGGAAACTTCAAGTCCAACATCCCATAATCCAGTAATAAAGGCGGATATTTGATCTGCGTCGTTACGACTGTCGATTGAGATAATGGTAATATCGATATCAGACCAGGGAGCAAGTTCCCTGCGGGCAAGTGAACCTCCGGAGACCACTGCAAAGTCAAGATCT
>Ga0209570_1000660_pt1 | contig 31546 bp, 21 predicted proteins | sample EBPBio172007_DNA_FD_185861 | JGI IMG/M metagenome (GOLD analysis project Ga0209570, IMG submission 185861) | Wastewater treatment Type I Accumulibacter community from EBPR Bioreactor in Madison, WI, USA - Reactor 1_9/17/2007_ DNA (SPAdes)... | ecosystem: Engineered > Bioreactor > EBPR >... | reverse complement strand
TATGCAGTAATTTTGATAACTGAACCAGCGCCTACTGTTCTACCACCTTCACGGATAGAGAATCTTAAACCTTCTTCTACTGCGATTGGTGCGATCAGTTCGATGTTCATTTCGATGTTATCGCCAGGCATACACATTTCAACGCCTGGTGCGAACTCGATTGAACCTGTTACGTCAGTTGTTCTGAAGAAGAACTGTGGTCTGTAGCCTTTGAAGAATGGTGTATGTCTTCCACCCTCTTCTTTTGTAAGTACGTAAACTTGCGCTTCGAACTTAGTGTGTGGCTTGATTGTTCCTGGCTTAGCAAGTACTTGGCCTCTTTCGATTTCTGATCTTTGAACGCCACGGAGGAGTAAGCCTACGTTGTCGCCTGCTTGACCTTCATCAAGAAGCTTCTTGAACATCTCTACGCCTGTTACAACTACTTTTCTTGGGGCTTCTGCAAGGCCAACGATTTCTACTTCTTCTTGAACCTTGATGATTCCTCTTTCAATTCTTCCTGTAGCTACTGTTCCACGACCTGTGATCGAGAATACGTCTTCTACTGGCATAAGGAATGGCTTGTCTGTTGCTCTCTCTGGTTGTGGGATGTACTCATCGATGATGTTGAATAACTCAACGATTTTGTCTGCCCATACTGGATCTCCCTCGAGTGCTCTAAGTGCTGATCCTCTTACGATTGGTGTATCATCGCCTGGGAAGTCGTATTGTGAAAGAAGGTCTCTTACTTCCATCTCTACGAGTTCAAGAAGCTCGTCGTCATCTACCATGTCACACTTGTTAAGGAATACGACGATATATGGTACGCCTACTTGTCTTGAAAGAAGGATGTGCTCTCTTGTTTGTGGCATTGGACCATCTGCTGCTGATACTACGAGGATTGATCCGTCCATTTGTGCTGCACCTGTGATCATGTTCTTAACATAGTCAGCATGGCCTGGGCAGTCTACGTGAGCGTAGTGTCTTGCTGGTGTCTCGTACTCTACGTGTGCTGTAGAGATCGTGATGCCTCTTTCTCTTTCTTCTGGTGCTTTATCGATGTTGTCGAAATCTACTTTTGCGCCGAGGCCGTATTTTTCGAATAATACTTTTGTGATTGCTGCTGTTAATGTCGTTTTACCGTGGTCTACGTGACCGATTGTACCGATATTACAATGTGGTTTGTTTCTTTCAAACTTTTGCTTTGCCATTTTCTTAATTCCTCCCTTGTTTTTTATGCACCTATTTCACAGCCCAACTAAGCTGTTTCAGCCGTCAATTCACGTTTGTCAAATACTTCTCTAACTTCTTCTTAACCCTTTGGAGCGCATTATCCACCGACTTGACATGTTTGTTCATTTCAATGGAAATTTCATGATAAGACTTGCCTTCAAGATAGGCATTGAGCACCTTCCATTCCAGATCACTCAGCACTTCACCCATTTTCTCTTCGATGTGACTAAGCTCTTCACGCTTGATGATCAGGTGTTCGGGATTGAGTTCCCTGCAACTACTGGTCATGATATCATAAAGTGTTCGGTCAGATTCTTCATCGTGAAGGGGTTTATTAAGTGAAACATAGGAATTGAGCGGGATATGCTTTTGCCGTGTTGCCGTTTTAATCGCTGTGATAATCTGACGTTTAATACACAGCTCTGCAAAGGACTTAAATGACGTCACCTTATCTGGTTGATAATCTCGCATCGCTTTAAACAGACCGATCATACCCTCTTGCACGATATCCTCACGATCTGCGCCGATGAGAAAATAGGAACGGGCTTTAGATCTGACGAAGTTCTTATACTTTTTTATCAAAAACTCCTGTGCCTTTGGATCACCGCTTCGTGCTTGCTCGACAATAAACTCATCATCAAGATGTTCTTCTCGTATCGCTTCAACCAACTCCATCTAAGATGTCCTCCTATGCGGGATAAAGAGTATTTGATGATGCCAATTCATAAAAACATTATATATGAAAAAAACTTCAAACGTCAAGTGTACAACATTTGGCACACTTAAGATTTTAATTGTCTTTGACGGACAATTTCGTACATGACGACACCTGCCGCCACAGACGCATTTAGCGAACTCACCTCACCTAACATCGGCAAGGAAATCATGAAGTCACAGGACTCCTTCACCAGACGACTGATCCCGTCTCCTTCGTTCCCGATGACGATGGCGATGGCACCTGTCAAATTAGCCTTATAATAAGTAGGCGCGCCCATGTCCGTTCCGGCGATCCAGACACCCGCCTCTTTAAGATAGCCAATCGTCTGAGTAATGTTCGTGACGCGGGCCACTGGAACATATTCCACAGCGCCACAGGATGTTTTGACCACCGTTTGGTTGATGGCAGCACTCCTCCTTTTAGGGATGATGACACCATGCGCCCCTACAGCGTTCGCCGTCCTAATGATGCTACCCAGATTATGGGGATCTGTTATTTCATCGCAAATAATCAAAAATGGCGGTTCGTTTTTCGCGGCTGCCTTGGCAAGCAAATCCTCAACCTCATAATACGCATAAGGTGCTACATAAGCGATAACACCTTGATGATTCTCGCCTTCCGCTAACTTATCGAGGTGTTTTCGATCGCTGAACTGCATCACGATTTTTTTTAGTTTAGCCGCATCGATGATCTTCTGTAACGCTTTATCCTTAGAGCCTTCTAAAAAGACGAGTTTGTTGATTTCGCGTCCTGATTCGATGGCTTCAAAAACTGGGTTTCTACCATAAATTATATCTTCCAAATCATACCTCCTCATCCATACGGTATTTATTTCTAACCACCACGATTTTTCCACACGTCATTTTCCCCTCAGGGCATGGTCCACTCACGCATTTTGGCCCTGAGTGTTTAAATATGGTGGGTGCGATTCTACGAACCAGAAAAAGCATTTCATCTGCTAAGTTTCTTATTTCCCACTGAGCGCGGTTGCAGCATCGGTGTTCAAAAAAATTGATGAGACTACGTGCATTCATGGTCACGACGATCTTGCTTTCACAGGCATTAGGAAAAACAAAGCGCGCGTCTTCGATTGCCGATTTCTCAGCTGCAGCCTTTGCGCGTTGCATATTCATCCCTTCAGACAAGTACCGCTCAGTATAGGAGGCTTCGAGCAGCTCTACCAACTGATGATAGGTTTCTTGATCAGCATTCATCGCTTTTTCAAAAATAGCTTTTGCTTCGGCATTCTCCGAAATCGCCGGCGGGGTGATGTACTCAAACTGTTCGAGTTTTACATAGCGTTGCGATTGCTGGGAATAGGACGCGATACGGTGTCTAACGAGTTGATGGGTCAATACACGACTTACGCCTTCCACAGCGAAGGTAAATGAGATGTGTTCCAGTGGGGAATGATGCCCTAAATCCATTAGCTTATCGAGAAAAGTCATCGTCTTTAGCGGATCTAAATCATCAAGTAACGACACCGCACTAACGGGGGAATAGCATAATTTCGCCGATGCTGCGACGATGCGTTCTGGCTCTGGCGTATGTGCAATCAGTTCAACTCTCAAAACGGCCTCCTATCTTTTACGTTCAACGTACCCGTCACCAAACGGGAGCACGCCTAATAAATACTTTCGGACTTTCGCGATTTCTACATCTTGTTCTACTTTAATGTCGACGATTCTGATCACGACGATGTTCTTTTCATACAGAAAGCCATCATAGAAAGTGTCGATGGTTTCTTCCATCGCACTTAAGGATTGTCCTTCTACGGGTTTATAGGGATCTAACACGATGGACTTTATACATAACACCGTGAACAATATCAGTGTAACAGTGATGAGTATCCAGTCCTTAGTTGAAATTTTTTTGAATGGATTAGTCATTGGACACCTCATTTTCAATATTGATGATGGCTCTAGAGATAATTTGACTCAACCTAACATGATTTCCTATCAAATGGAGGTACCCAAGTAACGTCTCGAATCCGGTGGCATAACGGTAATCGCTTAAAGAAGCATTTTTAGGGACCGTCGGCGTTTTTTGATTACGCCCGCGTTTGATGAGATCCCACTCTTCTTCCGTGAGGTAATCCTGAAGACTACGCACAATCTGTGCCTGTGAGGAGGCTTTGACGTATTTAAGCGCAAGTTTATTCATCTCATGCGGGGTTTTGTTCGCACGACTGATCATAAACGTTCTAATGTAGAGCTCATAAACGGCATCTCCGATATAAGCAAGCTTGAGCGGATTCATCATACGCACTGCTGTTTCATCTAGAGGTTTTATCTCCAGATGGTTAAGAAATTCATTCATGTGTTCCTCTTTCTGCCGATCGTACGGAGTTCAATATCACCAATTACATTTAAAACTCGGAGTCCAATGAACCCCGAGTTTTACCTATTTACAAAAGTGTGTAATAAAGTAACTCACACGCGTTTTAAGCGTTTCTTTTCCTAATATTTCAGAGACCACTGCGATATCTGGGCCATGAACCTGTCCTGTTATCGCCACGCGAACCGGCATAAACAGGTTTTTACCTTTATGTCCCGTCTCTTTCTGAATTTCCTTGAGCGCATTTTTCATCCACTCCGCTGTAACTGCCTCTGCTGCTTCCAGTTTTTCCAGGAATAGCTTCATCAAATCGGAAATATGCTCTAGAGATGCGATTTCTCTCGCTTCATCATCCTCAAGCTCGACATCGGTTCTGGTGAAAAACGTGCTATATAGGCTTAAATCTTCCAGTTTATTTAGACGCTCACGCAGAACATCGACGATTTTTTTCAGCCAGTCAAATTGTGAATCAAAATCAGCTTCAGTGGTGAAGCCCGCTTTAATCAAATGTGGTTTGGCAAGGTCTGTCAACTGGTCTAGGTCATGTTGACGAAGATAATGGTTATTCATCCAGTTAAGCTTATCCACATCGAAAACGCCACTGGACTTCGACACCCTGTCAAATGAAAACTTCGAAATGAGCGTTTCCATAGACATGATCTCCTCACCATCTTCTGGTGACCAGCCTACCAAGGCGATATAGTTGATGAGTGCCTCTGGCAGATAACCGCGTCTTCTGAAATCTTCCACGGCCACATCGCCTTCACGCTTACTGAGCTTTTTCTTCGTGTGGCTGAGAATAACCGGAAGGTGTACGAACTGAGGTGGGTCCCAACCAAAGGCTTCATACGTATAAAGATGCTTTGGTGTGGAAATCAACCATTCATCACCGCGTACCACATGTGTAATGCCCATGTAATGGTCATCCACCACAACTGCCATATGATAGGTCGGGAAACCGTCTGTCTTCATGAGCACTTGATCATCAATATCGTTCGTGTTCACTGAAACGGTTCCTTTTATAAGGTCGTTAAACTCGATTACGCGATTTTCAGGAAGCTTGAGTCTGACCACGTGATCGACGCCAGCAGCAAGCTTTTGCTGGATTTCTTCATTTGATAATAAGCGGCAATGTCCATCATATTTAGGGGTCAAGCCTTCCGCCTTTTGATGTTCTCTGACTTCCTCTAAACGCTCCTTTGAACAGAAGCAATAATACGCGTGTCCCTTATCGATCAGGTCAAGCGCATGCTTTTTATAGATATCGAGTCGGTTTGACTGAATATAAGGTCCAAAATCGCCTTTTTCAGTAATCATTCTGGTCTCAGCATCGATAAATGGCCCTTCGTCATGCATGACGCCTGCCCAGGTCATGGCTTCGATCATGCCCTCGATGGCACCTTCAACTAAACGTGTCTGGTCCGTATCTTCGATGCGAATCAGATAGGTCCCTTCATTTTGTTTTGCATATAGATAATTATATAAAGCCGTTCTAAGTCCACCTATATGGACATATCCAGTTGGACTGGGCGCAAATCTCAATCTCGGTTTCATGTACTACCTCCTGTATTCGACCTATTATACTAAAAATCAGAGCCTCTTTCAATCACCTGCTTCATTTTGGACATGATGGTTGCATAGCTGTTTTCATCATGAGGGATCGTACAATCACTGCAGTCTTTTATGCCATGCGTCATCTTAAAATTGCCACCACATTCGTTTTTTAGCATGTAAAGCGGACAGTAGCAGAAAAGGCAGTTGAATTTCTCGGGTTCTACCCCTCTATGACATGGGAAGAACTCGCACATTTTATTCTGATTGAATTTGTAATGCTCAGTCATTGGCACACCCCTTTTTAAAAATGAGTACCACCGCCTGGCTGGACATCCCCTGCTCTAGGCCTTCAAATCCAAGCCTTTCAGTGGTGGTGGCTTTAATGTTGATTTTCGAGACATCACATAACAGATGCTTCGCGAGATTCATTTTCATCTGTTCGATATAGGGTGCCAGTTTCGGCTTTTGCGCCACGATGGTGGCGTCTATGTTGCCGATTTCATAGCCTTCCGCTATGAGCAGTTCACGGACCTCATCCAAAAGGATCAAGCTCGAAATGTCCTTAAAGGTTTGCGATGTGTCCGGGAAATGCTTACCGATGTCGCCTTTCCCCAGCGCGCCGAGGATGGCATCCATGATCGCATGGGTTAATACATCCGCGTCAGAATGGCCAAGTAACCCTAGGTGATGTGGAATTTCCACGCCCCCCAGAATCAGCGCCCGTTCCTCTACAAGTTGGTGGACGTCATATCCTATTCCTATTTTCATAGAGCGATTACTCCTTTTCCGAATTTAGAATAACCTCTGCAAGTACGAGGTCGAATGGCTTGGTGATCTTAATGTTTGATGGATCGCTGGGTTCAATGATCACGTGATGCCCAGAAAGCTCCAAAATAGCTGCATCATCCGTCACAACGGCTTTCGTCTTAATGGCGTCCTCATGTGCCATTTTAAGGGTTTCAAATCTAAAAATCTGAGGCGTTTGCACTGCCCATATCTGCGAGCGGTCCACCGTTCCATTTATGACGTGATTTTCATCGACGCGTTTTAGTGTGTCCGTAACCGCCGTGCCAGCGATGACACCTGCGATTTCCGGAGTTTCTTCCAGCTTCGAAATATAGCGCTCTACCCATACGCTTTTTACGAAAGGGCGGACGCCATCGTGGATGACCACATATTCCACCGCATCAGACAAGGCGCAAAGTCCGTTATACACTGATGCTTGACGGGTTTCGCCTCCTGCGATTACCTGTATCTCCATGGAAAATTCATATCGTTTACGCCATGAACTGACTTTATCAGAGACTGTCGCGACATCTTCCTCAGGTACGATAATCTTAACTTCATCGATTCGAGCGTTCAACAGAAGCCTACTGAGGGTCCACTCCAAAATCTCACGCCCTTGAAGCGTCATGTATTGTTTCCTCAGGCTACCACCCATGCGCGTACCAGAACCTGCCGCTGGGATTAATGCACCTACGCGTTTACCCTGTATCATGGTTCCCCCTCATGTGATAAAAAAAGCCATGGAGTTGATTCCTCCATGGCGCTTCATCAACTCTTTGATTTTGCGAAGATCATTCTGCCTGCAGCGGTTTGCAACACACTGGTGACGATGACCTGAATATTTTCATTAATAAATTTGCGCCCATCTTCCACGACAATCATGGTCCCATCGTCGAGATAAGAAACCCCTTGGTTCGATTCTTTACCCTCTTTGATGATCTGAACCAGCATTTCTTCACCTGGTAAAACCACCGGCTTAACCGCGTTGGCAAGCTCGTTGATGTTTAGAATCAAAATATCCTGAAGAGAAGCTACCTTGTTAAGGTTGTAATCGTTTGTGACGATACAGCCATTCATCTTTTGCGCCAGCTTGATGAGCTTCACGTCCACCTCGGCAACATCATCAAAATCCGTATCGACGATTTTGACGACGATCGGGAGATCCTTTTGAATAATTTTCAAGATGTCGAGTCCTCTTCTGCCTCGGTTTCGTTTCAGCGCATCTGAAGAGTCTGCAATATGCCTGAGCTCACTTAAAACAAATTCCGGGATAATGACTTCGCCTTCTATAAAACCGGTTTTACAGATGTCTGCAATCCGTCCATCGATAATGACGCTGGTATCGAGGATTTTAGGTTTTACGAGTGGCCCTGAACTTACAGTTTTAATCGGCTTTTGAGCCGTCATGCGTTTCGCTAGGTCTGCAAGCCTTGATTGATCTTTTATGTTCTTCTGTGCCAAGCTGATGCCCAAATAACCAAAGAAGATAAACGTCAATATCTTTAATGAGTTGGCGACCATGGGAATCGGAATAATTTCGTAAAGTCCACTAATTAAAAAAGCGATAATAAGGCCAAAAATTAATCCTATAAGTCCAAATAAAAAATCTTGTTGTGGAATTTTTTCGAGTTCCGATTGAGTGATCTGTGCCAACTTCTGACCGAGCTTGATAAACAGCCTAGAAGCCATGTAGGCAATTAGTGCGAAGACGATCCCCACAATTGCAGGCGAGGCGATCTGATAGACCATCTCATGCAAATTGAAGGGGTTATTCTCATAAAGAAAATCGGCAACTTGTAGGCCCACTGCAATTCCAGAGCTCAGTCCGATGAACGTTATGATATATTTAATTATCTTTTCGATCATCTCAAACCTCCTTTCACATAAAATTGAGCATCCGAAGATGCTCATTATCTACTGGTTCTATTTGATTGTAACATAGTCAAAGTAAAAGCGAAAGTCACTTTAGTTACTTCCTATGGTGGCGTTCACCAATGTCACGACATCCTCTTCCTTCAAATCTCTAGCGAGCGTCAATTCACTTACCAAAATTTGCTTTGAATTATTAAGCATTTTTCTCTCACCTGTGGAGAGTCCCTTCTCGCGATCGAGAATCTCAAGATTTCTTACGACGTTAGCCACTTCGAAAATATCGCCCGTCTTCACCTTTTCCAAATTCGCACGATATCTTCTGTTCCAGTTATCAGGCATCGATTCCTTATGAAGCGATAAAATATGGATGACTTCGTTAAAAATCACTTTATCAACAACTCTTCTTACCCCTAATCCCTCAGCGTTATCAGTGGGAATCATGACTTTCATGTTCTTCGTCGGCAACTTTAAGATGTAGAATTCCTTATCTGAACCCATAAGTTCCTTGTGTTCAATCGCTTCTATAATCCCTGCGCCATGCATAGGGTACACAACTTTATCTCCAACCTTAAACATTCCTTGACCTCCATGCAGCCCTTTTTCCTTATTATACCCTAAAAAATCAGGTAGTTCAATAAACTTTAATTTTACTATTCGTCAAATTGAATGTCAACACTATTTTATTCGCCCTCTTAAAATCCATTTAGGCTTTCCGTTTACTGGCTTTTGTGATAGAATGTCCTTAGAAATTGTATGCAAAAAGGAGGCCATATGAAAGACGTAATTTACGATGAATTTCAAGACAAAGTGGATGAAGTTTTGATTCGCCATGCGAATTTATTAGATATACTCAGCAAAATGAGTGATTCTGCAGCAAAAGCAAATCGCGCGGTGGTGAAGTCCATCACGAGCTGTGGATGTGTCCAACTAAATGTCGCTAAAAATGAACTGCCTGAAGATCTTTCTTATGAAGCGCTTAAGGAGTTCAAATCCGAACACCTTCAAGGCAAACCTTGCCCCGTCTGCAGAGAAAAGATCGAAGAGGAACTCGGACGCCTTGAGTTCTATATCGCTGCCATATGCAACACCATGGACATCAGCCTATACGATGTTCTCCTGAAAGAGTATAAAAAGATCAGCACGTTAGGTCGATATAGCTTGTACTAATCAAAAATTGAACTGAATCAAATATTTCATCACCAAAAAGCGCCTCGAGGGCTAATCCGATCGATTTCCCTCAAGGCGCTATTTTATTTTTGAAAATTAAAGAAAGTACTTCAGCATCTCATCCACGTGTTTAAGACCAACGACAGTGAAGCCCGGTGGCTTTTCTAGTCCGCTCAGGTTGCCGTGTGGAATGATGGCTTTTTTGAAGCCCATTTTAGCCGCTTCATTGATCCGCTGCTGAACTTGATTCACTGCCCTGATTTCGCCTGTAAGCCCCACCTCGCCGAAGATGATCATGTCATTTGGTACGATGATCTCTCTAAAACTAGAGGCGACTGCCATGACGATGGCCAAGTCGGCAGAAGGTTCATCGATACTGACACCACCTACGACATTTAAGTAGATATCCTGACTGTATAAGGACATGCCTATTTTTTTCTCAAGCACCGCAGTTAGTAGAACGAGTTTATTAAAATCGATCCCGATGGCCATTCTTCTGGGCAAGTTATAAGTCGTTTGAGAGACCAGGCACTGCATTTCCACCAAGACTGTTCGCGTGCCTTCTAGCGCAGGTACGATTACAGAACCTGCACTGGTTTTCTCCGTATTCGACAAGAAAATTTTCGATGGATTTTCAACCTCCAAAAGGCCATGACTAGACATCTCGAAGACACCGATCTCATTCGTAGAGCCAAAACGGTTTTTTACTGCTCTTAGTATCCTAAAGAGATTATGACCCTCTCCCTCAAAATAAAGCACGGTGTCAACCATGTGTTCAAGGACCTTCGGTCCAGCGATAGCGCCTTGCTTCGTCACGTGACCGACGAGAAAGGTGCAAACCCCAAACTTTTTTGCGATGTTCATAAATTGATTCGTGGCTTCACGCACCTGACTGACACTTCCAGGTGCCGATGAAATTTCGGCATTATAGACGGTTTGGATCGAGTCGACGATCAGCACTTCCGGTTTTAGCTGCTCCACATGAAACTTAATTCGATCAATGTTATTTTCAGAGACGATATATAAGTCATCGTTATCTACGGCAAGCCTTTGCGCCCTAAGCTTCGTCTGTTTCACCGATTCTTCACCTGAAACATAAAGCACCGTTTTCTTCTGTGATGCGATGTTGCTGGCCACTTGTAATAGAAGCGTCGACTTTCCAATACCTGGATCACCACCCACTAGGATCAGCGACCCCTTTACTAGCCCGCCGCCCAGAACGATATCCAGTTCTTTTATTTTCGTGGTGTACCTTTCTTCATGATCAGAAACGATTTCCTTTAATCTAAGGGGTTTCGTCTCACTGCCAATATTCAGTGTTTGCGCCTTCTCAGGCTTGGTTTCAAGCTCCTCCACAAGAGAGTTCCACGCCCCACAATCCAGACATTTCCCAAGCCACTTCGGAGAAATTGCGCCGCAATTTTGACATACAAATCTAGTTTTCTGTTTCGACATCAGGGATTCCTCTCAAATGTATTTTTACATCTACCACTTCAACATGGACCTCTGTTAATGTGTCAGTGAGGAGCATCAGTTCAGAAAGCGGATCTTTAATCAATCGGTCGATGGCCCTCGCGATAGGTCTAGCGCCATATACCACATCATAGCTCTGCTTCGCTATTGTTTCATACACATCTTCATCGACTGTTAAGGCTATTCCCCTTTGTTCAAGGAGCTTCGTCAGCTCACTCACTTTAATTTCTACGATCTTAGACAGTGCCGCCTCAGGTAACGGACTAAATAACACGATTTCATCAAGACGATTGATAAACTCCGGCCGAAAATACTTTTTACTCGCTTCTCTTATCCGGATCTCTAGGTCGTTATCCGCCTGACTTGATCCGAAGCCCACCTGTTTATAAGTCGGTTCTTCAGCCCCTAAGTTCGAGGTCATGATAATGAGCGCGTTTTTAAAATCATAGGTTTTCCCGCGTCCATCGGTCAATTTTCCTTCGTCCATGATTTGGAGCAAAATGTTGGTCACTTCATAGTGTGCCTTTTCGATTTCATCGAAAACCACAACAGAATACGGCATTCTTGAGATGGCATTAGTCAAAATTCCGCCTTCTTTTGTGCCTTCATATCCTGGCGGTGAACCGATTAGCTTCGATAAGGTGAATCGCTCCGTGTACTCTGACATGTCCAGCCTAATAAGGTTTTTTTCATCTCCAAAATAGAGTTCAGCGATGGCTTTTGCAAGTTCAGTTTTCCCGACACCGGTCGGACCTACGAAGAGAAAACTACCCATGGGTTTATCAGGATCTTTTATGCCCACCCTGAAGCGTTTAAGGGCTTTTGAAACGGTGGCCACTGCGTTTGGTTGTCCGATGACGCGGCTTCCCAGCGAACTTTCCAGAGTCGTTAAACGCTCCCGATCGTGTGTGGAGAGCCGATTCACAGGTATTTTAGCCCATTCGGAAACAACCGCTTCTATCTCCGACTGATCCACAACCATGCGCCTGGACGACATAATCGCCTTCGCTTCCTGGTTTTGTTCGACGCGATTAAGAATACGCTTCTCTTCCTGCCCGATTTTGGAAGCCTCCAGAAACTTCATTTCCAGTATCAGGGCTTCCTTTTCTTGCTTCAGCTTATGAAGGCGGTATTTGATTTCCTCCACGATTTCAACGGTTTGAAGCATTTCACTTCGCTTTCGTGAACACGCTTCATCGATGATGTCAATCGCTTTGTCGGGTAGCTTCCGGTCGAGTATATAACGCATGGCTAGTTCAATGGCTGTTTTAACAGCACGGTCAGTGATGACCACCTGATGATGGGTCTCATAATGAACTTTAATCCGCTTTAGCATTTTTTCTGTCATCTCAGGACTCGGTTCACCCACGTCGATTCGCAATAAGCGCCTTACGAGGGCTTGATCGGGTTCGATGTACTTTTGATACTCCTGATAGGTGGTGGTACCGATTAACCTCAGATTGCCACTGGCCAAATAGGGTTTTAGCATACCGATGGCATCCAGTGATTTTTCACCTGTTGCCCCCGTTCCAATCAGATGATGAATTTCATCAAAAAAAGCGATGTTACGGTCATCTGAGGTAAGCAGCTTGATGAGTTCATTCATTCGTTCTTCAAACTGGCCACGATACATGGTCCCAGATACAAGTCCACCGATGTTAACTTCCAATATGCGGGCGTTCTTCAAATTTTCAGGCACATTACCGATTGCCACACGTTTTGCAAACCCTCTGACAATCGCGGTCTTTCCCACACCAGGATCGCCAATTAAACAAGGATTATTTTTCTGTTTGCGCGTAAGAACCTGAATTAAACGATCGATTTCTTCTTCCCTGCCTACGATTTCTTCGTCTGGTCGGTCCTTAATCCACTCGGTCAGGTCTGTACAGAATGCGGCTATCACCGTCGATAGGGAACGGTCATAATCCTGGTCGAAATCCATGAGCTTCACCTCGTGAGCGCCCATTTGATGCACTTTTAACAGATTTGAAGGTTCTTCGAGATCCATAACGTAGTCCGTGGCAACCTTCGTCATGTCTAGGCTGAGCTTCGTAAGTACACGATAACCAACGGACTGCTTATCCGAAAGGATCGACATAAACAAGTGCTCAGGCAAAATCTCACCATAATTGGATTTTACAGCATATTGATGGCTTCTCTCCAGGCACTCTTTCGCCCTTAACGTATAATCGACGATGCCTTCGAAATCGCTGATCTCGCCCATGAGCTTAATCAATTCCGTACGGATGTCCTTAGCCGTAATCCGGTAATATAAAAAGGTCTCATTGACCTTAGAACCCTTAATCAATGCCAGACCTAATAAAAGATGTTCCGTACCGATAAACTGATGTCCTAAATCACGCGCTTCCGCAAAGGCATAATTAATCACATCGTTTGATTTTTCGTCAAAATTGTAGGTCAGCATATCGCCTCCAGAAGAACATTTGTTTTATATAGTTTAACAAGATTTCTGAAGAATGAAAAGGGAGTCCCATCAATTAGATGAGTCCTCCCTCTTTTTCCCCTATTTCCTTGCGATTTAAGTCATATCGCTTTAATTTTCGTTATCTCTATTTTTCGTTATCTTTCTTTACTTGTTCAATGATTTTAAGGGCGATTTGCATCGGCACCTCTTCATAACGTTCAACGCTCATACTAAACCATCCACGCGCCTGTGTCATGGATCTTAAATCGGTGGCATAAGCGAACATTTCTGCTTGTGGTGCTTCTGCGATAACCTTTTGATAACCTGCCTCGTTAGGCTCCATTCCCAGAATTCGTCCGCGTCTACGGTTCATGTCTCCCATGATATCGCCCATGAACTCATCTGGTACGTAGATTTCCACATGTGCGATTGGCTCAAGTAGAATTGGCTGTGCCATCTCCATTCCCTTTTTGAACGCCAAATGCGCAGCGAGTTTAAATGCCATCTCTGATGAGTCAACAGGGTGATATGATCCATCTAAGAGCGTCGCTTTAAGGTTGACCACTGGGCATCCAGCGAGGACACCGTGCTCTAACGACTCTTGGAGACCCTTTTCAACTGCTGGGATATACTGTCTTGGTACCGAACCACCGAAAATTTTCTCTTCAAAGACAAACATTTCATTGCTTGGCTCGAACTTCACATGGATATCACCATATTGACCAGCGCCACCTGATTGTTTTTTGTGTTTACCTTGAACAGTCGCCACACCCTTAATCGTTTCTCTATAGGCAACCTTAGGGTTATCAAGGTTGACTTCGACGCCAAATAGGTTTTTAAGGCGGCTCGTGATAACCTGAACCTGCATGGTTCCTTGACCGCCCAGTAAAGTTTGCTTCGTTTCTTTATTTCTTTCGATGTTGAATGAAGGATCTTCTTCCGTCATACGATGGAGTGACGCATGAATTTTTTCTTCGTCACCCTTGGATTTTGGTTCAATCGCCATAAAGAGTGCCGGTTTAGGCATATTGATGCCCACGTACTTAATCGGCTTTTCTTTATCGCATAACGTATCACCCGTAGAGGTGTATTGAAGTTTTGCTGTGGCACCTATATCACCTGCGATGACCTTCTCCACCTCAAGCTGCTCTTTGCCTCTTAGAAGGAACAGCGAAGCGATTCTCTCTTTCTCGTCGCGGTTTGCATTAAGGACTTCCATATCCTTCTTAGCGACGCCTGAGTAGACTTTAAAGAGTGATATTTTACCCACGAACGGGTCGACGATGGTTTTGAATACAAATGCTGAAAACGGCTCTTTTTCATCGAGGACTCTTTCGATTTCTTCTTCCGTATCAGGGTTCATGCCCTTATAAACGCCGCCATTAAGTTCTTTTGGTGTTGGGAAGTAATCGAAGATCATGTCCATCATGGTATGAATACCAATTCTCTTTTCCACAGCACCGACGATGACGGGTACGATATCACCTGCGATTACGCCCTTACGAAGACCTTCGTGAATCTCTTCATTACTAAAGGTTTCTCCTTCGAAGAATTTCATCATCATCTCTTCATCTGCTTCTGCTACGGCTTCGATGAGCATGTCTCTAATCGGTCTAACACGTTGCTCCATATCCTTAGGAATCGGCGCGTCTACACATTGTGTGCCATTAAATTCGCGGCCAATTTGATCCACGACGTTAACGAAGCCTTTAAAGTCTGCGCCTTCACCTATGGGAATGCAAAATGGTGCGATTTTCTTTCCAAACGTATCTTTCAAATCCTTGATGAGTTTTACGTAATTTACATTTTCCTTATCCATTTTGTTGATAAAGATGATTTTAGGCATATTTCGTTTTTCAGTGAAGTTCCATGCCTTTTCTGTACCAACTTCGATTCCTGAAGAGGCATCCACGAGGATTACGGCGCCACCAGCAACACGTAACGCACTTAAGGTTTCTCCCACGAAGTCGAAGTACCCAGGTGTGTCTAAAAAGTTGTATTTATGATCATGCCACTCTATCGGAATTAGAGAGGTTCCGATACTGAACTTTCTCGCGATTTCTTCTTTATCATAATCCGAAACTGTATTACCATCGTCAACTCTACCCATTCTTGACGTTACTTTTGTGGTAAACAATAAAGCTTCGGTTAAAGTTGTTTTTCCACTACCTCCATGTCCTAAGAATGCCACGTTTCTAATTTTGTCAACTGCATAGTTTTTCATTCGAAAATTCTCCTCTCAAAGTGGATTTATTTGAATTTTTGCATTATTTGTAATATTCTATACATTCTCCGATTCTCCTTCTTCTTCTTGAAAAAAACAAGAAAAAACAGTCTTTATAACAAAAACAAGCCATCTTGAGGGCTTTCCCTCTAGATGACTTGCTTAATTGAGTCATTAATGCTTTTTATGATTTTAACCGATTGTTTAGGATTATTACCTTACAGGGCATGCGCCAGTGTCGCAACCATCTGTACCGAAATCCAGTTCGATTTCTTCTTTTTCATACTTGGTAATCAAAGATGGTCTAAAAGGTTTCATCTCTGCCACGCGTCGATTATACTCCGCCTCTTCAATAGCTTCATATGGCATTAGCTGATAGAAGCTATCCTCAAGTGGCAAGAACGATAAGGCAACTGTATCATCCCAATTTTCATAAACCCACTCTTCAACAAGTTCCCACTCTTCTGGTCTGACAGAAACTGTGATTGAACAGTTATGATCCACGTAGTTTTCCATAAAAAGTTTGTAAGTTTCGAGCTGTTCAATGGCTGAAACATCGTACTTAGTAATGCCCACTGGCGCTTTAACTGGGAACTCAACCACTTTCGTCGTACACGTTTCCCATTCCTGGCCTACTTCAGGAAGTACCGGGTAACCCAACTCCTCACAAACTTTAACCAGTGGATCGTGAGAGTTGATTCTCACGCGGCGAATGTAGTAAGGCGAGTGTGAATGGTGAACACCACTAGAAACCACAGGAAGCTGTGACAGTGTGCCTTCAGGTTTGACAGTCGTGACGAGTACCGGCACTCTGCCACCCAGTTCAGCCGAATACATCTCCGCTTCTTTCTTAGCCGCATCACGTAATAATCTAAGAAGATTTGCTTGCTCATCACGCGACATCTTCGTGGCGTTGATCATATCCATCCAGCCTGTCAACGAACATCCTAACAGCTTATCACGCTGCTGAACGTTATTCCACATCGGAAGCTCGAGCTCGACGCAGGTCATACGGTAGCTAGCACGTGCAGAAAGTCTTTGAGCCTTTAATAAGCCTTGAACATCGAGTTTACCGTTTTCGTCCACAAATGCAAACACGTTGATGGTGGTCAGGTTACAAAGCCCCTTGTTATCCAGAAGGATCTCCCCACATGGGTTGACACCATTAAAGTTCGGTCTTCTTTTAGCGCCTGCCACTTCATTTACCCAGCCTGGTTCGCCAGAATATCTCATGCGCTCAAGCTGCCATCTTAACTTTTCACGTGTCGGTTTTTCTTTATAGTAAATCGAGTTGTTACTCATTTGACGATGGAGAATCTCTTCATTGACAATCCATTTTCCGTCTTCCATGGTGTATAACTTCGATTTTGCTTCGATTGATTCTTGGTCATCCGCATCCACCAGAACGATTTCAGCCGTTCTTCTCACGCCACCGACCACGACATTCTCACCGATGACGTTCGCGATATCGAGGCAATCGATCGGTCTGAGTTTAACGAGCTTCGATTCGCTCAGGATACCCGCTTTTTTAACGACGCGGTCAATCTTATGGAACATGTTTTTAAGGCTCGTGTGACCGCTGGCCGTTCCACCAAACGTTCTAAGCTTCTCACCTTTAGGGCGAACATGATCGTAATCGATGATGATCGTCTTGATATTACGGTACTCGTTACTGTGAATGAGCTGCATAAAGAAGTCTAGTGACTGTACCCAGCCCTCTTTTGAGTCGCCGATGGTGATTTTTACCGTATTATTATAGAAGAACTCTAAGCTCGTGTTATCTTCTCTCTCATTACGTGGAAGCGGTGCGTAATCTTTATGAACCACTTCGAAATCGGTTCTTACCTTTGGAAGTCCTGCCACATCTTCCTTAAGGATTCTAATGCCCACGCCCGAACCGATCATGAGAAGGTAAAAAATGTCTTTAAAAGCGCTAAAGTTGTTGATGATTTGGAAGCTGCAGTTATAGTTCGCCATTGGATAGTGTTTAGCCACTGGTGTGCCGCCCACCCAGAACGTTCTTCCAGATAAGAACTGTCTTAAGTGGAAGATGTTATCGAAAAGTTCCTCTGCTTCAGAACGGTTCGTCTTCGTAATGGTGCAGTTATACTCAACCGCACGTCTAACGGTCTCCCACCAATACTCGCGTCTTTTTTCTTCAGGAAGCCATCTAGAGTAGGTTCTATAGTAGACGAGCTCACCCAATTGCTGCATCGGCGAATTCATATGTTTATATTTACTGATGAATTCATCAGTGAGTAAGCGATGGTCTTCTCTCTTACGGGTGATCCGTGTGCTGTCTTTTTCGTTTCTGTAGATTATGTACTTCTTAGCCACATCCTTACGTGGACTTTCCATGAGTAGCTCTTCTACTAAATCTTGAATTTCATCGACAGAGATCGGTACATCTCTACGGGTTGTCACCTCGATGATTTGCTCACCGATGGCTTGGCATAACGGTTTGTCTACACCTAGTGTCGTCTCTTGCATGGCCTTTTCGATTGCTCTGACGATTTTTCCCACTTCAAATTCGACAACCGCGCCATCCCTTTTCACTACTTTCATGATTCACACCCCTCTTGTTTACTTATTTCTATAAAATTTGAATACTATATTTAGTATTAAATAGTGCCATTACACCTACATATTGTAGCACCGACATTATACGCTGTCTACGGAAATCCTCCAAAAAAACATAAAAAAACGGAGAAAAAACGATTGATTTTTCTCCGTTTTACACCATATATAGTGATATAGGTCGCAAGTACTAACTAGATATAGTCAGCCTTATTTCTTGCCCAACAATCTGAACATGTTCTTTTTATAGGCTTCAACACCCGGTTGGTCAAATGGGTTGACCCCTAATGCGTAACCGCTAACACCACACGCCTTCATGAAGAAGTACATGAGTTTTCCTAAATTAAACGCATCCAGTTTCTCGATGGTGACCACGAGATTCGGTACGTTACCATCCACGTGAGCTTCCAAGGTTCCTTTAAAGGCATTTTCGTTAACATAGCTCATGGTCTTGCCTGCGAGGTAGTTAAGACCGTCGAGGTCGTTATCCTCCAGTTCAAGAACGATTTCCTTCTCAACCTTTTCTACGCGTACTACCGTTTCGAAAACGTGACGTGGGCCGTCCTGAATCATTTGGCCCATGGAGTGGAGATCGGTGGTGTTATTCATCTTCGTCGGGAAGATGCCTTTGCCATCTTTGCCTTCGCTCTCTCCATAAAGCTGCATCCACCATTCTGCGAGAAATGCCATGGAAGGCTCGTAATTCACTAACACTTCAATTGCTTTTCCTTTATTATAGAGGACATTTCTCATGAGGGCGTATTGGTAACAAGGGTTTTCATCGATGTTCGGGTTACTGAAAGCGGTTTGTCCATCGGCCGCGCCTGCCATGAACGCATCGATGTCGATGCCGGCGGTGGCGATCGGCAGCAGTCCCACAGGGGTGATGACTGAATATCTGCCGCCTACGTTTGATGGGATGACGAAAGTCTCATAACCGTTTGCCGTCGCCAGTGTGCGAAGTGCACCGCTTTTCGCGTCAGTGGTGGCGAAGATGCGGTTTTTTGCTTCCTCGACGCCGTACTTTTTCTCCAGCGCTTTTTTGAGGACGCGGAAAGCGATCGCCGGCTCAGTGGTGGTGCCTGACTTTGAAATGACGTTTAAACAAACGGATTCGTTTTCCACCATTTCCATGAGGTCGCTGAGGTAAGTGCTACTGATATTTTGACCTGCAAAGTAGATTTTCGCCGTTTTGCGCTTTTCCTTTGGCAGTTCGTTATAGAAAGTATGGGTAAGTGCATCGATTACAGTCTTTGCACCGAGGTATGAACCGCCGATGCCGATGACGATTAAAACGTCAGCCATTTCATTGATACGCTTAGCAGCCGCCTTAATACGCTCAAACTCAGCTAGGTCAAATGATGATGGATAATCAACCCAGCCGATGTAATCGTTTCCAGGTCCATCTCCAGCATGAAGCGTCTTATGAGCCGCCTCGATAACTGGTTTTAAATAATGATACTCATGCGCGTTGATTAACGCATTTTCAAAGTTAAATTTTATGCTCATCTTCGTCTCCATTCTTAATAATCCTAGTGGTGAATCATGGCATACATGGCTGCACCGATGATACCTGCGTCATTTTTAAATTTAGCGATTTCCACTTTAGCAATCGGAGATCCCTTAAAGTACTTCAGATCCTCTAAACACGCATGAACCTTATCGAGCAAGAAATCTCCTGCCATGGCGATTCCGCCACCTAAGAAAATCGCTTCTGGATCTAGCGAACAAACGATGTTGATGATACCGATGCTCAGGTATTTAACAAGGCGATCGACAACCTCCATCGCAACCGCATCTCCGCGCTTCGCTTCAGTGAAGATAACTTCTCCCGAAATTTTACTCAAATCGCCACCAACTGCATCCAGCATGGATGTCTCACGGCCAGATGCGATGAGGTGCTTCGCATAGTGGATGATGGCGGTAGAGGAAGCAAAGGTTTCGAGGCAACCGTTTCTGCCACAATTACAGGTGTATAACGATTCTCCGATAATCATATGTCCGAGCTCTGATCCGATTCCATGATGTCCCGATACGACCTTACCGTCTACCAGGATGCCACCACCAACGCCGGTGCCCAGCGTCAGAATCACCGCATCCTTATACTTGCCCTTCTGAGCCACCTGGAATTCTGCAACACCTGCCACTGTAGCATCATTATCGATATAGATCGGTAAATTGATTTTTTCAGCAAGCTTCTCTTTTAAAGGGACATTGTACCAAAGGAGGTTCACACAAATGAGGACTTCCCCTGTGTGGGGATCAGCGATACCTGGTATGCCGATTCCAATTCCCTTCACTGTCTCACCAGTGGTGTTTTCTGCCATCAATCTCATGATCACTGAATAAATGTCCTCGATGACTGCCTCACTACCACGCTCACGCCCAGTAGGAATGGATACTTTTTTTATAATCTCACCAGCGCGATTCACTAACCCGCCTGCGATGTTGGTGCCGCCTAAATCGATCCCAATATACATCGATGCCTCCTATTTGTATAATTCATCAATAATTATACATCAACGCGCTGGATATTCCAAATGTCTTTCGCATATTCTAGGATAGTTCTGTCGCTACTGAATTTACCTGCACCGACCATGTTCATGAAGCACTTTCTCGCCCAACCCATTTTATCTCTAAAGTCGTGATCAACGCGTTTTTGAGCTGCCACATAGCTATCGAAATCCTTTAAGATAAAGTAGTTGTCCGCTTTATGCCATGATGCGCCTTTTAAAAGAGCATTATAGAGCTCTTCAAACATGCCAGTGCCACCATCGTCAAAGGTGCCATCGATAAGGGTATCGATGATCTTTTTAAGTCTAGGATGTGCATTATAGATCGCCACTGGATCATAGCTGTTTTTAATGGCTTCGATTTCTTCAACCTCAGCTCCGAAAATATAGTTGTTTTCAAGTCCAGCCTCTTCGACGATTTCAACGTTTGCCCCATCAAGCGTTCCGATGGTCGGTGTACCGTTAAGCATGAACTTCATATTACCTGTACCTGACGCCTCTTTACCGGCTGTCGATATCTGCTCAGATAGGTCAGCTGCCGGGAAGAGCTTCTCAGCGTATGATACGCGATAATTCTGAACGAATACCACTTTGATTCGGCCATTCACCTCTTTATCGTCGTTAACAAGCTTAGCAATTTCGTTAATAAATTTGATGATGCCCTTCGCCCTAAAGTATCCCGGTGCCGCTTTCGCGCCGAAAATGAACGTTCTAGGAACGATATCGATTTGTGGATTTTCTTTAATATCAAAATACATGTTTAAAATCTGGAATGCATTTAAAAGCTGACGCTTGTACTCATGTAGGCGTTTGATCTGAATATCGAAAATGCTATTCGGATCGACGCTGATGCCTTCCACTTCTTTAATCACTTCTGCAAGCTGACGTTTCTTTTCACCTTTAATCGCCATAAAGTCAGCGAGGATTTTTTCGTCTCCTGCGAATTTTTCAAGCTGTCTTAGTGCATCCAGCTCAGTCACCCATGCTTTACTACCAAGCAGGTTTGTAATCATCTCAGATAATTCTTTGTTCGCTAAAAGCAACCATCTTCTTTGAGTGATACCGTTTGTCTTGTTTTGGAAGCGATCCGGATAGAGTGCATACCACTCCTTGAGCTCTTGATCCTTCAGGATTTCCGTATGCAGCGCAGCAACCCCGTTTGTGGCTTTCGTGCCATAGATGGCAAGGTAAGCCATATGAATCATGTTATCTTGGATAATGCGCATCGGCTTAATTTGCTCTTTTGAATAGCCGAGTTCTTTCAAATCATGTTGCAACTGCTTATCGAGCTTCTCGATGATTTCATAGATACGCGGTAAGAGCTCCTTATAGAAACCAACCCACCATTTTTCAAGCGCTTCATTAAGAATGGTGTGGTTCGTGTAGGCAAATGTCTCTTGTGCGATGTGCCATGCCTTTTTAAAGGTCAAATGCTCCTCATCCACTAAAATTCTGATCAGCTCTGGAATCGCCACGACAGGATGCGTGTCATTAAGCTGAATCGCATTAAATGCCGCAAACTTTTCAAAGTGCTTTCCATGTACTGCTTTGAACTTTCTAACCACTTCTTGAAGTGATGCGGAAACGAAGAAGTATTGTTGCTTTAATCTTAAGATTTTTCCGTCGTTAGTGGAATCGTTAGGATATAACACTCTCGAGATATCCTCTGCACGGTTCTTAACAGCGACAGACTTATCATAATCTTGATCGTTAAAGAGGTCGAAATCAAATGGTACCAATGGCTCTGCCTTCCATAATCTCAGTGTGTTCACATTATTCGTACCATAGCCGATGATCGGTGTATCATATGGCACCGCCAAAACATCGCCGTCTTCAAAATGTACCGTAACCGCTTCATCAGTGCGTCTGATCGACCATGGATCGCCATTTTTAAGCCAGTGATCGGCCATTTCCTTTTGGAATCCATCTTCAAAATACTGTTTGAAAATACCAAAGTCATAACGAATACCATAGCCATGAAGTGGCACATTCATGGTTGCCGCTGAATCGAGGAAGCATGCGGCTAAACGGCCTAAACCGCCGTTACCTAGACCAGCGTCCTCTTCGATTTCCTCTAAGCGGTTAAGGTCGACTCCGAGTGCCTTAAGTTCATCCTTTACATCATGGTATAATTCTAAATTCATAAGGTTGTTTCCGAGTGCGCGACCCATAAGGAACTCAGCCGACAAGTAAAACGCCTGCTTGCCCTTTCCATATGCTTTTCTACTTTTTTCCCAGTTATCAGCGGTTTCCATCATAATGGCTTTAGAAAGCGCATAGTAGATTTCTTGCTCGCTTGCTTCTGATAATTGCTTACCAAATTCTGATTTCACTACCCAACTGATCGTCTCAGTGACTTTTTTCATATTTTCCTCCTTGGAAACGTTTCCATTTTTTTAAAAAAGGAAGGTGCTAGACCTAAGATCTAAAGCACGCCTTTTTCTTGTTTCAAATGATGGGTTTTTCCATTTTTATCGATGATATAAAGTTCTATATTTCCTAAAGTGGTCACTGTCGTATCGACAGAGAGGCGATAGGTTTCACCCACTCTCACCACTGTTAGTCTAGTCTTATGATGAATCCCCTTTTCAAACTGGTTAGTGACGCCATCGTCATCATAAAGGTCATAGGTTGCTTCATCTTCTACATATCCAATCACCGTTAGGTGATCGTAGCTCAGCTTGCTCACCCTATTTCTCGGTTCGGTAAGAACCAATAAATGGTTTTTTCTAATAAACACTGCCGATTCATTTATGGCAAGCGGTAAATAATGATCCCCGTGTTCCATTTTTACAAATGATTCTTGATTTAAATTTTCCACAGAGGATGCTTTCCATAGCACCATGTCTTCGGGTAAATACACATAACGTCCTAAGGCATTCTGCTCGATGACAGGTGCTAACATGAGGCCTTCACCAAATAGCACTTGGTCTTCGACTAGCAAAGATCGAGAATCGCCATAAGCGTATGCCAGCGGTGCAAAAAGAAGCGTTTGGTCTTGATTCGCTTTCATGAACTCGGCGTATAAATACGGCACGAGTGCGTAGCGCATTCTGATTTGATCTCTGATGATCTTTAAAGTCGCTTGATCAAACTGCCAAGGCTCTTGTCGACGCGTGCCCATGGCGCTATGGTTTCTGAGCAGTGGCGTGAACGTGCTGAACTGCATCCATCTCACCATCAGTTCGGCACTGACATTGCCACCAAAACCGCCGGTATCCGCACCACTGTATAAAAAGCCAGCCATGCTAAGCGACGGCATCATCTGAACATTTAACTTAAGGTGTTCCCACCAGGAGTGATTATCACCCGTCCATATTCCTGAGTGCTTCGCCATGCCGATATGTGATGCTCGGGTAAGCATAAAAAAGCGTCTATCCGAATCAAATCGTTTAAAACCCTCTGCCGCAGCACGTGTCATGTTATACCCGTAAAGGTTGTGGACATCGTAATGATTCACCTTAAGCTCACCAGAACGGGTAGTCATACGGTGCCACATGGCTTTATAATCACTTAAGGCATTTGATAAGCCCATGATCTTGTCTTTTAATGTGAAAAAAGTATAAATATCAAGGTTCTGACCCGCTTGTGCACTGACGAACGCGATGGCTTCATTTAACCCTTTCTCCGAATAGAAAATGGCGGGCTCGTTCATGTCGTTCCAAAACCCTTCAATCCCCATCTCAAGCATTTCATGATAGGCGTTACCAAACCACTCGCGAACATCGGCGTTTAAGAAATCTGGAAAGTGAACCTTACCTGGCCAGACAGCCGCACTAAACGGTTTTCCCTTATCATCTGTGACAAAGTAGTGTTTTTCAACACCTTCTTCATAGACGGAATAGCCTTCCTCCACCTTCACGCCCGCATCGATGATGGGGACCAGCTTCAAGTCGCGTGCTTTTAAATCTTTAACAAATGATTTGAATTCTGGGAAGCGTTCATCACTGATCGTAAAGTCTTTAAAGCGTTCCATATAGTCGATATCTAAGTAGATGGCATCACATGGGATATCTTCCGAATCAAAACGGTCGGCGATTTCCTTAACGACGGTGGCATCTTCATAGCTCCAGCGACTTTGCTGATAACCGAAGGCCCACTTGGGCGGTACATAGCTCGGTCCTATTAGCGCTCTGAACTGCTTTGTAATGGACTCAAAGGTGCCTTTAAACACATAAGCGTCGAAATCTACGCCTTCAATGGTGATTTTAAGCTGATTTTTATCTTCAAAGCCTATATCATACGTCACTTTGCCTGCAAAATCGATATAAAGCCCCCAATTTTCTTCACCGAGCACGACGAAGAAATTATGTGCGCCATATAAAGAACGCTTATCTGGCGTGTGATTCGGGTCATCGGAGCAAAATGACTCATACACGAATCCGCGCTTGTTTAATCCACGCATGTTTTGGCCTAGACCATAAACCACGTCATTTGCAGATAAAGAAAAGGACAATTCAGTAAGACCTTTGGACTCTATCAGCGTCCCGATCGCTTTTCGGTTTTCGATCAAGTGAAAATCGGGCATATTAACAACGGTTTCTGTGGGAATCATTTGCCCTCTGCGAATATAGTTGATGCCATCTTTAGACTCAAAAATTTTCATGAATTCCTCCTAGGGTCTCATCGTAATGCTTGACTGACGAACCACGAGATTCGTCTCATACTCTAAATGTCGATGTGCCAAATCATCGTCTAGTATGCCCACCATGAGGTCCGCCGTGGCCACTGCAATCTCTTCCACTGGCTGGTGAACCGTTGTGAGTGGTGGGTTAAAGTAAGCCGCATAGTCGATGTCATCGAAACCGATAAGTGAAATATCCTCGGGTATTCTTTTACCTGCTTCAATTATCGCCTTTGCTGCACCGATGGCCATAATATCTGATATGGCGAAAACAGCCGTAAGATCAGGTGCTTTTATGAGCAAGCGCTTCATGGCTTCATAGCCCGTCTCGAATGTATAAGCGCCCACTTCAAAATAATGGTCTCTCTTAGGAATGCCATGCGCATTAAGGGCTTTTATATAGCCTTCTGTTCGGATAGTGCCCACTGATTTGTCCTCTTCACCAGAGGTAATCAGTCCGATCTTATCGTGGCCAATGGCGACTAAGTATTCCACTGCCTTATATGCGGCGTTTTCATTGTCGATCATCACACTAGAAAAGAGCGATTTATCAAGTGCTTCAGGCACCTCAGTAGAGGCCATAATCAAAGGCACTTTTAAGCGTTTAACCTCTTTCTCGGTAACCCTATCAAAATCACCCCCGAGACAAATAATGCCTTTAAGCTTCTTTTCCATGATAAATTCATAGGCGGCATCAATATCTTTTGAATGATCAATATTATAGTGAATAATCGCCGAGTATCCCGAATGGGACAATTGTTTTTCAATCGTTTCAATCATCCGTGCGAAAAAAGGGTTATACATTCCTTTGATCAGGATTCCCACGTCCATGGACTCCGTGCGCTTAAGGTTTCGTGCACTATTGTTTGGGATGAAGTTCGTGGATTCGATGATTTCTAATACGCGCTGGCGCGTCTCTTCTTTTACGTCCGCGTGTTGATTGATGACACGGGAAACGGTACTGACGCCAACCCCCGCCATCTTTGCGATGTCCTTAATGTTGAGGTTCTTCACTTGGTCCCTCCACGTCTATAAACTGAAAACGTTATCGGTAACGTTTTCATATAGATTATACCATATAACTCGGCGCTCAAAAAGTGGTTTTTGACGAAGTCGAAAGAATGCGGTATAATAGAAACCGAACATATGTACGAGGTGCCTAATGACCCATTTACGAAAAATCATCCATTTTGATATCGATGCCTTCTTTGCATCTGTTGAACAGCTTGACCATCCTGAATATCGTGGCAAGCCCTTAATCGTCGGCGGCGATTCAGATCGCAGCGTCGTCTCTACTTGTTCTTATGAGGCACGTGTTTATGGGGTTCGAAGTGCCATGAGCATCGTCGTGGCTAAAAAGCTCTGTCCTAACGGACTCTATGTTTACGGAAATATGCGGCGTTACGGTGAGATTTCCAAACAGATTTTTGCCATGGTAGAGGAAACATTCGACGTGATGCAACAAGTCTCCATCGATGAAGCCTATATAGATGTCACGGAACTTGGAGATCCATGGGAAATCGCCAGAGATCTCAAAGAAAAAGTGTTTGCGCTAACTGGATTGACCATATCGGTTGGCATCTCCTATAACAAGTTCCTTGCTAAGTTGGCATCCGATTGGAATAAACCCAACGGGATTTTCGAAATAAAGCAATCCGATATTCCATCGATTCTTCTCCCACTACCTATCATTAAAATACATGGTCTCGGTAAAAAAACCTGTGAAAAGTTGAATCGCATCGGAATTTTCACTATCGAAGACCTTTATCAATACCCCACTGACCTTCTTAACAACATCATCGGTGAATCATGGGCAAAGGAAATCGTCGACCGTATCCACGGTATTGACGAACGTCCCGTTAAGGAGTATGGCGAACGTAAGTCATATGGTAAGGAGACAACGCTTGAAGTTGACTCAGATGATCGCGCCATGCTAATGGGAATTCTCGAGCAATACCTGATTAGAATTCATAAAAAACTCGATGAAAAAGGGCTCATGGCGAAAACCCTCACCATCAAAATCAAATATTTCGACTTCGAGCATTTTACCAAAAGCCATAGCATGGAATATCATACGAATGATTACCGCGTCCTCCAAGAAACATTGCATCGCTTATTTGAATCTATCGAACTAGCGAAACCCGTCAGACTTATCGGACTAACTTTTTCGAATCTTGAAGACGTGGACTATAAACAGTTCAACATGCTCGAAAGTCTATTCTGAAGATCGACATAAAAACACCCCATTTGCTAAGTGAACAAATGAGGTGTTTTTTATTTTGGGCTGGATTTTTATTTTCCTATTAGTTGAAATCTTAATGTTATGCAAACGAAAAAACCTTCTCGCAAATCATATTTGCAAGAAGGTTTCTTAACTGGCAACGTTCTACTCTCCCAGGCAGCTACCCGCCAAGTACCCTCGACGCTGGAGGACTTTACTTCTGTGTTCGGTATGGGAACAGGTGTTGCCCCTCCGCCATCATCACCAGATATATACGAGTTTGACTCCGTCAAACTCCCCGACTTAGCCTGGTCGTAACCTTCGGTTACTGCTCGGCTATGCATCCCCAGAAATCGAAGATTTCCAGGAGGGAGTTTTAACGTAACCAACTCAATTTTAGAATGTACTGCCTCCACGAAAGCAAGCTTTCATCGTCGGCTACGCAACGAAGTTGCGTATGCTCGTACACTGAAAACTACATATAAATCAACATTTGTTTACAAGTTTGAGGTCAAGTCCTCGACCTATTAGTACCTGTCAGCTGAATGCATTACTGCACTTACACCTCAGGCCTATTACCACATTATCTTCATGGGGTCTTACTCCATTTCTGGATGGGAAATCTCATCTTGAGGGGGGCTTCGCGCTTAGATGCCTTCAGCGCTTATCCCGTCCGAACTTAGCTACTCAGCTGTGCCATTGGCATGACAACTGATCCACCAGCGGTTCGTCCATCCCGGTCCTCTCGTACTAAGGACAGCTCCTCTCAAATTTCCTACGCCCACAGCAGATAGGGACCGAACTGTCTCACGACGTTCTGAACCCAGCTCGCGTGCCTCTTTAATGGGCGAACAGCCCAACCCTTGGGACCTACTTCAGCCCCAGGATGAGACGAGCCGACATCGAGGTGCCAAACCTCCCCGTCGATGTGGACTCTTGGGGGAGATAAGCCTGTTATCCCCGGGGTAGCTTTTATCCGTTGAGCGATGGCCCTTCCATGCGGTGCCACCGGATCACTAAGCTCTACTTTCGTACCTGCTCGAGATGTCTCTCTCGCAGTCAAGCTCCCTTTTGCCTTTACACTCTTCGCGCGATTTCCAACCGCGCTGAGGGAACCTTTAGGCGCCTCCGTTACTCTTTAGGAGGCGACCGCCCCAGTCAAACTGCCCACCTGACATTGTCCTAAACCAGGATTACTGGTTATAGTTAGAATAACGTTATATCAAGAGTGGTATCCCAACGGCGACTCCACTAAGACTGGCGTCCTAGCTTCTCTGTCTCCCACCTATCCTGTACATGATATACCATTATCCAGTGCCAAGCTGCAGTAAAGCTCCACGGGGTCTTTCCGTCTAGCTGCGGGTAACCGGCATCTTTACCGGTACTACAATTTCACCGAGTCTATTGTTGAGACAGCGTCCAAATCGTTACGCCTTTCGTGCGGGTCGGAACTTACCCGACAAGGAATTTCGCTACCTTAGGACCGTTATAGTTACGGCCGCCGTTTACTGGGGCTTCAGTTCTGTGCTTCGGTTGCCCTAACACTTCCCCTTAACCTTCCAGCACCGGGCAGGCGTCAGCCCCTATACATCATCTTTCGATTTAGCAGAGACCTGTGTTTTTGGTAAACAGTCGCTTGGACCTATCCTCTGCGGCCGTCTCTAGCTCTGAACCTGAGACGGCACCCCTTCTCCCGAAGTTACGGGGTCATTTTGCCGAGTTCCTTAACAATAGTTTTCTCGCTCGCCTTAGTATTCTCTACTTTCCTACCTGTGTCGGTTTGCGGTACAGGCACCTGCTCCCTCGATAGAAACTTTTCTTGACAGTGTGATATCTGCTGCTTCGCTACTATTTTCACTCCCCATCACAACTCACCCTTAGTAAGAGGCGGATTTGCCTACCTCTCAGACTCGTTGCTTGGACGCGTTCAACCAATCACGCGCTCAGCATAACCTCCTGTGTCATTCCTTCTCTCAAACGGTTCTCGGTGGTACAGGAATCTTTACCTGTTGTCCATCGCCTACGACTTTCGTCCTCAGCTTAGGCCCTGACTTACCCTGAGCGGACGAACCTTCCTCAGGAAACCTTAGGTTTTCGGCGGACGGGATTCTCACCCGTCTCTCGTTACTCATGCCAACATTCTCTCTTCTATACAGTCCACACGTCCTCACGATCGTGCTTCGCCCCGTATACAATGCTCCTCTACCAATTATACTTACGTACAATTCCATAGCTTCGGTAGTAAGTTTGAGCCCCGGTAATCTTCGGCGCAGGATCACTCGACTAGTGAGCTATTACGCACTCTTTAAATGTATGGCTGCTTCTAAGCCAACATCCTAGTTGTCTGGGCAATCCCACATCCTTTTCCACTTAACTTACATTTTGGGACCTTAGCTGATGGTCTGGGCTGTTTCCCTTTTGACTATGAATCTTATCACACACAGTCTGACTCCTGAGTATAAGATATCGGTATTCGGAGTTTGATAGTCTTCGGTAGCCGGTGAAAGCCCCTAGGACATTCAGTGCTCTACCCCCGTATCTCTTTACCTCAAGGCTAGCCCTAAAGCTATTTCGAGGAGAACCAGCTATCTCCGGGTTCGATTGGAATTTCTCCGCTATCCACATGTCATCCCAACCTTTTTCAACAGATATGGGTTCGGGCCTCCAAGAGGTTTTACCCTCGCTTCACCCTGCACATGGATAGGTCACCCGGTTTCGGGTCTACGCCATACAACTCATTCGCCCTTTTCAGACTCGCTTTCGCTGCGGCTCCGTTCCTGAAGAACTTAACCTTGCTGCATAACGTAACTCGTTGGCCCGTTCTACAAAAAGTACATGGTCGTTCTTTAACGAACTTCCATTGCTTGTAAACATAGGGTTTCAGGTTCTTTTCACTCCCCTCTCGGGGTTCTTTTCACCTTTCCCTCACGGTACTATTCACTATCGGTCACTAGGTAGTATTTAGCCTTGGCAGATGGTCCTGCCTGCTTCCCACAGAGTTTCTCGTGCTCCGTGGTACTCCGGATCAGTCTCGCTATACTTCTCTTTTCGCGTACGTGGCTCTCACACTCTTTGGCTCGCTTTCCCAAGCGATTCTGCTAAGATACGTTTTCACTTTATCGACTGTCCACACCCCTTCGTCCGAAGACTCAGGTTTGGGCTGTTTCCGTTTCGCTCGCCACTACTCCGGAAATCACTTTTGTTTTCTCTTCCTTCGGGTACTTAGATGTTTCAGTTCCCCGAGTTCCCTTCCTATGACCTATTTATTCAGTCATGGATGACTGGACATTACTCCAGCCGGGTTGCCCCATTCGGATATCTACGGATCTACACTTGCTTGCAGCTCCCCGTAGCTTTTCGCAGCTTACCACGTCCTTCTTCGGCTCCTAGTGCCAAGGCATCCGCCCTATGCTCTTATTAACTTGACCTCTTTGTCTCATTTGATTTCACTCAAACAAAACGATACTTGTATTACACAAACACTTCGCAGTACCCCCTCCTGGAAAGCAAGCTTTCCCACGTCGGGAACGCAACTGCGTTGCGTTTTAATGTCGATTCTATATGCAGTTTTCAATGTACAAGTTGATTTTGTGAAGCAAAATCGGATTGCGTAGCAATCTGTGGCGTTAGCCACCAACGAAGTAACAGACGAATTTTTCAAAGAAAAATTTGGATGGTACTGCTTTCGATTCCGTTCACTCTATCTTTTGAAGGTGCAAGACCCTCAAAATTGAACAGCGCAAATGTCTATTTCTCCTTAGAAAGGAGGTGATCCAGCCGCACCTTCCGATACGGCTACCTTGTTACGACTTCACCCCAGTCATTGGTTTCACCTTCGACAGC
>Ga0209570_1000653_pt1 | contig 31999 bp, 35 predicted proteins | sample EBPBio172007_DNA_FD_185861 | JGI IMG/M metagenome (GOLD analysis project Ga0209570, IMG submission 185861) | Wastewater treatment Type I Accumulibacter community from EBPR Bioreactor in Madison, WI, USA - Reactor 1_9/17/2007_ DNA (SPAdes)... | ecosystem: Engineered > Bioreactor > EBPR >... | reverse complement strand
AAGCAATGTGTCGGCAAGGGCAAAGCGATAGTTTTCGAACAGATCCGCGGTGCCCACGAGCGCGTCGAGTTCTTTCTGCGAGACTGCAAGTGGTCGCAAGCCGCAGGTTTCGATATTTGTAACGTCGAGATCGGTCCCCTCGGGGCCGTAGAATGTCACCTTGTGCCCGGCAGCCGTGAGGCCCTCGCCAATACTCCGCGCCACGGTGGCTGGTGAGTAGGCAATATCATTTGGTACAGGGGTGGCCAAAAAGCCGCGTACCATCATGGCAATTCTCATGCTGATATCATTATACCACGAACGGGGGTTGTTATGAGTTAGGAACGTCCTTCGGCAAAAACCCATCGGGGTGTCTGAATCCCGCCTCCCATTTGGTGCCCTTGCCGTAGCCGAGATCTTTCATAAGCCGAGTAGGGGCATTGCGGATATGAAGCGGCACAGGCGCGTTGGGGTAGTGTGCCGCCAGGGCTTGAGCTTGGTGCATGAGGTCGGTGATTTCGCGCGACTTGTCGCTGCGGGCGAGAGCTGTCGCGCAGTGGTACAGATTGTAGCTGGCCTCGGGTAGGCCGACGCGTTCGACTGCCTGAAACGTTGCGACTGCGAGGCTGAGCGCGCCATTACCGGCGAGGCCGATGTCTTCGCTGGCAAAAATCACCATGCGCCGGGCGATGAATTTGGGGTCTTCGCCGGCGTCGAGCATGCGGCTGAGGTAGTAGAGTGTGGCGCGCACATCGCTGCCACGCATGGATTTGATGAATGCGCTCACCACGTCGTAATGCATGTCGCCTTTTTTGTCATAGCCTGGCACTTTCTTTTGGGCGGCGGCCTTGACGATATCGGGTATAACTTTTTGGCCAAAACTAAGTGCTAGCTCGAGATTACCAAGCGCCACGCGGGCATCGCCGCCCGAGAGCTCGGCCAGGTAATCAAGCGCTTTTGGGGTGACGTTTTTGCTTTGCTTCGTTTTTTTGAGCGCGCGTTTGAGTATATCGATAATTTCGTCTTTGCTGAGCGGCTGCAGCACCAGCACCCGCGTGCGGCTTAGTAGCGGATTGATGATTTCGAAGCTGGGATTCTCGGTCGTCGCACCAATCAGCGTGATAAGACCCGACTCGACGTGTGGCAAAAACGCGTCTTGCTGCGCCTTGTTGAACCGGTGGATTTCGTCGACGAATAGCACTGTGCGCAGGCCCAGATTCCAGTTTTGGCGGGCATGCTCGATGACTTTTTCGACGTCTTTTTTGCCACTCGTCACAGCAGATAGTTCAATAAATTCCGCCTCTACTTCACGAGCAATAATCCGCGCCAGGGTCGTCTTGCCAGTACCCGGTGGCCCCCAAAATATCAAACTCACCGGGTCTTTTTGCTTGACAATCCGACGCAAAATTTCGGCGTCGCCAAGCAGATGCGATTGTCCAATTACGTCATCCAAGCTCTCCGGCCTCATTTGCTCCGCCAGCGGAATACGTGTCATGTTTTTTTCGTCCCCAAAAATTCAGTAACAAGCGTGATGCCAATAAGCAAAACGATAATCCAGGTGGCGACGAAAATATTTGCAGCATTTGCAACGTATCCAAACAAGAGAATAATAGGAATATAAGCGAGACATGTAATGGTCCCAATGGCAGAACTTGCACCGGCGCGATAGCGCGACGGTAAATGATGGTGTAGGTCAGATGTTAGTGCCGTGTGGAGGCCCTGTGCAATAATGCCGACGATAAATAAGCAAATGGCCGCGAGCCAGGCGCCCTGTATAAAAGTCAGGAGCACGCTTGCGACTATTGCCAGGAGTAATGACGCGTATACGCGAGATTTCCTCGACAGATACATTGATATGGTTCCCGATAGGCCCCATGTACACATCATTAACCCGCCCATGATGCCGATTTGTTCGAGTGAAGGATGAAACGGCAAGTACCACAGTTGGTACATCTCTGCGATAGCACTACCTACTACGCCGATGCAAATGAGTGAAAGCAAGATAAAGGTAAGCTGGGGATTTTTGAACGCGACTCGAAAAGTGTTACGAGTGTGCTCGATTACCTTGATATCAGCCGTTTCGTTGCATACGCGTGGCTCTTTGATGAGCAAGAAACAAACAAGAGCTATGCTGAGCGGGGCGAGAGTACATAGATAGCTTGCGCGCATATCGATGCCCGTACTAATATAGCCGCCAATGACAGAGCTTGCCACGAGCGCGACGCCAGAAATTATTTTTTGGATACTGAGGTAAGCTCGGTAGTTATTTGTGGTGCGAGATTCGGCGAGTACATCATAGATAATCGAATCTGACGTGCCAGACAAAAAAGCGTTAAATAATCCCCAAAACACCGCCGAGAGCATATACAGTGAAATATCATGGCTTATGCCGCCGATAGCACTACTTGCTCCAAGTGATAGGGTCGCCAATATTAGTACGCCCTTGCGACTCCAGCGATCGGCCAGAATTCCTGATGGTGTTTCGATGAGGAGCGAGGCGCCGTATAGTACTGCGGCCATAAGTGCAATTGTGGCGCTGTCGAAGCCGATGGTGAGCATAAAGGCTTTTTCGATTGAGTACCAAAATACAAAGCCTGTAAAAAACAATCCGGCGTATAGAGGAATCAGGCGTTTCATGTCAGAGCGCATTCCCCTAGTATACGAGAATCGTGGCGAGCTCACAATGGAGGCAAAAAAGGTGTATAATAATGGTTAGAACTAAAGGAGGTGCGCTATGGAATGGATATTGTGGACGTTGGCGGTGTTGGCGATTTTGATCTTGCCGGCGATGATCAAAGTTATCAATCAGTATGAGCGTGGCGTGGTGCTGACGTTGGGGCGCTACACTGGCGTGCGGCAGCCAGGGCTGCGCATTCTCGTGCCATATATTCAGAAGATGCGACGAGTTGACATCCGCTCAACGCCAATTGATGTGCCCAAGCAAGAAGTCATCACCAAGGACAATGTCACCGTCGGTGTCGATGCTGTTGTGTACTTCCGCGTGATCGATGCGCCGAAGTCTGTGCTCGAGACGACGAATTATGTCTACGCGACGAGTCAATTCGCCCAGGCGGCGCTGCGTGACGTCGCAGGCAACGCTGATCTCGATGAGTTGCTCTCTAATCGTGACATCATCTCGCAGAAGATAAAAGAAATTGTCGATGCCGAGACGGATAAGTGGGGAATTGACGTCGAAAACGTCAAGATTCAGAATATCGAGCTGCCACAAGACATGAAACGCGCGATGGCCAAACAGGCTGAGGCCGAGCGTGAACGCCGTGCAGTCATCATTAGTGCCGAGGGTGAAAAACAAGCTGCACAGGCCGTCGCCGATGCTGCTGCACTTCTTTCTAAGACGCCCGGCGGTCTCAATATCCGCACTCTTCAAACCCTCGAAAAAATCAGCGTCGAACAAAGCCAAAAGACGCTCGTAGTCCTACCAACCGAGCTCACTAATCTCAAGGGGATGTTCAAATAATGTCTGACCAAAAACATGAAGAATTTGTCGTCAATGGCGACAACCTGCTCGCAAAAGTAAAAGAACTTATAGCCGAGGGCAACGTCCGCCGCATCGTTATCCGTGATCGTGACGACAAAACCCTTATCGAACTACCGCTGACGCTCGGCGTCGTCGGTACTGTTTTGGCGCCCGTCCTCGCGGCTGTCGGCACAATCGCTGCGCTTGTCACTGAGTGCAAGATCATCGTCGAACGCCGCGATTAAATCATTGGACGGATCGATAGCTCGGTCCGATCTTGAGTCCGGCGTGAAAAAATGTCAGGGTACCAATCCCAAATTTTGAACCTTTGCCCATGCGATAACTGTTCATATACACTGTCCCGGTTCCGCCAGAGTCGGCCAGCTCGGTTGCCATGTGGGCAGTATACCCGTCGGGTGACAGATATTGATTGCTCGTATTATAATTGGTCCGTGCAGGTGAAAGGGTAAGGGGTTTTTTGATGCCGTCGACCCACACTTCCAGTAGCCCCCGCCCACCAATCGGACTGATGATTGCATGCATTGTTATTCGCGTCCATGTATCAAGCTGCAGCGGATGATTCCATATCGAGTAGCCGCTGCCATTGCCGCCGCTTAGACGTAATTCACCGTTGAAATCTAGGACATTAATCTGAATAATCGGAGAACCATTCCATGGCGCCCCATGGAATTGGCCAAGCAGGTTCCAGTCGCTGTCCATCTGAAATCGTGGCCAGGCTGTACCGTTCGCGCTAGGCACGTTGACCGTCCATGATACATAGAACTCATCGCCTGTTTGATAATACCAGCCACCCAGCGCCTGTGCACGTGCCGTCGTCTGAGTCTCGTTGTTGTATGAGTTGAATGCGCCGGCTATCGGCGACCACTGACTGTACGGATCGGGCCACCATTGCTGTTGTTTTGTCGTAGCGGTGTAGGTGGCGATATTTGATTGCGCTGATGGTACATATTGAGCACTGGTGTATGGCGCCGGATAGGTGCCGCTGAAGTTGCCGTTCACTGAAGTGTAGGTGCCCATTGTCGAGAACCGGCCATCAAACCATGGCGGGGCGATGGCGCGCTGGGCTCGACGGCCAAAACTACTCATGCTATACACTATATGATATTAATACTATTTTTGTAAGGCCTGTGCTTAAATAAAAGCATGAGTATGGCATCTCGACGCAAACAGCGCAGTACACTAAAGCGTTATCGGTATGGATTCTCGATTGGCAGTGAATTCAATCTTCTTAGCGCAAGCAAGCGGCAGGCATACTGGGCAGATATCTATGCCATGGGCGCTCGGTGGGTTAGGATTGATGCGTCGTGGACGACCATTCAGTACAACGGTCCAGCCTACTGGAACTGGATCACGCTTGATGCAGTCGTTGCCGAGGCTGTTGCGGCCAAGCTTCAGGTGCTCCTCATTCCACAATATGCACCGCCGTGGGCTTGCCCCAGGATACGACGGGCACGTTGCCGTATGTGTTTGCGCCGTACGACCAAAACTTTCAGGATTATGCAAATTTTGTGGCGGCGTGCGTCCAGCGGTATGGCCCTATGGGTGTACTGGCGTATGAAATTTGGAACGAGCCCAACAACTCGTATTTTTGGGCCGACAGCCCAGCCTCTCCCTATCCGAACGCCGAGCGCTACGTCCAGCTTCTTCAGCGCGCATATATTGCAGCCAAAAACAGTAATCATGCCTGCGTCATTATCACCGGCGGAATGGCATCGGGCGACGGCACCGACCCGCGTTTTATTCCGGCGCGCGACTATTTATCACAGATATATCAACATGGGGGCAAGAATTATTTTGATGCAGTCGGTCACCATCCTTATTCGTATCCTACGGTGCCATCCGATCCCCAGCCGTGGAGCAACTGGACAATTATGAATGAATCATCGCCCTCACTTCGCAGTATCATGACAACGCATGGCGACGCCGCAAAGAAAATCTGGATGACCGAAACAGGTGCTCCAACCAGTGGAGTCGGTGCTGTCACCGAGGCGATTCAGTCCCAAAACAACCTAGAATCAGTCGTACGAAATGCCAGCTACGACTGGGCGGGGCCAGTATTCATATGGACATACCGAGACACCGCCGCCTACTCAGCCACCGCCGACAATGCGCCATACTGGGGTGTATACAAACAAGACGACACCCCGAAGCCATCTGTCGCCGCGCTGAAGAATTTGATATAATCAAATGACACGCGGGTATCGTATAGCGGCTATTATGTGGCCTTCCCAAGGCCGAGATGAGGGTTCGACTCCCTCTACCCGCACCAGAGCATTGCATTTATTTTTCTTATATGATATAATATACATTAGGGCAAGGTGCCCACTGTTGGCTATATTGGCCAGCACCCCCTCGTAGGAGGAACGGATGAACAAAGCAGATTTGATCGACGCGCTGGGGGGCCGCCTCGGCGGCAAGAAGCGCGCCCAGGACGCGATCGAAGCCATCTTCGACGTGATCATCCGCGAGGTCGCCCACGGCGGCAGGGTCACGATCACCGGGTTTGGCGCCTTCGAGTGCGCCGACCGCGCGGCCCGAGTTGGTCGTAATCCCCTCACGGGCCAGCCGGTTCGGATCGAGCCCACGGCCGTGCCGAAGCTCCGTCCGGGGACCGCCTTCAAGGGGTACGTCGCCGACCCCAAGACGCTGCCCAAGGCCGGCTTGGCCTCTGTCCGGGCTTCTGTGGCGGCCACGGCCTAATCTCGTGGCCCCGGGTGCTTCCGCTAGGGACGCGCCCGGGGCCACCCCCCAACCACTCTAGTCACTTATCTACAGCCAAGCGGCTGTTTTTTTGATACAATAGGCACTAATAGCCGAGTAAAAAGGGGTAGTATATGGGTGCACTAGAACGAATTGACCATGACAAACGTGTCGTGTGTGGCGGTATGGGCGTGGATATATCGGGGTGGAAACTAGCCGGCGAGGTTGCGCGCCTAGGCGGCGTCGGTACGATCAGTGCGACCGGCCAGGGTGACGTCCTGGCACGGCGGCTGACGCAGTTGAGGCGCGACCCCGACAACCACGAGCTGCAGCTGGTCAAGGACTCGCTCGAGACGTTCCCCAACCCGTCGATGGTTGATCGAGTGCTTGATAAGTACCATGAGCATGTGAGCAGTGAGGATACGGGTGAACGCCGCTACCGACCCACCCAGCAGCCGCGCATTGGTGCGCTTGAGGCAGAGATGCTACAGGTGTTAGGCACATATGTGCAGGCAGATCTGGCCAAGCGGCGGGCCGGGGGTCGTGGCCTGGTTGCTGTCAATACCCTTGGCAAAATACCGCGTATGGTGGCGCCGAGTGCGATCGGGGCGATACTTGCTGGCGCCGATGTATTCGTGCAGGGCGCCGGTGTGCCCGATCAAGTGCCGCAACTCCTAACCGATTTGACAGTAACGGGCGGCGGCAGGTATCGCATGGACGTGGCTGGCCTGCCGGATGTCTACCAAGAGTATTCTATGGAGCGCTACAACCTAGACGGCGTGCCGGTGGCTCGTCCAGAAGCCTGGGGAATTGTGTCTAGGACTGACGTAGCAAAGCGTCTTGCGCAGGTGGGGATCGAGGCATTGGTGATTGAATCGGCGCAGGCCGGCGGGCATAACGCACCAACGAGTGGCCCCGAAGCGCCGCTGGCAGAATATCTAGAGTTTGGGCTGCCGTGTATCGTGGCCGGTGGAGTCGCCCAAAAAGGCCTGAGTGCTATCCAGGCCGAGGGCGGTGAGGCCATTCAGATTGGTAGCTTGTTTGCTTTGTCGAACGAGTCGGGCATGGATCCAATGTTGCGTGCTCGTACACTTAGGGGAATTATTAACCAAAAACAACCTCTGCAGGTACGCCAGGACGAGCATATTTCGCCAACGGGCTTTCCGTTTCAGGTGGCAGAGGTAGCCGGTACTGTGTCTCAGGCCGAGGTGCTACAGGAACGTTCGCGCGTGTGCGACCTCGCGTTTCTGACGCAAGGCTACAAAAAGAAAGATGGCTCAATTGGCTATCGCTGCCCCGCAGAACCCATTGAGCAGTTTGAACGAAAAATCGCCAGCCCGATATTGGCGCGCAATATAGGCGAGCGTGCCTGCCTGTGCAATAATCTGTTTGCGGCTGCCGGCCTGGCGCAGCGACGCGGCGAGTACGAAGAGCCGGCGCTTGTAACGCTCGGTAGCACCGTCGAGGCGGATGTGATGGCGGTGGCGCGAGCATACAAGTTGCCTATCACGGCGGCCAAAGTATTTGAGTTCGTGCGGCGCTAGGGCCCGCGATGTAGTGTAACGAGTTAAGGATATTCCTGCCCAATGTCGGCCTGTGTGATTTCGTTGAACCAGTTTTCTGCCAGCTTGTCATACCAGTATAATGTCGGGTGTGCTCCGTCTGGCAGGGCGCTGTAATTTTGCGGCACGATACTGAAGGAGTCGACAAAGAAGGCTTTTCTGCCCATGGCACGGAATTCGTCGACAATACCTGGAACGAGAGCCACATACTGCACAAGGTTGCTTGAGGCCGCTGGGGCATTAGGGGTGTCGGTAGATATAAATACAACCGCGTTGGGGTTGACCGAATAGATATTGCTGACTAGTCCACGCATTTCGTTGGCCGCTTGTTGCGGAGTGGCCATAGGTGGGTGCTCCATGCTATTATTGCCGCCTACAATCAGTGCGACATCAGGCATTTGCCCTGGTTGATTCATCCACTGTATAACGTTATCGCGCATGCGGCGTAATTCCCAGCCGCTATTACCTGCGTGTCGATCATGATAACTGTCTACGATTGGCACGCCTTTTGCGGTATCTAGGTTTGGCCCTACGGCTTCAGATAGGTAGCCGGCGGCATTAAGTCGTGTCCACAAAGGCCCCCTATATCCTGGGCAAAGCCCGCCTGTGCTGCCGTTGATTGCTTCGGTTGTCGAATCGCCGATTGCCATGATCTTTACGCGCTTTCCAGCGGTAAAAATTAGGTGAGCTTGCGTTGTAGTGACTGTGCGCGAGGCGCTCTTTGTGCTTTCGGTGCCATTAATAACCGGCTTTACTGTAAATGTATACTGAGTCTCTGTTGCGAGCGGGCTAGAGTCTTTGCCCGGGCGGTATGTTGTGGTCGAGAGCGGAGAAGTATTGAGCTTAACGCCATTCTGGAACACATTGTAGCCTGTAATTGGGCCAGTCGGAAATAGAGGAGCTTCCCACGACAAATTCACATAGGTAGCCCCGGCGGATGCCACCAGATTAATTGGCGTATCATCATAGACAACGCGGCCTATTAGTTCGATGCCGCATATCTTGGGGTCGTTGCCCGCACTCGTGGGAGTAAGGGTAAGGTTCAGTATTCCTTGATTATCGCTAATCCCTGGAGCCTCTATTGCTACCGCTTTGCCCGCACCGCCCGCACTCGAATATATGTCAAATCCCCCAATTCGTTGGACGCCGTTAGTTGCAATATTCATGACGCGCTGTCCGCTTGCGCTATAGTATACCTCTGCAAAATGCAACCGAAAGGTATAGCTTGTGTTAGGTACTAGGCCGTTAAATGTATAGGTAAGAGGGCCGTTGGCCCATCGCTCATTCTGGTAGATGCTCATAGGGGCGGCATGCGCCACGCCAGACGTGTTAATTTGTTGGGTGACGGACGCCGGGGACGTATCTCCGCTGTAATGCGCGTCAGCAGACCATATTGGCACGCCGCTGTTTACTGACGAGGTTTGCCCGCATGCAATACGATAAATGGGCGCCAGCAGGACGGGGCGGAGTGCGCGCATGAAACGATGAGCAGAACGTGACATGTGTAACATTATACATACTATTTATGCTTATGTCCGCAGGTATCGTTTTATTTTATTACAAAACAGTTCAAATCTAGCTCGCTTGCCTTTGCTGCGGCAGCCAACGTATTTGAGTTTTGTGCGGCGCTAGGGCTCGAATAGCCGCGTATTGTACTCGTAGCGAAAATGCTCATAAATCTTGAGTAGGCGTAGCAGGCGCAAAATTCGAATGCCACGCAGCACGTCCCACGACATCGACGGGATCGGCAGTGCCGCGATCAGGAATACCCAATGATGCCGAATGTACTTGCGCCGATCGCGTGCATAGTACCACTCAAACCCAAATTCGCACAGGAATACAAACCCCACCACATATTCAAAATACTCCAGCAAATACAGCTGCGATTCGCTCAGGTGCTCGAGATGCTCCAGCACGAGTCCCACCAGGCAAAGCGTTGCGAGGGTCGCCATAATAACCTCTTTGGCGATCAAAAATCGTCTCAGACGGGGGTTTGGTTTGGGGGCCATGGCTACAGTATACCGGTACTGCCGCCAAAACAGAAGCGCTATGCGCGCGGGGTTATGGTATGATATAAACATGCATATGCGTACAGCCCCCTCACAGGACCTAGCATCAAAAAAAGTCGGCCGCTTCATTGGGCCGGTACTCTCGATATTATTTGTGTCCGAGATCGTGACGCTGCGTATCTACGAGACACCGGCGAGCCCGCATACGGTGTACTTGAATGGATTTGTATTGCTACTGCTGGGCGCCTACCTTGTGTCGGTACACAATATCTGGACGCGTCGTTGGCCAGTGTTGATTACGGTATCTGCTTGGGGAGCGGTGGTACTTGGTGTGCTGCGCCTGTTTTTTCCGACGGCTGCACAGGCGCCAGTCGATGGTGCAACGGTTGCCATGCTGGGAGTGTTTGCGGTGTTTCAGATGGTCATTACTGTGCAATCGTATCGCAAATCATAGCTATGCCCACCGAGCGCTCCTCATTCCGCATATGGTATGATGGGGAATAGATATGAGTACACAATGGACCCGCTATGAGCAGTAGCACGCGGCGGCTTACGCGGCGAAAGATGTCGGCGCCATTGCCTGGTGAGTGGCGGCAAATTGCGTGGTCGGGCTATACGTGGTCGGTGCGGCCGACCATGGATGCGGCGGCACCGGGGCCCAATGCGTGGTCCGACTCGACCAGTAACGCCTGGGTAGACAGTGCGACGGGCGAGCTGCATCTGGAGATTACTCAGCAGGCAGGGGTATTTCGCTGCGTGCAGCTTGACGGTACCGCGCATGGTTACGGTACATATCGCTGGGTGATTACATCCCTATCAGAGCCGTTTGGTGAATATCCAGTGCTGGGGCTGTTTACGTACGATTTTGCGTCGGGCAACCTGGCAAATGGCTACCGCGAGATCGATATCGAGCTGACCCACTGGGGGTCGCTAGCCGAATCATCCTTGGTGTGGTATACCGTGCAGCCGGGCGAGCCATTGACTCGCGGCGATCATGGAGTGAGCGGCAATTACCCGTATACATGTGAGTTTACGTGGCAGCCGGGGCAGGTGTACTACAAAACGACCGATGCGACGGGCCGCGTGCTTGGCGAGAATATCACCCGCAAGCTTGTCCAGTCGCCAATGACAGAGGTCGCTGTGATGAATTTGTGGCTAATGGATGGCCACGCGCCGCCAGATGGGGCAAATGTTGCTGCTACGCTGAGGAGTTTTGAATTTATCGCCGGTACTACCTATACGCTTGGGCCGGCCGCTTCCAGGCGCACGTCGTTTAGCCAATATCCCGATGGATTTGCGCTAAAATCCGGCGCTGCAATCGTTGCCGGTGCGCTTGAACTGCCAAACACGAGTGGCTATAGCGGTGCATATAGTGGCTATATGTATGATATCGCGGGGTCGTCGGTCGATGTGCGTATCGATGCCGTGCCGCAGGTGGGCAACGGCAGCAATGAAGCCACTTGGTGGCTGCGCTACGACACAGACAATTACATCGGCATGTTTGTGACGGGTGGTGATTTGTATTGCCGTAGCGTGCAGGCGGGAGTGCGTACCGAGTCGACGGTGCCATATGTGACCGCCGCGATGCGCTACTGGCGCATACGCGAGCAGTCAGGCATGCTGTATTACGACACCAGCCCTGATCGTATCAATTGGACGCTACGATGGTCGGTGGTGCACGCACTTGGCACGATGCTCGACATGATGCAGTGTCGATTCGAATGCGGCCACTGGGCCAGCGAAACTATCACCACACCAATGCGCATCGGCGCGATCAACCAGGCGTAACGCTAATGTCGTGCCATTTGGCTGCCCTCCTTGCGGCGCACAGATATCTGCTCCTCACCCCACGAACGTGGAGGTTCGAGGCGCTACTACATACCAACGATATAACCCAGCACAAGGCTGGGCTATATCGTTGGTGCGGATGAGAGGACTTGAACCTCCACGTTGTTGCCAACACTAGCACCTGAAGCTAGCGCGTCTACCAATTCCGCCACATCCGCGTATAAAAATGATACCACAGATACTACTGGCACGGCAACTGTGCCTGCTGCTCTGCCGGCCTGTGGCTACAACGTGAGATATGTAGATGGTCGAACTGTGCGCTGCGGGCGGTACTTGGCGAGGCAAAGCGAGTATCTTTTTGGCGCCTAAAGGACGTAGGTGCTTCACTCTTCGATACGCCTTACGGCGCGAGATGGGGTAAGGGCGGCTAGTATGAACCTGCGCGAATATGTCACAATGACTAGCGCGAGTGCAAATGAAAGGATACGAACGTCTCTTATTATCGTATACTACATAGTAGTATGTCTCGTATTTTTACTATTGGTCATTCGACGCGTCCTATCGAGGAGTTAGTTGCCATGTTGAGAGGTGCTTCCGTCACACAGCTGGTAGATATTCGTACTGTTCCGCGCTCTCGATATAATCCGCAGTTTGAACAAACTGCTCTTGAAGTCTCACTCCCAAAAGCTGGCATCGATTACTTATATATGAAAGATCTTGGTGGGCTCAGACCAAAAACGAAGCACTCAGTAAATCTCGGGTGGCATAATGCTTCGTTTCGCAATTATGCCGACTACATGCAAACACTTGAGTTTAAACAGGCACTAGAAGGGCTGATACGGCTTGCCGCAAAGCATCCCACTGCCATCATGTGTGCCGAGGGCGGTCCCTTGGCGGTGTCATCGCTCACTCGTCGCCGATGCATTGCTTGCCCGAGACATAGAAGCACTGGATATCATGAGTCTCACAAAGACAACCCCGCATACCCTCACCTCATTTGCAATTATACAAGGCGACGCTGTTACTTACCCTGCGGACGGATCGGCTTGACGCCAAATTTTCTTGACCAGCTCAAGAAGGTTCTCAAAAAGGTTCACCCCTGAAAGGTGTTAGTTTTTACGAGTTTACATCGCGGGTGCAAGACAAATGAAAACCATTTCGGGCGCTTAAGAGCGGCAGGGAGAAGTTGAATTATGGAATATCTTAACTTCGGACTTTTCGTATCTGTTCAGGGTGAGACCTTGTTTTGGAGCGGAGCGAGGAAGCTGCGGAAGCGTTATCCTGAACTAGCGGACTAGCCCGTCTCCAGTATCCTTTTGGGATGTGGGCGACGGACTCACTTCATTTTTACCCCGAACAGGATTGGTCTCCCCTGCGATTGCACCATATATATCACATGTCAACGACATCAAAAAACACCCTGCGCAGGGTGTAGGGGGTGACAAGCTAGGAATTGCCGGAGACTGGCGGGAGCCTATAGAGGCTTCCCGCCGGCTCACGACTCATGCGATGGGTGTCACTTGTTGCCGCCCGTCGAGGGGACGACGAGGGTACTGCCCGAGGCCGGCCAGCAGCTGAAGCCCGGAGGCACAGCCTGACCCTTGTTGATCATCTCGCCGAGGTGGTCGAGGCACTTGGAGACCAAGACGTTCGGGTCCTTGGACACCGACTGAGCGAGTTGCTGGTTGGCTTCGGCCTGCTTCTTGGCGGTCTCGATCGACTGCTCGGCGATGCGAGTCTGGGCAACCTGGCCCTGGAGCGCGTTGATCTTGGACTGGGTGGCGTCGTCATAGTTCATGGCGGTCACCGCCAGCTCGCTGACGTCGATCTTGTCGCCCACAGCGGTACGGAGCTCGGTCAGCGCTTGCTTGCTGAGCACGCTCAGCTCGGGCGCGTTGGATTGGCCGGTCTTGGGATCCACAGACAGAGGGTCGTAGGACTCGAAGACGCGGTTGAGTACCGATTGCACGTTCTTGGTGACCAGGGCATCCCGGATGTTGTTGAACTCCCGGTAGTTCTGGAACAGCCCGTCAACCGATCGCTCCGGCACCTGCCACTTGACGTACATGTTGGCGCAGGCCACGATCTGGTGCGCGATACGCACCTGGATGCAGCCCGCGCCGTTGTTTTCGCGGTTGTGGGTGTCGGTCTGGATGGCGCCATCCATCAGGGTGACGTCCTGCCAGGGTGCCTTGAGGTGGAATCCGTTGGGCAGCGAGCCGGTCGGCACGCCGAACGTGGTGACGACACCGATCTCCTTGGTCGGGACGATGGTGTAGCTGTTGAAAGCTACGCCGAGTCCCAAGAGGACGGCCGCACCCATGGCGACCCAGCTGCCGATGCGCGAAGTGAGCGCGGCATAGCTGTCGAGGTCGCTGGGGTGGCGCGGCTTGGGATTGTCGTTCCAGTCGCGACGCTTGTACTCAGCCTGCGAGGCCTTGAGTTCTTCCTCGTATCGCTCCTGCGCCTCCGGATCGTGCTTCGGCTTGAACAGCCGCCACACGATGATCCCGGCGGTGAGGAGGACGAGCAAGATGCTCATGAAGATGATTGTTCCCATAACGGGAGGTGCTCCTATTCGTGAGATGCCCCGGTATACGTGAGTGTTCCCGGGCTGCACTGCAATATGACACTCATACCACAGTGCAGCCCAGGAATATCGCATGATATATTCCTAGCTTGTCAAAAAACGTTGCGGCAATATAGCCACATTAGTGAATATTATACACCAAAAATAAATAAAAGTCAAATGCCACGTAATGGTCCAATAGCTTGGAATCACCCATCAAAAGGAGTAAGCTATGGGTTTCAAAGTGTCCCAAAGGTTCGGTCCTGAAAGGTGTTAATTTTTACATGTCTACAGCGCGGGCGGCTTACTGAGCAGATGAGAATGACGCCCGAAGCTCAATTCCCGCAGAAAAACAGATGGGTTTTGCTCCGCAAAACCGTACTTTCCCAAACAAAACAGGCGCTCGCGCGCCCGGATTTGCAGATTTGTCCAAATTTGGTGCGGGTTGTGGGTGAAAGTTTACTCAATATCGAGTATGAGATCAGTCGGCGGGGAGACCTTCTCGATACTGAATATGCTAAGCATAAGAGAGGAGAGGTGGTTATATACGCAAGCCGAGACTTACACGCAGATACTACAGCTAGAACTTCGATGCGTCTTCCTCGAAGTCGAATTTGTATTTAACCTTATTAAGCTCATTTGGATGGCTATCGAATTCGTCAACAACATCTTTCAGTTTCAATGATCCCTCTTCATCATTAACAATAAAGAAGCTCCCCACGCTATGATTTATAAAATTACGTTGCGGATCGACAACGTCTTCCGTAATTAGCTCTTCGTTAAATATTTGTGCATTGAACCATTGCACAATTTTTTTATGTATTTTCTCAACATAGTTGTTGCCAGTATCATCATCATTTAGATACTCCCCGTGGCTTAAGCGGTGTCTCAAGCCTGTGTAGCGTGCAAATAATTGGTCTTTAAGTTCCTGGCCTAATATACTTTCAATTTTTGTGTAATCGTTATCACCATTGTTCTTCTTGGTTAATGCCAATATAGCCGTGCACATCAGAAGCACCTTGGATGCGAGACCCACCGCATTTACGGCATCGTTCCAAAAACTATAAAAATCATCTGGTATCGTGGTATTCCTCAATAGAATATCAAGTGCCTTTTTATTTTTTTCATCAAACATTAGACCAACAGGATCATCTTCGCGCACATATCTAAAAAAGGCTGTTTTCGTACCGCTTCTCTCAATAAGAAAAGGTTGAGCATTATGACTGGTGTAGCTTTGACTAATTAACGCAATTGCCGGGACTATACGGCTGAGTTTGCTATGGAACTCACGATAAGCATCGTTGGCGGTTCTTGCGTCTGTATCAAAGTCAAGTATCCACGCATAACCTTTCCAGCCATATCCGTGACTAAAATCCCATTGTCGAAATGTTATTCCATCAATCTCAAATTCCGGATTCTCCATTCCCTTTGAAAATAAGGCATTTTCTGAGAGTGTACTAAGCCTTTGTTGTATATGATAGTGCGACATTTATGGCTCCAGCGTAAAAATTGAATGTATTTCTATTAAATATTGTATCGCTGTTATATGTATGTTTTTAACTTTTTACACAACCCTAAGTAGATACTACCTCTAAAAGCTAGACAAAATGTCAGGGCTTACGATACAACAGGTATGTTGGCTTCAAGCATGGAAATGGGGTGAACGAGAAGCGCGAATTATTTACTAGATGTACTCATACAAGCATCTCAGCGCGACGCAATTCAATTACTCTCTGCACGACATCTTCAGATAATTTTTTGTTTAAGGGGAATTTTACCGATCCGCCTTCAACCTTCCAGACATCGTCAGCTGCTGGAGAGAGCTTTTGTGCTACTTCAAAACTCATTGTATGAAAACTGTTATGCGCTTTGGCTGCAGTGAATGAAACGACATACTTACTGCCTACGTAATAGAAAGGCTTACCAAAAGCTATTTTTTCTTCAACATCTTCTATGTTTCGTATTATTTTCTCGCGCAAGTCCTGCAAGCTTTCTTTTTGATCCTCAGGAAGATTAGCTAGATATTCGTCTACTGTGGTTGGTTTACTCATAAAAATATAATAGCAAAAGTACGCCTTTCGGCGTACTTGACAGATACATTAAAATGGTGCGGGTGAAGAGACTCTAACTCTCGACCTCTTCCTTGGCAAGGAAGCGCTCTAACAACTGAGCTACACCCGCATATGATGGTGAAATGTGCGATACAAGGCGATCTCGATGATACGAGAGCTTCCTTGGCCTGGCATTCGCCGCATATTGGTATGATTAAACGTTCGTGCGATATCTCGCGTACAAGAGAAGATTATACATAAGTTTGCATGAAATGACAACTGCTTTGGCGGATATCTAGGCTAATCGCGGATGTCGATGCGGGTGGGCGGGTGGCGAAGGCGGCGGTCGGGGTCGAGGAAGTGCAAAAACGTGCCAATATAGCCATATTCACGCAGGCGACGCATGGATGTGCGCGCGACCACCTCGGGCGCGTATGTCGCGGAGCGTTTGCCCCAGTGGTCGATAACGCGCTGCATATAGATGATGTCTTCGTCGACCTCGGCGATATTGGTGCGCGGAATACCATCGACACTGAGGTAGGCGCCGGCAGTGGTCGCCATATTTAGGCCAATTGCAGGGGCGGTATAGCGCAGAGAATGATCTGTATAGAGTGAGCGCGCCGCAAAGAGCATTCTGACGCCCCGCGGATAGCAAACATCGTCGCCAATACGGTAATGATGATCATGGAGCGCAAGCACTTTGCCGCCAAGCAGCTGCAGGCGGTGGTTGTGCACAAAACAATTTTGAATGCGCTCTAGCCAATCCGGAAATGGCTGGCTATCGGCATCGGTGCGGGCAATGACCTCGGCGCCATATTGGCGAATGGCGTGGCGAAACCCTGTATCGACTGCGCAGCCAGTACCTTTTTCTGCCTCGGCAATACATTCGATGTGGGCGCGCGGATGTAGCGCGCTGAATGTTCGTACGATCCGAGCGGTGTCGTCGGTCGACGCATTGTCGACCACCACAATCGGCGTGTGGTAGGCGCGCTGAGCTGCCAGCGCTTCGAGCGGCATGCGGATCGAACGCTGCTCATTATACGCCGGAATGACGACTGCCGTGCGCGGTATCGCTTGGTCGAATCTGTTGGGGTTGTGTGTCATCCTGTGCCTTAGTATACCTTGCGCGGGGCGATCTTCTCTAGTATAATAACGGTTAACACCTTACGTATCAGATCATGCCCAATTTGGCTCTTTAGCTCGTCGTCCGCGGAGCGGCGCGCGAAGACAATAGTGGAGCAGGTATAGGCGGTGTGTCACCACATACTGTGGCTCTTTAGCTCAGTTGGTAGAGCAGAGGCCTGAAGAGCCTTGTGTCCCCAGTTCAAGTCTGGGAGGAGCCACCAAATTTAACACCTCACGCGTGTCGTGAGGTATTAAATTTGGTCACATTCTCGAGGCTTGAACTGGGGGTTTTGCATAGCAAAACGAACCCCAGGGCAGCAGAGTGAACGAAGTGCGGAAAAGCAGCCGCAGGCTATTTTTCCGCGCGAGTGAGCGGCGGAGGCGCCCAAGCGCCAATGTCTGGGAGGAGCCACCAAAAAATGCGCCTGGTTTCGATCGGGTGTTTTCTTTTGGCAATCTCTGATACAATTACCTTATGGTTATATCACATCTTACGATTGTCGCTGCCGAGGCTGTGCCGGCCGGAAAGCCTGCTTTGATAGCGCTGGTGGGGCTATTTGTGCTGGCGGCGCTTGGTAGTCTACTCAGAATCCGCAAAGTTAATCGAAACTAATCACTATGTTCAAGACATTCGTCCGCCATCGTCTGCAGCAGTACGTGCGCAAGTATTTTGCCAAACACCCAGAGGTGATTCTGGTGGTGGTGGCTGGCAGCGTTGGCAAAACTAGCACCAAGCGTGCGCTGGGCACTATCCTCAACATGCGCTATCGGGTGCGGATGCACGAGGGCAACCACAATGCCGATATTTCGGCGCCACTTGCAATCCTGGGTATCGATTACCCGGGTAGCTTGCGTAGTGTGGGCGCATGGATTTCGGTGTTTCGGGCAGCGCGGCGGCGCATTCGGCAGCCGAGCGATGTCAATGTCATCATCCAAGAGCTCGGCACCGATCGGCCCGGCGACCTAGCGACATTTGCCAGCTACTTGCGGCCAAATATTGCGCTGGTGAGCGCGGTGACACCCGAGCATATGGAGTTTTTTCAGACGCTTGATGCGGTGGCGCGCGAGGAATTATCAGTCACTAAGTTCTCTGATTTTGTGCTGATTAACCGTGACGACGTGAGCGATGAGTACGCTAGCTACCTCGAAAATCCCAACATGTCTACCTATGGCACGACTGCCCTGGCCGAGAACTGCTTCGAAATCCGCGATTTTACCCCAGATACGGGGTATACCGGCATGGTCAGCTCACCGCTGATGGCCCAGCCGCAGCAAATGCAGGTGCAGGTGGTCGGCGAGCACAGCCTGCGCCCGATTATTGGCGCTATCGCCGCCGCGCTAAAGATCGGTATGGCGCCCGACGACATTGCCGAAGCGCTCAAGCAAATCAAACCAGTGCCCGGCCGCATGAATCCACTACGCGGCATTGGCGGTACGGTCATCCTGGACGACACCTACAATTCTAGCCCGGCGGCCGCCGAAGCGGCGCTGCGCACGCTGTATGGTTTTGCCGATGCGCCGCAGCGGATCGCCGTGCTGGGCAGCATGAACGAGCTTGGCAGCAGTAGCCAGGTAGAGCACGAGGCGCTGGGCCGTATGTGCGACGGTGGGCTGCTTGCCTGGGTCGTGACGGTGGGCGAAGAGGCCGAGAAGCACCTTGCTCCGGCTGCTCGTCAACGCGGCTGCCAAGTCAGATCATTCCGAAGCCCTATCGACGCCGGTGCATTTGTGCGCAGTGTCAGCGAGCCAGGCGCTTACATTCTCGTCAAGGGTTCGCAGGGCGGCATTTATCTCGAGGAATGTGTCAAAGTGCTCTGCGATATGACCGAAGACATCGAGCTGGTGCGCCAAACGCCAGAGTGGATGCGCATCAAGAACGAATTTTTGTCGAAATACACCACTGCATCATCTAATTAATCTGCCAGGGAGAGGCATACAACCATGACACCAACACAACAACCATCCGACGAGCAACATGAGGGAGTACTTGGCGAGGCGCCAGAAAAAACCGAGGCACCAACCGCCACTATGCCGGAGCCCGCCGCCATTACGCCGCCATCGTCGTCTGAGCCCGTTGCCCCGGCCGGGCCGATGCCTGTATTTGATGATCGTCGGCAGCGTCCATCGCGCAAAAAGTGGCTGTTTGTGGGTCTTGGCGTTGCGCTCCTGCTGGCGCTGATCGGCGGTGGCGCCTATGCGTATACTCAGTACCAAAAACCCGAAAACGTTGTGCTCGACGCGGTTATAAAGGCCGCTACGGCCAAAACCACGCAGGCAAAAGTTACCATTACGTCGTCGTATAGCTACGAAAACAGCGGTACGAAGATTAGCCTAAAGCGCCTGGTGGTTGATCTGCGCGGCACGGTCGACCCGCGAGCTGACCAAAACGCTAGCCTCGAGCTGCTGGTCAACGACAAGCTAATCACACTCAATGCCCAAGGGTTTGTGGACGATAATGGCGACGTGTATTTTCGTCTAAACAACCTTGATCAAGCAGCGCGCAGCCTGTATTCGATATTCGGCGACAGTGACACTCCAAGTGCTGTGATCGAGGCGCTTGCGCCAATCCAAAACAAGTGGGTACGCTACAGCCTAGACGATATGCGTCGTGCCAGCGAAGCCTCGGCCAAAACCACTACTTGCATGATTGACACGTACAAAAAATACCAAAAAGACGGCACGCTTAATCGCGATCTGACAGCCAAATACAAGGCGCATCCATTTGTCAAAGCGACCAACAACGGCACTTCGCGCGATGGCCTGACTGATTACGAGGTGTCGATCGACAGCGACAAACTAACGGCGTTTAGCGCGGATATGCTGGATACGCAGCTATCTAAAGACCTGCGTGCGTGCGATGGTTCGCAGTCGAGTAGCCAAGCCTCGATCGAGCACAGCGTCAAATCTTCGCCGCTATACAGCGACAGTTCAAACGGTGATATCAGCACCAAGGTGCATGTGCTGGTTGAGCCATGGCTGCACGAATTGCGCCGCATCGAAACTACTACTACGTTCAAAAACGGTGCTACATCCGAGACCGTATCTACTGTTAGCGAGCTTGCCTACGACAACCGCGTGGCACTTGCAGCCCCTAGTGGTGCAGTGTCGGTAGAGGAATGGCTGAAGCATTTCGATAAGCTCGGCAGCGCCCTTAGCGACAACCAGCCAAGCGGGATCAAAAAAGTCCAAAAAACTGCCGATGCCAAGAATATGGCTACCGAGGCACTCGGTGCCGCCAATCAATATGCCGCCGAACACCGTGGTGCGCTGCCGCCTAATGCCGCTGCCGTGCAGAATTATCTGTATTCGAGCACCGAGCTCGGCGCTACTCGAGTAACTGCCAAGCCACCAATCGACGAGACGAGCGTGCAGTACGCTATGTGTGGTACCACCGAAGCCTATATCGTGTACTATGATGCTAACGCCGGGCATTTGGCCGCGCTGGGTGTTGGCAGCGGCCGCGACACTCAGAACTTTAGTGCTGGCAGTGCCTGTCGCGGTAACATCACCTAGCTGATCTGCGCGCGTATCTGTTATAATAGACCCAATGAAGCGCTACAATCCTACCGACATTGAGCCAAAATGGCAGCAAATTTGGGCTGATGATCAGCGATACGTGTCGCCCGATGTCAGCGCCAAACCGACCTACTACGTGACGGGAATGTTCCCGTACCCTAGTGGTGCGGGCATGCACGCCGGGCATTTCATGGAGCATTCGATTGTTGATAGTGTGGCGAGGTTTCGCCGGGCGCTTGGCTATAATGTGCTGTATCCAATGGGTTGGGATAGTTTTGGCCTACCGGCAGAAAATTACGCAATCAAAACGGGCAAAAAGCCCCAGGATACCACGCGCGAAAACATCGCGAATTTTAAGCATCAGCTCAAACGCGTTGGCGCCAGTATCGACTGGTCGCGAGAGCTGAATACCGCTGATCCTGAGTATTACAAATGGACGCAGTGGATGTTTACGCAGCTATTTGAGCGTGGCCTAGCGTACCAAAAAGAAGCCAATCAGTGGTGGTGTCCCAAGGACAAAACCGTGCTCGCCAATGAGCAAGTGGTCGGCGGCCGGTGCTGGCGCTGCGAAGAACTGGTGGTGAAAAAACCAATGAAACAGTGGTTTTTCAAGATCACCGACTACGCCGATGCGTTGCTTGAGGAAATCCCCGCGCTCAACTGGCCCGACAAAATCAAAACCGCCCAAACCAACTGGATCGGCCGCAGCGAAGGGGCTACTATTCTTTTTGATATTGATAAGAACGAAGTTTCTAGAGGGAATGTTAAAGGAATGATCGAGGTTTTTAGTACTCGTCCAGATACAATCTTTGGTGCGACGTTCCTGGTGCTCGCGCCCGAGCATCCATTAGTAAAAGACTTGGTAAATGATGACACGCGTGAGGCGGTGAGCGCCTACTGTAACGCCGCGATCAAACGCTCCGAAATCGAGCGCGCGAGCGAGGGTAAAGAAAAAACTGGCGTGTTCACCGGTAGTTATGCTATCAATCCCGCCACGGGCGAGCGGATCCCAATCTGGGTGGCCGACTACGTACTCTGGGGCTACGGTACCGGCGCGATTATGGCTGTCCCCGCGCACGACGAGCGCGACTACGAATTTGCAAATGCATTTGATCTACCAATCATACAAGTAGTTGCTGATTATGAGGAATGGCACGACGGCGTGAGTGCACTACGCAATGATGTCGAACAGATAAAGAGACCTGCAATCAATGCTATCATTTGCAACACGAAGGGTGAATATTTGCTCGAAATCGAAAGTGACAACCATGTCCATTTCGTAGGCGGTGGTATAGACCCTGAAGATAATAGTGTAGAGGAAGCAATTCGGCGAGAAGTCCGTGAAGAAACGGGATATACCAATATTATTTCTATCCGCCAGGTCACGCCATATACTTCTGTGAATGGGTATCGCCATACAAAAAACAAGAATCAGATGACTTGGGGCGCATTTTATGAAGTTGTCGTAGATGATTCCGTGCAGGTCGAGAGCGAAATTGAGGGTGGACGACATACAATTGTTTGGCTTGGTAAAACTGAAGTCGAAGCAAAGATTAGCCCGAATTGGAAGCATCATAGTGCCGCCTGGCGGCATTATCTCGCCGAGGCCTCTGTATTTACGCTAAATACTTGTGAGGGCACGATGGTCAATTCTGGCCAGTTCGACGGGATGGCATCGAGTGAGGCGCGTGAGCAGATTGTGGCGTGGCTCGAGCAAGAGAATCGCGGACGCGCCAAAGTTACCTACAAAATGCGCGATTGGCTGATTAGCCGCCAGCGCTACTGGGGTGCGCCGATTCCGATTATCCACTGTGAAAAAGACGGCGCCGTGGCCGTGCCGGCCGATCAACTACCCGTGCTACTGCCCGATGTCGATGATTTTGCGCCAAAAGGTGACGGCAAATCACCGCTGGCACGCGAGACCGACTGGGTGAACACGACCTGTCCGACCTGTGGCGGCCCGGCCACACGTGAGACCGATGTGATGGACGGCTACGCCTGTAGCTCGTGGTACTTGCTACGCTATACCGACCCGCACAATGCCGAGGCAGCGTTCGCACCAGACAAGGTCAACACCTGGGCGCCGCTTGACATGTACGTCGGGGGCGATCACGCGGTGGCGCACCTGCTGTACGTGCGTTTTTGGACACACGTGTTCCGCGATATGGGCCTGACGGATTTTGCTGAGCCCGTGCAGCAACTTGTCTACCATGGTCTGATTCAGGCAGAAGACGGCCGCAAGATGAGTAAGAGCCTAGGCAACACCGTGGATCCGCTCGAAGTCATCGATGCCGGGTATGGTGCCGATGCACTGCGCACCTTTGAATTATTCCTCGGGCCAATTGACGAAAATTCCAACTGGTCGAGCCGCGGCATCGCTGGTGTGTACCGATTTCTCAACCGTGCCTGGGCGCTGGTACAGGAGTACATGGAGTGGAGTACGCAAATAGCGGGTGACGACGTGCGGGGCAGCACCCGAAATTCTTCGCAGGATGCAAAAATTTCAGAGGCGGACGCGTCGGCAGTACTCGCACCTAGCGACCTACGTAGCGATGCCGTAGGCAAAGCGTACGACGGGAGCGGCAAGGTCTTGCAACACCTGACACACGCTACTATCAAAAAAGTCACCGACGACATCTATCGCTTGAGCTTCAACACTGCGATTGCCGCACAGATGGAATTCGTGAACGAACTCTACAAGTTAAAACTGAGTGGCTTTAACGACGATTGGCGCTTTACGATCGAATCGCTCGTCAAGCTAGTGCAGCCGTTTGCACCGCATATGGCTGCAGAATTGTGGCAACAACTGGGACACGATAGCCAGCTCGACACCGAACCATGGCCGGTGTGGGACGAGGCATATTTGGTCGCCGACACCATGACGATTATTGTGCAGGTGAATGGCAAATTACGTGCCAAGCTAGAGGTGGCGCAGAGTGCGAGTGAAGCCGATATCAAAGCCGCCGCTTTGGCTGATGCAAACGTCCAGAAATTCGTATCCGGCGAGCCGCGCAAAGTGATTTATGTGCCGCGCAAGCTTGTCAGCATCGTCGCGTAGATAGCTGCGTGGTAACCCAACAACTAAAACGCCCCCTCCGAAAACTTCCCGGGGAGGGCGTTTTGGAGAGGGTTGGCGAGGGGAGCCTACTGACCAGCTTTGACGCGTCGATTGCGTTCGATGAGCGCCGGCTCCTCCTCGCGAACGCGGATCGCGTCGTGGAAGGCGCTAGATGCTCCTAGCAGGAGTATTAGTGCCACGGCTAGCAACTGTTGTTGATACACTTCAGCTGGCTGGTTCATGACCATGATCACCAACGTACCAACCAACACTACTACAGAGCTGTAGCGGTGCGCTCGCAGGGTGTCAAGGCTCATGTGCCGCATCCGCAGCGCCTTGATGGCGTAGTACACACCGATGCCGATCAGGACGAGCTCAATCATGATAACTCCTCAAAAGGTTGAAGATGCAGGCCGGAATGCCTCGCAGCTCTAATAGAATTACAGCACTATCTGTACCGATTGTCAACAATGGGCACGAATGGCGGCGTAACGAGTCGGGTAAACGCTTGAGATTGTCGGCATTATTTAGTATAATAATCATCAAGATTTATAGATAAGCCTGAAAAAAGGAGAACTTTACCCATGGCTCAACCAAAGAAACAAAGCAGCCCGCGCAAGACCGGCCTGCGCCGCAGTCACCTGCGCCTCAAGCTGGCGCGCCTTGTCAACTCGAAATCACCGGTAAAAGTGCGCACTACTAAGCGCGAATCTGGCAAAGCGAAATAAGTCGCCGCTGCCGTCATTTAACATACAAATCTAACATCGAACATTAGAAAAGAAAGAACCAAACGCTATGGCATCAAACCGCCACCTCGGTCGCATCGTCGCCCTGCAGACCCTTTACGAATATGAATTTCGCGTCGGCTCCGAAGATGCGGGCGTGGATGTCGCGCACATCCTTGGCCGCAACCTCGAGCGCTATGAGACCGCGATCGACGACAAGCCGTTTGTCGAAGACCTCGTGCGCGGCGTCATTGAAGCGACGCCAGAGCTTGACGACAAGCTGCGGCCGATGGCGCCAGAATGGCCGATCGAGCAGATTGCCCGGATTGATCGCAATATTTTGCGCCTTGGGCTGTTTGAGCTGATCTACCGCGGCGACAAAGTGCCGCCAAAGGTCGTGATAAACGAAGCGGTGGAGCTCGCCAAAGCATTTGGTTCTGATAATTCCAGCAAGTTCGTCAATGGCGTGCTCGGCACGGCCTATCGCACACTTGTAGAAGGGAAATCAGACACGCATGCAGAATCCCAAGCTTGATAAATTCAAGAAATATTTTGGCCGCAAACCCTCTATTCAGGAAATCGTCCGTGAGCCAACGGCTGGTGGCATTGTGTTTCGTCGCGATCGTAGCGGTGGCGTCGAAATCCTGCTGATTCAGGATCACAAAGATCGCTGGACTATTCCAAAAGGCCATATCGAGGAGGGCGAATCAGCCCAGGCGGCTGCCCGCCGCGAGATCGGCGAAGAGGCCGGGCTGCACGATGTTGACGTATTGGGCTGGCTGGGCAAGATCCATTTTCGCTATCGCCGCGTTGACAAGCTGGTGCTGATTAGCCAGCAGGTGTACCTGATGCGGGTCAATACCGACGGCAACGAAATTCAAAAAGAAGAGTGGATGAACGGCATCAAGTGGTTTCCGTTTGCCGAGGCGCTCGATCTGATTGAATACGAGGATATTGGCAAACTCATGCTGCTTGCAATGAAACGTATAAGACAGGAAAAATTATAATGAACCAGAGTATCACGTACTGCCGCCAGAGGTGCGCATAATGTCGGGCATGCAAACCGCGCCATATCAGGAATTTGCCCGCGAAAAACTAGGATTCGAGTACCAAAATCTCGACCTATTAATCACAGCCCTAACCCACCGCAGCTATGTTAATGAGCACAAAAAATCCGTATCTGAGCACAATGAGCGTTTGGAATTCCTGGGTGATGCCGTGCTCGAGCTGGTGGTGACTGATTATCTGTACCGGACGTTTGCCGAGCCCGAGGGGATTCTGACGAGCTGGCGCGCCGCGCTGGTGCGCACCGAGAGCATTAGTGCAGCCGGCGATCGACTAGGCTACGAGCCGCTGCTACGCATGAGCCGTGGCGAAAAAAACGGCAGCCCGCGCGCCCGCCAGCAAATCTTGGCAAATGCATTTGAGGCAGTCATCGGCTCTATCTATCTGGAGCGCGGGTATGATGATGCGGCGGTATTTATTACGCGCCATATCCTGTCGACGCTCGAGGAAATCCTGGCAGCCGGCAGCTGGCGCGACCCAAAATCCCACCTGCAAGAAGTGTCGCAAAAAATCGACGGTGCCACCCCTGTGTATCGAGTGCTCAACGAGGAAGGCCCCGACCATGAAAAGCTATTTACGCTGGGTGCGTTTGTCAATAATGTCGAAATGGGCCGCGGTATTGGCCCGTCTAAGCAAGTCGCACAGCAGGCTGCCGCGCGTGCCGCCCTTACTACCTACACAAAACGCACTAAGTAGCGCCGACTGGCGTTGACATTACCCCTGTAAACGTGTATACTTGGTGAGAAGTAGAACTATCAAGCTAATGTGAAGTAAAAGGAAATCTAACGAATATGCTCGCAATTCGCCTCCAGCGCCACGGTCGCAAAGCCTATCCTGTGTACCGTCTCGCCGTCCAAGAATCTAATCGTCACCCCAGTAGCGGCCGTGTGGTTGCCTATGTCGGCAGCTACAATCCTCACACCAAGGAAGCCACCGTTCAGGTAGAGCTCGCGCAAAAATACCTAGACAATGGTGCCCAGCCAACTCCTCGCGTCGTCAAGCTACTGGCTGATGCCGGCGTCAAGCTGCCTGTTTGGGTAAAACAACCAAGCGCTGACAAGCAAAAATCTACCCGTAACACCGAAAAGCTGCGCAAACACCAGCCAAAAGCTGAGCCAGAGGCCGAAGCTGCGCCAAAGGCTGACGAGGCCGCTGCGCCAGAGTCGTCCGAGACCCCTGTCGAAGGCTAGTTCACCCCTGTCATTTGTCATCCCGAGCCTGGCTATGCGGCTCGGGATTTTTGCGGCTTTTTGCGGGTGAACATGCTACAATGGGAGTACGGTATTTTAATAGAGAGACAGCAAAGGAGACCTGTGGGCATGTCAACTATCGACCAGCAATTTGTAGAATATATCGTAAAATCCCTTGTCGGGCATCCAGACGATGTGGTGGTTGAACGGATCATCGACGAAAAGGGCGTGTTGTTGACACTGACAGTCAACCCCGAAGACCTCGGCCGTGTGATTGGCCGTCGTGGCATTACAGCACAGAGCTTGCGTTCGCTATTGCGCGCACTCGGCACCAAAAACACTGCCCGCTACAACCTGAAGATCGTCAACAACGACCAAGACGGCGATGTTGTCATGTCGCCAGACGATCCAGCGGTGGAAAATGTGGATAACTCTACAGATGAACCTGTGGATAATGAGCCGGCTGAGTCTGATTTCGCAAAAAAGTCCCGCAAAGAGCTTGCGGAACTAGACGACCTCGATATATAATAAACATTAGTTCAAACACATGAACTGCGAGAAGCTCTATGCGAGCAAACCAACAGGTTTGAGAGCCTTATATGTGTCAAAACCCTCATCGTTGTGATGGGGTTTTTGATTTAGTGACGCCTGAATAGTTGATGGCAGGGCAGCATGAACGATCGCGGGCGGCAGGTCCTAGTGTACTAGGAATTTTGAGATGCCAATCACGGCGACATTAATCAGTACAAGCACGCCGACAATATAGGCCAGGTAGATAGCGGCCGAGGTGCCGTGTTTTTTGGCGGCGTATTTTTTGATTACGTCCTCGTGGTACGCTACGGCATCTGGCAGGGGTGCGTCATCGTTGGCTGGATCGGCCAAGGGCGCGCCGGTGACTTCCATGTCGGTATGGACATTGGGGATGTCATGCTCGAATACGTGCGATGTGTCGGGGTCGTCCTCGGGGTTGATGTTGGCGTGCAATGGCGTCAGCACCGTCTTGACGGAATTTGCCAACCGCTCATCGCGTATGGCGGCGGTATCGGCCGCATCAGAGGGCCGCAGAGACGATTCGATATCCATATAATAAGTATACGGCATATTGGTTACGTTGGAAATAGTTGGCGAAGCAAGGTATGATAGTAACAGTGAAAAAACTCCAAGTCATCACGCTGTTCCCCGAAATGTTTGCCGGTGTATTCGGTAGCTCGATGATGTGGAAGGCCCAGTCGAAGCAGTTGGCAGAGCTGAGCACTATTGATCTGCGCGAGTTTGGCCTAGGGCCGCGGCGCCAGGTGGACGACACGCCGTACGGTGGTGGCGATGGCATGCTGCTGATGGTAGAGCCGCTGTATCAGGCGATTCAGGCTGCGCGTGCCAATGACCCGACTGCCAAGGCGCTCCTTATGACGCCGCGCGGCGCTACCTGGCGCCAGGCGATGACGCGTGAATATGCCGAGGCAGCCCACGGCTATATTTTGGTGTGCGGCCGTTACGAGGGGTACGACGAGCGGATTGTAGAGTTTATCGATGCCGAGATTAGCGTGGGCGAATACGTGCTGACTGGCGGTGAGCTACCGGCGATGACGATTATCGATAGCATCGTGCGGCTTATCCCGGGCGTGCTGGGTGGCGAAGAAAGCGCCGCGATCGAGAGTTTTAGCGATGCTGAGACGCTCGAATTCCCGCAGTACACGCGACCTGCCGAATGGCGGGGCAGACAAGTACCTGATATTCTGCTGAGTGGACATCATGGACAAGTTGCCGAGTGGCGAGCCAGCCAGTCGCGGCGAATCGAGCGCGGTCTGTAACAAAAACAACCCTGGTAGCGGGTTGCTTTTAGATGTGTTGTGGTGGATCACGTAGAGCGAGTGCTACGGAAGTTTGGTGTGACTTGTTTGTTTTTGTAACGTTCGCTGTCACTACTGTACACCCCTGGTGGCGAAAACACAAGCGTTTTTGGCATATTTCACAACATTTTGCATAATTAGCATTTGATCTGCGGCCAGACAGGGTATAATAATAACTATGAAGACTACACATACACGACCCACCGACCGCCTAACGCTGCCAATGTATCGACGGGCATGTGCGGTGTTTGTGATGGTGCTGATGGTGCTGCAGCTGTTCCATTTTGAGCAGCTTCCGGGTGCGTTGATTGGGATGGGGCTGCCCGATAACGAGCTGGCAAGCCGCATCATCGCTATGGCACTGGTGTCGGCCGAGCTGGCGGCGCTGCCGTATCTGATTGGGATGCAATTGCGGCGACGCGTCGTGCAGGTGTCGCGCTACAGTGTGTTGGCTACGGGGTTGCTGTGGGTGCTGATATCGGCTTGGGGTGTGGGCTCGGGGATGACGCTGCCGCCGGCTGCTCTGCTGGGTACGACGCTCGATTTGGTGGGTGGCCAATGGCTACTATGGTTCTCGCTGCTACTGGCGCTACTGCTGGCTTGTGCAGCCTGCGACCTAGAGGCACTTGCGCGCCGATTCGACTTGAGCAAACGCCGCTAGAGTGCTATAATTCTAACTTGTCTAGTAGTGGGATGTCGCCAAGTGGTAAGGCACCGGGTTCTGGTCCCGGCATTCGGGGGTTCGAATCCCTCCATCCCAGCCAGGTGAAATGTGATGAATATACTGCATATGACGCGCAACCAACAAAGCTGTCCGGATTGGTGGCGATTTCCTAAAAAGTCCGAACTTGACTCTTTTTTACAACGAAGCTAGGGCCTATCAGCCTCCCCTCACCACGACACGCTACAATCTAGAGGTAGATGAGTACAGAATTCATCGCACAGCCAAGACATAAAAAAGGAGGATGCCTATGAAACTTCCTACAAAAACTATAACTTCGTTACTAGTGGTAACAGCGGTGGCTGCGGCCATGCCAGGGATAAGCCAAATTGGGCGGCGAAAGGCAAAGGCGGTTTCGCAGTTTGACCGGCTGCTGCAGCGCCATGATCGCAAGGGCGAGCTGCGCGCTGATGTGCTAAATATGACCCCCGAAGTGTTTCGCGATGCATTGCGCCGAATGAGTTTTGAGCGGATCTGTCGCCAGGCGGGTTTTGCGACGACGCGAGCCTTTAGGCTGGCGTTGCTGGGCCGCCTACGATTCGAGCTGCGCCAGCGTGGCTGGACGACGCGGCAGATCAACGGCTACGTACTGGCGCGCGCCGATCGCATTGGCTAGCCAACTTCAGCTATACACTATTAGTTGCTTGGGCGGTCGCGCGGTCTTGACGAGCAATAGCAAATCTTGTCGCAACTACCCTAATAACAAGTGCAATACTTACCATCAAAGGCGTATTGTACCATAGCGGAATCAGCAAATATGAATAAAATCGTAGGGCACACAGTGATAGTCCAAATCATTGCAAACCCCGCATCGACAACAGGGCGATTTGCCGCAAACCACAGCATGGCATGTAGCCACATCGTAATTGCGCCACTGATGCTTCCCCACACTACTACCCGTGTCGGACGGCGATGGGCATAATGCCGACACAATCTGCCGGTATATGTACAAAACGGGACGCCCACCAGTAATAGTGAGATGGCGAACGCTGACCATACTCTCCTCATCGTTACCTTGTAAGTATTCAGTATGTCTGGGTCCACACCATGAATGAACTGCGGATTGTCGCTAAAGTACACGATAGAAAACAGTGCGACCATTGTTATGCAAATCGATGCAATAATCCCCACAAACACACTCAGCAAACCACTCATGGCTATCTGGCGTTTAGTTGTATGGCGATCGGGTGACGTTGTTTGTGGCTCATGTGTATTTTTGGCAAGCTTTCTGCTGGGTATCATAGCAGATCGCTTGTGCTACTTGCATGTGATTATCGTCCGCGTCGACCCCCTCATCCTCGACCTCGACGGCAACGGTATCCAGACGACGAACCTGTCTACCTCTACGATGTATTTCGACGTTGATGCCAATGGCTACGCCGAACGCACCGCCTGGGTCGGCAAGGGTGATGGTCTGCTGGTACTTGACCGTGACGGCAACGGCAAGATCACCAGCGGCAAAGAGTTATTTGGTGATCGAACAGTCCTCGCCGACGGCACCGTTGCATCAAGCGGCTTCGCAGCGCTGGCAGATTTTGACCTCAACCATGACGGAAGGATCGACGCGCATGACCAAGTATTTAGTAAGTTGCGCATATGGCGTGATGAGAATAGTAATGGAATATCTGACGATGAAAAGACTGAATATTCGACCATGAAAGAATCTACTCACGCCATACTTAAAAACATATTGTCTTCAGTAATATCGCAGCGTATACTAGAAGTATAAGCAACAAAGTGAGGGGTTATGGCAAAGAAGAGTGCTCATCATGTGAAAAAAATATTTTCAAGAGTAAATGGATGTGGTTACTCTTGCCGCTGACCGTGATTATATTTATTCTATTCGTGGCGCACATGAACGACGCATCAGAAAAGTCTGCGGGACAACGTGTAATGGAACAATATTTGCACGAAAAATATAATGCTGACTTCGTTGTTTCTATGCCTGAGCGAAAAGGGAGCGGATTTGGCATAGAGGGTAATCTAGAGTCGGTAGCATACAAAAAGGGTGACGAAAACCTAAAGTTCATAGTCAGAACTTCGTCTAAATCTACTAATGATCGGTATTACGATGCCATATGGGGGCGCGAAGAAACCGCAAGATTGAAGGATATAATAGCTGCTATATTTGGTGATCATGTAACGTATAGTGTTCATATGATGTCGACAGACTTGTCTCGAGATGACTTAGGCGGAAAAGGAAGCGTACCGCCTTTCGATGAAGCAAGTAAAAAATATGGTCAAGAAATTACATATTACTTACTTATAACATCAGATGCACCCATTCATGACGGCAATAGGCGCGAAGTTAATGAGAGAATATACGCTTTGTTTAAGGATATGAAAACCGATACGAGTCTCGTATTTCACTATGGATATAACTTATCCCCCACAGACGTATATGGGGTATCGCTGAATCAGAATGACGTTAATGGGTTGACTTCGGCCAACGATCTTAATAAATAGGTTCAAGACTAGTTAACTCAGCCTCTGCCGCTCCTTTCGCAGCAAGTTAAGTAGTTCATGATACATATCTTCATGCCTCATATTATACCTCCATTCGCATTCTTTGAGATGAAGATTGAAATGATC
>Ga0209570_1000652_pt1 | contig 32060 bp, 32 predicted proteins | sample EBPBio172007_DNA_FD_185861 | JGI IMG/M metagenome (GOLD analysis project Ga0209570, IMG submission 185861) | Wastewater treatment Type I Accumulibacter community from EBPR Bioreactor in Madison, WI, USA - Reactor 1_9/17/2007_ DNA (SPAdes)... | ecosystem: Engineered > Bioreactor > EBPR >... | reverse complement strand
TCCAGGAACGGCAAACGCCATCCAGGACAAGCTCAAAGGCCAAAAGTTGACGCGGGGTGGAGCAGCCCGGTAGCTCGTCAGGCTCATAACCTGAAGGTCGTCAGTTCAAATCTGGCCCCCGCAACCACCGATCCCAACAAACCCGTCGCGATAGCGGCGGGTTTTGTCGTTTTAGGCGCCTTTCCAACGGCTTGGCGGGCGGTCCACTCCAGGATGGTCGCCAGTTCGCCGTGCAGCGTCGCATAGACCTCGCCGCGCGCCGGGCCCGGCGTCAGCACGATCTTCTCGATCAGCAGGCGCAGGGCCTCAGCGGCCTCGGCTCGCTCATCGGGCTGGTTCAGTGCGTCTGCCAGGATTGCGATCTTCCTCGCATAAATGCTGGCGGCGCTCGGCAGCAGGTCTGGCCTGTCGACGGGAGCGTTCGCGAGCAGGGCGGTCAGCTCCGCCTTGCGGGCTTCGAGCCCGGTGAGCTTCTGCTTCATCGAGGGATGGTACATGCCGTCGGCGATGGCCTCGACGATCCCCGCGATCTGCTTCTCGACCTTGGGCAGTTCGGTGCGCCAGGCGTCGCCATGGGAGCGCCGCTCGCGGTTCAGTCGATTGGCCTCCTGCGCATAGGCGCGCATCGCCTCCTCGACCATCTCGGGCGCCATCATCCGGTCCTTCAGGCCAGCCAGTACGCGGGTCTCCAGGGCGTCCTGGCGGATACTGCGGCCGTTGTCGCAGGTCGCCTTGCTGATGTGGTTCGAGCAGGCATAGCGCTGCGGGCCGCGGAGGGAGTAGGGGCCACCGCAGCAGCCGCAAAAGATCAGGCCAGACAGCAGAGTGCGGGGGCGGCGCGCGACGTTCAGCCGGTTGCGCCGGTGATGCTCGCGGACTCCTTCCGCCACTTTCGCGAATTTATCGGCGATCTCGTCCTGGCGCGCGCGGGCGGCGTCCCAGAGCGTGTCATCGACGATCCGCCATTCGGGAACGTCCTTGACGATCCAGGAAGCCTGCGGGTTGAGCCGGGAGACGCGCTTGCCGGATGAAGGGTCCTTGATGTAGCGCAGGCGGTTCCAGATGAGGCGGCCGATATAGAGCTCATTGTTGACGATGCCCGTGCCGCGCTTCACATGGCCGCGGATCGTCGTGTCGCCCCAGGGCTTGCCGCCAGGGCCGGGAATGCCCTCGCTGTTCAAGGTTCGGGCGATGCTGCGCGGCGCGACGCCGGCGGCAAACATCCCAAAGATGCGGCGGACGACCTCGGCTTCACGGACGTCGATGGTGCGATCGCCCCGAATCGGCTCGCCGCGGGTATCGAACTGCTTCACGACCTTGTAGCCGTAGCAAAGGCCGCCGCCGGACTTGCCGGCCTCCACGCGCCCGCTCATGCCGCGGTGGGTCTTCTCGGCGATCTGCTTGAGGGCCAGCGCGTTCATCGTGGCGGTGAGCCCGACATGGAGCTCGGTGATCGCGCCCTCCGACAGGGTAACGATCTGGACGCCGGCGAACTGGAGCTGCTTGAAGAGCGTTGCCGTGTCGGCCTGATCCCGGCTCACCCGGTCCAAACCCTCCGCCAGGAGGAGATCGAACTCTCCTTCCAGGGCCGCCTGCAGCAAGGCCTGAATGCCGGGCCGCAGCACCATGCTCGCCCCTGAAATGGCCGCATCCTTGTAGGTACCGACGACTTCCCAGCCCTCGCGCTCCGCACGCTCCCGGCAGACCCGGAACTGGTCCTCGATCGAAGCCGCACGCTGAAGATCGGACGAGTAACGGGCGTAGATCGCGACGCGGGTCATTGGGACGCCTCCTGAACGGGGCCCATCATCACAGGCTCTCGGGGGTCGGGTGCTCAGAGTATCGATATCGTCTGCGTCGCCTTCAAGCCTTCTTTCCCTTCGGCCGCGAGCCGGTCCGTGAACCCTCTTTGCCTCTGTATCGCTCTCGCGCGATCTGACGGCCGACCAGCCGGGCCAGGCGGTGCACGGCGTCTTCTCCGATTTGCGAGGGCGCGGGCGAATGGCTGGTATCGGCCTTGTGAGACGACACAATGCCGCCCCCGGCAGGCTGGCCAGGGGCGGCATCGTCTTTTCCTGGTCTCGGCTTCCTGGCCATGGCCGCCTCCGGTGGGAGAGGCTGACCAATCTGACCACATTAAAGCTGATGGCTACCGGATTAATTCGGGGCGGGAAGAAATAGGCGCCTTTGCCGGGACGACCGGGTTGGCCGCAGGCTCGCCGGTCACCGGCAAGGCCGGACGCTTCGTGACGAAGCCCCAAGCGCGCCACATCGCCATGACGGCGGCGGTCTCTTGCTCTGGCGCGATCTGGAGTTTCAGCTCGCCGCCCTGCTGGGGAAAGATCCGCTGGGGGGCAAAGCCGATGACACGCCAGCCGGTCGCCGCGCGACGCAGCGTAACGATGCTGCCGTTCACGGAATAGCCGTAGGCGCGAGCGACCGGCCCCTTGAAGATATGGGTCGCGATGATGCCCTTGCGCATGCTGTTGGGCATCCGGATCCTGTCCAGCCTCTTCTCCGCCTCCTCGGCGAGGTTCCTGATCTCGGACGCCGTATGGGTCCACTTGCCCATGAGAGTGAGCGTCAGCTTCAGCAAGGCCTCGTCGTTGGATACCGCGACATTCGGGGTCTTCGTGGTCATGATCGTCTCTCCTCGCTTGTTTGGCTGCGGTGAGATCATCTGTGGAATGGTGCCGCGCCCGAACGCCACCGTAACAACTCGGGTGCGGCAAGCTTTCGTCAGAACAGGAGGTTGGGCACTTCGGCGGCGATGCTTGCCGCTTCATTGAGCGGATCACCGACGAGAGCCGACCGGCCGTTGCGGCAATGCGACACGATCATGCCGCAGCTGTTGACCATCGCTTCCTCGCAGATCAGGCGGAGTTCGCGGCGAGCGTCCTCCAGGCTGCACCGGTCCTTGCACGCGATCGAGAGGGCAGTTTCGAAGACCAGCCAGCCGGCGTCGAGCGCGCGCCCGGCAACGCGGTCGATCTCCATGAGAACGAATTCCTGGGCCATCAGGCAGGTCACGATCATCTTGCCGGTCCGGACGAAATCTCCGATCGCGACCAGCCACTGGTACTCCAGCGTCCGTTCTCCCTCGTCGTGCCGGATTTTCGCGCCGTTGACGCGCCCGAGAACCGCGAGCATCAGCAGATCGAACGCCTCGATCTGGTACACCTCGCCAATCTGCCGGTCCCGGATACCATCGACGGACGTGTTGATGATCTCACGCCAATCGGCCTTGGCCGGGCGGTCCTTCGGCGAGTCGTTGATCCTGTTCAGCTTGCGCAGGTTGGAGGTCTGGCGCTTCGCCAGCTCGAGCGCCTTGAAGGCCACCTTGATCAAGTCGGAGAGGTAGGTATCGAGCTGCGTGGAAGAGGCTTCCTCGACGTTGTATCGCAACGCCGCGCAAGCGCGGAAAAGCGCGTCCGGGATCGCTGCCGTCCAGAAGCTGTTACGACAAAGCCAGAACGCCCAGTGCCCATCGACCCACTCTTTGAGATCAGCGGGCATGCCCGGCCAATTGGTGCCATTCTTCTCCTGGAAGAGCGTGTATCCCGCCTGATGGGTGGTGTTGCCGCTCGCCGTGTCTTTGACGCGGTAGAACAGGTGGCGGATGAACATGCACAGCGAGAGCTCGTACAAGCTCATGCCTGACCGTCCCGTCATGAGCGGCGAATGTTCGATGATGATGTCGATGCCCTGTCCGCGCGCTTTCTCCAGCATGGCCTTCGCCGCGGGCGTAGCGCTGCTCGCGTGGGCACGGACGACCACCTCACCATCCACCACTCTTGCGTCATGGATTGCCTGCGCCTGCAGTTGATGGCCGACGGGGATCAGAGCGGGTCTGACCTTCATCTGAGAGATTGCGGGCCTTCCATCTCCGACCTCCGCAGGTGGCACATCGTCCTTCTCTAGCGGTTGTTCGGTCTTGTCATGACCGGGGACGTTCTGCTTGGGCGGTACCTCGGGAGGCGTCGTCTGGACGAGGGTAACCTGGCCGTGTCGGGGAAGGACAAAGCCATCGATGAACATCCGCCCCACGACAATCGCGGTTGCGTAGGGGATGACCATGCATTCGAGCTCGGTAGCACCCGAATTCTTCGCCGCATCGACGAGCTCACCCCCGGCGAGGAGGACGTACTGCCCTTGTTCAGAGGGATGCTTGATCAGGATCGGGTACGGCCTCGGCCTGCGCGCGCCGACGGTGTTGGGTGCCAGGCCCAGATACTTGCTGCCGGAACGATCCGCCGCGGAAACCTCCGTCATCCGCAGCTTGACCAGCTCCTCCGCCATGATCCTGACGCCGGTCGCTACACCCTGATTGAGTGCGCAGTCGATCGCGTATTTGCTGACGAGCTTGGAATTGAGAACGCCGACCTCGCCGAAGACAGCGGGGTTGAGGTGAGCCTTGTTGAAGACCGCCAGCTCGCCAGTCCTGTGCATCTTCTTGCTGATGGTCTTCGGGCCGACCGAGGCGGTCGGCCCGAAGATGGCCAGGTTGAGCCTCGTGGCGTCCAGGATCGCCAGGGGCTGGGTCTTGAGCGTCTTGCGGTTGGCGAGGCCGGGCCGCGCCAAGATGGGCTTGTCGGAGATGGCCCGGTTGAACTTGGCGGTGTTGAAGGGCGGCAGCGTGCCGACCTTGGAGACTTTGTGCGACATTGCTATATTCCTTTCGGTTTCGACGTTCGATTGGTTCCGTCTGACCAAAAGGCTGCCTGAGTCGCGGTCTGCTGCCACCCCTATCGGACACGTTTTGTTCGGCTATTGATCTATTTCTGTTCCGACTCGTTAACAAATCGTTAACGCGATTACTTGATTGGGTTCCTACCCTGATAGATTTCACGGTCGACCATGACGGCACCGTCGGTGTCGCCGACGATGTATTGCTCACGCGTGATCCAGCCGCACTCGCTGTCGACGGCGGTAGCCGTCGCTGTCCCCTCTTTCGCGGGAATCAGCCGCGGCGTCGTCCCACGAGCCATAATCGGGATCTCTTCTGCCTGTAGATTGGCGACCTGGGCAACAAGCCCGATCACGATGACTGCGCGAGCGCCGCCGGTACAAGCACTCGCAGCCTCCGTTGCGCCGAAGACAGCGTAGTTGCCGTGATGCGTCCCGTCGATCACGACAACGAGGTCTTTGGAATCGCGCTTGAGGATGATATTGAGTTCTTGCCGCCCGCCCTCGGGCCTGAGCGGTAGAACGAGACCCTCGAAGCGATGGTGGGTATTGTAGTGGCCCACGCTCGATAGAAACCGAGCGTGCATTCCGAATTTGTCGCAAATGGAATAGGTCCGCGGAGCGGGCATCATGACCTCCTCTAAATGGCTATCCGGCGCGACTGCCGCGCCGGTCCTGCCGTGAAGGCCAAGGGATTGATCGCATCTCCTCCTGAAAGGCGACCGGAAGAACTCGGGTCGCGAGAAGAATATTATGGGACCGGGTATGTGAGCTGCCCGTAGCCCTGTCCACGCGATTTCCAGCTTTTGGCGGCCACGCGTCGAGGATTGACCACATGATCGTGGACGATCAGCTCGGCGATGCGCAGCAGGCGTTCGGCGTCCCGGCTTTTCGGGCGGAAGAAGTAGAACTCCTGCGCCTCGCTGGCACGCACCATCTCGCCGAATCCATATGCGGTTCCGCGCATCAGTTCCTGAGGCGCGATCCCGAGCAGGTCGCAGTGTGCTCGCCCGACCGGACTGCGGAGCCAGGGATTGAGCGCGGCGTTGCGCATGCGGTGGTGCAGGCGCTTGTCGAACTCACGAACCGAGAGATCAGCCGGCAACCGGACGGCCAGGCAGCGCTCGGCGAGCATGACGGGCGAGCCTTCGAGCGGCTTGCCCTTCGGCAGGATGTGCTGCGCCATCCAATTGTCATAGCCCAGATCGCAGCACGGATAGCCGTCGGCGCTGGTGGTGAGCGCGCCATAGCGGTCGGCGTTGAGCTCGCGGAAGCGGTCGCGCAGGTTGACCTGTGCGGTGACTGAGACCTTGTGCACCGCCATCTTCAGGCGGCGAGCAAGGCCGAGCAGGCCGGTCGCGATGGTCGGCATCCTGTGGTCCTCACCGCAGCCGGCGGCGTAGATGAACACGAGCTTGCCGGGCCGGTAGGCTGCGCGGAAACGCTCTCCGGTGAAGGCGGTGTCGGCGAGGGGCAGCAGCGCCTTGCCGCCGACCCGCGGCCAGCGCGTCGGATACCAGTGTGTCACGGCACCTGCCGAGCCGTCAGGAAGCAGCGCGCTGCCGATCGAGCGGCCCGGGCGGGTGACGCGTGTGGTGTTCGTCGTCATGGTCTTGATCTCTCGTTCGTGCAGGTCTTCCCGGGGGCATCCCGTTCTCACCCTCACTCCGAAGTCTCCTGTCCTTTCTCCGCCGGCCGGATGAACCCGATCGGCCTCCTCGTGCTTCCGGTCCCGGAAATGGCCGCGGCAGCGACGACATCGGCGACGGTGAGATGCCGCCGTCCGTCGGCAGCAGCGAAGCCGAGCGCGAGGGTGACAAGCCGGCGGATGCCGCGCGGGTTGGTGCCGGCGAGCCGCGCCAGGACGGCTTCGTCCGGTTGGGCGAAGGCATCGCCATGGGCCGCGATGATCTCGGCGGCGATGCGGCTGGCGATCGCGCGCAGCATGGCGCCGTCCGGCGGCGTGACGGTTACCACCAGGAGCCGGTCCTGGATGAACGATGGTAGCGCGTCGATATCATTCGCCGTTGCCATGATGAGGCAATGCGACAAGTCGAACGGCACGCGCAGATACTCGTCGACGAGGGCGCAGGCGTTCTCGGGCTCGAGCAGTGTGAGAAGGGAATGAAAGGGCTTTTCGCTCGAATGGGTCATGAACTTGTCGACCTCGTCGAGGACGATGAGCGGATTGCCGGTCTCCCCTCCCAGCATCGCCTCGGTCACCACGCCCATGCGCGCGCCGCGCCAGGTCGGCGGGTGGCCGACGAAGAGCGCCTGGGCGTCGGAGTTGGTGGCGCAGGAATGGGCATGCTGCTCGACGCCGAGTGCGGCGGCGAGCCTGCGGCTGAAATGGGTCTTGCCCAGGCCTGGCGGCCCGACAAGCAGGAGCGGCGGGATGGCGATGCCGGTGCCGGCCATGGCGGAGAGTGCTGCGGCCCGCTCGACCAGGGCGATGACCTCGACGAAGCCCGGGCATTCTTCGCGCAGCCGGGTGAGGCGATCGCGCGTGCCGTCATCGGCGACGACGAGAGGGCGCAGCGGCTCCGCGCTGGCGAGCGCGCGCAGCAGCGCCAGCCGCGGCTGCTCGTCGTTGGAGACGGAGGCGACGGGTGCTCCGTCCTCAGCAGACGGGTCGCCATCGGCAAGTTTAACCTGCTTGAGCAGCGCGGCCCTGTCGAAGATTGCGATCGAGGGACCGCTCGGTGGAACGGCCAAGGCCGGCTCGTCAGGGGCGGGCTTGTGCTGTTCAGGCTCAGGGCCGTCGGCACGTTGCCGGCGCAGATGGCTGAGCAGGACCCGATTCTCGTGATCGCGCCAGGACTGGACGAACTCGGCCTCGGCGTCCTCGGAGGTGACGGTGTTCATGATCGGCCTCACAGCTCGACGCCGCCGAGAACGGTCACGAAACGTCCGCCCTGTCGGGCAATGCGGCGGCCGACGCCGATCGCAATCTCGACCAGCGCACGCATCGCGTCGGGATCGGCAGCGCGTTCGGAGATGAGCCGCTCCACCTCCATCTTCGCGATCAGGTCGCCGGAGCTGCGCGCCGGCCAGAGTCCGATGCGGCAAAGCCTGGCATAGGCCAGGATCAACGCGCCGCGCCGGGCGCCGTACCAGAAGGGAGAGGGCGGCTCGGCCTGCGACCAAGCCTCGATGCCCGAGAGCAGGGTCCTCGCCTCGTCGAGCAGGAGAGCGAGATCGGGCGGATCGTCGAACCAGGTTTCCAGCGCCAGTCCATCTTCGAGATGATAGACGTCGGGGCCGCCGCCATCGCCGGCAGCCGGCTGCGGCAGCACGGCGCCGCTGAAGCGCTGGGCAGCCTCTTCCATGCCGCGCGGCACGCGCGCGCCGATGATGAGACGCGGATGGCTATCGGCAAAGGACCGCGGCAGCGCGCGCGCCATCAGCACGGGATCGTGAACGCCGTTGCCGGCGCGATACTGTTCGCCGCGCTCTTTCGCGAGCATAGCCCGGGCGAAGTGATCTTCGGCCGAGCGGGGCGGCACCAGCAGCATCGCGATCGCGCTGGCATGGGCGAGGACGGCGAGCGCATTGCCGATGTCGACTGCGTACTCCAGCGCTGATGGATCGGCCTCGGCGAGCACGAGGAAGCGCTCATACTCTCGGGTATGCACCAGCGCCCGGCCGCGCAGATCGAGGATCGGTGGCAGCCGCTCGGGCAGCGCGGCGTGGCGTTCGAGCTCGTCGGGCAGCTCCGGCAGGAGCCTGTCGAGCGCGGCGAGCTCGTCGATGACGGGCACGGTGTCGGTCGTGAAGACGAGGTCGCGCAGGGACGGTGCGATAGAGTCGGTCATGATCTCGATTGTCCTGAGGGGTCGGCTCATCCGCCCTTTCACCGTCTCCTCCTCGCCATGACGAAAGGCGCGCCCTTGTGAGGCGCGCCCCTCCGATGACCTGGGATGGCTGCCGCGATCCGGCCGTCAGCCGATCTTGTCGATATTGAGGAACCGGTTGCTCTGGCCGGCCACCGTCTCGCCCTGACTGAAGGCGATCTCCCAGAGCGCGCCGAGCCGGTCCGGGTCGGCGTCGCGGGCACGGACGAGATCGCGGGCCGCGATCTTGGTGGCGACATCCGCCGCGTTGCGGGCGGGCCAGAGCGCGATGCGGATCAACCTGGCATAGGCCAGGACGAGCCCGCCCTCGATCGCGGCATCGTCCATCCCGGTCGGCCGGTCACCACGACGCAGATCGTCGATCAGCGCGAGGAGATGATGGACGCCGTCGAGCAGCTCGGCGAGATCGGGGGCAGCGGCGAAATACGCCTTCAGGCTGTCGGCCTGCTCGAGCGCCCAGGCGCGGGGGGCGCCGGGCTCGATCTCATCCCCCGGCTTCGGCTGGAGCGCCCCGACCCGTCGCGCCATGGTCTCGATCATCTCAGCGACCGCCTCAGTGGTGGTCGGCAGCGTCAGAGGCGCGGGGCGCCGCGGGAGATCGCCGACAGCACGACGCGCCAGCGCGATGTCCTCGCCATCGCCGTTCCGGCGGGCATGGCGCAGCAGGTCGCGACCGAACTGCTCGCGCGCCCAGGCATCGTCCTCGGAACGAGCAGGCAGCAGGAGCAGGGCGAGGTTCGAGGCATTGGTCAGGATCGACAGCGCGTTGGCGACATCGATCCAGCGCTCGACCTGCCCCTTCTCAAGGGCGAGGAGCAGGATCAGGCGCCGGACCTGTTCGGTATGAGCCTGCCCGCGACCACGGAGCGCGAGCAAGCCGGGCAACTGGTTGCGGAAGATGGCGAGGCTTTCGGTCGCGCTCGGCGCGATGGGGACGAGCCGCTCCAGGCCGGCGAGGTCGTCGATGACGTGATGCAGGGTCGTGTCGAGCGCGATGGTGCTGAGCAGCTCATCGCGGCGGATAGCGGTGTTCATGGTGTTTCCTTCGATTCACTTGGGGTGACGGCTTCCTTCCGTCGAATTCCTCCTCTCTCCTGATCTCGGTCTGCTCCCTGCCGGCCTTGGAACGCGAACAGGCAGCACCTGCGAAGGTGCTGCCTGTCATGGCCTGCGGGGGGCGGGCGTCTGTGGGGCGCCCCGGCCAGGCCGGCTTATTCCGTCGCGAACAATGCTGCGATGCGCTCGCCGAGCCCGAGCGCGATGAGGCCTACCTCGTCGAGATGAGCATCGGCCGCTGTCGCCTCGATCGCCCCAATGCGACGTGCTGCAATGCCGGTCAGGCGGGCGAGGTCGTCGATCGACAGGCCACGTTCTTCGCGCAACCGCCGCAGGTTGCGGGCGAGCAGTTCCCTGGCTGACAATGGCTTCATGGGGTTTCCTTTCCGGTTGGATCGGAAGTTCCCTTTTCCTGCCGCCTCTCTCGGACTGATGGCATGCCGCCGATCAGCTCTTCGGCTTGCAGCCGGCGCGCGGAGATCATGGCCCAAGAGATGTTGAAGCAGATTCAGGCGACGACACCGGCTCGGCGAAGGCGAGGAACCTGATCCCGGCCAGCACCAGAGCCATGAACGTTGCGGTCATGGTCTTGAACCTGTCCTTGGGGGTCGGCCTGTCCGCCCTTTCACCTCCTTCCCGACGTCATGTTGAAAGGCGCGCTGGGTGGGCCCGCCCCTGCCATTGAGGATTGGGATTGGCTTGTGCCGATCAGGGGAGATCGGTGACCGTCCTGCCGAGGTCGACGGCCCATTCGACCGTCGCTCGCATGTGGTCGGGATCACGGCCGCGCGGCGCGATCAGGTCGAGGGCGGCCTGCTTGACGGCGAGGTCGCCCTCGTCGAGGGCCCGCCACACGCCGATGCGGGCGAGACGGCCATAGGCGAGAAGCTCTGCGCCCCTGATCGGATCGTCCAGGCGCGAAGGATCCGCGATCTTGCCCTGGAGACGCCGCCAGACATCGACTTGAGCCAGCAGCGTGCGCGCGCCGTCGAAGAGATCGGCGAGGTCGACCGGCGTCGCGAGCCAGAGCTGCAGCGACCGGGCCATCGCGACCGGATAGGCCGCGGGTTCGCTTGCCGTGGCGCTGAGGCAGTGCTGGGCCAAGACCTTCGGCAGCCTGGCCGGCCGCATGCCGTCCTCGCTGAGTGCGACGAAGTCACCGCCGCACATCCGGCTGACGCGATAGGCGATGTGAGGTTCGCCCGAACGGCGGGCCTGACGACGCAGGGCGCGGCGCAGATCGGCGCGTGCGCGATAATCCCCATCGCTGCGCGGCGCGATCAGCATCGTCGCAACATTGCCCGCATTGATCAGCATCGCCCAGGCCCCGACAGCATCGGATTTGAGGTCGTCGACCTTGACGATGCCGTCGCCGAGGGCCGTCAGCAGGCCTTCGATCTGCGCGGCATGGAAACGGGCTCGTGACCGGACCGGCAAGAGCGAGGGACGGTCGCGCCAGACCGAGGCACACCGCCGCAGACCGGATTGATCCTTGTCGCCGAGGAACTCGAGAGCCTCCAGCTCGTCGATAATGCCGACGAGCGGCGTTTTTGTTGCGCCCAGGCTCCAGGCCGTTGCGATGTCGGCTTCAATGGTGGACTTCACGAGATGCTCTTTCATGAGGGGTGATCTGCTCTCCGCAGCGCCCTTTCTCCTGTCCCTCTTCCCCATTTGCGCCGACCGAACGCGAAAGAGCGGCACCTCGCGGCACCGCCCCTTCCTTGGAACTCCTATGGCGAGGTCGCCTCGAGCTGGCCTAGACGATAGGGATCCAGTCCGGCTCGCGCACGACCGTCGCGGTGGGGCGCCAGCCATGGGCCGGCCAGGCGGCTTCCGTGAAGAGATGCCGGATGGCCGCCTGCATGTGCGAGGGATCGCCGCGGCTGGCGCGCGCGTTGATGACGGTGACGAGCCGCTCCTTCGCCTGCGCTTCCGGCGAATGCTTCAGCGCCGGCCAGGTCGCGATCTGCGCCGCTGCCAGATAGGCGAGGATGAGCGCGCCCTCGCAGGCCCAGCGCAGATCACGCACGCCATCCTCGGCCTGCCGTGCCAGGACCCGCAGCCTATCGGCGATCGCGAACATCTGCTCGACGCGAGCGAGACATGCCTCGAAGGACGGCTCCGCCTTCAGGAACAGGCCCCAGCGTGCGATCTCACGGGGAGTGAGCAGGACCTCCCCCGCCGCGGGCGGGGTGAGATCGACCAGATCGAAGTGCCTGATCGGCCAGCGCGCCAGACCCCGATCATCCTGGGACGGGGCTGCGGGTCCCGGCGGCACGATCAGCGGATCGATCGCATAGGCGGCGCGCTGCAGCCGGATGCGGATCGCGGTCGTGGCGTCGAGCATCGGCGCCTGGCCGCGCTCCGCATCGTCCCCATGGAGCACGTCGGCTTCCGCCAGCGCCATCTTGGCATGGGCGTCGTGAACGGTGTCGCAGGGCCAGATCGCGACGATCGCGCTGCACGAGAGCCCCGCGATGGCGAGCGCGACCCAGGCCCGGTTTTGCGGATCGGGGTGATGGCTGCCGATCAGCAACCTGCGGGCCTCATCGCCACAGCGCTTTGCGTCGATGGCGACAGCCTGAAGGTCAGGCGCGCTGCGCCGGAATGCGATCAGCTCCGACACCGAGGGGTCGTCGCCGATGCTTTCGGTGATCGCCATCAGAGGGTCGCGGATGGGCTCGGCCGGTCCGTCCTGGTCACCATTTGCATTGTCGTGCGGCGCAAGGGGGCCGCGTGAATCGTTCCTGGTCATGTCTTGCTCACTCATGTGGGTCGAAGCCCTGTCGGCTACGCCCTCGTCCGGCCCTTGGAATCGCGAAAGGGCACCGCGATCCGCGGCGCCCTCTCGGTATGTTCGGAGTCTGCTCCGGTCCGGATCAGAGTGGCTTGAACCGACCGGCCGTCTCCTGTTGCATGCGACGAAGCTCGCCGAGGCGATCGGCCATCGCACCGGCGAACATCACGATGTTCCGCAGGCGTGGTTCGACCAGGCGCTGGGCCAGTTCCTCGATCCGAGGCCGCGGGGTGACCTCACCGATCGTGACCGCGTCGATCAGGCAGGCCCGCGCGAGATCGGCCGCTGCCAGCAGGTTCGCGCCGTTGGAAGCGCGCTGCAGCCGATCGAGACGCTCGCGATCGAGATCGGCATCCTGCTCGATGGTTCTGGCGAAGCGATCGGCGTCGTCGAGCTGCAAGGCTGCACGCTCGACCAGGATCGCAGGTGAGGTTTGGTCGCGCAGAAAGGCCATGAGGCTGAGCCCCTGTTCCAGGCCGAGTGCGGTCGGGCGACCATCACGCGCGTCATCGGGCGCGGGCACGGTCGCCGCGTGAAACACGGTCTCGACCACGGCGGGTTCGCCGACGTCGCCATGCGCGAATGCCTTTCGTGCAGCCGCGATGAAGTCGGCATCGCTTCCGGCGGCCGTGATGATGTCGCTCAGCACGCGCCGACGCGCTGCGACGTCGCGCGGGAGACGCGGCGGCGCGAGCGCGACGGTGATCATCGCGGCATGGTTGAGCAGCAGGAGCGCGACCAGCATGTCGAAGAAGTACGCGACCTGTGCTCGTTCGGAGGTGCCGGCGAGAGCGAGGAAGCGGGTGATCTCGACGCCATGGCCGATGGAGCGCTCGGTCATCTCGCCGACTGGATGAGCCTCGGCGGCGAAGCTGGCGTAGCCCTTCTCCGCGCCCGCCGACAGCGACAGGCGCTCAGTGAAGGCGGCGAGGTCGTCGGTGACGCGTCGTAGCGGCAGCTCGAGCTCGATATCGGCGAGCGAAGGCGTGGGAATGGTCTTCATGGTCAATCGTCCCGGTTCATGGGGGTGACAGCCACGTGGCTGCGTTGTTCCCAGGTCTCCCGGAATCGAGAGAGGCGCCCGTTGGCGGACGCCTCCCTATCCCTTTGCTATTCGGTCAGCCGTCAGACGAGTTCGTTCCAGTCGAAGACGAGCCGGTCGCGGGCGCCGACCGGCAGCGTCTTGATCCAGGCCGCCTCGGCCGTGACGTGGCGGACGGCCGACTGCATGGCGGGAGGATCGCCGGCTTCGCCGCGGCGATTGATCTGGGCGACCACCTGCTTCTTGATCTCGAGCGCTTTCCGGTTGTGGACCGGCCAGATCATCACCTGGCAGGCGGCGAGATAGCCCATCAGGCGCGCGCCCTCGGCGGCGGTCATGAGTTCGCTGGCGTTGCCGGACCCGCGCTCGGCGAGCGTGAGCAGCCGGTCGCAGGTCTCGAACATCCGGCGCGCCCGCAGCAGCAGATGCTCGAGGTTGGGAGCGGCCCTGGCGAAGCCGGCCCATTCCACGATCTGGTGGTCGGCGAAGGCGGGCGGCCCGCCGCGCTTCGGCAGATGCGCGACGAGGTCGAAGCGTTCGAGCGGCCAGTTCGCCAGCCCGCGATCGTCGGCCTTCGGCGCCGCCGGCGCCGGGGGCAACATCAGCTCGGGCACGGCGAAGGCGCCGCGCTTCCAGCGGATCCGGCGGGCATGCTGCGGGTCGATCTGACTGTCGAAGTCCGCTTCGCGCTTGTGGAAGAGCGCGCCGGTCTTTTCCGCGAGGGCGAGCTTCGCCTCCGCCTGGTCGAGATCGTCGGCCGGCCAGAGCGCGACGAGCGCGACGAAGCTGAGGCTCATGATCTCGAGCCCGCCGCACACGGCTTCGTAGAGATCATCGCCCGATTCCCGCGCCAGCCAGACCCGGAACTCTTCACTGTCCAGGTTCTTGGCATTCCGCGCGGCATTCTTGAGATCGAGCGGCTGGCGCCTGAACGCCGTGAGCTCGGCGACGCTGGGATCGTCGCTGCCCGCGATCTCCATCGCCACCACGATCGGGTCGCGCAGCGCGTTGCCGGTCTGCTCATCCACCGTCCGGTTGGCACGCGGGGCGAGCGAGCGCCCTTCGTCCTGGTTCTTGTTGGTCATGTCCTGGAACTTTCAGTTGGGGTTACGACCATCTGGCCGCGTTTCCCCTCCGTTCCCCGGAATCCAGAAAGGGCCCCGTGCGGGAGCCCCTTATTCAGGCACGGCTGCCGACGATTTGGGCAGGTCAATCCTTCACACTGACGATGTTGCGCCGCAATATACGACCATGCCCGTTGGGCGTTTCCTCCCAGACTTCACCCCGCCGGGTTCGTCCCGGCGGGGTCTTTCGTTTGGATGCCCTACGCGGCCCGAGGCAGCCTCAGGCCGCGCCCCTGGAGCCAGCGCTCGATCGCGTCGAGCTGGCGGTGCCGATCCTGCTCGGCCAAGCTGAGTCCGGCCCGGAGCATGGTGATGCGCCGCAGCGCCGCCGGCCGCGTCAGCCACGGCACCTCCTCCCCGGGCTCGAGGCGATGGCCCTGCCAGGCTGCACCCTTCTCGCGTTCGGACGCCGAGAGAACCTCGGGAGCCTCGAGCCAGGCCCAGCGGTTGGCGAAGGCCTTGAGCCGGACATCGCCGAGACAGTCCCGGCCGAGCCGAACGCGCTGGTCCCAGGCGACCTCGTGCCAGCGCCGCGAGGTCATCGCGTCCTCGCGGCTGATGAAGCCGCCGCTATACAGGTTGGCGTCCGGCCAGGGGCTGGGCTCCTTGCCGGAGAAGCGGCCTGCGAGAGCGACCGCGAGGTTGTCGCGGAAGCGCGCATGGCCCCGGATCCGTGCCAGGCGCACATGGCACTGCGCCACTGATGGTATCTCGCCACGAGCGGCGTGGGCCACCATCTCCCAGGGCAACAGGATCGGCTGCGCATTGGTCTTGACCAGCCGGATCGGGCGCTCGCCTTTGGCGAACAGGAGCTCGCCGAGCTGTTCCGGCGTGGCATCGAGATAGCCCGGATCGATCGAGAGATCAGCGACGGCCCAGGACGCGCCGTTGCCCGGCACCTGCATGACGCCGCCGGCCGGGATCATGCCGCCGAAGAGCCCGAGGCCGATGGGCTCGGGTCGAGCGAGCAGCCCGGCCGGGCCGCTCTTGTGGGCATTGGCCAACATCGCCGCGACGATGGCCGGCGCGCGCTCGCGCAGCACTCTGAACAGCGCGATGGTGGCCTGGACGTCATTCAGCGCGTCATGCGCATCGGCCTCGTCGAGGACGATGCCGTTGGCGCGGCAGACCGGCCCCAGCCGCAGCGTCGGCTTGCCCTCCGGAGTTATGGGTATGGTGACGACGTCGGGCGCGAGCATCGTGAGGGCGCGCAGCATGATCAGCACGTCGGCGCGCTGATAGCCCGGCATCGAGGTCGGATAGGGCGGGAGCAACGTCTGGAAAAACCCGTGCCGCAGCACCTCCTCGTCATAGGCGATGGTGTTGAAGCCGAGGATCGTCGCGGGCGACGCCTCCGCGATGACACCGGCGATCGCCCGCATCAGTTCGAGCTGCGACAGTGGTTCGGCCTCGATCCTGTCGGGATCGAGGCCGGTGACGACGAGCGCGTCCGGGCTTGGCACCACATGGGCGGGAAGCCGCGCCCGCAGCACGGTCTCGCGCGAGGGCACGAGATCGTCACCGGTCGCCACGAAGGCCGCCTGCAGCGGCACGTTCCAGGCCGGGGCCAGGCCGGAGGTTTCCAGGTCGTAGAACAGGAAGCTCATCGCCGCGCCCTCAGTGCCGGCCCGGGGAGCCAGGCTCCAGCGGCACCTTGATCAGGCTGATGCCGAGCTCGCGCGCGTCCTGATGCATCGCCGCCTCGATCATCCAGGCGGTACGGGAGCGGCGGCCCTCGTCCGTGTCGAGGACCATGGCCTCATAGACCATGATCTTGCGCTCGAAATGCGCCTCCTCGCGCGCCGGCGCCTCGGCCAACAGGAACGCGAAGAGCCGGGCGGTCGCCCGCGCTCCTTCCGCGAGTTGCAATCCGGTCAGGCCGTCCTGCTCCGGATAGGTCCGCTCCGGCTGCTGCTCCAGCAGGAGGGCATGCGCCATGGCCTCCTGCCACAGGAGATAGAACCTCGCGGGCTCGTCCGTGCTCATCCGGTAGCTGCGCTGGTAGCGCCTGAGATCCGCGTCCGTCGGGCGCGCCTCGTCCCGGGCGGTGTCATCCGCCCCACTCTTCCTCGCCATCGAAAATCCGTTCAGGCTCGCATGGCCCGGAACGGCTCTCTCGGCTCAATTCCCGGGGGTTCCCGAAACTGGGTTCCGGGACTCGGCTGTCTTTTATCTAGTTCATCTACGCAGGTGGGTGGCGCTCGTCGAAGGCGTAAACTGGCCCCTACGCTCGCGCCGAGCGAAGCCAGGCGCAGCTGGTAGCGGCGCAGATCCTCCGGGCCGGCCCGATCCGGCGGCACGCCGAGGAAGGCCGTGAACTCACGGACCTGCCGGATATAATCGCCCTGCGTGTGCTCGCCGAACTGGCGGATGGTCATGTCCTCGATCATCCGCTGACGCCGCGGAGTGACGGTGACGGAATCGATCATGGAAACCTCCGAGGATCAGGAGGAAACGACCCCGAAATCCTCGGATGCTGCGCCTCACAGTCTAAATCTCAGCGATGACCGCGCCGCAGCGCACTCCCGCGAGAACGGGTTAGTCCCGTGGCGCACCGATCCCGTCGCCTTCACAACGAGGACTCTGACCAGCTTGGACTGAGCCTGATGTCCTCGCGCTGATTTATAAGGGAAATTTCCGCCATACTGTCTTAACTCGGGTCGGCGACCCGCATTCGGAAAATAGGAGGAAGATATCAGCCTGATATTCAACGGATGCGATCCGGATGATCTGGCTGATACAGAAAGACAATACAGACGACGGGCGCCGCGATCAAGCGGCGAGGGTGGTCGGTCGCTCCCTACCGCTCGATATCTCGGCCCCGTGGTCTCTGTCGCGCGGTGGGTCGAGCCTGTGGAGGCTTCCCGGCGCCGATTGGATCCTGCCCGCCGGGCATCTGGGCGAGCCTGTTCAGGGCGGCGCGCCGTCGGCCCTGATCTTCCAGTTGCGCCAGCTGGCGCTGCCGCTGCAGGTCCTGCTGCCGACGCAGGAGGTCGGCTTGCGCCAGGCGCTGGCGGTTGGCTTGGTCTGCTCGCATGCGTGCCTTCCTCGCGAGCTCCTTTTCCTCTCCACTCCGCCTGGCGACGGCACGCTCGCGAAAGAAGCGCTGGGTCTCGGCACGCAGCTCCTTCGCCATGGCGGTGCGATCGACGGCCGCAGCCTGATCGGCTTCGGCCCGCCGCCGCTTGGCACTGGTAAAGCTCGGCAGGAGACCGACCGCGACGCCCGAAGCGGCCAGCGCGGTGAACAGACCGCCACCGACCGCAAGAACCCCGACCGAGACCAACAGGAAGGCAACCTTCCGGAGTTTCCGGCTCCCGAACAGTTCTGCGGCTACAAAGCTGCGATTGACCCTGGCGCGGCGGATACGGTTGCGCTGCCGGTACCGGCTGCGAACGTCGCTTTGCCGCGCCTTCAGGGTCTGGCTCTCCTCGGCGCTCAGCCTGGCGGCGAGACGTCCACGACCGACCTTCGCCTTGGCGGCCTCTTCGCGTTCCCCGGCGGCATCCATCTCCTCGATCAGGCGATCGAACTCGCCCAGAAGCGCCTCGTCGGCGCGCTGGGGAGCCGTCCGGCGCAGCTGCGCCTTGACCTCCTTCTCGGGTTTCAGCTCGCCGACGGCGGCGCCCATCGCGGGCTCCCGGATGCGCATCGTCTCGCCGGCGGCCTTTCTGACCCGATTGAGATCGCGGGTCAGGCTCCCGGCGTGCACCGTCTCGGTATCGATCAGCAGGACCATCGGCACGCCTGCAACGCGCTTGTCGCCGGCCGCGAGGCGGAATCCGAGCTTCTCAAGTTCCGCCGGGAGCTTGCGAATATCTCCACCGGATCGACGCCATGCTTCCAGCAGCCTTGCGTCGAGCAGATCGGGATCGGCCTGGAGCCGGTCGGCCTGTTGATGCTCGGCCTTGGACCGGCCCAGCCCCTTTTGGGCGACAGGCCCGGTGGCGGCGATCTCGGCGAACTCGGACAGGCCGCGCTCGCGCAGCATCTGCGCAACGCGCTCGACCCGCAGGCTCGGCGTCAGGCCCTCGCCGAGTTCGAGCTCGAGGCGCCGCGCGATCATCTCGTCACGCTCGGCGGAACGGACGAAGCGCAGCGCCTTGCCCGACTCCGGCGAGATCATAGCGTAGTTGACATGGAAGTGCGGCGCGCGGTCGCCCTTGCGGTGCTCGACGACATGCCGCGGCACGTCGACGGAGATGCCGTATTCCTCTTCGAAGACGGCCAGGACCCTCTCCAGCGCCTCCGGGCCGAGCGGGAGCTTCGGCGCGATCTTGAGGTGGACGATGTCGCGCGTCACCCGCCGGTTCCGGCGCGCGAGTGCTGCCATCATCCGCAGGGCCAGCGTCGTATCTGCGGGAGCGTCGCGGATCAGGTCGTCGCGGATGATGACCTGCTTGTTCGAGCCGCGCCCGGTCCGACCGAGGTGCCGGCCGAGCTCACCGATCCGACGGGGCGTGGTGATGATGATCATCAGGCATCCTTCTCGATCCCGAGCTGGTCGAGCACGCGGGCCATCAGCCCCTCCGTCGCCACGCGCATCGCCACGATGTCGGCTGCGACGGAGACGAGGGACCCCTGGCTGTTGGCCAGCCGGGTGAGCTGGTTCACGTTCCTGCCGTGCGCCCGGAGCTCGGCCAGCACCTCGCCGAGCAGCTCGGCATTGGCGGCGGCGCGCCGGACTGCCGGCGCTTGCATCTTCGAACCGAGCAGCCTGATCAGCTGTGCCCTAGCCCAGGCATTGCTCTTCAGGCCGGCCGCCTCGGCGACGGTCGCCAACTGCGCGGCGGTGGCCTCGTCGATCCGGAACGAAACGAAACTCGGAAGCTGGTCTCCAGCCATCGGGGTCTCCTTTTCAATGCGGCGGAGCCGGCGCCCTTGGGCGCACCGGCTTGCCGGTTGGGGTGAACGGGGCGGCGCCCCTTCCGAGCCTCGAAGTGCGCAATCGAAGATCTGTGCACAGCGGACGAACTCGCCCCTTTTATGAAATCAAATCAGATCATGATCAAATTGTAATTCAAGTATATGCGATAGTATCGCGATACGTATCAGGTCGTATCTTGGTATTAACAGATACGTATCTGTTCAATGTAATTACATGAGAATTACAATTACCAATGAATACGAATCTATGAGAACGTTAAAAGGCTGAAAGAGGGCATCATGTCTGACGAGAACGACGCGCCTGAGCCTCGAACCATGGATGCGATCCGGGCCGCCTTGGCCAAGGAGGCGCGTGCCGTGGCCGACAGCCGGACCTTTAAGCCGGCTTATGTCTGGCAGGTCGTCGCTTCGGCGCTGCAGGAGATCGAGGTGCTCGTCGTGGCGAGCAAGGGGCGCGGGAAGGGCGCGACCAAGGCTGCCTATGACGACATCGCCGTGAAGCTGCGAGCAGCGTCCTGCTTCGACGAGCTTTCGGGGGAGTCGGTCCGGCAGTACCGGTCGCGCCTCTTAAGCGGCAAGTACGACGTCAGGCTGGCCGCTCTCGGCTTCCGTCGGGTCGGCAGCCGCATCGTGGCCATTACGGACCTGCCGAAGGCCGGCGACGCGGCCCAGAACAATGTGCCGGTGGCGAGCGGCGAGCCGCTCGCGCCCCTCATCGGGCGGACGGTGCCGGAGCGAACCGTTTCGCGCTCTCAGCCTGACGACACCTCGGATGACGCAGCGCCGAAGCGGCTGCGGTGACGTCTCCTTCTCTCATCAACCAGCCGCCGAGGAGAACCTTCATGTCGAGCAATACCAGCAAGAAGCCGCCGCTGCCGGCGGTCGATCAAGAGACGGCCCGCGTGCCCTCCAATCAGGAGCTTCTCCAGCAGAGCCGCGGCACGGTCTTCGCCAAGGTCGTCGCGCTCGTGTTGGAAAACAAGGGCGGAGTCGGCAAGAGCCGGATCGCCGAGATCCTCTACTATACCCTGACCGACGGCGAGGACGCGTCGAAGAAGGTCCTGGTCGGGGAGACCGACAGCGCCAACCGCACCATGAAAATGGTTGGGGCCTCCGAGTTCATCGATCTCAACCAGGTCGAGTGGACCGGCCAGCTCGAATATATCGGCGAGCGGATCGCGACGGGCGAGTTCGATCACGCGGTGATCGATTGCGGTGCACGCGACGAGACCGCGATGCGGGCCTTCCTGCCCGAGTACGCCCGCGTCCTCGCCGGAATGGGCATCCGGCTCGTCGTGGTCCGGCCGCTCACGCTGTCGACCTTCGTGCAGAACAACGCCTACCGCTTCGTGACGAAGGTCAAGACCGACGACATGGCGGTGATCGCGGTCCGGAATGCCGGTCAGGGCCGCACGGGCCAGTTCGGGCATTGGCTCGCGAAGCGGGCGCGAGCCGAGATGCTGTCCTGCGGCGTGATCGAGATCGAGATGCAGGACGCTGGCCCGCGCTGGTCGGACGAGGCGGTCGGTTATGGCCTGACCTTCGCCGACATCGCGTTCGGGCGCTTCGGCAAGATCGTGGATGAAGAGGATCGGCAGGACGCCGTCGGCGTGTTCGAGCGCCCGATTCAGCTGTTCATCGCCCGATGGCTGCGGGCTCAGGCCCAGTCCTTCGGTGACGCGCTGAACGCCGCGACCGGGAGGGCGTGACGTGGCCAAAGAGGACCTCGATCGGCGGATCCGCGAACTCGAGGAGAGCGTTCCCGCCTGGGATCGTATCTCCGAGCCGGACGATGCCGATCGCGGCCGCCTTGAAAGGCTGGCCTTGCGCCTCTGGCGCGCGGGGCTGCCGCATGTGCTGCTGGGGGCAACGCTGGCGGTGGGAGCCATCGGCCTCTTGCCGGTGGCCGGCTACAATCTCGTCAATGCCGCTGATGCGCGGCTGGCGCGGGTGGTTCGAGCGCATTTGCCCGATGCGGACCGGATGGCTCAGGATGACTTGCTCGCCGGCGCCGCCGTCGGTGCGCAGGCGCTGAGCCTCGTCGCCGAGGTGGTGCGCAATCCCGTTCCGGACAACACGCTGTCGTGGCTGGGCCGGCTCAGCTTCGACACTCCCGCTCTGGTTCGGGGCGACCGCGTCGCGGCGCTGAAGGACATGGTCCGCCTGCTGGGCGATCTGCCGGCGGCTGAGCGCCTGGCGCGCCTCGACTGGCTGGTCACGCTGGCGGCTGAGACAACGAATCCGCATTCGGGCCTGGCCCATGGTCTGGAGGCCTTGTCGCGTCTGCCGCTCGATCTGCGCAAGCAGCTCCTCGCCAGCGATGCCGCGACGCTGAACTCCATCATCGGTGCGCTGCGGGATCGCGGCGCGGCCGGTCTGACGCTGGCGAGCCTCGCCAAGGCTCTCGCCGCCGAGAAGGACGATCTCGATCGCGAGGTCGCGCGCCGGCGTGCGGTGCTCGACGCCGTCAAGGCACGCCATGCCGCGGTCGCGGCGATCGGCGCGACCTGTGCCGACCCCTGGCGACGCTTCGAGACCTGTACCGCGGCTGTGCTGCCGGCGCCGGCCGCTCGATTGGACAAACCCCGGCCATGACCGCGCCGGGCCTCTCACTCTCTCATAGGAAAGGACAGACCATGGACATCGATACCTTCCCCGCCATCTGGCGCGCCATCTACGGCGCTTCCGACCCCGTCCATCAGGGGAGGGCCGTGTCGTGAGTTCGGATGACAGCATCGCGCTGACCGACGCCGATCTCCTCGTCGCCATCGCCGAGGAGCATTGCGATCTCTGCCGGAGTGGGGCGAGGGGCTATGCGACGATCGCCGCCGGCATCGGCAAGCGGACGCTCACCCTGCGCAGCAGCACCTTCCTGTCGACGCTGCGGCTGATGTTCCGCCAGCTCCAGGGTCGCGTGCCGCCCGCCAGCGCGGTGAAGAATGCCATCACCGCGCTGGAGGACCAGGCGTCGGAGCGGCGCGAGGAGCGCGTCTTCCTGCGGACCGGGCGGTACGAGAGCAGTGTCTATATCGATCTCGGCGACGACAGCTACCAGGCCGTCAAGGTCGATCCGACCGGCTGGAGCATCGTCGGCGACCTGCCGGTCCGCTTCACGCGCGGGGCGACCATGATGTCGCTGCCGCGGCCCCAGTCCGGCGGGACCGTCTCGCTCCTGCGGCCGTTCTTCAACCTCGCGAGCCCCGGCGAGTTCCAGCTGCTGGTGACCTGGTGCGTCGCAGCGCTGATGCCGGACGGGCCGTATCCGGTGATCGCCCTTGCGGGCGAGCAGGGGACCGGCAAGACCTCGTTCGCCCGGGCCGTGCACGATCTGGTCGATCCGAGCCGCTTGCCGCTGCGGGCGCTGCCGCGCAGCGAGCGCGATCTCTACATCTCGACCGCGAACACGCATGTCCTGAGCTTCGACAACATCTCCGTGATCTCCGACTGGCTCTCGGACGCCTTCTGCAAGATCGCGACCGGGGGCGGGTTCAGCACCCGCGCACTCTTCACGGACGAGGGCGAGGTCGTGTTCGAGGCGGTCCGGCCGCTGCTGCTGAATGGCATCGAGGAGGTCGTGCAGCGGCCTGATCTCGCCGACCGTGCCATCGTGTTCAACCTACCGGTGATCGACCCTGCCTCTCGGGTCGACCCCCAGCAGCTCGACGAGCAGTTCCGCCTCCAGCGGCCGGTGATGTTCGGTGTCCTGCTCGATCTGCTGGCCTTGGCGCTCGCGCGCCTGCCCGAGGTCAAGCCCGAACGCTTGCCGCGGATGGCGGGGTTCGCCCGCATCGGCATCGCGATCGAGAGCGTGTTCGGCCCGCCCGGCTGCTTCACGCAAGCCTACGACGCCAACCGGGCCGCGAGCTCGGATCTCCTGCTGCATGGCGATCCGATCGCCGCCGCCATCGTGAAGCTGATGAGCAATCGCCTGGCCTGGCAGGGGACCGCGACCGACCTCGCCAAACTCCTCGGGACCCGCATGGTCCCGCCGAAGGTTCTCGACCCCGCCGCCCTTGCTGGAAAGCTGCGCCGCCTCGCGCCGGTCCTGCGCGCCCGCGGCATCGACATCGCCTTCGATCGTGCCTCCGCCAAGGGGCGCACCCGGACTATCGCCATGACCCGCGTGGTCCAGGCTGTCGGCGCCCCGCTCGCCCCGTCCGCTCTGTCCGTACTGTCCGATGCGACCTCTTCTGCGGACGGCACGGACAGCGCGGACGGCAACGGCGGAAGGAGGTCGAGCTGTTGATCGGCTCCGATAAGCGATCCTCGGAAATCGGCTTCGCTGCATGGCTCGGCCCGGCTGCAGTCCGGCACTTGACCATTAGCTACACTAGCCCGGTCGAGTTAGAAAAGAGGTGGGATTGACCTAACGGACTGTCCTCAGAACCTGCAGCAGGCCACAAAGAGCTAAACGGCCGCCAGTGTGGGCAACAGACCCGTTGATACACTTGTGGTGAGCGTTCCCCCCGCCACGAGCTGAGCGGCGGCGGCAAGATCGGAAGCCATATAGCGGTCGTCTTCCAACGCGGGAACAACACTGCGCAGGCAGGAGACCGCTTTCTGCAACTCGGGGCTGGTGGTCAGGGGGCTTCGCAGTTCCACGCCCTGTGCGCCGGCCAACGCCTCGATACCGATGATATAGAATAGATTCTCGGTCATCTGCAGCAAACGTCGCGCAGCATGACAAGCCATGGATACGTGATCTTCCTGGTTGGCCGAGGTGGGCGTTGAGTCGACCGATGCGGGATGCGACATCTGCTTGTTCTCGCTCATCAGCGCCGCTGAGGTCACTTCGGCGATCATCAAGCCCGAATTCAGGCCCGGATTGCGAGCGAGGAACGGCGGCAGGCCGTAGGATAGAGCAGGATCAACCAGGAGCGCGATGCGGCGCTGAGCGATTGCCCCGATCTCGCAGACGGCGATCGCGATCTGATCGCTGGCGAAGGCGACAGGCTCGGCATGGAAATTGCCGCCAGATACGACGCTGCCGTCGGACAGAGCCAGCGGATTGTCGGTGACGGCGTTCGCCTCGATTTCCAGTGTGCGGCCGACTTGGCGCAAAAGGTCGAGGCAAGCCCCGCCCACCTGCGGCTGACAACGAATGCAATAGGGATCCTGCACCCGCTCGTCGCCATCGATATGGCTCTGCCGAATGACGGAGCCCTCAAGCAGGCCACGGAGCGTGGCGGCCGTGTCGATCTGCCCCTTATGGCCGCGGAGCGTGTGGATTTCTTCGGTGAAGGGAGCGGACGAGCCCATGGCGGCATCGGTGGACAGCGCACCGGTAATCAAAGCCGCCTGTGCGGCGCGGTGGGCTCGAAAAAGGCCAGCCAGTGCGAGTGCCGTCGAAGCCTGGGTCCCGTTGATGAGCGCCAGCCCTTCCTTCGCGGCAAGCACCAGCGGGGTCAGTCCGGCGCGTTGCAGCGCTTCACGGCCGGATAGGCATTCGCCTTGGAGAAAGGCCTGGCCCTCTCCCATCATCACGGCGGCAAGATGGGCGAGCGGCGCCAGATCCCCCGATGCGCCGACCGAGCCTTTCTCGGGGATCAGGGGCGTAACGCCCTTTTCAAGCATGGCCTCGATCAGGCGAACGACTTCCACGCGGGTGCCGGAAGCGCCGCGTCCCAGCGAAATGAGTTTCAGCGCCATGATGAGACGGACGACATCTTCCGGCAGCGGCGCGCCGACGCCGCAGCAATGCGACAGGATGAGATTGCGCTGGAGATCGGCAGTATCGGCTGCGTCGATCTTGATCGAGGCCAGCTTGCCGAAGCCTGTGTTGATACCGTAGACCGGCTCGTTGCCGGCAGCGATGGCCGCGATGCGTGCGGCGGCCTTTTCGATGCGCGCGTCGAAGCTGGTATCGAGGACAGCATTCTCGCCGTTCCAATAGATCGCAGCCAAATCGGCCAGCGTAACGGAACCGGGGCGAAGCGTGATGGTCATTGGGGATTTCCTCTGGAAGTGTTCTGAGCGCGGCGTGGCTTGCATTGGTCCAGGCCCGGTCGCGTCCTGACCGCAGGGAGTTGCCCGCAGGCTCTCCATGGCCATGGGGTAGCTGTGCTTTGTGTATATTATAGAAATTGGTGTTGATTCTCGGAGTTCTAATCGAATTTAGCCAAGTTATCTCATGGATCTGCGGGTTGCTTTTCTGTTTGCCGTTCGGTATCTGCGGATGAGGTGGGCTTTTTGCTCATCGTTATTGTTTCGCCCCATCGCTTCAACCTGACGGGTTCAACGCCGAACAAATCCAGCGCCCGCCCGACGCTATGATTCACGATGTCGTCGAGCGTGCTCGGCTTAGTATAGAACGCCGGCACCGGGGGCATGATCACCGCCCCCATTTCAGTGACCTGCGTCATGCTGCGCAGGTGACCGAGGTGGAGCGGTGTCTCCCGCACCATGAGAACCAATCGACGCCTTTCCTTGAGGACGACGTCGGCCGCTCGGGAAAGAAGGCCGGCGGTGACGCCGGTCGCGATCTCCGACAGACTTCGGATGGAGCAAGGCGCGACCAACATTCCCAGCGTCAGGAAGGAGCCGCTGGAAATGCTGGCTGCGATGTCGTCGGGCTTGTGTACGACGTCGGCGAGTGCCCGCAGGTCAGCCACCTTCATCTCCAGTTCCTGCGCTAGCGTGATCTGGGCCGAACGAGTCACGATGAGGTGGGTTTCGATGTCCGTTTTCCGGAGCATTTCAAGCGCACGCACGCCGTAGATCGCGCCTGAAGCGCCGCTTATGGCAACAATCAATCTGCGGGGGGCCGGCTTCACTCCGCTTTCCTCCGCTTACTTGATAAAGTCGTTGGTGTAATAGGTCGTCACGTCGGTAATGCCGGTCGTCAGGCCGCCGAACTCTTTCATCAGCGCCTGGGTCGCTTTCCAGCGGCTCTCCACGGACAAGCCGACGATACCGTCCTTGTCTCCTTCGGCACGCAGCAGCGCGGCAGTCGCTTTCAGCTTCTCCACTTCGACGCCGACATTGATGTTCGGCGCACGCATCTTGAGAGAGGCGATGGCTTCCTCGGGGTTCCGCAGCGCGTAATCATAGGCCCGCAGGCTGGCCTTCACGAAAGCTCGCACCACCTCCGGCGATTTCTCGATGGTGCTGGCATGCGCGACGATGCTGTCCCCCATCGTGTCGATGCCGAACGAAGCGTAGGTGAAGTATTTCAAGCCCCCGCCTGCGGTCGCCGACAAGCTGAGATAGCTGTCGTTCGGGAAACCGGTGATGGCCTCAGTGCGTTTCGCCAGGAAGGTCTGGTTGCGCGTGCCGCCGTCCGAGGCAATGATCCGCACATCGGACGCAGGCACGCCATTCTTCGCCAGAAGAGCGTACAGCATGGTGGTGGTCATATCGCCCTGCAGGGTCGCCACCTTTTTACCCTTGAGGTCCGCTGGCTGGTTGATGCCGTATTCCTGCCAGCTGATTAGAGCGTTCGGGCTGATCTGATAGACCTGCGCGACCGTCTTGATCGGCATGCCCTGGGCGACGCCCAACATCAGCGAGGGCGGATCGACAATCGCGAACGTATCCTGCTGACTTGCGACAAGCTGCATGGACGAGGTCATGCCGCGTCCCTCCAGCACGTCAACGTCCAGCCCTTCCTGCTTGTAGAAGCCCTTGTCGACGCCGAGCAGATAGGGAGATCGGTGGCCATTGTAGGTGAAGGCCAGACGGACCGTCACCTTCTTGAGATTCTCTGCCTGAGAAGGCGTGATCCCGAGTTCGGCCGATGCTGCGACGGTCAGTCCGCCGACAGCTGCCTGCATCGCTGTCCTGCGCGTGATCTTCATCTTTCCCACTCCCTTGTCATTCAGGATCGTAGACTTTCAGGACCCCGTGCTTCTCGAAGACGTGGCGCACCTGCGCCACGAGACTGACGAAGCGAGGGGTTTCCATGGTCGCCGGCCGCCTCGGATGCGGCAGATGTGTTTCTATGATTTCGGCGATGCGCCCCGGCCGCGGAGACATGACCACGACCCGGTCGGCAAGAAGGACCGCCTCTTGAATGTCATGGGTGATGAAGATCACGCTTTTGCGCGTCTTCAGCCATATCTGATGGAGTTCTATGACCATCTGCTCGCGCGTCAGGGCATCGAGGGCGCCGAAGGGCTCGTCCATCAGGAGCAGCGGCGGCTCGTGGATCAGCGCGCGGCAGATCGAGACACGCTGGCGCATTCCGCCTGACAGCTCGTAGGGATATTTCTTCTCGAACCCTTCGAGGCCGACCATCTTCAGCAGTTCGCGGGCGCGCGTTTCGTAAGCCCGCCTGTCGAGGCCGCGCATTTCCGGCTGAATGAGAATGTTGTCCAGCACGTTGCGCCAGTCGAGCAGGACGTCGGTTTGAAAGACGATTCCGAGATCCGTCACGGGTTGCGTGACGCGCTCACCCTTGACGCTGATCGAGCCGGAACTCGGGAAGGCCAGTCCCGAGGCCATCGACATGAGTGTGCTTTTGCCGCATCCGCTCGGGCCGACGATGGAGATGAACTCGCCGTCGCCCACCTCGAGGTTGAAATCGCGCAACGCTTCGATCGGGCCGCTGGCGGTGCCGTAGGACTTGTTGACGTGCTTGAAATCGAGCGTGGCGGTCATCATGCGCGCTCCTGACCGGTCGTCCGATGCGAGATGTGCCATGGCAGCAGGAGGCGCTCTGCGAGATCCACGACGGCAAAGAGGAGGACGCCGAGAATGCTGAGTACGACGACGATAGCGAACGATAGGACGACGTCGAGCGTGCCGTTTGCCACGATGAGCTGATAACCCAGCCCGCTGTCGGCCGCGACGAATTCGCCGACGACAGCACCCACCACGGCCAGCGTGCTGGCAACCTTGAGGCCCGCGAATATATGGGGCAACGCGGCGGGCAGCTGGAAGTTGAAGAAGATGCGCCGCCGCGGCGCTCCCATCGAGCGGGCCAGCCAGATGACTTCCTTCGGCGTGGACTTAAAGCCGATCAGCGCGTCGATCAGGATCGGGAAGAAGCAGATCAGGAAGGCGATGAGTACCTTCGGGAGCAATCCGAAGCCGAACCAGACCACGAATAAGGGTGCGATGGCGACTTTCGGAACCGTCTGAGATGCGACGAGGATTGGATAGAGCGCTCGCTCAAGCGATCGGAACTGGGCCAGAATGGCAGCCAGCGGAATGCTGATCACAATGGCAAGACCGAAACCGATGACCACCTCGTTCATCGTCACGGCCGTGTGCATCAGGAGCGCGCGGTAGTCGCTGATGATCCGCGTGACGATCATCGAGGGCGGCGGAAGCAGGTAGGCGGGAACTTTGCCGATCCGGACGCCGACCTCCCAAGCCAGGAGCAGCGCTACGGCGAGGATGAGACTGTCGAAGGACGAAAGCCATCGCCAACGAAAGCGCGCGGTATCAACACTATGTGGCACCGTTGCGGTCATCGGATCGTCTCCAGTGCAGCGATCAGCTTGAGATTATCCTTTCGGCCCCGCAGCGAGACGCGCAGCATGTTATGCTGTTCGAGGCCACGGAAAGACCCGGCATCCGCGACCACGATCCCCTTGCGGGCCAGCCGATCGGTCACCTCGGAGGCGTTTCGATCGCCCAGGTCTAGGAGCAGCATGTTGGCGTTGCTGCCGCAGATCGAAATCTGCGGAAAGGCCGCGAGCCTTTCCCTGAAATGGGCCGCCTCTTCGCTAAAGAACGCCTTGCAGGACGGCAGGAATGTCTCATCGGCAAGGGCTGCCGTGGCCGCATGCATGGCTGCGGCAGCCATGTTGAACGGTGGCCTGCCGATTTCGGCGACCTCGACCAGCCGCGCATCCGCCACCGCATAGCCGATACGCAGGCCCGCGAGGCCGAAATACTTGGAGAAGGTACGCATAACACAGAGATTTGGCAGGGTATTGCAAAGCGGTATGGCGCCTTGCTCCATCGGATAGATCAAAGCCTCATCGACGACAAAGATCGTCGCGGGATATGCTTTGGCAAGCCGCTCGATCTCAGCGTTCGCAACAGTCGCCCCGGTCGGGTTGTTTGGCGTGCAGATGAAGGCCAAGGCAACTCCGCCGGCGGCGAGAGCTTGTTCCATCCTGTCGACGGCGATGCGTTGTGGGATTTCGCTCTCGACGCCGACAACCTCGCAGCCTCTCAATCGCGCTTCCAATTCGTACCGTGGAAATGTCGGAATATGGACGAGAACCTTGTCGCCCTCGCTCGTCCACGCCTGCAGAACCAATTTGATGACGTCGTCGAGGCCGGCACCGAAGAAGAAGTTTTCCGCCGGAACATTGTGTCGCCGCGCGAGCGCCGAACGCAGGATGCCGAATTTCAGGTCGGGATAGAAATTGGTCGCAGCCAGCGCACGTTCGGCCGCGGCGATGGCCCCGACGGGAGATCCGAGAGGATTCACATTGAGCGAGAAGTCGACGATCTCCTGAGGAGCGAGGCCGTACCGGCCCGCGATCATCTCCGGGGACGACTCGGCTTCGTAGAGGCGCATGGAGGCCATACGTGCACTTTGGACGTTGATGGTCATTGTGCGAGGATCCTGCCAAATCCGGAGCGGCGCGCCGGTTCGCCGAGAGCACGAAGGATCGCCCAAAGCGTGACCTGGTTGCTGCTGAGGACCGGTTTGCCGAGGTCGCGCTCCAAGGTTTCGACGACTTCCAGCGCACGAAGATCAGTGCAGCTCAGGAACACCGCCTCGCTGTCGGGAGTATCGGCTTTCCGTGCCAGGGCGGCGATTTCTTCGGGAGGAACTTCCCGGATCGCCGCGCCGGAAAGCCCGAGCCCGACGAGAGAGGTCACCTGGATACCGTGGCCCTCGAAGAAGTCGCGCTCGACCTTGTTGACCGAGTCCAGATAGGGGGTCGCGAGCGCCGCCTTGCGGATACCGAGATGTTGGAAAGCGTCGATGATCGCCCGGGACGTCGCGACGACCGGACAATTGCCGATCGAAGCGATGAGATCGACCTGTTTGCGCAGGCCTTCTTCCCCATCGACGAAGCTCCCGCTCGTGCAGGCGAAGGCGATCAGGTCAGGGGATAGGTGGGAGAGGAGCGTCGCCGCATGTTCAACCCCTTGGTTCATCAGGCGCAACCCCTCCAGCGTCGTCGCCGAAAGGGGGATGCGCGTAGCATGGAAGGTGATCCCCTCCGGTGCCGCCCAGGCGAAATCCGGCTCCACGACAGCGTTGACGGAGGGTACGATCAACCCCACGCGACGTCCGTGAGCGCGCATCGGCCTTCTGGTTACTTGGTCTGCCACGAGCTCTGGTATCCGCTGATGTTTGCGCCTTCGCGCTGGCTCAGATCGACGATCGACCGCAACAGATCGACCAGTGATGCATTGGTGTGCGCGTCCGTGCCGTCGACATACAGGCGCAGCTGGCCTCCGACGGGATCGATGCCGCCGGCTTGGACACACGCTTCGATCAGTCGCTTTTCGTGCTGGCCGTCATGGAAGGCGTCGCTGTTGCCGGTCAGCGCGGCGAGACAGGCCGCGACCCCGTAAGCGCCCCAGTTTGAGATATTGGCGACGACCGTGACGTCCGCAGGCTGCTGCGCCGCAATGACGACACCGTTCGGCACGTCCGATGCGACGATATCGGCGACCGCGCCCATGCCGAGCTCATTGCCGAGATCGCCGATTCCGATCGTGGGAATGCCGGCCTTTCTCGCCTCCGCGTACAAGATATCGGTTTTGGCGGTGAACGAAGAAACCTCGAAACCGCCGCCGCCGTGATATTCGCCATCCTTGCCGGCGCCCGGGCGTTCGACAGCGATGAGCGCCTTGGGCCTGTGCTGGTCCAGAAGGTCACGCGCGGCCCGGCGGGCCTCGTCCTCGTTCACGGGGAAGCCCGACAACCCATAGCGGTGCCGGCCCGAATCGAGCCTGCCGGGTTCGGCAGGGATCAAGCCGGCGGTCGAGAAACACGCCCTCATGCAAGGAACGATCGAATCCTCCGATACGCCGATCGGCACAGCCCCCAGCCCCATGGACAAGGCGCGCGCTAGCACCGCAGCTCCGATCGGGCCGTCCGTCTCCGGCAAGCCATAATCCCGCATGATGAAGCCGCTGAGGATCAGAACCCTGTCGCCGCGCGAGACGTTCTGCTGTAGCAGGCGGGCCGCCGCCAGAGTAATCGAGCCGCCGGCCAGCTCCCGCGCCCTCGCATAGAGGAGAGGGAGCGGAAGCCCTTTCAGAGCGCTTTCTCCATGATGACGTCGTAAAGATCGGCCCGACGCAGAGCCGAGAGCTTCTTCGAGTCATCGACGCCGTCCGGCAGGTCGCCCGGATTCAGGATCACGCAAGCGGCCACGACAGCTCCAGCGAGGCAACCGCGGCCGGCCTCATCGACCCCGCAAATTAACCGGTGACCGGCCGCAAGAAGGCCGCTCTCGATCGAGAAGTCAGGCATTTGGCAGGAGATCCGAGCGCTTGTAAAAGGTCGCTGGGACCAAAGCGAGTGAAGCTGCCGGAGAGACACCAGCCTCTGAAAGGCTGGTTTTAATCGATATCACCCGAGCAGGCGACCCGAACGTTCGGAGGCTCCTCGCTGTCCATTCGCTCCCCTGGCGCGGTATGAACCGCCGCCTCATAGTGCAGTTTGATCCTGACGAGCCCAGCATGTCTGC
>Ga0209570_1000650_pt1 | contig 32141 bp, 24 predicted proteins | sample EBPBio172007_DNA_FD_185861 | JGI IMG/M metagenome (GOLD analysis project Ga0209570, IMG submission 185861) | Wastewater treatment Type I Accumulibacter community from EBPR Bioreactor in Madison, WI, USA - Reactor 1_9/17/2007_ DNA (SPAdes)... | ecosystem: Engineered > Bioreactor > EBPR >... | reverse complement strand
TGATGGTGGTTATAGGGCGGGTGTTCACCTCTTCCCATTCCGAACAGAGAAGTTAAGCCCCGCTCCGCCGATGATACTGCAATAAAATGTGGAAAAGTAGGTATCCGCCACAATATTATAAGCTGCCTCCGATAAAATCGGGGGCAGTCTTTTTCGGGATGTAGCGTAGTCCGGTCATCGCGCCTGGTTTGGGACCAGGAGGTCGCAAGTTCGAATCTTGCCATCCCGACAGAAAGCCTTCCATTGCTGGAGGGCTTTTTTGTTTTTCAGCGGCCTGTAAAATTATTAGTGTTGGGAAAAGCATTTGATTTTGATTATTTTTGTTCAAAAAGTAGTAATTACCATGAAAAAAATAATTGCAACCGCAGTATTATCAATTTTTACGCTCGGGGCTTTTGCACAAAGTGAAGGTCACTTCGGAGAAAAAATAAATGAAAAAGGAGCCATTGGGGCTACTGAACTTCCTAAAAAGATGGGAAGTAAAGAAAAAATGACCGCAAAAGTAAGTGGTACAGTAGAGTCTGTTTGCCAAGCGAAAGGATGTTGGATGAAAGTGAAAACCGCCGATGGGCAAACAATGCGTGTGTCATTTAAGGACTACGGCTTTTTTGTCCCCAAAGACATTGCAGGAAAAACGGTTGTTTTTGAAGGAGAAGCTAAAATGAAAACAACGTCAGTGGCCGAATTACAACACTACGCTGAAGATGCGGGTAAAAGTAAAGAAGAAATTGCTAAAATAACGGAGCCTAAGCGAGAATTAACGTTTGTGGCAGAAGGCGTTATTGTTAAGAAATAATACGTATCCTCGCAAAAAACGGTCTGTTGGCTCATTACCAACCGACCGTTTTTTATTGGTATTTTTGTCATCTTTTGTAAAACTTGAAATAAAAAATTAATGACCACAGAACAGTTGAAAGACGTGAAAGCCAGAATTTCGGCTTTGAGGGGGTATCTTTGACTACGATACTAAGAAAGAACGGCTTACTGAATTAGAGCAAATTCAAAGCCAACCTGAGTTTTGGAACGACAATACCAAGGCCGAACAAACCATGAAAGAGGTTCGAGCACTTAAAGGTTGGACGGAAGGGTATGAGTCGGTTGAACAACGTTTGGGGGATGTAGAAACGCTTCAAGAATTTTTTGAATTGGGCGAAGCCTCCGAATCAGAGGTAGAAAAAGAATACCAAACGTTGTTGAAAGTACTGGAAGAAGTCGAGTTGAAAAAGATGCTCTCCAATGAGGAAGATCAACTCAATGCCGTACTTGAAATTAATTCGGGCGCAGGAGGTACCGAAAGCCAAGATTGGGCCGAAATGCTCTACCGAATGTATGTCCGTTGGGCAGAAAAACAGGGCTATAAAGTAACCCAAATCGACTATCAAGAAGGAGACGGAGCGGGTATTAAGTCGGCAGCTATTCAAATAGACGGGCCGCAAGCCTACGGATATTTGCAATCCGAAAATGGCGTTCACCGTTTGGTGAGAATTTCACCGTTTGATTCAAATGCGCGTCGCCATACCTCGTTTGCTTCAGTATATGCTTATCCATTGATTGATGATAGCATCGAAATCGAAGTTAATCCTGCTGATATTGAGTGGGATACTTATCGGTCGGGAGGAGCAGGGGGACAGAATGTTAACAAGGTAGAAACGGCGGTGCGATTGCGCCACCGACCTTCTGGATTGATGATTGAATGCCAACAAGAGCGTAGTCAGCACCTCAACCGCGATTTGGCCTTACGTTTGTTGAAATCGAAATTGTATCAAATTGAAATTGAAAAACGAAATGCTGCTCGGGCAGAAGTAGAAGCCTCAAAAAAGAAAATTGAATGGGGATCTCAAATTCGTAATTATGTGATGCACCCTTACAAACTGGTTAAGGATGTACGTACAGGGGTAGAAACGTCAGACGTCCAAGGAGTGATGGATGGAGATTTAGACGAATTTATCAAGGCATATTTAATGTTGCAATAAGTTCAGAACGAACAGTCATAGAATAATCATGGCTGTTCGTTTTTTTATAAGTAGGCTTAGCCCTCCCTTGTCGTTGGCCATCATTGCTACAAAATGGTGCCGACTACTTCATCAAATCTTTCTCATTCGCAGGTGGGTACGGGAATGTTAACGCATAGATTCTCTTCAACTTTGTAACAAACCTATCATTAAATACCTATGTCACCTTCTACTTTTCGCGTGCTCGCAGTTTCAACGTTGATTGCTGCTGGTTTTTCGATAACGGCATCGGCTCAACGAAACGTAACCAATGCCAACGATTCTAATACCCCTTTGCATTTACTTCAACCCGATTACCCTGTTCCGTACGGAATTGCCAAAACCAATGAAATCAAAGGAGCATTGGACCGTATTCATGGGTATTTGACCAACGTGACTCCAACAGCATTTGTCAATTCAAAAACGGGAGAAGTCATTAACGATTTATCAAAAATTGACGAAAATACCGCTCTTCAAAAAGGAGACTTTCGACTAGTAAGCTATGAATGGGGAGTTACCTACGGTGCGATGCTTTTTGCAAGCCAAATTACGGGCGATGAACGTTACAAAGAATATGCGGATAAACGTTTAGCATTTATTGCAAATGCTGCTCCTTACTTTAAAAAAACGTCAGAAGAACATGCTGACTGGGGAACCAAAGGGCCATTGCGTGGCTTGTTGACCCCGCACGCTCTCGACGACTGTGGTGCCATGTGCGCAGCTATGATTAAGGCCGTTCGTTCGGGAAATAGCTCCAATCTCCGCCCGTTGATTGACAATCATATCAATTATATCCTGAAAAAAGAGCACCGCCTCAGCGACGGTACTCTCGCCCGTAATCGTCCACAGCCCAATACGCTTTGGCTCGATGATATGTTTATGGGCATTCCTGCCCTCGCCCAGATGGGAAAATTGACGGGTGATAAGAAATATTATGACGAAGCGGCGAAGCAAATTTTGCAGTTTTCGAAGCGGATGTTTAACAAAGAGAAAGGCGTATACATGCATGGCTGGGTAGAAGGCATGACCGAACACCCGCAGTTTCACTGGGCGCGAGCCAATGGCTGGGGGCTTTTGACCAAAGTAGAAGTGTTGGACGTCCTGCCCGAAAATCACCCTGCGCGTCCCGAAATTTTGGCGTTGTTGAAAGCCCACGTAAAAGGACTAGCCGCGTATCAGTCGGGGGCGGGTTTTTGGCACCAATTGCTCGACCGTGAGGATTCATACTTAGAAACCTCAGCAACGGCTATTTATACCTACGCCATCGCTCATGCTATCAATAAGGGATGGATAGATGGGCTTGCCTACGCGCCAATGGCTTTGTTGGGCTGGAATGCGGTGTCGACTAAAATCAATGAAAAAGGCCAAGTAGAAGGTACGTGTGTAGGGACAGGTATGGGCTTCGACCCTGCTTTTTATTACCATCGTCCCATCAGCCCTTTTGCGGCGCATGGTTATGGGCCAGTTATCTTGGCAGGTACAGAAATTATCAATCTGTTGAAAAACAAGCAGTTTGAGATTAACGATAGCTCAGTGCAGTTGTTACAGAAAAAATAACTTTGATTGTGAGATGATACAACTGTTGAAAACAACGCTCTTACTTTTAGTCTTTACTGGATTGTCTTTTGCCCAAAAGCTCCCCAAGAAAAAGGAGGTTTTCAAAGCGATGACTTCGGCTAATGCCTACTTTATGAACAAATGGTCGGACGTAGGAAAACCCATTGTCGGTAAAGATAAAACCCGCCCTAGTAACATTTGGACGCGAGGAGTGTACTACGAAGGGCTCATGGCGCTTTATCAAATTGACCCCAAAAAAGAATACCTTGATTACGCCATCGCGTGGGGAGAAGCCCATAAATGGGGGCTTCGCAACGGTATTACAACGCGTAACGGGGATGACCAATGTTGTGGGCAAACCTACATCGACTTGTACCTCATGGACAAAAAAGAAGAACGTATTCGGGACATTAAGGCGTGCATGGACAACATGGTCAACAGCGAGAAAAAAGACGATTGGTCTTGGGTGGATGCCTTACAAATGGCGATGCCTGTGTTTGCAAAACTTGGGGTGTTGTACAGCGACAATCGCTACTACGAAAAAATGTACGATATGTACCTATTCACCAAAAATCAGCACGGAGATAAAGGGTTATATAACCCAGCCGAAGGGCTTTGGTGGCGCGATAAAGACTTTGATCCTCCGTACAAAACGCCTGCGGGCAAAAACTGCTACTGGTCTCGTGGCAATGGCTGGGTAGTGGCAGCGTTGGTACGTGTGTTAGAAATAATGCCGAAAACTGCTCCGCATCGCGAAGAGTACCAAAAAACGTACCTCGAAATGATGAAAGCCCTGCCTGGGCTTCAGCGCCCTGATGGCTACTGGAACGTAAGCTTGACGGACGAAACCGATTTTGGAGGAAAAGAACTCACAGGAACGGCCCTTTTTGTGTACGGGATGGCGTGGGGAATGCGCAATGGCATGTTAGACAAAAAAGTCTATCAGCCTATCGTTGCCAAGGCCATGAATGCCATGCTCAAAGAGTGCGTACACCCCAACGGCTTTTTAGGATGGGTACAAGGCACAGGGAAAGAACCTAAAGATGGGCAACCGCTTATCTATGACAAACAGCCTGATTATGAAGACTTTGGGCTTGGTTGTTTCCTCTTGGCAGGCAGCGAAGTGGTGAAATTATAATAGCTATATTACGCCATTTAGGCATGGGTGAACTAATAGCCAATTATTTAATAAATAACAGCTCTGTATTTCAATGTGTTCAATCACGATTGAGTTATTGGAGATAAAAAATATAGTTTTTATTTTTGCGGTCTAATTAATATTTACCTTTGTACTTGTACAAAAAGTAAACAAGTAGGTGCTTTTTGGCATTGACATTAACTTAGAGAAACAAGTACCTGTTGGAGAAATAGAAAAAAGGAGGCTTTTACACCTCCTTAAAAACGGTAGACAGCAAACGTTGTTAGCGTTTTCTCCAAATATCAAGTAGTTTTTTCCACTCGCGTAGTAGCCTTTGTAAGGCTTTTAGTAACGCGGTTGTTACTTGGGTACTTTTGGTTAGCTGTTTTACATTCCAACGGTAAGAAGTATAAAAAACGCTGACCATTACGATGAAGAATGTTACATCGCTTTTGCATGCCCCTAGAATATGGGGGATGTCATTAACTACAGTGGTTAACATATTTTTTAAATTTTGACACTAGAAAAGAACTTCCCGGTTTTAATCCTTAGTGTCGATTAAAGAATTATTTTAATAAAGAAAAGCCTTGTCCGAAAAATCGGGTGAGGCTTTTGCTTTATACAATCTGAGAAGGGTAAATAGTGAAATTGTGATAAACGCTATCAAGTAAAAAAGACTTTTTGTTTACACTGCAAATTCCACTTTGTTCTTTCCAAATTGATGAAGCAAAATTACAAATGTTTTGTGGGTGACGCTAATCCAAAAAAGAGACTTGACTTCACAACATTCACTGTCGTATAGTACTAAGAAATTATTAACGAATTTGCTATTAGCAGGTTACGAGTCGCTTGGTTAGGGAATATATTTTCAAAAAATGAAGAATTTTTTTTGAAATAACCAGCGGTAACTTATAGTTTGTCAAGTTGTTAGGTTTTAAATGTTTTTCTTGAACCTACTACGCACCTTTTCTAAACCCTTTTTCAATGTACTGTTCATTGCATTGATATTTATGCAACTCTGTGACCAATTTGTTGTAGACACTACAATAAAGAAAGATTAAGTGGGTGATTCAAGGCGGATACGATAGATTGCGCCTGCGTAAATCCGCGGTTTCAAAGAAATCTGCGTTATCTGCGTCCTCTATTCTAGTTTTCTAATCTGCGGTCGCGATTATTGTTAAAGGAGCAGAAAAGTTGTTAATGATGGAAAAAACTTCTAAGAAATTGGTAGGGGAAATTACGACGAAGTCCCCCAGCCGAACGTGGGTTTCCCTAAAGACTGGAAGGTGAAGTGGGAGGGCCTGCAACGAATGCCGTAAATGACAACAAAAAAGCGTTGGCAGTAGATAGCTGCTAACGCTTTTTTGAAAAATAAGATAAGTGATTGATTGTAGGGACTTATTCTTTCACCGCCGAGAATTGAGTAAGGCGATGACCCATTCGATCACGTTTGGTTTTTAAGTACTCTTCATTGTACTGGTTGGCGGGCATTTCGATGGGTACACAATCAATAATTTCCAATCCGTAGCCCATCAGCCCAACCCGTTTTTTGGGATTATTGGAAATAAGCCTGATTTTGCGCAGTCCCAAATCACGTAAAATCTGAGCGCCTACGCCATAATCGCGTTCATCCATTTTGAAGCCCAATGCTAAGTTGGCATCTACGGTATCGAGACCGTTTTCTTGTAGTTTGTAGGCTTTCAACTTATTGATAAGCCCAATGCCGCGGCCTTCTTGATTCATGTAAAGAACCACTCCTTTGCCTGCGCGTTCGACCATTTCCATGGATGCGTGCAACTGAGGCCCGCAGTCACAACGGCATGACCCAAAAATATCCCCCGTTACGCACGATGAATGTACCCGAACGAGAATAGGCTCGTCTTTGTCCCATGTACCTTTAATCAAGGCTAGGTGCAATTCTCCCGTGTGTATTTGACGGAAAGCAATCATGTCAAAATGCCCCCATTCAGTAGGCATATCGACCGAGATTTCGCGTTTGATAAGGGATTCCGTGCGAAGACGGTATTCGATAAGGTCTTTGATCGAAACCAATTTCATATCAAACTTATCGGCCAATTCACGAAGCTGTGGCAAACGTGCCATGGTGCCATCTTCATTCAAAATTTCGATAAGTACTCCCGCAGGCTGTAACCCTGCCAAGCGAGCAAAGTCAATGGCAGCTTCGGTATGTCCTGTACGGCGCAATACCCCTCCTGGCATGGCACGAAGCGGGAAAATGTGCCCTGGACGCCCTAGTTCTTCTGGACGAATGGTAGGATCAACAAGTGCTTGAATGGTTTTGGAGCGGTCGGCCGCCGAAATTCCCGTTGTGCAACCATGCCCCAATAAATCTACGGATACAGTAAATGGAGTTTCGTGGGTAGAAGTATTGTCGCCCACCATCATTTTTAAACCCAATTCTTCACAACGCTCAACGGTCAGAGGGGCACACATGAGCCCGCGGCCTTCTTTGACCATGAAGTTGACCATTTCGGGAGTAGTCTTCTCAGCGGCACAGATAAAATCTCCTTCATTTTCGCGGTCTTCATCGTCTACAACAATGATGATTTTTCCTGCCCGAATGTCCTCAATCGCCGATTCAATGGTATCGAGTTTGATGGAATTGGTATTATTATTGCTATCCATGTATCAAATAAAAATAGTTTGCGAAAAACAACGTTTTATGTTTACGATTAAGTGTAGTGAGAGTAATTCTTTTCGTAGTAAGTTTGTTAGTAAAACAACCTTTTGCAAAGATACGTTCTTTAGGGAGAAGGAAATCGGAAATCATAAATCTATGAAATCATCTTTTGTACTTTTTTTCTTTTTGATGAGCCTACATGTCTGGGGGCAAAACTGGTGTGATCCTACACAACGGCCCTCTGGTACTGGTAGTGGGGGATTCACAGTGAAAGGCTCTGCAGTAGGATGTTTACCATCGTATGATGTAGCCGTTAAACCAACTGTCGCAGGGACAAGCATTCAGTACATTTATGATTATAAAGGAGGAGATCCTGTTAATAAAACGTTATATAGTCCTACAGCAGATTCCACTCATCGTTACACTAAGTTGGGGAAATATACGATACTTCAACTTGTAAGTGTAGGAGGAACGGGAGCCGTTGCCTGCCTAGTAGTGGAAGCAGTAACTGCGCCCAACTATAAAGTGCAAACCTGTAGCGGGAGAAGAGTAGTCGTGACCATTGCCGATGATTCTACTACAAAAGGGTACGAATCGTTTATGGTCAATTTTGGCGGAGGGGTTTTTATGCCTGTTTCCAAAGCGAATGCCCCTTACACCATTTCGTATGATTACCCTGCCACATCGAATGCCGCTACTATTTCAGTAACGGGAGTGGCTCCAGGCAATGTTCAACTCACCTGTAAAAAAGATACGAGCGTTGTACTAAATAGTGCGAGCGCTTCAGTGGTGTCGATTCGTAAAGTCACCACTCTCCCCAATGGGACCGTTAATGTATTGGTAAAAAATAGTTTGGGAGTAAAATCGGATGTTCAAATAGACGAAGGGGCAACGGGTACTTTTAAAAATACGGGCCAGAGTGTTACGGCCAGCGATACCATCACGGTAACTATCCTAAATATTAACGCCGCCCAAAATGCCTACTGTTTCCGATTGGGTATTAACGATGGCTGCGCTAATACAGTGACTTATTCCAATGTAGTATGTGCCACAAGCCTTGATGTCGTAGCTCAAAATAAACAAAACGTACTGACGTGGAAAGAATACCCACAGACGCAAGCGAGCCAATTTCAAAACTACCAGATATCGCGTGATTCTAGATTACTTCAACAGGTTTCAAATCGCACGACACTTTCCTATACAGACCGCGATATTGTTTGTGGCGTACAATACTATTATGTAGTTACTCTAACCCTTGCTAATGGTGCAGAGGTTGTTTCTCAAGCAGGAAGAGTTACGGCAATTTCAGATGATAAACCTTCAGCTGTAACTGGCTCTCTCGTATCGGTAGAAGATGGACAAAAAAGCATTGAAATCAGTGCAAACCAACCAACCAACAGTGTTGGTATTCTACTGCCACAATATAAGACTATCATCTTTAGAGCAGATAATGGTTCGAGTGATTTTAAGCAAATAGCTACAATTAAAAATTCCACTTCTTATGTAGATCAGCAAGTAAACCCTCTTGCTCAATCATATTGCTATAAAATTCAGTTTCAAAATAGTTGTGGAAACCTTTCAGAATTAAGTGAGCCTGTTTGTACTATCCATTTATATTCCAAAACAAACTCGACAGTCGATTGGACGGCAGACTCGCCATTTCAAAGTGATGTTCAGCGGTATGTTTTGGAAGTCTATGATGAAAATGATGTTTTATATGAACAGACCTCATTAGGAGGTGCTACCAGTTTTAATCCTGAACAGTATAACCCTGATCAGCAGCAGTTTAAATACCGAATTCTTGCCTATTCGCAGGAGAGACCAGGGGTACGAAGTAGTATTAGTTATTCTAATTATTACGTTTTTTTACGCAATGCTTTGGTCTTTATCCCAGATGCTTTTTCGCCTAATAAAGATAATATCAACGATTCTTTTGCGATTAAAGGTCAATTCGTAAATACGTCAAAAATGTTTATTTACAACCGATGGGGAGAAGCAATTTATGAATCGGAAGATGCGATTAACAAAGGGTGGAATGGGAGACTCGGTAGTAAGAATGGGTCTGAAGATTCGCCTGATGCCCCCGAAGGTTCGTACGTTTATCGTGTTGAAGTAAAAGATTTACTTGGTAAAGAATTTGTAAAGGTAGGGACTTTTTTATTGGTTCGTTAGCCCTCGGTACTGCTGTTCAAAAGCGGCCAAATAGCGATTTCCTATCGGAATTTCGACCTTCCCTAGGTGTAATTTAGCCTTTTGAACAGCGGTAATTCGCTCAAAAGCGACAATAAATGAATTATGAACGCGCCCAAACTGCGCTTCGGGAAGTTTGGCTTCCATCGCTTTTAGGTTCAGGCGCGTCAGAATGGGTTTAGCATGTTGAGTGGTGTAGATTTTGACGTAATCTTTTAGTCCTTCAACGTAGTATATCTCATCGAAATAAATCTTGATTTCTTTGTATTCCGAAAAAACAAAGAAAAAACCGCGCTCGGCTACTGCGGGGCTGCTTTCTTTATGGCGTAGCTCGAACAACGCTTGCGCCCTAAGGACGGCCTTTTCAAAACGCTCAAACGGAATGGGCTTTAACAGATAATCGACTACATTTAGCTCAAATCCTTCCAAGGCATATTGTTGATACGCAGTGGTTAGAATCACCATGGGAGGATGAGTAAGTCCGCGCAAAAACTGAGTTCCCGTTTGAGTAGGCATCTGAATGTCCAAGAAAATTAAGTCTACTGAATGCGTTTCTAACCAGCTAGCGGCATCTAACGCACTAGAGAACATGGCCAACAGCTCCAAGTAGGGGAATTGACGGAGGTCATCGGCCAAAATTTCTAAGGCAAACGGTTCATCATCAATCGCTATGCAACGTATCAATGTCATGAGGCTATATCAAGGGATAATTCTACCCGAAAAGTAGTGGTATTGGCGTAAATATGTAATTTGTGGCGCTGAGGGTAGTGCAAAGCTAAACGCCGCTCAACGTTTTTGATTCCCAATCCCGACTCACCTTCTTTGGGAAGGTTATTGACAAAGATTGGGTTTTCGACAAAAAATAGCAAACTCCCTTCTGTAACGCGGATTCCGATGACTATATCGCTTTTTTGCTGGCTATGTAAGCCATACTTAAACGCATTTTCGACAAAGGGAAGGAATAATAATGGTTCGATTTGGTACTTTTCTACCGCCCCTTCACACACAAACAAGACCGTGTCTTTCTCGGTAAGGCGCATTTTTTGGAGGTCGATAAAATGCCGAAGGTGTTCAATTTCCTGCGTCAAAGGTACTCGTTCATGATTGGTTTGATAAATAACATACCTTAAAAGTTGTGATAACTTTACGACTGCCTCTTCTGCTTTGTCTGATTTTTGGCGGGTCAGCCAACGAATATTGTTGAGAGTATTAAACAAAAAATGAGGGCTTATCTGAAGTTTTAAAACGGCTAATTCGGCGGCAATTTTCTCTAATTGAATCTGTTGTTTTTCTTCTTTTTCGTGCATCCGTTCTCGCACTAACGCAATCATTGAACTGGCCAATGTTATCAAACAAAATGACAAAAATGCCGTGATTTGGTGCGGCCCCATTGCCATAAAAGGAGGAGGACTGGGTCGAAACGCCTGTTCTGGTCGCATGGGAGGCGGAGGCATTTGTCCACCCATCGGTGGGCGATCATCCCACCACCAGCGCATTAATAAGTCGTTGACAACCAAATAGAGTAGGAGCCCTACGAGCAATGCTCCTACAAAAGCTGCTAAGTTTTTTTTGGTCAATAAACGTGGAATAAGCACGTCTAAGTTGAGGTAAAAAAAGGCAATCAGTAGGACATCGCCTGCTAATTTACTCGCAACAAAATACTCAAAGTGGGGTGTAGTCCAGACGTTAGAAAAAGAAAAAAACAAGAACGGTGAGGCTATATAGACCACCCACCCCACTAGGTGTAGCCATACATTATATCTTTCCCAATACTTCATAGTATCCTTTTTAGCAATGTACGCCTTTCCTACCTAACCTGTTGCAATGTGTCTATGTTTCAGCAATTTGTGTAGAGGCTACTGAAAGAATTAACAATTTCTTAACATTCTTCTACACAAAACCTGTATTTGTAGGCACATGTGGATTGGGCTGCCACAGCCGACGTTGAATGGTGGTAATCCTCATTAAAACATCGCCATAACAATGAAACGCACACCTTATCACTTTTTGCTCAGTTTGCTTTGTTTGAGTTGGTTAGGTTGGGCTCAAAGCCAGCCCGCTGCCCCAAAGCACGTAACCGTTAAGCCCAGCTACGAGGTGGTTTTTCCTCAAAATCGGGTCAATACCCTAGAAATTACGCTCACCCAAGCCACTTGGGATAGCATCCAAATAGATATGAAAAAGAAATTTGGAAATGAATTTGGAAAAGGAGGTCGATTTCCAGGACCAATGCCTAAAAATGGGGCTTTTCCTCCTCCCATGGGGGAGGGAAGTCCGATGATGGGCGGAGGTCCTGCTTCTTTTGGTCAAGGCGAGCCCAATTACGTGGCCGCCTCGTTGAAATTCAATGGGAAAACGTGGAATTCGGTAGGTTTTCGACTCAAAGGTAATTCTACCTTGATGATGTCGTGGGGGCAAGGAATTTACAAATTACCTTTCCGCTTATCGTTTGATGAATTTGCGCCTAAAGGGGCTACGAAGCCCTCATTTTACGGCTTTCACGAGTTATCGATGTCTCCTGCGGCCAATGACCCCTCGCTTTTACACGAAAAAGTAGCTGCCGATTTGTTCCGACAAGCAGGCATCCCCGCCGCCCAAACGGCTTTTTATCGCGTATTTATCAATTTTGGAGACGGTCTAAAATACTGTGGTGTCTATACCATGGTTGAAGTAATCGACGATACGATGGTCAAACAGCAATTTGGAGAGTCAACGGGTAATATTTACAAACCCGAATCCACGTTTCAGAAGTTTGTGGCTGCTCAGTTTGAAAAGAAAAACAACAAGAAAAAAGCGGATTATGCCGATGTTCAGGCGTTCATAAAGGCGCTAAATGATTCTACTCGGCTCATGCAACCTGCTCAGTGGCGAGCCAATTTGGAAGCTACCTTTAATGTTCCTCATTTCTTGAATTACCTAGCGGTCAACAACGTCATCGGCAATTGGGATACCTACGGAGCGATGGCGCACAACTTTTACCTGTACAATTCCCCTACCAAAAAATTGACGTGGATTCCGTGGGATAACAACGAGGCACTTTCGAGCCGTGGCGGTGGTGGAATGTTTCCTCCTGCCATGGCGCGCAACGAAAAACGTCCCAGCGAGGGCAGTGTTCCGTCCGAAGGCTTCTTTCTGCCGCCGCCGATGGGAGGCAAAAAAGGTGGATTTGGGGGAAATGTTTCCCTCGACCTCTCGTCCGTCAGCAAGCAATGGCCATTGATTCGCTACCTAGCCGATGACCCAGTCTATTTTGCTCAGTATAAAAATTACGTCAAAGAGTTTACCCAACATCTATTTACTACTACCCACATGAACAAGCTATTTGAACGCTACCACCGCCTCATTGCGCCCTACGTGGAAGGCAAGGAAACAAGGCCTTATTCTCAGCTACGGGATGCGACTAGTTTTAGTAATTCGCTCGAACAACTCAATGAACACGTTCAGTCTCAAACGCAAAAAGTAGAAGCGTTTTTACAAAAGCCCTAGCCCTCTTGCAACGTAACTATTTCTTTTAACGTAAACCTTATTGACACCGATGCCTCTAAACTCATATTCTGACACCTTTATGAAAATTGTTCGTTCCACGCTCTTTGTGGTACTTATGGCCTTTTTGGCCACTTCTTGCAAAGACAAGGTGCAGGAAGTCACCCCTGGCGACGGCACTGCCGAAACGGCCAACCCCGACTGGACAACCGAGTCGCACAGTGGTGATGGCACTCCAAACTATGACATTGTATTTCCACAAAGTCAAGTCAATACCCTAGAAATTACGATGACGGCTGCCGATTGGACGGCCATCAAAACGGATATGCAAACCTTGACGGGTACTGCTTTTGGAACACGTAGTAGTTCCCAAGGCGGTGGCGCTCCAGGAGGTGGTAATCCACCCAATGGCGGTGCAGCACCGGGTGGCGGAAATGGAGGTGGCCTTGACTTGATTGGTGGCGACCCTATCTACGTAGCAACTACGTTGAAGTTTAACGGAAAAACTTGGAATAAAGTAGGCTTGCGTCTTAAAGGCAACTCTAGCCTTTCATCTATTTGGGGGGCGGGTATTTATAAACTTCCTTTTCGTCTCAAGTTTGACGAATTTGAGGACAAATATCCTGAGATTAACAACCAGCGTTTATACGGTTTTAAAGAATTGTCGATGTCGCCTGCGTACTCTGACAACTCACTTATTCGGGAAAAGGTAGTTGCGGATATTTTCCGCATGGGCGGAGTAGCGGCGGCCCGTACGGCTTTTTACAAAGTATATATCAATTTTGGTGAAGGGCTAAAATACTGTGGCGTATATACCATGGTGGAAATCATCGACGATACGATGGTTAAAGATCAGTTTGGGGAGAAAAAAGGGAATATTTACAAGCCTGAATCAACGTTTCAGTCGTTTGTTCAATCACAGTTTGAAAAGAAAAACAACGAGACTGCGGCTGATTACAGCGATGTTCAGGCGTTTGTGACAGCCCTCAACAGCACCGACCGCACGACCAACGCCGCTCAGTGGCGTACCAACCTCGAAAAAACTTTCAACGTCGATAACTACCTAAAGTACTTGGCTATCAATAATACCATCGTTAACTGGGATTCGTACGGAGCCATGGCGCACAATTATTACCTCTACAATTCTCCGACGAACAAATTGACGTGGATTCCGTGGGATCATAATATGTCGATGACTAGCTCCGCAACGGGCGGAGGAATGAGCCGTTCGGCGGTATCATTGGCCATGACCGAAGTGGGAACAGGCTGGCCACTGATTCGCAACGTCGCGGCTGACCCCGTTTACTATGCCAAGTACAAACAGTACGTTCGTTCGTTTGCCGACAACGTGTTTACCACCGCCAAAATGAACGAATTATTTGAAAAATACACCACGCTCATTACGCCTTACGTCACAGGGACTGAAAAGGAGGTTGCTCCGTACACCAATCTCACGAGTACGGCAGCCTTTACTTCTTCCTTGGCTGAGTTAAAGCAACATGTCGTTACTAGAAATCAGGCGGTTAATGACTTTCTTAAATAAAATAGTATATGTCGAAAAGTAGCATCTTTGTTGCCTTAATGAGCATCTCTGTTGGCTGGGCCCAAAGTAAAAAAGAGGTAAAAAAGTATGACATTGTGACGGCTACCGAAACCATTACCGAAGTAGTTGATGGAAAGGAAGTTACCCGAAACGATTCGTATAAAAAATTTGACAAAGACGGTAACGTCATCGAGGAAGTGAAGTACGATAATTACGGCAAAGTAGAAGAACGTATCGTACGCCTCTTCGACAAATTTGAAAACAAAACGCAGGAAATCACTTTCGATGCCTCCAATCGACAACTCAAACGAGAGGTCTATAAATACAACGAATTGGGCGAAAAAGTAGAAGAATCAGAATTTAATGCAAAAAATCAATTGGTTAGTCGCTCGGTTTTTACCAACGACCGACGGGGCTTAAAATCGGAAAAGAAAACTTATGACGGCAAAGGCAAACTTACTCAAACTAAAAAGTATCGCTACGACGACTGAGGATTTGTTTGCCCATATCAGGCAACAAGCCAATTCGTTTGAGCCCATTTCACTGGCCGAAATGGACAGCGTAAAGCTCATGAACCGTACCGATGCAAAGTTTTTGATTCCGTTGGAAATGTTTTCGGCTATCCTCACCGATTTACTGCCACATTACCGCATTTTGGAGGTAAACGGCTTGCGGCTGGCTGACTACGAAACCCTGTATTTCGACACGGAATCGTTGCAGCTTTACCACGAACATCAGTCGGGCAGACTCAATCGCTACAAAATTCGTCAACGCAATTATGTACAATCTAACCTCATTTTTACGGAGGTTAAATTTAAAAATAACAAAGGGCGGACGATTAAGACGCGGGTTCGCCAACAAGTACTTCCAGGCGAAACGATGGACGACAACGTATGTAACTTTTTACAACGCCAAACCCCTTTTGTTGCGACGGATTTACAACCCGTTTTATGGGTGGACTATACGCGTCTGACGCTGGTAAGCAGAACCACAGCTGAGCGCCTTACCCTCGACCTGAACCTGACGTTTCGCAACGAGAACAACACCCAGAATTACGCTTCCGTTGTAGTGGCAGAAGTAAAACAAGAATCGCTGAAACACTCATTTTTTTTGGATTTAATGAGAAAATATAAGCTTCGCGAGGGCTCTATTAGTAAATACTGCTTAGGCATTATCAGTCTTTACAGCCACGTAAAGCACAATCGTTTCAAATTAAAACTCAATCATTTACATAAAATAGCGTATGCTTTTTCTCCAAGAACTTACCACGCCTGATACCTTTGAGTGGTTTAATAAACTACCCGAAAAGTTTTTTGTACGTTTGCTCGTCGATGTACTCACTACGACCATCCTCGTACGTCTCATTTATTACCGTATCTACCGCCGAACTGACTTATTTTTGACGTTTTTTGGGTTCAATTTCGTAATTTTCCTCATCACGTACCTTCTCAATAAAGTACAAATGTCGATGGGCGCGGCTTTTGGACTTTTTGCGGTCTTCTCGATGCTACGCTACCGCACCGAAGGGTTGTCGGCCAAAGACATGACCTACCTATTTATTGTGATTTCGGTGGGGTTGATTTCGGCCATTATCAAAGGAAGCTGGGACGAATTAGGGCTTGTTAACGGAATGATTTTATTGGTGGTGTGGCTTTTGGAAGGAAATTTGCTAGTGAAAAGAGAGTTGACTAAAAGCATCCAATACGATCGAATTGAGCTGATTACGCCCGAGCGTCAGGAAGAGTTATTAGAAGACTTACGCGTCCGAACAGGCTTGGCCGTACACCGCGTAGAAGTTCAAACGATGGATTTTTTGAAGGACTCGGCACTTATCATGATTTTTTATTACCAAGGAACGGCGATAAAAAGTCAGGTGACTGTGTCCTCTTTACAAGAAGTAAATTAAACGTAAACGTGCCAAGGGTTGCTCACAACCCGACCGAGAACGAACAAAGGGCAAACAGCAAGCACTCGTGTCAAGGGTTGCTCACAACCCGACCAAGGAGGAACAAGGGGCAAGCCTAAACCCGAAACTTAAAACAGGGAACAACTAAAAAAATGAGAAAAATAGCAATCGCGGCCTTGTTAGCGTTACCGTTTTTGGGCCAAGCTCAGGCAACGGACATTGGTTTGTGGTCGGGAGTGGGGGTGGAGAAAAAAATCACCAAATCGCTTTCTGTCAACGTGAATACTCAGTTACGTTTTACGGACAACCTTTCTGTTTTGAGGGTGTATCTCGGCGAAGCGGGCGTTTCGTATAAATTGACAAAGCACTGGGAAGTAAGTGGTTATTACCGCTTTATTGGCCGTCGTAAAAAAAACGATGACAAAACTGGGTATGAATACCGCCCCTATCACCGTTTTTATGCGGATGTGGCCTACGACCGTAAAATATGGAAATTGAAGTTTGATTACCGTTTACGGTACCAGAACCAGTTTATGGATGACGATACTGGCCTCGAAAACGACAAAAGTTACTTTCGTAACAAATTTGAGCTTTCATACCCCAACAAATCGCGCTTTACCCCGTACGTTTCGACGGACTTATTTTACCAGTTGGGTGGGGTAGGCTTTGACCAAATGCGAAATAAAGGAGGAATTGAAATCGAGCTTAATAAGCGTAACAAAATAGATATTTCGGGCTTCACCGACTACAAGCTCCAAGGAAGTCAAGAAAACCGCTTTTTGATTGGGGTTTCTTACAAATTGAAACTTTAAGGGGCTGTCTCAAAAGTAAAAAGTCACAAAATATTCTTTGGCTTCAATCTCATCCCAACCCTTCCGCTCGGGCCTTTCAGTAGAAGGGCTCTAAAAGTCCCCCTCTACTGAAAGGCCGCGACGGCGTACCGTGAGGGGGATTTAGGGGACGGTCGGCCGCTGCCGTGAGGTTAAACAGAGGCCGAAGATAATTTGGTGATACCAGACTTTCGAGGCAGCCTCTCTACACCCATTAAGAAAGCCTAGATACGCGCTCCCCAATGATGCGCAAGCCGTCTAGGGTGAGGCTGCGGTTTACTTCTACAAACTCCCCGTGAAGGGTATCAATAATCGACGACAACCCCCCCGTCGCTAGGGCGATACAGTCGCCGTCTAGCTCCCGTCGAATCCGCGTAATCATTCCGCGTACCAAACTCTCATACCCTAGCAATATTCCCGCCTGAATCGCGTGTGTGGTGTTCTTTCCAATGGCCGACTCGGGGAGTTTCAAAGGGACTTCGGGCAACTGAGCAGTGTTTGAAAACAACGCTTTTACTGCCGTTTTAAGGCCTGGGGCAATGGCCACGCCCAAAATCCGTCCGTCGCCCGAAACTGTCGTAAACGTAAGCGCCGTACCAAAATCTACCACCACCGCATTCCGTCCGTATTTGGTGTAAGCAGCCACCGCATTGGCCACCAAATCGCTCCCTATTTCATGTGGGTGATCAATTTCTACTTTTAGCCCAGGATACACCTCTGGCCCGACCACCACGGGCGGCATCCCAAAAAGACCCGATAGCATGCTGCGCAACACGGGCGTAAGCGGAGGAACAACACTACTCAACACCGTTGTTTGGACGTCCGAAATGGCCAAATTCGCTTCCAAAAAATGAAGCCTAAGCTTGGTTTCAAAATGAGGAGCTCCTTCATCGGTCAGCGAGCGTACCCGAAAAATATGCGTCCATTCATTGTTTTGCCACACGCCAAAAACGGTGTCGGTATTGCCTACATCAACGGCTAAAAGCATGGTAGAGTTGGGGTTAGAATGATTGAAATTTGCGAGTTGGTTCCATTCAAGAAAGCAGGTAGGGTTAAACGAGTACCCAATATTAGCGCTCCTTTTTCGTTTTATTCTTATTGGTTCTGCCCAAAGAGCCTTTATTTTGTAAAATATTATTTAACCAAACGATGACGCTAAATCTTTTAAAAGAAAAGCAAATGCCTGATTTTCAGTGTTTTTTGTTTTGATAAAGATTCGTAACTCTGTTTTTAACTAGCGTTTCTTGAATTTAACCGCTTTTGATTTATGCGCAAATTAAGCGTTTTTTTATCCTTGTTAGTGCCTTGTATGGGATTTGCCCAAGATTTACCCGATTGGGAAAACCCCGCTGTCATTAGTAGAAATACCGAACGGCCTCACACAACGATTGTGCCGTACAGCGACGAAACCTCGGCACTCAAGTTCGACCGTGCTGCTTCTCCTTTTGTCAAATCTCTCAACGGTACCTGGAAGTTCAAGTGGGTTTCTCACCCTTCTAAAGTCCCTGGCGACTTTTTTCAACTCAACGTCAATACGTCAACTTGGGATGACTTGCCTGTGCCCTCCAATTGGCAAGTGGTAGGAGCCCGCGAAGGACGTGCCTACGACCGCCCTATTTTTACCAACATCAAGCACCCTTTCCCCGCTACGCCGCCTCGCATCACAAGCGATACGAATGCCGTCGGGCTTTACCGTACTCAGTTTAGCCTTCCCGCCAATTGGCAAGGCCGCGACGTTTTCTTGCATTTTGCAGGGGTACAATCTGCTTGTTACGTTTGGGTAAATGGCCTGCAAGTGGGGTATCACGAAGACGGAATGACCCCCGCCGAGTTTAACGTGACCAAATACTTACGCGGCGGCGACAATCAGCTGACGGTTCAGGTCATCAACTGGTCGGATGGTAGCTACCTTGAAGACCAAGACTTTTGGCGGCTTTCGGGTATTTTTCGCGACGTGTACCTGTACGCCACTCCCACGATTCACATTCGGGACTATTACGTAGTGACCGATTTGGACGAAAACTACCAAAATGCTACGTTGAAAATTGCCGCCTTTGTCAAAAATTTTTCATCCCAAGTCCAAGACAAGTACCAAGTTAAGTTCAAATTGTTTGACCCTTCGGGGCGCCTTGCTCAAGACGATTTGATTCGCAACGTCCCGATGATGGATCCGAAAGATGAATCGTACCTTAGCTTAACTATTCCTATTACGTCCCCTGCGTTGTGGAACGCTGAAAATCCCAATCTTTATAAATTAATCATTCAGGTAGTAGATGGGGAGGGGCGCAATGCCGAAGTATTGAGCACGCGTATCGGGTTTCGGGAGGTGAATCTTCGCAACGGGCAGCTGTTGGTCAATGGCAAAGCTGTCAAGTTTAAAGGGGTGAATCGCCATGAGTTTGACCCAAATACGGGGCGGGTGATTAGCCGCGAATCGATGATTAAAGACATTATGTTGATGAAACAGCATAACATCAACGCTGTACGTAGCTCGCATTATCCCAACGACCCACTCTGGTATGACCTGTGCGACGAATACGGCCTGTACGTCATCGACGAAGCCAATATTGAAAGCCATGAGCTTTGGCAGCAAAAAGGAATTGTTTTGGCAGCCAATGCCGACTGGAAAGATGCGTTTGTGGCAAGGGGAAAAGCCATGGTAGAGCGTGATAAAAATCACCCTTCGATTATCATCTGGTCGTTGGGGAATGAATCAGGAATGGGGGGGAATTTCGATAGTATGGCCGAAATCATCCGTCTTATTGACCCCACTCGTCCAATTCATTATGAAGGACGTTCTAATTACCCCAAAAACTTTGAAGAAGTAGATCAGCCCGTTACAAAATACGACATCAACGGAACAATGTACCCGTCGGTAAAAGTGATGGAGGCATTGGCCCAAAAAGACCCTAATCGGCCGTTGATTATCTGCGAATACGCTCACTCTATGGGCAATAGTGTAGGGAACTTAAGCGATTATTGGGAGTTGATGGATAAAAACCCTCGAATGCAAGGTGGATTTTTGTGGGACTGGGTTGATCAAGGACTTTCGCTAAAAAATAAGACAGGTAACTGGTACATCGACCACATTAACCGCATCGACGGTGCCAATGCAGGCGATGGCTTAGTGAATCCTGATCGCGTTCCTCAGCCTGAAATCAATGAGGTAAAACACGTGTATCAATACATTAAATTTTCTCCTAAAGACACACTTTCGTCGCAAAATCAGTCGATTACGATTCAAAATGCGTATGATTTCTTGAGCCTAAAACCATTTAAATTGACGTGGCAATTGCTGCAAAACGGGAAAGTGATTCAGCAAGGAGACATCAACGACCTCAATGCCGCAGCAGGGGCAAAACAGACGCTTTCGATTCCTTTTTCGATGCCTCCTTCTGGCGCGGAGTATTTCCTAAACCTTAGTGTAAAACTCAAAGAAAATACCCTTTGGGCACAAGCAGGCCACGAGGTAGCTTTTCAGCAATATTACCTTAAAAACAACTTCCCAAGCGCCAAAACAACGGTGACTTGGCCAGCTACGGCTACCGTCAAAGTAGGTTTGGTACGCGGCGGAGGAATCCAGCTCACCAATCCTCAGTTCAAAATCATTTTTGACCGTAAAGTGGCGGGGATAAGTTCATTCATCTACAAAAACCGTGAACTCATTACGAAACCCCTTCAACCTAATTTTTGGCGTGTCCCGACCGACAACGATGAAGGTGGTGGAAAGGCTGCTTTTGCCGCGCGCTGGAGAGCCGCAGGCTTGGATAGTCTTCGACGTTTAGGGGCCGATATTCGTATCGAACAGGTAAGCCCTTCGGTGGCAAAAGTACACACGCAAAGTACGTGGGTAGGGCGTGCAGGGGTGAATTTGGTGGTAAAAACAACGTATACCGTGTATGGCTCAGGGGATATTGATGTCAAAAACACCGTGACAGTCAACGGAAACAACGTACCTCCTCTGCCCAAAGTAGGAATGCAGATGCAGCTTCCTGCTTCCTTCAGAAACCTTACATGGTATGGACGCGGACCTTTTGAAAGCTATCCCGATCGGCTTTCGTCGGCGCGGGTTGGCGAATACAGCGGGACTATCGCCAACCAACATTTTCCTTACATCATGGCCCAAGAAAATGGAAACAAAAGCGAAGTTCGTTGGGCGGCTGTCACCGACTCGGTTGGTTTTGGTTTGGCAGTAATGGGAAGTCCAGTGCTCAATTTTAGTGCGCATGATTACACGGATGCTGACTTGTTGGCGGCTAAAACCACGCAGCAACTTCCGCGCGGACTCGTAAGTGTTTTGAACTTTGATTATCAGTTGATGGGCTTAGGCGGAGACGATAGTTGGACGCCACGTACGCATCCTGAATATTTACTCACGGCCAAAGAATACACGTATTCGTTTCGTTTGCGCCCGTTTGATGCCAATACTTCGTTGACGACGATTACCGAATCGGCCTTGCCCGAAATGACGGCTCAGTCGCAGGCGGCTTCCGAGTTGGGAGCACCTGCCTCCATTGTCAAAGAAGAATCGTCGGGACAAGAAGCGCTTGATGCGCAAGAAGCGGCGATTCGTAAAGCTGAATCACGCAAGTACGGTAAGAAAAAAAGCTACCGCAGAAAATCATCTTCAAAAAAGAAGCGTAGAAGATAGAACATAGCGGCAAAAAAAGGAAGGCTGTCCAACCCATCTACATTTCCAATGTTAATTGAAAAATAGAGAGGGGTCGGACAGCCTTTTTTTACGCTTAACTCTAGTTAATTCACGTTACATGCCCCCTTAAATCGCAGGGTCAGTAGGGGTGTTCGCGCGGTTGTTATCTCTTTCGATTAGCGGATAAGGATAAAACGTACGAGTACGTTCTACTTGCGAAGCCGCATTGCCCGCCACGGGAGCCAGGCGATTAAAACGGCGGCTATCCTCCAATTTTAACCCTGATAAAAACAACTCAATACAACGCTGACGGTAGATTTCGGTCAAAAGTGCGTCTGCTGTGTTGGCACCTGCGTAGGCGGGCAAGCCTGCGCCTATTCCCCACGCATCGGTCGTTTTGGTCAAAACAGCGTTCAAGGCCGTGGTTGCTCCTGCCAAATCGTTGGTGCGGGCGCTTGCTTCGGCTTTGATTAATTGAATTTCTCCTGGTAAATAAACAGGAATGGCGGCGTTGTTAGCCGTAAAGAAGCTCGCTCGTCCCAAGTTAACTCCTCCACTGGCCACGCCCGCAGGGTTCGACAAATAAAAGGCCAAACGTTTGTCGGCGGCGATGGGACGAAGCGCTTCGGGCAAACCTAAGGTCGCATTGACAGGTTCAGTAACGTTACGGTTTCCAAACGTGTTGAAAAACATGGGGTTCTGAGTTGCATCATCAAAGTTAAACGATGATTTTTTTGTTAAATCTACCTTGTTTGCTGCCGCTAATGCTTTTGCGTTGTCACCTACCATGAGGCTGTAGCGCGCAATCAAGGCTTGAATGGTATTAGCTAAATCAATTCCCGCCACAATACGTAGAGTAAAAGTAGAAGAGACAGGAGTAGCAGTAAGGGTAGTAGCGGCGGTTTCGAGCGTACGAATCGCCTCTTTCAAGGCTTCATCACGCGTGACAAACACTGCATTATCGCCTGTGGTAACGGGGAGTTTTTCCCAAAACTGAGCGATTGTTCCTAAGGATAGCGCTCTAAAAATAGAAGCATAGGCCGTAATTCCACTTTTAGTACCCGCATCACCCGATACGGTCGCAACGCTTTTCAAAATAAGGTCCGCGTTGGCTTTCACCAATTGGTTTTGCGCCCAAAGGTTGCGCAAAATACCGTTGTTAGGAGTAACGTTTGCACCGCCAATCCGAAGTTGTTCTTCGTCTCCGTTTCCTGCGTTCAATACCGTGAGTTCTTTTGTGGTAAGCCCACTTGCCGTAATCGCGGTGTAAAGAACCCCCGCACGGGTACTTGAATAACGGTATTGGAGACCATTGCAGAGCGTAATGAGCCCGTTGATGTCGGTCGTTACCTGCGTTTCGCTGGCGGCACTCGGGTTGAGGTATTCTTGGTCACAGGAAGTAGCTGTGAGCATCGTTCCCGCTAAAAGTGTATATAATATCGTCTTTTTCATTGATGTACGGGTTTCGCGTTAGAAAGATAAGTTCAACTGGAGCTGGTACGTACGTGGAATAGGGACGTTTCCGAAGTCTACTCCGCGCAAAATGTCGCTGTTGTTACCTGCGTTTGTTTCGGGGTCAAAACCGTTGTATTTATCCCATGAAATCAAGTTACGACCAACGAGCGATACGCTCCAGTTGGTGATTCCCTTGAGTTTAGGAAGTTGGTAGGTAAGGGCCAACTCACGTAGTTTGGTAAATCCACCTTCATCGACGCGGTACTCTTCGATGTTAACCAACGAAAATACGTAGCCACGAGGCAACGTACCCAACATTTCGGCTTCGGCAATATCGCCAATTCCTACGTTGTTACGCGTGCGCTTGTCAGCATTAAACACTTGAAAACCTTGAACGGCATCCAATAAGAAACGCAAACCGAGTTTTTTGTACGTCAAATTACCACTGAACGAGCCCGTCCATTTAGGATTGGGGTTCCCTATGACCGTCCGAACAAATGCACCACTAGGCTGCCCATCTACCCGATCTCCTACCGTATATTTAGTAGGGTCGGTAGCATTTTGAGTACCCATTTCACGCTGAGGAAGGTTTTGTTTGGTCAACAACAAACTTCCGTCGGTATTGCGAGCGTACGGGAAGCCATAGAAGACGCTGGCAGGTTGGCCTTCAATCAAGAAAACAGGAGCTCCTGCTGAGTTTCCAATCGTAAGGGTTGAAATCGACGGGTTACCTTGGTCGATGTCTAATACTTTGTTGCGGTTTTGGTTGTAAAGAACGGTGAAATCGGCTGAGAAATCTTTTTTCTTCACTGCCAAGGCGTTGAGGCTAATTTCAAATCCTTTGTTTTCCATCGTTCCTACGTTGTTCACAATGCCCGTTCCCCCCGTTGAAGGAGCTAACTCACGGTTCACTACCAAGTCTTTGATTTGTTGGTTGTACACCGAAATACCTAAGTTGAGGCGGCTTTTCAAGAAAGAAAGGTCAGCACCCACTTCAATTTCATCCATGCGTTCGGGGCGTACGCGAGGGTTGGCCAATGTAGCGCCAGGAATGATGGTGTTTTTACCGAGGAAAGGAACGGGGCTAAACTGCCAAAAGCGGCTGTAACTGCCAATCCCTGTCAAGTTCCCTGCTTGTCCGTACGAAGCACGAAGTTTGAGACCATCCCAGATGCTTGATAAACTGCTATTTTTCCAAAACTCAAGGTCTGACACGACAAAACTACCGCTTAATTTAGGATAGGTTTGGTTGGTTTCGCTTGGCGAGAACTTCGACGAACGGTCGCGGCGAACAGCGGCAGTAACGAAAGCTAAGTTTTTGTAACCTAAAGTAGCTTGCACAAAAAATCCACTCAAGTTGTAGCGGTCAAGGCCGTAACCTGCCGTAACGGAGGTACTAGCAGCACCGCTGACGGTTTCGATGAAAGGGGCGGTGTTTAAGCCACTCGCACGGGTAAAGTCCGATTGGTAAAACTGGTAGTTAAAACCCGCCGCTGCGTTTAGCTTGAGCGAGTTGGTAAGGTCAGCTTCGTAAGTAGCGTTGATGTCGCTGTTGAACTGGGTGACGTTGTTGTTGGCATTGGCCGCAAAACCATCAGGATAACGCTCGGCAGGTAAACCCGCAACGGCTTGGTAAGGATACGGTGGAATGTAGTTTTTCCCCAACTGAGCGTAAGTGTCAACCCCCACAATCCAGTCAATTCCCAACCCTTTGATGGGAGTAAGGTTCAATTGGGCGTCGGCGATGGTGCGGCTCACGGCTTGCGTAAACTTCATTGCCTCAATCGTAGTAAGTGGGTTGACCCGCGTAGGTTCAACGGCCAACAAGTTACCCGCGGCGTCACGTTGGGTAATGTCATAAATGTTGTTGGTGATAGTCACCGAGTTAATCGGGCTGTAAAACACGTTTCCGTTGGCTTTTTCGTTGGAGAAGCTATTGGAATAGTTTAACCCCGCCGATAGCTTAGCCCAGTTGGTTAAACGCTGATCAACGCGTGCCCGCAAACTCGCCCGACGAAAATCGACATTTTTGACAATCCCTTCGTTTTTCATGTACGATGCCGACACAAAATATTGGGTGCGGTCCGTTCCGCCCGAAATCGAAAGCGTATTGTCGTTTCCGAAGCCCGTACGGAAGATTTGGTCAAAATAATTGTAACGCGTTACGTCTACTAAGTTAGAGGCTAACAACGATGTAGCACCGTCACGGACGATTCCGACGGTTGTCATAGTAGGGTTGGCCGTACTTTGTGCAGGCGTAATCACCCCAATGGTGTGCAGGCGTAAATCTTTGAACCCAAATTGTTTGCCCAAAGTAGAGATAAATACCCCTTTGCGAAGCTCATTGGAAGAAAAGCTTGTCGTAAAATTGATTTTAGGCGCTCCTGATTTACCGCGTTTGGTGGTGATAATTACAACCCCGTTAGCAGCGCGTGAGCCATACTGAGCCGCCGCTGCTGCGCCATTAATAACGTTTAACGTTTCAATGTCACTTGGGTTGATGTCGGCCAAGCGGTTGGTCCCGAGGGAAGTACTTGGAGCTTGATTTCCTAGAGAAAGCGCAAGCTGCGAGACAGAAGATGTTTCGTTGTTAATAATCACCCCGTCGATGACATAGAGAGGGTCAGAGCTTCCTTGAATGGATTTTACCCCTCGCAAACGCACGGTAATCCCTCCTGCGGGGTCGCCTGAGTTTTGGGTGATTTGCGCCCCTGGAATTTTTCCTTGGAGTGCGCTTACTAAGTTAGGCGAGCCTGTTTTTTCGAGGTTATCGGCTTTGATGGTTGTGATGGAGTTTCCGAGTTGTCGGCGTTCGGCGCGAATCGTAGAACCTGTTACGACGACCTCATCGAGGTTCATTTGGTCTTCGCGAAGCGATACGTTGACGACCGATTGAGCGGAAGAAACTTCCCGCGTAACGGTTCCGTAACCCACTGCACTAAAGTTGATTTTTACACTTCCGCTTACATTGAGCGAAAACTCACCTTCCACGTTTGCTGTGGTTCCGAGGGCTGTTCCTGCGACTTGGACTGTTGCGCCAGGAATAGGCTGACCGTTGGTGTCGGTCACTTTTCCTTTGACAGCATAGGACTGTGCCCATACATTTAGCGAAAAACAAATCGCTAAAAAAGTCACAATCGTCCGCATGAGTTCAGAACGAAAACGGTTCTGACTGAATTGGTCGTAGTTGTTGTGATGCATAGCTTATTAATTAAAGGTTTATTTTTAAATCGGCAAAAAACCGCAATAAATAAACAATAAAAACAGCAAACTCCGTCATTTGTTCGATAAAAAATATTTATATCAGAGAGATAAAATGGAAAAAAATTAAGATTTTGGCAGAAATTCGAGCAGAATCAAAAAATGTCTCTAATTTTAATGCAACTTTTTGCGGATTTGATTTTATCCCTTTTTAAACTATTATGCACCCAATTCAAACGCAAATGCTAAAGCGAGAACGACAGGCATTCATTATGAAACAAATCAACCTTCACAATCGGGTCTTATCCGCCGATTTGGGAATGATGCTGAACGTTTCGGAAGATACGATTCGTCGTGACCTCAACGAACTAGCAGACGCGGGCGAGCTAGTGAAAGTTCATGGCGGTGCCCTATCGAAGTCGTACCACTATGATTATGCGCCCAACTCTACCTACGCTTTGTCAGAAAAAACGGTAATCGCGCAAAAAGCCGCAACGTTGATTGAAGACGGGATGTTTGTGATTCTGGGAGGAGGAACTACCGTCAGAGAATTGGCGAGGTTACTTCCTGTGGATTTAAGAGCTACTTTTTTTACCATAAGCCTTACGACTGCCTTACAGCTGTGCGATCATCCGACGATTGACGTGATATTTTTGGGGGGAACGCTGGTCAAAAATTCGCAGATTAGCGTAGGGGGCGAGGTCATCAGTCGGCTCAATGAAATTAATGCCGATTTGTGCATCATGGGGACAAACGCCATTGATACTGAATGTATCACGGATACGGACCTAGAGGCGGTTCAGGTGAAGAAAGCTATGATAAAGGCATCTAAGCAAAGCGCCGTTGTGACCATCAGCGAAAAACTGGGAAGTACGCAGAAGCTACGCGTGTGTGAATTGTCGGATATTGATTATTTAGTAACCGACCTCCCCGCCAACTCCCCGCACTTTGCCGACTACTGCCGTGAAGGACTAGTGATTCTTTAGAATTAGCTCGTCCCGACATCCAGTCGGGACGATATGGTATGGCGTCTCTGACGCCACTTACTAGCTACCCTAATCCCTCCGCTTTCTTCGTTCTTCCCGACGCGATTTGTTAAGTTGGCTAATGGCGTCTTTGGCTTCTTTGACTTGGCTTGATTTCTTCTCACCTCGGTCAATCACTGTTTTGTAGTATTCACGAGCGCCTTCGTAATCTTTATCTTTTTCGGCTATTTTTCCCAAAGCAATCAACGACGATAAATAATAACCCGACGTAAACGCCTTGGCCTGAATCGAATAATTGACCGTTTGGAGGTAGTATTCTTTGGCTTTAGCAATGTCGCGGTAGTAGTTTTGGTAATAGTAGCCCAATACATAGGCGGCATTGCGTCCGCTTACGGCTTCGTAGCCTGCCATGCCTTTGTCGATTTTGGACAAAATACTGTTGGCCGCTTTTTCAGCTTCGGCGGTGTTTCCTCGTACAAATGCGGAGCGCAAATAATAACGCTCAAAATACGGATTGTCGGGGTAGGTTTCCCACGAGTACTTCGCCAAATCGTAGGCTTTAGCGTACTGGTTTTCGTAGCTGTAAATTTGCAGTAAGAAATACCGAGCTTCTGTTCGGGTGTAAAAGGCGTTGTTTCCTACTTTTTCAAGTTGCTGAATACCAAGCTGTTTGTTGCCTTTGGGGAAAAGCCAGAGAATAGGTTTTAGCAGTGGATAGTTATCTGGAATCCATTGCGCAAAGTAATTGAACAACCCATCGCCAAAGAGTAATTCTGGGCTTAGATCGCTTTTCCCTTCACATTTTTCCATGTATTTCAGGGCGTTTTTTCCCGCAAACGTAGCCCTTGACCAGTGTTTCCGCTCTGAGTGAATCCGCCCTTTGAAGGCGTAGGCCGCGGCCAAAAAGAACGAAGGCTCGATTTTGTTTTCGCGCGCATCGTACAGTTTTTCGGCTAATGTAATGCAGGTATCCATTAACGCCAAACAGCGGTCGTCGTAGCGGCTATCTTCAGTGTTTGGAACAATTTTCCACCATTCCGCTAGCCCCATCAAAAAATAAGGCATGGGGTGGTAGGGGTAGCGGTAGCGCAGCCAACGAAACTCGGCGTCGGCTTCGGCAAATTTGAAGTTGTAAAGCTTATTAATAGCCTCAGTAGCTTCGATTTGCACACCTGGGTTCGACAGCAACATTTCATATTTACTGTCAAAATTGGCCGAGGCGTACAATTGAGCCTGGGCAGTGGAGGGTATCAAAAACCAGCCAATGATACCGATTATCCAATATTTTAAGATGTTCTTTTTCATGGTCTATTATCTTTGCTGTGGATATTAACGTACAACTTCTCATTACAGTTTATCAAGATTGCCATTTTTTAAGTTTTTTTTAATATTTTTTTTATCATGCTGACCGTCAAAGACAAAAAGTTCGTTCCGTTTATTGAAAAACAACCACTTGAAGAGCGAATTGCGGAAGTAGGGCGCGAAATTAATGAAGATTACCGAGACAAGAATCCTCTTTTTGTGGTCGTACTCAATGGAGCTTTTATGTTTGCCGCCGAATTGATGAAAAATGTAACGATTCCGTGTGAGATTACTTTTGTACGCGTATCGTCGTATTCAAAAACTCAATCAACGGGTGAGGTGACGGAAGTGTTGGGATTGAAAGAGTCAATTCGCGATCGCCACGTTATCATCGTCGAAGATATTGTCGATACGGGTCTTACCATGAATAAATTGCTTTTTCAGCTTTCTGCGCAGCGCCCCGAGTCGATTCAAGTAGCGACTATGTTGTTTAAACCCAAAGCACTTAAAACTCCTTTGAGTGTTAAGTACGCTGCATTCGAAATCGAGAATCGGTTTGTGCTTGGTTATGGCCTTGACTATGAAGGGTATGGCCGAAATGTTGATGGTGTATACGTACTTGCTCCGTAGTTTTTTTTAGTGATCCTTCTGTTCCTTTATCAACACCTAACTATCCAATTTTCTGCATGTCTGATTTCCAAATTTACCTTGGGCTGGGATTTGACCACATCACCGACCCCAACGGGTACGACCACATTTTGTTTGTAGTAGCCCTGTGTGCCATTTATGCCTTCCGCGACTGGAAAAAAGTGTTGGTGCTCGTCACGGCGTTTACACTGGGACACTCGGTAACCTTGGCGTTGGCTACCTTAAAAGTCATCACGTATCGTTCTGACATCATTGAGTTGCTAATTCCCATCACCATTTTTGCCACGGCGGTGTCCAATTTCTCAGATAATAGCCTTGGCGAACCAAAATCCCCCAAACTGCGGTACATCTTCGCGGCATGTTTTGGCTTAATTCACGGCATGGGATTTTCGAATTACCTTCGGAGTCTGCTGGGTGACCAAGAAAGTATCATCATGCCACTTTTTTCCTTCAATGTAGGGTTAGAACTAGGACAATTGGTGATTGTAGCTATTGCATTGGGAATTGCCTCGGTGTTTGTAGATGTTATCAAATTGAAGCGCCTTACGTGGAATCACCTCATTTCGGGGATTGTCGCAGGGATGGCTTTATCGTTGATTCTAAACAATGAGCTTTTTCGGACACTCGTAGGGCTACCAGTGGAGTAATGTCGCAAAAAAGCCCCTGCGCGTCTATGCTCTGACCTAATTTTGAGAGTTTTACTGTATTTTTACCTTTAAACTAATCACCAAGTACCAATGAGAAAACAGTTTATTTTTTACTGGCTCTTGCTCAGTACGGGCTTATTATTTGCTCAGCCCCCTGCCGCAAACTACCATGCTAATTCACGTTTTGAGCAATTAGGAGCTCAACTACCCACGCCTAACACAACCCGTACTGCTTCGGGAGCACCTGGAAAAGACTTTTGGCAACAACGTGCCGATTACGACATCAAAGCGGAGCTTGACGATGAGCAACGTAAAATCACAGGAACCGAAACCATTACGTACCACAACTACTCACCCGATGAGTTGAAGTTTGTTTGGTTGCAACTTGACCAAAACTTATTTGCTAAAGGTTCCATCAATGCCCTTTCGCAACACAATAGCATCCAGCCTCAGATGTCGTCGAATGCTGTACGTGGCCTAAACGCCCCAAGTTCGGTACGTACGACTGTGGCAGGTGATAAAGAATATGATTTCAAAATTACGTCGGTGAAGGATGCAAAAACGGGTAAGCCGTTGACGTACACTATCAACAACACCATGATGCGCGTTGAATTGCCTGCGAGCATTAAAACAGGTCAATCGTATGCGTTTTCAGTGGATTGGAACTATTTCATCAACGAATACTACGGTCGTGCGGGGTATGAGTTTTTTCCAAAAGATGGAAATACCAACTACTTCATTGCGCACTGGTTCCCACGTATGTGCGTCTATGATGACGTAAACGGCTGGCAACACAAGCAGTTTTTGGGTCAAGGTGAGTTTACCTTGACGTTTGGAAACTACAAAGTGGCTTTGACAGTGCCTAACGACCACATCGTAGGAGCAACTGGAGAATTGCAAAATGCGGCGCAAGTATTGTCGGCAGAGCAACAAAAGCGTTTGGAACAAGCCAAAACAGCTACGCGCCCTGTGTTGATTGTAAGCCAAGAAGAAGCCGAAAAAGCTGAAAAAGGAAAGCCAACAGGTAAGAAAACGTGGGTTTTTAAAGCGGACAATGTTCGTGACTTTGCCTTCTCTACTAGCCGCAAATTTATTTGGGATGCGATGCAAATCGACCAAGCGGGCAAAAAAGTAATGTGTATGTCGCTATACTCAAAAGAAGGAAACCCACTTTGGGGTAAGTACTCTACTATGGTAGTGGCGCATACGATTAAGTCATACTCAAAATATACGATTGATTATCCTTATCCAGTAGCATACTCGTGCCACGCGAGCGGTGGTGGGATGGAATATCCGATGATTTCGTTCAACGGCGGACGCCCAGAAGCGGATGGAACGTATTCAGAAGGGACTAAATATGGGATGATTGGGGTAATTATTCACGAAGTAGGTCACAACTTCTTCCCAATGATTGTCAACTCTGACGAGCGTCAGTGGGGATGGATGGATGAAGGTTTGAATACGTTTGTACAATACTTGGCTGAAAAGGAGTGGGATAAAGATTATCCAACGCGTCGCGGTGAGCCTCAGTACATTACTGATTACATGAAGCAAGGAACCGAAAATTTGGTACCCATCATGACGAGCTCAGACAACATCATGCAGTACGGGCCTAATGCTTACGCCAAACCTGCGACGGGCTTAAACATCTTGCGTGAGACCGTGATGGGGCGCGAATTGTTCGACTATGCCTTCAAAGAATACGCGCGTCGTTGGGCGTTTAAAAATCCAACCCCTGCCGATTTATTCCGTACGCTAGAGGACGCTTCAGGAGTTGATTTAGATTGGTTCTGGAAAGGTTGGTTCTACGGCGTTGAGCCTGTTGATCAAGATTTGGTAGAAGTAGAATGGTTTGCCTTAGACACGCAAAACCCAGACATCACGAAAGCAAACGCTAAAAAAGAAGCCGAAGACAAACGCAACACGGTAGCCCGTCAGCGCGATAAAGATTTCATCAAAGAATCCGTAGTAG
>Ga0209570_1000645_pt1 | contig 32298 bp, 19 predicted proteins | sample EBPBio172007_DNA_FD_185861 | JGI IMG/M metagenome (GOLD analysis project Ga0209570, IMG submission 185861) | Wastewater treatment Type I Accumulibacter community from EBPR Bioreactor in Madison, WI, USA - Reactor 1_9/17/2007_ DNA (SPAdes)... | ecosystem: Engineered > Bioreactor > EBPR >... | reverse complement strand
TCAACCCAACTGAGTGTATCTTTTTATCTTCCGCATTAAAATCAGCGAGTGCTCTGTTATATTCTGCATTCACCTGATCCAGCATCTGCTGTGAACTGAACCCCTTTTCGAAAAGTTTTTTTTCTCTCTCAAGAGTCGATTTTGCAAAATCCAGATTTGCCTTGGCTTTTATCAGCCCGGCTTTTAGTGCCCCAACCTCCAGACTTTCAATAGAGAAAAGTACCTGCCCCTGTTTCACATTATCGCCAACATTTACATAGACCTTCTTTATTCTCCCCTCGACAAGTGATCCGATCAGAGCTTCAGAATTTTGGTTTGTAACAATTTTGGCAGGTATATTGAGATACCCTTTTGCATTTGTGAGTTGAAGTGTTTCGACCCTTAGACCGATATCTTTTTGTGCAGCCTTTGTTAATTTAATTTCGATTGCACCACTTTTTTCATCGTGATGTTCATCTTTTGCAACCTTCTTATCGTCTCCAGAGCAACCCGCCAGGATAAATGATAACAAAGTAATAATTGAGTATATTTTTAATGAAGAATTCAATTTTGCTCCAAATTAAATAATCAGTGAAAGCCCTTCTACAGAAGAGCAGAAGAGCAAAAGATCAGAATTGTATATTTATTGTGGAGTGGCTAAATCAGGAGTGATCGATGGGAAATATAGACGGGAAGAGGGTTTGAATTATTAACCGCAAGATAATTTTGTACACCAATCGGATTGGTAATATCGTTCAGCGCATCTGCTAAATTATTATTCTCTGAGAGAAACTTGTTTATTTCAAGTTTGGGCTGCGGTACCTTAAAACTGACACTTGGGATATTGGTAGTCTGAACAATTTCACAATGGTCATGCTCAGAATGATCGCCGTGATCATAATTGAACAACCCAAGTTCTGAATGAACAAAGGAAAAAAGAAAAATCGCAACTATCACAGCCGGAATATAAGCAAATAACCGGCGGAATTTATAGAATATCATCAATCAAATATACAGTATTTAGTTTAATCACACAACCGTTAGCAGGAAACAATAAAAGGCTGCCTCGTTTTTGGGGCAGCCTTTTATATGTAAAAAATATTAACTTTTTACTCAATCCTCGATTGCTTCAATTCCTTCTTCTTTAAGCTTCGCCACTCCGTCTTTCATGACTTTTACCTGTTCCGGAGAATGTCCCTGCCAAATGGTAACCTCAGCAACTACCTTTAACGGATGTTTTGAGCGGTAAGACATTGTTGGATTACCAGGGAACTTTTTGTCGGTTAAATTGGGATCATCCTCAATCATACCTGTTGGCTCAACCAGATATATTCTTTCCCGTCCTTCGCCCAAGGCAAGTTCGGCTCCCCAAATTGCAGCATCCAAAGTGGCTGTAAGATAGATATATTTCGCCTTTTTCTCTTGTCCAAAGTTTGAATTAAAACCAATTTCGATCAAGTCGCCAATCTTCAGGTCGGCCTTTGTGCCATGAAAGAATGTCTGAGAAAAGGGACTTTGATTAGGTGTATTTGACTCGTTCTCACTTTTATTTGTTTCCATCGTCTTCCTGAATTTTATAAATGTGAAATTAATTTTTGTCTTTTTATATCAAAAGCATTTTAGTGCAAAAAAATGTTGACAATTGGTCTGAAATTTATGCAAAACTCAGTTATTCAATAAAAGATAACAACAGTACAAAGTTGCACATAAAAAAGCTGCCTTGTTGACGGGGCAGCTTTTTATATGAATCAAGAACAGGAAATTTGCCTTGCCTCAATATCTGTTCCCGGAAACTAATTTATACAATTGATCCAATTGATCAATTTCATCCTTTTCGAGAGAAATTGTAGTTGCCTCGATATTCTCATCTAAATACTTAATTCTTTTAGTGCCCGGGATTGGGAACATATCATTACCCTTGGAAAGAACCCAGCTAAGAGCAATTTGTGAAGGTGTCACAGATTTTGATTTGGCAAATTCTTCAACTTTCCCCAAAATTTCTAAATTTTTGCTAAAATTCTCACCACTAAATCTGGGATTATACCTTCGGAAATCACCTGCTTCGAAATCTTCTGTTGATCTAAATTTCCCGGATAAAAAACCTCTTCCCAATGGACTATAGGGAACCATGGCGATATCAAGTTCCCTGCAAACCGGTATTACAGCCTCTAAATCATTACTCCATAATGAATATTCCGTTTGAACTGCGGTAACAGGATGAATTTTAGAGGCTCTTCTAATAACTTCCGCTGATGCTTCCGACAATCCAAGATATCTGACCTTACCTTCTTTTACCAATTCAGACATTGCACCCACAGTCTCTTCAATTGGAGTATTTGGATCAACTCTATGTTGATAATACAAATCGATATAATCAACCCCCAATCTTTGCAGGCTGTTTTCACAAGCTTGTTTTACATATTCCGGTTTCCCGTTTACACCAGGGAACGAACCGTCATCACCTCTCATTACACCAAATTTAGTAGCTAAAACAACCTCGTTTCTTTTCCCCTTTAAGGCTTTACCCACTAAAATTTCATTTTTCCCAAGTCCATACATGTCCGCCGTGTCAAAAAAGTTAATGCCTCTTTCAATTGCATGATGGATGACCTCAATTGATTCAGTATCATTATAATTTCCGTAAAATTCACTCATTCCCATACATCCAAGTCCCAATTGAGATACTTGCAAATCGCTGTTGCCAAATCTGTTTTTATTCATAATTCTTCTCCATTAAAGGTTAAAATTGAGGTTATTAAATAAATTTTTTGTTTTTATCAAACCATTCTCCAAACAATTGGCACAAGGGGAAAATGGGAAATCGTTATTATCCAAACAGGGATGTAAGCAGAATACGGATGGAATTTGAAGAATAATATCGAACAAATATACAGTATTAAATATTAAGCAACCAATAAGTTTACAGGTAAAAAAAAGGCTGCCTCGTTTTTGGGGCAGCCTTTTTTGAGCGGAGGGGGCGGGATTCGAACCCGCGGTAAGGTATAATCCCTACGACGGTTTAGCAAACCGTTGGATTAAGCCACTCTCCCACCCCTCCGTGTAAAAATTTTCCAGTGGTTTAGGATAGACCACATCGTCAACTTCCGGAATTCCATTAAGTTGAACTTCAAATATAGTTATTTTTCCAATAAACAAAAAAAGAGATAAAATTAGTATTTTTGTATTCTTGATTTTTCAAATGCTTAACAAAGGTAAATAGTGACAAGAATTCCCGGCTCATTGATCAATTCCCACCTTATTACCCTCGATATCGAGAACCACAGATATATTTTAACAGAGGATCCTGAAGTGGAGTTTATCAGTTGCACAACTCTTGTGAGCTGGTTTTTTAGTGAGTTTGATGCCCTAAAAATTGCCACAAGACTTACAAGCTCACACCCAAAGTATAAACACAGAACTCCCGAGTCGCTAATGAGTGAATGGGAAGAGGCACGGAATGAAGGTACATTAACTCATAAGGAAATTGAAGAATATATCACTAAGGGGAAAAAGCCTGTGATGCCAAAAAGCAAATCGGGTATTGAATGGCTGAACAAAAACATTAACCTCTCGGGAGAAGTTTATCCTGAATTGATAGTATTCAGCGAGGAACTTGGGATCGCCGGCACGGTTGACCTTCTTGTGTACAATGAAATAACCGGCAAGTTTGATATTTACGACTGGAAAACCAATAAATCAATAGATGAAGAGGCCTGGGGTGGGAAATGCGGAACAAAACCGCCAACTTATGACTTACCCGATTGTAACTTCTACCACTATTCGCTGCAACTCTCCCTGTATAAATACCTGCTGGAGAACTATCATGATGTGAAAATTGGGCGCCTTTATCTCCTCCACTTAAAGCAGAATCGTGTTGTCACCTATGAATGTGCCTATCTGAAAGAGACTGTTTTGGACATCCTCGACTACGGCTATTAATTTCCGCTACCTCACCCTGTAGCCAAACGAATCAACATAATCGAGATCAAATAGAAGGGATTCCTTGGTCATCATATATGTTCCAAATACCCCCAATCCGCCATTGACATTGGTAAAAACATTTTCATCCAATCGAACAGAATAGGCATCAAGATAACCGTTAACACTTGAATAATATTTTGCCAGATTGGTATCATAGATTAATAATCTGACCTCTGCCCTGAGGATTCTGAACATCGCTTTATAGTCGTACCCTTCAGAAATTTTCGCCATCGTTGAGTCAATTGCTCTGTAATCAAACGAAATCCAACTGTTTGAATTTGGTTGAGGATAAACTATCTGTTGTTTTTTGTTGATAGTGAGATAGTCAGTGGGCACTTCAATTCTAAAAATCCCGGGCATGTCGTCACGGGTGTAAAAAATCTCGAGTTTGGGGACATAAAGGTAGATCGCCTGGGTTCTCCATTGTAACGCATACCTCTGACTGAGAGATGTAACCCGGTCGTATCCAATTGCAAAAACCGATTTCTCTATAAATACCTGTGGGGGAACCGCGGTTTTTGCCGTTAGAACTTTACCGTTGGGAAGTGCGACATTGAGGTCAAGAATCTCATTTTCCCTTGGGATCAGTTCGGTAGAAACATAAGCCGGCATTTTTTTACCGTAGCGGGAAGTGTCGGGACGGTCAATTAGAGTATCTCTGAAAATATACTTGACACCTGCCCGTGTAACTTCGACAAAACAACCTGCAATCTCGGGTGAAGTTGTGTTGTTTTGTGGATTAAATCCCGACACATCATAACTTTTTGCAACAACGATTATCTGTTTTGTTGAATCACCTTTAAGTGATGTATAAACAAAATATTTCTCTTCGAAGGGAAGTTTTGGTGCAAATTCTTCATCGCATGAGAGATTCAGAAGTGAAATGACCACTATAAAAATCATACCATATTTGTTCATATTTCTATCCTCACGCTTGCGGATGGAATAAAGGGGAGCATATCAACCCTTTCACCCGTATCTCTTACAAAATAAAAAATGTTCTTTCGATCATAAACATTTAGCAGGCTTACATCGAGATCGATCTTCGCAAAAAAGATTTTAAAACTCTTTGAAAGGCTGATATCAAGTCTGTGGTATGACGGCAATCTCTGTGCGTTCCTTGCTCCATACAAAAACGATGGATCGTATTGCCCTTGAGCATACCACTGACCCCAGGGATCTGGAATGTTCCACTTGTCGTAATATCCGGCAATTCCTGTAAACGGTAAACCCGAAGAGAATCTCCAAACTGCATTAAACTGCCATCCGTCCCAGAAAATCCATCCAAATTGGAGATTTACAGCATGTCTCGTATCATATCTCGGATGATATTCAACTCCATCTTTCTTTTTGTAGGAATAACTTAACGAATAAGACCCTTTAAAGAAAACACTTTGAAGGAAAAAATCGAATGCAAAATCAACTCCGTATGATCTGCCGTCAGCCTGAACAAAATCGGGGTCAAGCGATGTATATTTCAGTTCATTAATGTCAACAAGATTGTCGATATCCTTGTAATACCCTTCAACGGAGAGTTTAAGAAACTCTGTGAGGTAATAATCAATCCCGCCAATGAAGTGAGTTGCTTCTGCCGGTTTCAGATAGTCGGGCACCACAACCCAGGGTTCAAAAATGGAGATTAATTCCTCTTCATTCGACAAAGTTGTAAGATTTTGAGAGAACCTCCCGATCCCCAATCTAAAAGCAAGTATTGGAATCGGATTGTAGGTGATATTTAATCTGGGCTCAAGAACAAAAGGTTTTTTCTCGGAGGCAGAGACAAGATTTAACCTGATGCCTCCATCCAATTTAAAGGTTTCAAACCGTAAAAGTTTATATTTAACATAACCGATCATATCGAGACCTCTCTGTTTCATATCGGTTTTGCTGCCAAAAAGATTAGTCAGATAAAGTTCTGTAGTCAGAATTTTATTGTGGAAACCTGTCCAAATCTCATCACGACTATCGAAGATATAGGTGAAATCCCAGTTACTGGTAAAATCAGCAATTATATTTTTCCGTGGTTTGGATGAAGTTTTATTTGGAACCACTTCACCTTCGAAGGTGCTGTAGGTGAATGTCATGTTAGAGTAGAGAGGTGACGCCCACACTTGATACCAGTTCAGCCCGTAATTCGCATTACTGAAGTAATAATCTTCTTTAGCCGGATTGTTATTCTCAATTTTGTCATCACTAAAAAATCCATGAACAGTGAACCAGCCATTTTCATAAAAATTTGGGTTACTGTAGTTGAGTTTAAACGAAATATCATAAAATTCGAAAGGTGCACTTCTGTTGTTCAGGAATTTTTGAACCGCTTCCGGGCGGTAACTTTTTCTTCCCGTAAAGAGGAACGACCCCCCGGGAATTGGACCTTCAAACGACATTTTACCCGACATCGTGCTGGCGGCTGCCGTTCCCATGAATCTGTTTTTGTTCCCGTCACGGGTTACCACATTTAATATCGAAGAGAGCCTGCCACCATATTCAGAGGTGAAGCCCCCTTTATAAAACTCGAGCATCTTGATCATTTCCGGATCAACCACCGAAAAAAGGCCCAGTGCATGGAACGGGTTATAAAGAACAGTTCCATTGATCACCACAGCATTTTGGTCACTCCCGCCACCTCTTACATAATATCGTGCAGTAATGTCGCCGGTTGAAGTGACACCGGGGGAGACTTTTAGTGCTCGAAGCATATCCGCCTCGATCCCTGCGGGAACCGATTTGATCTGTTGTAACGGGATTTGTTCAATGCTGATGGAGGGGTCGTTCATATCAGGTCTGCGCTGCCCTGTTATCGAAACCTCATCAAGAGTGATGGAAGCCGGAACGAGAGCTACATTCAACTGGGTTATCGTATTTTTCACTACCCTCACTTCAATTTCCCGCGTTACATATCCGATATTCGAGATTCTTACAATCTGTTTACCTGTTTTAATTCCGGGAATAAAATAGTATCCCTGCAGATCAGAGGCTGCCCCCTGCTTTGTGCCAAGCAGAAGAATATTAGCTGAAATTACTGATCCACCGTTTGTTGAGTCAGTTATAAAACCTCTGAGTGTTCCTGTTGACTGCGAATAAAGGAGAAATGGGAGAGAAATGAAAACCAGTAAAAATCTGCTCATCAGCGGGTTCTTTGTTCGATTTATATGCTTTTAAAAATAAATTGAGTTTAATATCCCAATTTAAGAAATTTTTTCGCAGGCATTTTGACATTAAGTGTAAATAATTTGACCAAATAACGCCACTTTTCTTTATTTTTGTTAAAGAATAATAGTGAAAATCATGAAAAGAATTCTCGTTGTTGACGACGACCCCTCAAATATTCTAATACTCAAAACCGTTTTGCACGACGAGGGATACCTGATCTCTGAAGCAAGTAACGGTCAGGAAGCTCTTAATCTCCACGCTGCCGCCCCCTTTGACATGATAATAACTGACTGGATGATGCCCATTATGGATGGACTCCTGCTTACCTCAACTGTGAGGCTGCGTCGTCTCGGTAACCCTGTAATTATTCTCATTACCTCTCTCACACTCGAAGGTGCCAAAGAGAGAGCCATCATGTGTGGTGCAGACATCTACCTCCCCAAACCACTCATACCAAACATAATCAGAAGAACTGTAAGTGACGGCTTCAAAAGACAGGGGACAGGGCTTGTTTCAGTTAAAATGCCGCAAATTGATGTACTCAGAACACCCGTTGCATACTCCGCCATCGGTGTTGTTGCGAGCACAGGAGGACCTGCAGCACTCGTTGAATTCTTTAAAAATATTACTCTCGACAACAAAACAACCTGTTTTGTCGTTCAGCACGGACCGGCATGGATGATAGAAACATTTGCAAAAAGCCTCTCAATCCTCTCCCAAAAAGAGATAATACTCCCCGCTAATCTCGAATCTGTGACTCCCGGTAAGATATATCTCGCCCCGGGCGACAATCACATGACAGTTGATGCCGGAAACATGCACATAAGACTTGACGACACCCCGCCCGAGAACTTCGTAAAACCTTCTGCCGATCCGCTCTTTTCAACTCTTGCATCAGCATTTGGGATAAAAGCAATAGGTGTTGTGCTTACAGGAATGGGATGTGATGGAGTAATCGGTGCGGTTAAAATAAAAGCCGCCGGTGGGATGGTAATAGCACAAGACCCCGACGAAGCAGTCGTTCCATCGATGCCTCTATCGGTTCTTGACACCCAAATGGGTATAAAAAGTTATAAAATAAAAGATATGAATCAACAAATAAAAATCAGGCTAAACGAAGTAAGCCAGATCACATAAACCGGGTTGCGTTCCGTAAACTCTCAAACTTGGGTTTTTCTCCTTTTTTAATCTCGGTTACCCCAACAACCGAACCCACAATTAAAACATCTGCCAATCCATGGAATATTCCATGACCTGCAATCCCGGCTCTGGCATCCAACACCACAGACAGCCTTTTGGGATCACCAAGTTCGCCAAAATTTGCATCCAGTATATAATTGCCATTATCCGTCAGCAAAACTCCGCCATCGCTGCCTGTCCTTAACTGAACCACAGCATCAAGCGTCTTTAAAAACTCCATTTCAGCTCCTGCAGCCATCGGAAATACTTCGATTGGAACGGGCCATCTTTCACCGATTTTTTGTGAAAGTTTCGAAGAATCCACAACAATCACCCGAAACTTCGAATTTTGGGCAACAACCTTCTCACGGATAAGTGCCGCACCTCCACCCTTAATCATATCCAAATTATCATCAACCTCATCGGCACCGTCAATATAAACATCAAGCGAAGACACATCATCAAAAGAAACAAGAGGAATTCCAATCTCTCTTGCAATCTCCTCTGTCTTTCCCGAAGTGGCTATACCTCTTATTCCGGACAAAGTGCCTCTCTTCAGCCTCTCCCCCAACTCCTCGAGAACATATCTCACGGTAGAACCGGTTCCAAGACCAATCGATTGACCACTCTTAACATACTTTAAAGAAGCAAGCGCCGCAAGCCTCTTTAACATTTCTGCATTGAACTTTTCCATACTTTAACTAAATTTAAACATTGATTCAAAAAAATAGTGATTTATTGATGCCACATCTCTTTTCGAGAATAAAAAAACACCTCATCTATTTTATCCCTCTTATTGCTGCTTTGTTCCTGATGAGTTCAAAAATAGTTGATACACCAAAACCATTTGTTTACAATCCCGCATTACCGGCTGAACTCACCGTTTTTGGTGAAAGAGTCCCGCTTGAAGACCCTGAAGTTCGCGAGAGAATAGAAAACGAACTTATCCTCCTCTCAAGACAGGAACATCTCATGTTCAGGTACTTTAAGAGATCAGGAAGATGGTTCAAAAAATTTGACGAACTGCTCCAAAAAGAAGGTATGCCCCTCGATTTTAAATACCTTCCACTCGTCGAAAGTGGTCTCGATAATCTTGTCTCCTCAGCAAAAGCTGCGGGATTCTGGCAGTTCCTCGAACCAACCGGGAAACAGTTTGGACTTACCATAAACTCCGAAATTGATGAAAGATACGACCCCGAAAAATCTGCTATCGCAGCGATCCGTTATCTCAAAATTGCAAAAAACAAATTTGGCACCTGGGCAGCAGCAGCAGGATCATATAATATGGGAATGGGCGGCATGGAAAACAGAATTTCCTCCCAACTCTCATCAAACTATTATGATCTTCTCCTCCCCGACGAAACAACAAAATATGTTCCCAGAATCGCCGCAATGAAACTCATATTTGAAGATCCGGCAAAATATGGATACATGCTTACAGAAAACGACTATTGGAAACCATTAAATTATCGTGAGGTTCAGATAACTGAAACCATAAGTGACTTAACACGATTTGCGAAACAAAATGGAACAACTCTAAAATCAATCAGGTATCTTAACCCATGGATCAGAGGAAATAAACTTACTATCTCAAAAGGGGGTTCTTTTACTTTAAGACTTCCTTAAGTTTCCTTTTTAAACTGTTTCTTCAAACAATTCGTTTACAAAAGTTAACAACTCTTTTTTAGAAAAGGGCTTGGATATATAGTGACTGAAACCACTTTTCAGCAATAATTCTTCTTGTTCCGAACTGCCAAAGGCAGTTATTGCTACAACCGGAATATTAATAAAGTCTTGATTTTCACTAATTTTCTGAGCCACATCCACTCCTGTGATTCCCTTTCCGAGATTTATATCGAGTAAAAATGCACCGTAACATTTTGATGAAATCAGTTCAAGCCCCTCCTCACCGGTGCGAACACTCTCAATCTCATAATACTTTTCAAGAACCTTGGTTATGAACCAGGCTGAAGCGTCGTCATCCTCAACAAGAAGCAGTTTCCGTTTTTTGTCGCTTGCTGCCGGTAAAATCCCTTCACTATATTCATCTGTCTGGTCAGAAATTTCTTTTTCAACGATCTTTTTTTCACAGTAAGGTAATAAAACGGTGAATGTTGTCCCTTTTCCAAGTTTACTGTCCACCATAATTTTCCCGCCAAGAAGAGTTACATACCTCTTAACAATCGATAGACCCAACCCTGTTCCCTCAAAAGATCTCCCAAAACCTTCACTTGCCTGCCTGAACTCATCAAAGATCAATGTAATTGCCTTTTCTGAAATGCCAATTCCTGTATCTGTCACACGCAAATAAGACCACCTGACTCCATCCTCTTCAATGCTGCCTGTCTCCACCCTTATTCCGCCAAACCGGGTAAATTTTATGGCATTATTTATCAGATTGTTTACGATACTGCCGAGAAATCTCGGATCAACCATTGCGCAGATTTCGGGATCATCCGTAAAAAGTTCCAGATATAACCCCTTACTTTTAGCAAACGCCTCAAATGTTTCAAAATCGTCTTTTACGGCTTTGTAGAGATGCATATTAACTGCAACAACTTCCTCTTTGTTGGCTTCAAGTCGGGCAAGGTCGAGAATAAGATTTAAGGTGTTTAAAAGTCTTAATGCTGATCGGTGGATTGAATGAACCACTTCAAGTGTCTCGGTGTCTGTGATATCTTCAATCAGAATTTCAGAAAAACCAAGAACCCCATGGAGAGGTGTTCTCAGTTCGTGACTCATATTCGCAAAAAAACTTGCCTTCGCCCTGTTTAATTCCTCTGCTTTCTCTTTGGCATCCCTGAGTTCAATCTCCATTTCAACCCGATCTGTGATGTCCTTAACAACACTCAAGAGGCACTTCTGCCCGGCGAATTCCATCTGTTTGGCTGAAAACAGCCCGTATCGTGTTGTGCCATCCTTATAAAGATATTCAATCTGAAGATTACTTAGTTCACCGGCTTCCAAAACGCGGGCAACTACCATATCTCTGTATTCAGTGGATTTCCAGATTTTTAGAGAAATACTGCTCCCCCCTGAAATCTCTTCGCTTGTGTAACCGGTCAAATCCAATAATCCCTGATTAAAATCAACTATCAGTCCCGAAGCCATGTCTGTAATTAGTATAGCATCGGGCGACGAGTAAAATGCCTTCGAAAACTTTTCTTCCGAGTCTGTAAGTTTTTGTTTTTGGTACTTCTCCTGCTCATACAGCCTGCGGTAGTGTGTTTTGGAGTTCAAACTATAGATCATGGCAAATCCCATAAACAGCACAATATTTCCAAGTAACCCAACTATCGCAAAAACAACCATCTTAAAATTCAAGTCGTCGAATATTTCCTCTGTATCGATCTTACTGACGAGGAACCAATCCGTCCCCGGAACCCGGCTGATATCGGATAATACTTCTTTTCCTCTGTAGTCAATTCCAATAGACATCCCTTCAGAGTTTATATCTTTGCTTAATAAAGGGGCACTGTCAGAATCCAAACTCACTCGCAAATTCAGCGCTGCGCCTTGTTTGAATCTTAACTCACTCAGATAAACGAGTGAATCCCCTTTACGCGAAATTATTATCGTCTCGCCGGATCGGCTGACACCGGGCCACTTCATCAAAACGGGAAAGAGCTGAACTTCAGGATTTGTTCTGAAAACGAGAAAAACATTGTCGCTTTTTTCCTGCTCATTTTTTAATTGTGAGATGAAATCAAAATGGATTTCATGGTCTAATTGACAACGGTAAATCCCCGTATGGAGAGGAGACCCTGAATATGATGATTCCCGTAGCCTGGCTTTAAAAAATTGGTCAAACTCCTGATGATCTCCGGTGGTCAGGTAAACATTACCCAATGAATCAACCAACATTATCTCGCTGTAGTTATACCTTTTCTTTACAACCGCGAGCCTCTCTGTCAGTTTTTTCTTTAAGTTTTCATCTTTCCTGTTCTCAAGCCACCTTTGAACTGCATCTTGATATATTGGACTTTCGGAGATCACAAGAATGTCACTTTGCCTCTCCCTCAACCATCCGGAGAGCAAATCCGACTTAAGTTTGGCAAGCGAGTGAATCTCCTTATATCGGGATTTTTTTATTTTTTCAGCCTCATATTTATAATACACAACCCCGCCAACAACAAGCAAAAAACTCATGCCGCAAAAAAGCAGTGCAAGCAGCATATTCTCTTTGATTTTAAGTAAAAATCTTTTCATTTTGGCTAAATAATCTGAACTATTTAAATAAAAATTGTGCACTCAACCTGTCTGAATCCGAGGCAAACAGGCATTCAGTCAGTTTTACTTTTCTCTGCTTCAAAATTAGTTATTTTAAAAACAAAAACACAGTTTAATCATAAAAAAGCCCGGCACCCGTTTCGAATACCGGACGAAAATACGATTGATTTTTGCTAAAAAGTTAATTAGGAAACAAACCATCAATCCCCCATCATTTATTTTAACCGTTGAAGTGATATCCTTTGGACAACTCCATAATTTTTGAAATTTAAATACTATTTTAAATGCTTGTTTATAAATTTTATTATAAAAAGAGCCAACTCTCAAAAAACGGGTAAAATGGAACCCTGAGAGTTTAATTTGACCATTTTGTGACGGTAATTGTCACTTTTTAAACAACAATACACGCGGAGAAAACCAATATGAAATTAAGAAGCTTTTTAATTTCAACTCTTCTTGCCGGGTCGTTCGCCTTTACAGTTTCTGCTCAGGATGCTGTGATCCCCGACTACTCGTCAACGCCCCGGGATCAGGTGCCCAATGAATTTAAATGGAACCTGTCTGACATCTACTCCAATTATGAACTTTGGAATGCCGATAAAGCCGAAGTAAACACTCTTCTTGGTAAAATAAAAGATCAGGCAAAATCGTGGACTTCTTCAGCTAAAAATATGCTCGCGATGTTCAAGACCTCTGACAAACTTGAACTTAAACTTTATCATCTCTACAGCTATGCCCGTCGTCAATATGATATGGAAATGTCTAACAGCACTTTCAATCAGATGAAAGGTGAAATTCAGTCGATTTATGTGGATGCTTCGATGCAACTCAACTTCATGAACGATGATCTGCTCAAAATGGATGAAAAAACCTTGATGGGATATTTTTCTGAAGAACCAAATCTTGCTCCATACAAATTTACAGTTGAGCAACTTTTGAGATCAAAAAAACATATGCTTCCTTTAGCAGAGGAACAACTCCTCTCACTAACAGGAATTTATTCTTCAAATATCTCTGAAGCTGCTTCTATCCTTAATGATGTGGATATCCCGGCACCCACGGTAACTCTTACTGACGGTAGCAAGGTTGAGCTAAATTATGCCAATTACTACAAATACCGCACAGCAAAAAGCCCCGAAGACAGAGCAATTGCCGTGAGAGGTTATTGGAAAAACCATAAACAATACGAAAATACACTCGCAACTCTGTTCGACGGCGGAATGAAAATGGACCTCTTCAATGCGAAAGCAAGAAAGTTCAACAGTTGCCTTCAGGCAAGACTTTTCCAGGATAATATCGACACAACTGTTTATTATCAATTGATAAAAGAAGTGAATGCAAACCTCCCCTCACTTCACAAATATCTTAAACTAAAACAGAAAATGCTCGGACTCGAAACCCTGAAATATGAAGATCTTTGGGCATCATCTGTAAAAAGTGTAAACAAAGTTTATCCTTATGACGAAGCAAAAAAACTTGTTCAAAACTCCCTCGTGGTGCTCGGTTCAGAGTATGCTGATGGTCTTAAACAAGCTTTCAACAACGGTTGGATTGATGTTTATCCAAACAAGGATAAAGAAAGTGGTGCATATTCTGATGCTATTTACGACATTCATCCTTATGTTAAGATGAACTATGATGGCGAATACAGCAATGTCTCCACACTCGCTCATGAGCTGGGGCATGCAATGCATTCCTATCTTACAAACAGGAATCAACCATATTCCAACTCCAACTATACAACTTTCCTTGCTGAGATTGCCTCAACCTTTAATGAAAATCTCTTGATGGATTATCTTCTGAAGAATGAGACAGATGACAATCTAAAACTCTTCATCATCGATCAGTTCCTCGAGAGAGCAAGACAAACGATTTATCGTCAGGCACTTTTTGCTGAGTTTGAACTTGCAATGCATCAAAAAGTTGAAGAAGGAAAAACTCTAACTGCTGATTGGTTGAACCAAAAGTATCTTGAGCTAACCCGTCTTTATTATGGACACGACAAAGGTGTTACTCTCGTAGATGATTATATCGAAATTGAGTGGAGTAAAATTCCCCATTTCTTCTATAATTTTTATGTTTTTCAATATAGCACAGGTATCATCTCCTCAATGGCTCTTTCCCAGAATATAATCACCGGGAAAACCGGAGCGGTTGATAAATATCTTGGAATGTTAAAGTCGGGTAACAGCGATTATTCGATTAAACTTCTTCAAAATGCCGGTGTGGATATGATGACATCAGACCCCTACGATGCTGCATTTAAGAGATTTGATGATCTTGTTGCCGAGATGGAAAAAATTTACGAAAGAGTAAGCAAGAAGTAGAACTTTAGAGTACTTGGGTGAATCGAGTACTTTAGAAACTTGAGTGATCATGTAAAATTAAAATTGAGAGACGGAGTATTTGAGAGTTGATTAAAATAGACTCAAGTACTCTGGTTTCTCAAGTTCTCAAGTACTCTGGTTTCTCAAGTTCTCAAGTACTCAAGTCTCTCCACCCCGTGGCAGCTCAAGAATGAAGCTGCTTCCCTTGCCGGGGATGCTTGAAATCTTCAGATCGCCTTTGTTTTGGAGAATAAAGTCGCGGCTCACTGAAAGACCCAAACCTGTCCCTTTTTCATTTGAGGTTCCGTATGTTGATATGGTGGTTCCTCCGGTCAACACACTCTCTGTTTGCTCTTCGGTCATACCAACTCCATCATCAGTAACAGTAAGTTGATATTTGTCACCTGTGATCATTCCGGTTAAATCGATATTTCCCCCTTTATTTGTAAACTTTATTGCATTTGCGATCAAATTCCTTACAATCACCGAGATCATTTCAGGATCCGCATGAATTAAGGAAGGAACTTCGAGTGAGGTTGTGGTTGTAATCTCCTTCAATTCCAAATTAAGTGATGCTTCTTTTATAACTTTTGCACACACATCTGAAATTTCAAAATCTGACGCATTCACTTTTATCAGGTTCCTCTGAACCAAAGCCCAACCGGTCAGGTTATTAACCAGATCAACTAATTTGTAGGAAGCAGAAAGAATTTTATCACTGTATTCGGAGAGAGGTTTGTTTGAAATTAAATCCGCCTCTTCCTTTATTATCTCGGCAAATCCCAAAACACTTACAAATGGACTTTTAAGGTCATGTGCGATTATGGCAAAAAGTTTGTTTTTGGTCTCATTTGCCATCACTAATTCATCATTGCTTCTTTGAAGCTGAACATTTACCTTTTCCATCTCCTGGTTGTTAAGTTCCAAAAGTTTACCAAGTTTTTTCTGCCTGAGGAAAAGATATATAAGCCCGATTACTCCGGTTGAAATCAGAATTATAAAAATTGAGAGGAAAAGTGTGATCTTGTTTTGCGATTCAACTTCAGTTTGAAGGTGCTTTTGTCGCTCTTCAGATTTCTCAATCTCATATCTGATTCTCATCTCTCCAACACTGCTTAGAACCGTTTCGTTAAGCAGTGAATCCTTCAGTGAAACATGTTTATTAAGATAAAATAGTGCCTCTTCTGCCTTCCCTGTTTCGTCAAACAATCTTGAAAGTTCGAGGTAAATATCTCTGAGAATAGAAGAGAACTTCCCTGTTTCAGCAAGCTCTTTTGCTTTGGTTAAATTTGAGAGACCTGCTTTGTCATCTTTAGTGAGCCGATCGATCCTGCCAAGATTCAGAAGGGCAAACGATTCAATAAACTTATCATTAATATCCCGTGCACGATCCCAACTTTGTTTAAAGAAATCCCGTGCAGCTTTTAGATCCCCCTTTTTTTCCTGGATCAGACCAAAATCGTTGTAAATCTGTGCCAACCCGCTTTTTTCATTTCTTCTTTGATATGAAGCAACAATTTCATCGTAATATTTTGCTGCATCGTCATACCGGTGTTGGGCGATATACAGACTTGCCAATCGTCTTAGTGAATAGACCCTTCCTGCCTCATATTTGATCGAATCTGAAAGTTTGAGTGCACTCCTGATGCTCTCTTCAGCAAGTTCATAATATCTCATTCGCTGATAGATCAATCCGAGATTGTTAACGGTTGTGACAACTCCAAAATGGTCGCCGCATCCTTGCCTCACCTTCAATGCCTTTAAATAAAAGGAGTATGAATTTTCGATATCCCCTTTTCTCCAGTAAACCAAACCGATGTTGTTATACGATCTGCCGAGGCTAATGGGATCATCGATAAACTTTCGGAGAGCGAGTCCCTTGTTAAGATAAAAGAGGGCAGAATCGAGATCACCTGTTTTCCAATAAGTAAGACCGAGTGTGTTAAAAGCTGAAGCAATCAGTTTTTTATCACCTATCTGTTTTTCGTATTTGAGCGTAATTTTCGCAGTTGAAATTGCTTTTGGATAAAAATAAAAGGTGTAATAGTGTTCACGAAGGGAGTCGAGAAGTTTTCCGGCAGCAACAAATTTATTTTTCGAAATTAAACCATTTATCTCAGGTAGTAATATGGCTTCAAGTTTTTGTGTAATTGAGTCCTGAGATGGCGACTGAACAAATAAATTTACAACATTTGCTTTTGTTAAATTTGTCACTAATGCAAAGAGCAACAGAGAGAAAAAGCAGATTAGAAAACTATTTTTGAAGATTTTTCTGTTTCGCATCTTGAATTTAAGTAATGAATTAAATCTCATTTTCAAATTAAACAAAGATTCAGTAATTTACATGCCTGAAATTTAATAATCTGTTATATTTCACACCACCTGAGAAGGAAATTATCCGATCAGAGAACCGGTCTATAAATGACTTGTTAGCCATTTGACCCCCTTACAATTTCGACTTCCAATAGTTGCCAGGCGGCTATTGCGAATTTTAGATACAATATCGGACCCTTCAATGAAAAAAAATCACTTCGTTTTTTCGCTCCTGCTTTTTGTCGGGGTTGCTGTTGCCTCTGTTCCTGACGGAATTCAGATAAGCAGAACAGCAGCCGGTTACACGATTAACCTGACACTGCCGGAATATTCGCTAACTCCTTTTACAAACGCAGATAACAACTTTCTTAAAGTGGGAATACCCGGCTATGGTGTTACTGCTGATATCGGAAGACCTGCTCTCCCGAAGATCACCTTCAACCTTGTAATCAATGAAAATGAGGGTACTCCCGGTTTTCAATTAGTTAACAAGAAGGTGGAAGATGCACTTCTTAAAGAACATGTTTATCCATTCCAGGCTCCTTATAGAAGAGACTTGCTTCTGGCAAACAGACCTTTTAACTTTGATTCCCGTTTTTACAACTCCACCGGAAACCAAAGACCTCCTTTTATCGAGATATCAGAACCTTTTTATATCAGTGGTGTAAAAGGTGTTACTGTTACGATATATCCTTTTAACTACATCCCATCAGCAAAAAGATTGGATGTTACAAGAACTGCCACAATTAACATCACCACCAATCGCGCCGTGGCAAGAGACAACTCACACTCGGAAGTTTACACTTCATTTTTAAATTCCTTTTTTGCAAACTATGAATTCGGTTCTGTAAGGCAGATTAAAAACTACCTGATTATTACAGCACCTGAATATGAAGCCGGCCTTGCATCATTTGTGAACCACAAAACCTCGGGTGGTTATAATGTTGCAATGTTTACTACATCTGCTGCGGGAACCACAACCACTGCTATCAAGGCTTTTATCCAACAACGATATAACGATCCCGGGCTAAAACCTGAATTTGTTCTCCTTGTTGGTGATGTTGACAAGATTCCTGCATGGACGGGATCAGGCGAGGGTTCTCCTAAAACAGATTTGAATTATGCACTTCTTCAGGGAACTGATTATTACGCCGATGTTTTTATCGGAAGATTTTCAATTACCAATGCCACAGAACTTGCAAATATTATCAACAAAACCATCTACATGGAGAATAATATCGCAACTCTGGCAAAAGATAATGTTTATATGGCCTCCCAGGATAACTATTCAATTACCGAGGGAACACATAACTTCGTTATCAGCACTTACTTCCAACCCAACGGTTTCAATAACTTGAAGCTCTATAGTAACAGTGGTGCAACAACAACCCAGCTTATTGCAGCGCTTAATGCAAATAAGATGTTTGCTGTTTATTCAGGACACGGTTCCGAATCTTCATGGGCTGATGGTCCAGTTCTTTCACAAAGTCAGGTAAGAGCACTTACAAACACTGTTTTCCCGTTTGTTTACTCATTTGCTTGTGTAACGGGCTCATATCACCTGGCAGAATGTTTTGGTGAAACCTGGATCAGGACAGCAACAGGTGCTTCATCCTTTTATGGTTCATCTGTAAACTCATATTGGGATGAAGACGACATTCTCGAAAGAAAACTTTTCCAGTCGATGTTTGTTGACAATCTGACAAAAGTTACTCCAATGTTTGATATGGGTAAATATCTTACCACATTGCATTTTGGAAATATCGGACCGGGAACAACGATGCTCCGTTATCTCGAAATGTATAACCTGATGGGTGATCCTTCGCTCGAAACAAAAAGAGTGATCCCTCCCGATCAAACAGCACCTGATCCTGTAACAAATCTTGCTGCAGGGAACTCCACTTCAAATTCAGTTACTTTAAGCTGGACCGCTCCATACGACTCAACTTTTGGTGGTGTGCAGGCATACGATATCAGATATTCAACTTCAGTAATCGCAAACGACAACGATTTTAATAATGCAACAAGCATTATCTTTGCCGGACAGTCTGACACACTCGGAACTCCAAAATCGTTTTGCATTACAGGGCTTGCATTCAACACCAACTACCATTTTGCCATAAAAGCGATGGATATGTGGTCTAACAAGTCAACAATGTCGAATGTTACTTCCTCATCAACACTTGCTGCTCCGATGGTTGCAGTTTCTCCGGGAAACATTTCTCATGTGCTTGGGAATCAGACTCAAGTGGTTGACACTGTTTATATCTCAAACGCCTCACTGAATCAGTCAACTCTCGATTATACAGTTGAGTTTGAAAACAGCACATATCCTTCAAAATCAATTGAATATTCATTTATCCACGAGACCCCACAAGCTGAAAAAATAGACGACAAAAACAATCCTGCTTCAGAACACGGGCAATCGTTTAGAGGCTCCGGTGGACCTGATCTTTTTGGATATAAATGGATTGACAGCGATGATCCTCAGGGACCTGACTATGTTTGGGAAGATATTTCCACTACAGGAACACAGGTTGCTTCATGGACACCAACAGGAACCATGTCTGCCACTGATGAAGGATATGCAGGACCCCTGAATCTTGGATTCAATTTCAAATATTACGGTCAGGCAAAATCTCAGATATTTATTTCGACTAATGGATTGTTAACATTCTCTCCGATCTCGACAAATATCTATTCAAATGCAACGATTCCAACCGCTGCCGAACCAAATGAGATTATCTGTCCATTCTGGGATGACCTTGATGCAAAAGCACCCGGCACTGTCCACTATAAACAAGACGGTAATCGTTTTATAATTCAATGGACAAATTATCAACGCTACAGTGGTACGGCAAGCTATACCTGGCAGGTTGTTATTTATTCAAGCGGCAAGATTCTATTCTACTTCAACAGCATGTCGGGAACGCTGGATGGCGCCACCACCGGAATTGAAAATGGAGCGGGTAACGATGGACTTCAGCTGTCTTATAATTCAACTTTCGTTAAAAATAATTTCGCTGTAAAATTGGCTGCTGAGCCCGAGTGGATAATCCCATCCGGAAATCTTGCAGGTACACTCCATCAGGGAAACAGAACCGGTATCATAATCACTATCCGCACCGAAGACTTCAATCAGGGAAATTATTCGATGGATATGATGGTTAGAAGTAATTGTGGAATTCATCCATTGGTTACTGTCCCAATTTCCGTTACGCTTAGTGCAATTCCTGTTGAATTAACCTCATTCGAAGCAGAAACTGTAAGAGATGAAGTTATTCTTAAATGGAGAACCGCTTCTGAGACTAACAACCTTGGATTCGCCGTTGAGAGGAAAGACAACACCAAAGGTATTTGGAACAACCTTTCTTTCATCGATGGAAAAGGAACAACAACCCAAACTTCAGATTACAGTTTCCGCGATAAAAACCTGAGGCCGGGAAGTTATGAATACCGGATTAAACAAACCGATCTTAACGGTGATGTCTCTTTCAGCAACCCGCTTAAGGTTGAAGTTGGTCTTCCTGATGAGTTTGCACTTTATCAAAATTACCCAAATCCTTTTAATCCAACCACCACGATTTCGTTTGCAATTCCTTATGTAGAAGGGATTACAACACAGAGCGTAAATCTTACGGTTTACGATGCTCTCGGAAACGAAATGGCAACTTTGGTAAATGGTGAAAAGGAAGCCGGCATTTACAAAACAGAGCTAAATTGCTCTAATTTTGCAAGTGGAATTTATTTTTACAAACTCTCTGCCGGTAAATTTACTGCCATCAGAAAATTTGTGGTGCTCAAATAAGTATTTAATTTTTGCAGAAATCATCAATGAAAGTTGCAAAAATAGAAGAATAATAGTAACTTTGAGCGTCGGTTAATCGGTATTTCCCTGCTGCCGGTTAACCATTACGACACTGATCCCCGCCTTGTGCGGGGATCGTTATATTAATTCAAAATTTATTTTGGAATCTTAAACATATCCTTCACTTTTCTCCCCTCTCTCCTGATAAAAATGAATATTTTTTCATAACTTGCTCACTGGGAATTTTACAAATATAAGTTTATTCATTTTTACTTACTCTTTCTTCTTCCTTTGGATTAAAAATGACGATTGATGTCCCAACCCTCTATATTGTATTGGTCCTGCTAAATTTTCTTCAGATGATTGCGCTCTATGCACAATTTAAAATCAATAAGACTTATGATGGAGTTGGTTGGTGGCTTCTGTGGAGTGTGTTCAGTTTATTCGGTTTTGGGTTTACTCTTCTGCGGGATATTCCCGGAATTTTTGCAGCGGTGGCAATACTTCAGAATAGTGCGATTGTTTTTGGATCAATCTTTGTTTACATTGGAATGGCACGATTCCTCAATACAAAAGAGAGCCCCACTGCAATAACCACCATCCTCCTCCTCTTTTTTTCGGGGTTTCTCTATTTTCTTTTTGTAGAAGACAGTAGCGACAGAAGAGGAATTATGGTAAACATTGCCCTGACAACTTTTGCTGTTATAACTGCAGTCACCATGCTCACAAATCGTATCTCTTCAATCAACAACATGATGAGATTTATTGCAGCCTCTCTGATAGTCCATGGTTGTCTTCTTCTTTATCGATCATATCTCATGCTTTGGCTACCTTCATCTGTTGATATGTTTGAACCTGTTTTTTATAATATCCTTCCGGTTATTGATGCAATCATTATTACTTTGATCTTAACTTTTGGCCTCATAATGTTGATCAATCAACGACTTCAAAGTGATATTACTGTTACAAAAAATCACTTTCAATCCATTTTTAATCTTGCTCCCGGTGCTGTTCTTATTTCAACCGCGGAGGATGGGAAAATAGTTGAGGTTAATGAAACTTTTTCTCTCATTACCGGTTATGGGAGAGAAGAAGCCATTGGCAAAACCACACAGGAGCTGGGTCTTTGGCAACATAATACAGACAGAGAATGGGTTGTCAACGATATTAAAATTTATGGGCAATTTCTCAACCGAGAGGTCAAATTAAATCGAAAATCGGGCGAAGAGTTTATTGGACTAATCTCAGGAAGTGTTATTTCTCTAAACGACAAACCACATATTATTAGCAATACACAGGATGTTACTGAAAAATATTTAGCTGAGGAGAAGGTTAAGGCTTCTGAGGAGAAATATCGCACCCTCACCGAAACCACACCAAACATCATTTTGATGCACGATTTTAATGGTATCATAACTTACATTAACAGAGCCGGGCTAAAATTGATACAGCTCCCCGAGAAAGAGATTATTGGAAAATCCATAAAACAGTTTGTTCCCGATGCTCTTTTTGAAGAAGTGAAAGAACGCCAAAAACTTCGATTGCAGGGCTTTACTGATACTCTTGAATATAAAACCGCTTTCACAACTACAGACGGCAGACTGTTAAAGATAAAAGTGGTTTCAGCCCCAATTATCAAAAACGGGAAAATGGAAAGTTTCCTTCTCGTCGCTCACGATATAACGGAACTTGAGAATAACCTGATAGAATTAACAAAAGCAAAAGAAACCGCCGAAGAGATGAATAAAATAAAATCATATTTCTTCGCTAATATGAGTCACGAATTGAGGACACCATTTGTCGGAATTCTGGGATATACGCAGATCATCGGCGACAGGCTTGCCAATCCGGATGAAAATGGTACTCTTGATAATGCAGAACTTGCAACCATGATTAACAGAATTATGTTCAGTTCAGAAAGACTTATGCATACTTTAAACGAAATCCTCGATTTTTCGAAGTTGGAGTTTCAACAGGTGAAAGTAAATATTTCGGAATTTGAACTTAATTTTATTTTAGATGATGTTTGCAAAACATTTAATAAAACCGCCTGGAATAAAAACCTCGAAATCTTCTGCAAAGGTTTACCTGATAACCCTCGGATATTATCAGACGAAAAAATGCTTAGAAGTATTCTTGTCAACCTCGTCAGCAATGCAGTGAAATACACCCCGGAGGGTAAAATCATAATTTCTACTGATATAATTGTAGAGGAGAAAATAACTCATCTTAAGTTATCAGTATCTGATACAGGAATCGGTATTCCATTAAATAAACGGCAGGCAGTTTGGGAAGCGTTTAGACAAGTGAGCGAAGGGCATGGCCGATCATTCGAAGGAACAGGGCTTGGGCTTACCATTACCAAAGAATATGTAACGATGCTTAATGGTGAAATCTCACTGGAGAGTGAAGAGGGTGAAGGCTCCGTTTTTACTGTAATATTACCTGTAACTGTTTTGTAAACTGCCGTAGCATGTAAGCAAGTCACCTTTATAAACTGTATATCGGAGGCAAGGCTTTTTGTATTAATTTTAAGCTAATATTTAATCAGATTTTTTGCCATTCCGTCGAATACAAAAAAGTGGAATGGAAGAACAGAATACCAGTATAATCTTCCCAACAACCCCTTTGGTCTGAATGTTGCTGTTTGCCTCAGATGCCATTTACCCGAGCGTTCAACCACTTTAAACTCGAGCCATGCCTCACCCGGAAGTTTCATCTCGGCATAAAGTAACAATCTTGTTCTGGATCCATCCGCAGAGAGAACTCGCCAGAAATCGAGGGTGTCGCCAATGTGTATATTATCAGGATTGGTTCTTCCTCTTCTAAGGCCCACTCCCCCAACCACCTTGTCCAAAAATCCTCTTATTTGCCACAGCATATTGCCATAATACCAACCTCTGTCACCCCCGATTGACCAAATATTTTGTTTTATTCTCTCGATATCACCGGAGATCAATTTCTCTCTCACATCGGTAAATACTCCGTTCGCCGGTACATTGATATGCTCAAGAAGTGAACTCTCTTGTGAACTGGAAACGAGCGAGTCCTTCCAACTCGACAGAACATTATTCTGTTCAATTTTTTGAAATGCAAGCTCAACAGCCTCCCGATACCTTATCAGTTTAAGCCCAAGCAATTTTGCAAGATCATTATTACGAGCCACCACTTCAATTTTCATACTGTTAACGAGGTTAACCGCAAGTTTGTAGGATGTGGAAGTTACAAAATAGAGCCAGTAGGAAGAGACCCTTGGTGTCATAACTGGAACAGTGTAAATGAACCGCCTGAGCCCTCTTACAGAAGCAAATTCAAGCAACATTTCTTTATATGTCATGATGTCGGGACCACCAATATCCCACGATTTATTCTCCGTTTCCGGATAATCAAGAACACCTGTTAAACATTCGAGAATATTTCTGATCGCAACTGGTTGATTTTTTGTGTTCAGCCATTTTGGAGTTACCATTACCGGAAGTTTTTCGACAAGATCGCGGATTATCTCAAATGATGCACTTCCGGAACCAACTATTATCCCGGCTCTTATTGATGTCAGGGAAACAGCGGAACTGCCAAGTATTTCCTCAACATTTTTCCTTGAGGCAAGATGTTTTGAAAGATGATCTGAATTTGTAATTCCACCCAGATAGATAATTCGCCTCACTCCTGTTTGAAGGACAAGTTTCATAAAATTATTTGCAGATAACTCTTCAAGTCTCTCAAAATCTTCGATGTTTGATGTCATGGAATGAATGAGATAATATGCAGCATCCACATTTTTGATTGTATCAACGGATGGAGTTTCTTTGAGAAAGTCAACTTCAAGCAGGGTGATATGTGGATTGGAACCGAACTCTTCCACGGGGAACCGGCTTCGATCGCGAACACAACAAATCACTTCATGTCCCTGCTCAAGTAACAGTGGCAGAAGCCTTTTTCCGATATATCCGGTTGTTCCGGTTAATAATATTTTCATTTCGCTCTATTTTAATAGTCTGTTTGTAAAACAATTCCACCTGTAAATAAATTCAATTACCCGTTTTCATAAAAAAAGGCAGAAATGAAATCAATTCATCTCTGCCTTAAAACCCGGAAAAAGTCAGATTTTTATTGTGTAACCGATTTTCCGAAAATAACTACCATTATTCTATTTCAAAAGAAGCATTTTTTTGGTGTTCTGGAAGTTAGTTGAACCGTCAGCGGAAATTGCTTTTAATGTATAGAAATAAATTCCTGAGGTTAATTCTGAAGCATTAAAACTTACTTCATTGTAACCGGCAGAAATTGTGTTGTTGATTAATTCTTTTACCATCTGTCCTGTTGCATTGTAAACAATCAAGCTAACTTTGCTTTCGCTTGGAAGATTGAAAGAGATCATGGTTGAAGGATTAAACGGGTTTGGATAGTTCTGACCAAGATCAAAAGACGCCGGAACTACATTTACTTCAACAGTATTTGAATAAGAGGAAGTACCGTCAAAATCAACTTGTTTTAATCTGTATGAATATTTACCGGATTGTGTTGCATCGGCATAGGTGTAGTTTGATGTTCCCGTAGTGGTTCCTTTACCGTCAACAAAGCCCACAGTAACAAATTCTGAATTGTTTGAACCTCTCTGAACTTCAAAACCTTTATTGTTGGTTTCAGAGGCTGTTGCCCAGTCAAGATTTACCACATTGTTTGTAACTGAAGCATTGAAGGAAACAAATTCTACAGGAACAACATCTGCGCCAAACTTTACATCATCAAAATAATAAGTCTGTTCGCCTGCTACCGCACCGGTAACTCCAAAGTTGAAGAAGATTGATACTTTGTCCAGATTATGAGCGAGGTTTAATCCACCTGTGCCGGGAGCAGCAACACCAAAATCAAACACAAGTGTTTGCCAGGTATTTGCTACTGCATAGGTTATTTCTGTCTCTGCATTATTTCCACCGTTTAGGTGATCTTCAGCTTTTAAACGAATCTGAATCGGAGCGTGAGGAGCCCAAACTCTTACATTCATTCTTTTTTCAAGTTCGGTAAAAGGAACTTTAGTCGAGAATCCTGTTTGCTGTCCACCGGCAACTGCTGTAATTGTTGTACCTGCCCAGAGTTCTGCTGTTGCTGATTTGATTACTTTAACGATGTTGTTTGAAGCATTGTTTGGATCAACGATAATGGATGAAGCATCTGCTCCACCAAATCCAACTACACCATAATTTACTGTAGGATCATCAAAAGTTACAGGTAAATTCATCTGGGTTAAAGTTGGACCACCGCCACCGGGAACAAGTCTTATGTCATCAAACAAAAATGTCCAGTTTGCACCACCGGCACCAACTGTACCATTGTCAAAAATAATAACAATTTTGCTGTAAGTGTTGGCAGTGTTAATGGCTGAGAAGTCGAAGGTATATTCTTCCCAGGCATTGGCGACTGTGCCGGTGTCAGAAGTCTCAAAAAAGATACCGCCACTTGATTCATTTTCAACTTTAAGAAGCATTCTGAGTCCAATTCTTGGTGAAAAAACTTTCACTTTGAAAATTTTGTTTGTTGAAAAGTCCATCGGTCCTGCCATCGCTATCCATGCGCCACCCCATGGATCACCGGCGTTTTTGATCATCTGACCAACAAATGCACTGGTATTAATACCGTTAATCTGTGGGTTAGCGATTCTGGAGGCTTCTCCTCCACTAAAGTTTGTGAATGTATAGTTGAGAGAGCCATTCTCAAAATCGAACGGCAGGACAGGTTGCTGTGCTAACAGCGAACTGAAGGAAAAAAGGGCAAATACGAAAAAAAGTAATGATTTGTGTCTCATTGTATCTCCGAAGTGATTAAAAAGTTTTTGAATGTGCATTATGCGTTCTGAAATATAAAGTACAATAATCATACCAATAAATTTTATCCCTTTTTCCCATTGTTTTGACCTTTATTTTTTACTTAAATTGTAATGAGTAAAATTACTGTTATTAAAATGATAACGATTTAATATCCGTTTAATAAGCTGTTAAGAAATTTCAGAACACTTTTTGAACCGGTGGCGATCTTTTATTGTTAGACTTAAAACAACAAAAGGATATTTATGAAGAAGATATTTTCAACAATGTTACTCGCTTTAATCGTTTCTGTAGTGTCACTTTATGCTCAATCCCCGGCAGTTCCTGCCGCTTCACCCCTTGGTTCGGTTTATCAGGTTGTAGGAATCAGTGAAGTGACTGTAAAATATGCGCGTCCGTCTGTAAAAGGCAGACAAATTTTTGGCGGGCTTCTCCCCTACGATCAGGTTTGGAGAACAGGAGCTAATTCCAGCACTACAATTACATTAACACATGACGCAACCGTTGGTGGAGTTAAGGTTCCTGCTGGTACATATGGAGTATTCACCATTCCCGGAGTAAAAGAGTGGACAGTTATTCTCTCAAAAGATAACAACCTTTGGGGATCAGATGCCTACAATAAGGCAAATGATGCGGCAAGATTTACAGTGTCCCCGGAAAAAGTAACCAATGTTGAAATGTTAACATTCAATTTTGAAACCGTTGACAACGAAAAGACCAGATTAACCGTTGCATGGGCTGATGTAAAAATTGGATTTGACATCGTTTTCGAAAGTCACAAGAATATCCTCAACAAGTTAAAAGCCGATGTAAGCTGGAGCCCCTCTTTCCGTGGAGCTGACTACATCCTGAAATCAGGCAAAGATTTTGAATTGGGAATGAAATACATCGATATTTCCATCCTGATAGATGAAAACTACAATAACTTGAAAGTTAAGGCGCAATTACTCGAAAAAACCGGTAAAAAAGCCGATGCCATCTCTACCATGCAAAAAGCTCTCGCCAAAGCATCCGAGATGAAAAATCCCCCTTTTGACCTCGAAGCAATGAAAAAACTCCTGGAAAACTGGAAAAAATAAGAGGAAATTTTAAATATTTTAAGATAATTTAAGAAGTTACTTGCAAAATATTTATTACAGTTGTATATTTGTAGTCCAAATCATTTTGATTTAGGATATGGGATTGTAGTTCAGTTGGTTAGAACGCCTGCCTGTCACGCAGGAGGTCGCGAGTTCGAGTCTCGTCGGTCCCGCTTAAAAGCTCAGATTTATCTGGGCTTTTTTTGTTTTAAATTTAATTCTAATTTAGCCTGTTTTAATGTCCGACTTTACAAGTATGTCGTCCCAATTCATCGGAAGTCTCGGCGATCCTGCTATCTCCCTGCCTCTCTATACAAAGTTGATACCAATGTCTTTTGTGTTTTGTTAGTTCTGTTGATCAACATTTTGTGTAAGTTGCATTGAAGGAACGATAAATTATTCTTTTTTTTATCAATTAAATTTAGACATTTATGTTAGCCTTTCCTTTTAACTTTTCAACGAAGATCAAATGCACACAATGAATTTTACCAATAGGCATTTTACAAATTTTATGTTTGTTTTACTTATAGCAATATCAAGTATTATTTTTAGCTCTTGCTCTACAATGAGTGATCATGAACTGAAACCGGGACACAGTCTGGGTATTGCTTCCATTCCTAATCTGCGAGACATGGGTGGTTACAAAACCACAACCGGAGCCACAACTACCAAAGGATTGGTTTATCGCTCAAATCAACTCAATAACATTAGTGCCGGTGATATGCTTTTACTCGCAAAGCTAAATCTTAAAAATGTCTTTGACTTGCGTACCGCTGCAGAGAAAAATCCGATGCCGGATGAGTTACCTGTTGGTGTCAATAATATTTGGTTGGATGTGCTTGCTGATGTTCCGGCTTCAGGCCCGGCAAATCTGAATGCTCTCTTAACGGATCCCAAGAATGCTAATACCGAACTTGGTGATGGCAAAGTTGAAGCTCTGTTTAAGCAAGCTTACCGCCACTGCATTTCCCTGCCGAGTGCAAAAACCGGTTACAGGAAATTATTCCTTTCGCTTGCAGACAAAAATCAGGTGCCTGCACTTTTTCATTGTGCAACCGGCAAGGATCGGACCGGATGGGCAGCAGCAGCCTTTCTGACCCTTCTTGGCGTACCAAAGGAAGTGGTTATGCAGGATTATTTGAGGAGCAATGACTACATTCTCCCGATGTACGATACATTAATCCAAAAATTTGTTGCAGCCGGTGGATCGCCATCTATTCCTAAAGCTATCTTTGGTGTGAAAGAAGAGTACCTCAATGCTGCATTCGACGAAGTACAGACAAAATATGGCAGCATCGAAAAATATTTTTCTGAAGGTTTAGGCATAACTGTTGAGCAGCAGACCGCCTTGCGGAAGTTATACCTGAAGAACTGAAAATATATAGTCCACTCCGCCCAATATGCATCTCGCTAAGGCTGTATGGCTCATTGTCTGATTAATTTGCATGGATAAAGAAATTGTTTTATATTTGAATTAGCACACCCGCCAAGCCTCTAACCGATAAGTCAGTTATGCTCAAATCGGCGGGTTTTTTCTTTTGGTTTATGTCTCGTTTCTAATTCCCCCGAATTCGAGGGAATTATATGCAGGATTGCAAATCCTGTCTCATCTCTTCCCTTCTACTATTCCCCCCTTTTCTTATATTTACGAATATCATTTTTGGAAATTGTATGAAAAATCTCCCTCTCGGTATCCAGAATTTTGCAAAACTTCGGGACGAAGGATTTATTTATGTTGATAAAACTTCCTTCATCAAAACCTTGATTGAAAATTATAGTTATGTCTTCATTTCCCGCCCTCGAAGATTTGGGAAATCACTTTTTATTTCAACTCTTGATGAATTCTTTAGAGGGAACAAAGAATTATTCAAGGAATTGGATATTTATGATTATTCCAAATGGGATTCCCTGCCGGTGATTCGGATTGATTTTTCAACCACTGATAATTCAACTCCTGGAGTTCTCGAAGATTCCATATCTGAAAAATTGTTGTCCATAGCTGCCGATTATGGTGTTGAAATTGATACATCAATAAAATCGCTTTATCTGTCCGATCTCGTTGAATCGCTATATGAAAAATATAATAAGCGTATTGTCATCTTAATTGATGAATATGACAAACCAATTACCGATCACTTTACTGATCCTGAAAAAGCAGATGCCAACAGGGATGTACTGAGAAATCTTTATTCTCCGATTAAAGGACTTGATAGTAAAATTCGTTTTATGTTTTTCACCGGGGTAAGTAAATTTGCTAAATTATCTTTATTCTCGGGGTTAAACCAGATATCCGATATCACTCTGGATTCCAAGTTTACAACCCTCTTTGGGTACTCTCAATATGAACTTGAATCATCTTTTGAAGCTCACATCAATCGTTCAGCTCAGAAGTTTGATGTTGAACCGGAAATGTTGTTGCAGGAGATGAAACTGTGGTATAATGGTTACAGCTGGGACGGGAAAAACTTCCTCTATAACCCATTTTCTATTCTCAATTTCTTTTCTGATTCAAATTTTAGGAATTTTTGGTTTACTTCAGGTTCGCCGAATTTTTTGATAAAACTCATCGCTGCAAAAAACTACGATATTTCTTCTCTACAGAATACATTGGCGGTTGAAACATCATTCGATAATATCGGAACCGGCCCTGTTTCACTCACAAATCTCTTATTTCAGACAGGTTATCTGACAATAAAATCGAGTTACCTCGATAATTTCAGGCAGGTTTTCAGACTCGATTTTCCCAATTTTGAAGTGAAGGACTCGCTTTACAGTTACCTCTTTGCTGATGCATCTTCAACCGATTCCGATTCGGTAACCGCGGATATTTCAACATTGCGGAATGCACTTATAAATGAAGATTATGACACATTTTTGAATATCCTAAAATCTTTATTCGCACAAATTCCTTCGAATCTCCACATCCCGCAGGAAAAGTTTTATCACTCGTTATTTATTATGGTGATGTATATGTCCCGGATTCAGATGGAGTCGGAGGTAAATACCAACATTGGCAGAATCGATGGAGTGATCGAATTTCCGGATAAAATTTACATCATCGAATTTAAGTACAACCTCCCCGCTGAAGATGGTCTAAATCAGATCAAACAAAAGAAATATTATGAGAAATTCCTCTCCTCAGGGAAACGCCTGATAATGATCGGTGTCAGTTTTACGAGGGAAGAAATTACTATTGTGGTCAGTTAGCTCTCGCCCCCCTACCACACCTGGAACTTGGCTGTTTTTGTATAATTCCTCGTCCCTGAAGAGGATACTCTGAGGAAATAAACACCATTCGCAAGACCTAACTCTTGAATATTTATCCTGGTGTTCAGTTCGTTCATTCCGGCATCTTTTAATGAGTAGTAAAGTCTTTTCCCTGTTACATCAAATATCTCAAAAACCGTTTGAGTTCCTTCCGGATTATGGCACTCAACATTCAGGATGTCGTTTACCGGGTTAGGGAAAATCGAAAATGAAAAGTCAACCTGATTATTGGCTGTCGGTTCGTCCTTATTTAGTCCGACCGGAGGACCGGTATATTTGATTGAATAATATGAACCGTTTGAGGGTCTATAAACAGTCATGGGTTTTAATCTTTTGTCTGTCAAACTAAACCTGTATTTCAGACTGTATTCGGGGTTTAGCAGAAGTGTATCGAATGGAATTGGAATATATCTCACAGCATCATATACGGAGTAGGAAACTGTTTTGGGTGGGGTGGAGTCCACAGGTGAACTGTAATAATACTCCATCTTTAAAGTTTTATTAAATTCAAAATTGGGTTGGTTTGGTTTTATGATCCAATTCAGGGAATGTGAAGGAGTTACTTTAAATGTACTCGCCGGATTTAAGAAAGTATCCCTTGCGGTGAAGCCAATATTTGGGGAATAGCCGGTTGTTGAATAAAGTGTATCTCCGGATTGTGTAAATCGAATCGTTTCAAAAATCTCGCCCTGACTCTCCGAGTCAGGAGTACTTCCCTCATGTCTTACTATGCCCCAATTGCGTACAAATACATATTTCCTGTGTGCCAAACCCCAAACTGTTGAAAAGTCATAGTCAAAAATTCTGGTGATGGAATCCCCGGTAACCCTCATACTGCTTGAAGCTCCATATGGGGGAATTAAAAAGTTATACACAGTTCCAATTGGGGCCGAAAAATCGAAGAGAAGCTCTTTTGCTCCATCCCTCAGATAATAAACTTTGTTGGTTGTTGTATCCATCCCAACATACACATCAGATGCGCAACTGCTGCCTTTGCAAAATGTAATACCGTCAACAATGATTGGGGGGATTGTAGAACAGTTACCGTATGAGAGGTAATAATTTTCAGAAGGCGGTCCCGGATATGAGAACATTCGGGAATGGACAAGTGAGATATCCTTATCACCCGGTGACAGGATAAAGAATGGTTGTGAGTACAA
>Ga0209570_1000643_pt1 | contig 32641 bp, 24 predicted proteins | sample EBPBio172007_DNA_FD_185861 | JGI IMG/M metagenome (GOLD analysis project Ga0209570, IMG submission 185861) | Wastewater treatment Type I Accumulibacter community from EBPR Bioreactor in Madison, WI, USA - Reactor 1_9/17/2007_ DNA (SPAdes)... | ecosystem: Engineered > Bioreactor > EBPR >... | reverse complement strand
TGCGATTGCTACTGCTATAAAAAATTGACTGCTCAATTGTACTACACTTGTGTGTACTGATTACAATATCCCAAAACGTAATCGTCTCGAAATATCGTAATTCTATCCTCTGTTTTCAAAGTACGCTCTCTTGCTTTGTCTATTGCCCCCGCATCAGTTTCATCTACTGCGTTCGCGATAGGACTGCAAAATTAAGGACTTTTTCCATATAAACAAATTTATTAATCAACTTTTTTTGAAAAAAGTACAATTTTGTCGTCATCATAACACCCTCGTCATCAATAAAAAACACACATAAATCATTGTAAAATAAAAATATTAACATGACTTCATTGATCCCTTCTTTTTTTCATCTTTCTTCGGTCACTTCTACCAATGATGAAGCCAGAAAACTGCTGAATACCTCTCCATTTGTGATAATATCAGCTGATTCCCAGTCAAAAGGACGCGGACGAAATGGCAAAACCTGGTTAGGCAACCCTCATGAGAATCTTTATCTTTCCATAGGCATTACCCATCAGCAGCATAGTTTTTCATCACTTCCGATTGCTTTGCAGGCAAGCGGCTCCCTTCTCGTGCTGCAATTGCTCCACGCATTAGCCCCTCAAGCAAACTTTGCTCTCAAGTATCCGAATGATGTTTATGCTTTATATAATGGCAAACAGTCTAAGATTGCCGGCATATTAGTCGAAAACGACTACCTTGGCTCTTCACTTCACTCAACAATCATCGGTATTGGACTCAATATTGCACAAGAAAACTTTCCGGACTCATTACAAGCAGTATCATTACATATGTTGGGAATTCACTCCACACCCGCAGACATCATTACAAAACTCTATAATCTTATACCACCTCTACTCTCGGAAGCAATCACCTATCCTGCCATTACACTAAAACGATGGGAAGAAACTCTCAATATAGAGGGCAAAGCAATCTCAATCCTTAACTCAGGGCAAACAGGTATTGCGCAAGGGTTATCCGATGATGGGCATCTAATCGTTGCCTTGCCGCCTTTCGTAGGTGAAACACTTACAATCACAAATGGAGACAGCGTGCTGTATGATCTCTTCTAAGCATATATATATGGATTTTGGCAATACACGCCTCAAAGTTCTCATTAGCGACACCTTACACCACTTTGATTATCAAGAGCAATTCGTTCATAATCTCGAGCAAGCATTAGCAGGAGTACAGAATACCTGTTCAATTTACTACTCATCCGTGAATATTCCGAAATCTGAGTCAGTAAAAAGAGTACTTTCAGACTATACCTTTATTTCAATAGAATCCCTCTTGCCTATAAATAAACACATTGATCTGAGCCACGTTCAGGGTATGGGAACAGATAGAATACTTGGTGTTTTGGGTGCATTGCTGGAATTCCCCCCGCCTTTTGTTACCATTGATTGCGGGACAATGATTACGTTAAACATACTCTCACAATCGTTCACTCTTCTTGGCGGGATTATTCTACCCGGCTTCAATACAATGGCAAAAGCCGCTCATAACTTTACTTCCGCTTTACCTCTTATACACGTATTCGACAAAAGTGAGATTTATGGCAAGAATACCAATACCGCTCTTCAAACAGGTATCGTTAATGCTTGTATAGGAGGAATAGAACGTTCCTTACAACATCTGTACGATAGTGAAACACTCCCTTCCCATTCACCGATTATTATGACTGGAGGTGACGGTCATTTTTTATACAACACCTTAATGCCAAAATTAAAAAATGTCTATTACCGAGAACAGTTAATCATAAATGGCATGAAATTTTGTGCTGAAGCTACCCTTAAACAAGGTAACGATACAGACGATAGCACAACAAGATGATGCACAGAATGACTCATACCGGCATATCGCATCATGGTAAAGTACGTATCTTCAATGGTGAATTTTTCGTATCTTGCATATATATCATGACATAAAGCCAAAAAATGTTGAATGAATCTCACAATGACACATACGGATACTCCAATAGACTCATCGTTAAATACACATCTACAAAGAGAAACTTCCGACAATGTTGCATCTTTGAAGACTCTTTATGATAACTATGACTATATTGCAATAATCGAAAAAGCCCCTCTATTAATAGCTTCATATCAAGACACTCATAATTTTGCCCCATTGGGAAATGCTCTTTTTTACTATGCCTTAGCTCTATATCAAAACTCAAACTTTATTGAAGCAAAAGAACATTTATTGAAAGTTCTGGCTCTTAGCGAAAAGCAATTAACAACAATTGAATTACCCACTTTGTACAATCATCTGGGAATAATAGAGAGAAACTTATCGAATTATGCGAGTGCGCATGATTGGTACAAGAAAGCTTTAGACTACTATTCTTCTCATAATAACTCACGAGGGACAGCACGTATTCACAATAATATTGGTATGCTACATATAGCTGTCGGAGAGTTCGCAAAAGCATTAGAGCATTTTACAACAAGTTACAATATACGCAAAAGAGAAGGAATAAAAGACAATATAGCACCGGTAGTTAACAATATTGGCCTTATCTATTTAAATATTGGTCGTTATTCGGATGCTATTGAGTTTTTTACAGAAGCATTAGAATATGAAATAGAACAAAGTAATAAAAATGGGATTGCTATTTGTTATCTAAATATAGGATCCGTTCATGAACACTTAAAAAACTATGATACTGCATTACAGTATTATCGTGACAGCATGCTTCTACGTAATGAAACAAAGAACATAAATGGCACAGCACATTGCCTTATGCATATTGGAAACATGTTTTTTTCTCAAAAAATATATGATGATGCCATACTCTATTTTTCTGAAGCACTTACTATTAAAGAAAAAGTCGAAGACAAAACAGGTCAAGCAAATTCCCTGCGCATGATTGGTGAATGTTATCTAAAACAAGAAAAGTACTATCAAGCATTACAATTATTTGAGCAAGCTGAAATAATTCATATATCAACAAACAATGCGGGTGAGGCACAGAATGTGCTCTTATGTAAAGCGCAATTATTTTCGATACCGGAAACACCATATTACAATCCTCAACAAGCAGAAGCTCTTTTCATTACAGGATTACAGTATGCATCGGATAATTCCGACGAGAAGATGGAAATGATTATTAGAAAAAATCTTTCGGAACTGTATGAACAACAAAACAGAGCAGAAGAATCATTAATCCAATTTAAAATTTTTCATGATTTATCGGAAAACATTGTCGGCAAAGAAGTTCTAAGAAAAATTGTCACTACCGAAACCGAAAAGAAAATCGAGAAAATTCAAAAGAAGCATGATGATGCCATAGAAAAGCAGAAACAATTAGAACTTTTAGTAAAAGAAAGAACGGCACAATTAGATAACCTCATCAATAAGGAGCATAATTTTCGCCACATTCATGAAGCATTTGTGAAACATATTTCGCATGAATTCAGAACACCTTTAACCGCAGTTACATTAGGTATTAGTGTTATTGAAAAAATGATTGATAATTCTGAAGAATTTTCACATGGCTCACAGATAAAAGCGTTTTGTAAAGCGATGAATACAGCAACAGCTTCTTTGCGCTCCATATTAGACAGTGCTCAACTTCTCACACAGGCGCAGTCATCTGTTTTGGATGTTTATATGAGTGTAACGGATTTAACAGCCATTCTTTTAAAATATGTACCCGAATGGAAAACAATGATGAACCCGAATCAAATGATAGATATACGCATCACGGATTATGATATACTTGTCCATTCCAATCAAGCACTCATAGAAAAGATGATACATTATATACTTGATAATGCGATGAATTATTCACCTGATAATGCTATAATTACCGTTAAAACTTTGATAGAAAATGGCAAAGGCAGTGTCTGTATTCACAATACTAATTCTTACATTTCACCCAAAGAACAATCTAAAATATTTGATGTGTTTTACAGAGGTGTGCAATACAGAGAATTATCACATGGCGGACTTGGTATAGGACTAACTGTCTGCACAATGTATGCACTTGCTCTTAATGCTACTATCGAATGTAAAAGTGACTTAGAGCAAGGGACGGAATTTATTCTCTCATTTCCTTTGGAAAATACGTAAGCAATATCTTCATATATAATTTTCAAAAAATGATTTAATTACTATATTTTGGAAATTATGATACCAAGTGTCAATGAAAAAAGTCCTTTTATAATGAGTTCTGATTCGATACTCTATAGAAAATCAACCTATTTGTAGAAAGAAGTATTGTATGATTATCATAGCACTGTCAATGATTGTCACGGGAGTATTGCTCATTCTTCGTTCAAGTGCTTTATCAGGCAGAGTGCTTCACCCCGACGATATATTCGCCGAAGGGGGTTTAGGGCGAATCATCCGTCATGTGTTTGCAGTGCAACCATTTTCAGGATTTGAAAAGGATTCTCGAATTTTAGTCTATGGATTGATTGGGCTTACTTCAATGATATGTGGAATTGCACTATTCTTCTATTCTCTGTTCTGGATTTATTCTGTTGCCGGCGACCGATAATATTCATCATAAAATGTACTCATATATCCGCTCCAAACACAAAAAATCGTATTTTTGTACATACTGCTTTTACAGTAGTTGGAGAGGTGCGAGAGTGGCTGAATCGGGCGGTCTCGAAAACCGTTATACCAGCAATGGTATCGAGGGTTCGAATCCCTCCCTCTCCGCAGTTCTATAGAATTTTTCTTCATGTTTGCCCCGTTCAGTCTATCCGAACGGGGTTTTCTATATCACAAAGTGGCTTCTTAAGAAAGAACATCATGTACAAACTTCTAATGTTTTGTCTTATATTGTTTTCTTCGCTGAAACTCACCGCTGCCGACTCATTACGAGTACGATTTGGTGTAAATGGCAACATTGGAGCTGCCCTTCCTTCGGTTCTTTACTATGGTACACCCAATATTCCTAACTGTTGTCCGGAATTCGCTTCTGCTACAGGTTTTGTTTACAGCATTGGAGCTATAGCTGAAATACCTTTGTCACAATTATTCTTTTTTGGTATTCGCGGCAGCTTTACGACAATCGAAGTTGATCTGTCAAAAAGTGAAACCACAATAGGGCTTATCAATAATTCCGAAGGTAATATTACTTTTAACCATGCCTTTACAGCAATATTTCCCGGTATCTCAACGACGACAATGTTCGGATGGAAACCGACATCCGCCTTATTATTTGCTACCGGTCCCGGAGTACATATTGTTACATCTCCGACATTTTCACAAAAAGAAAGTATTGCACAAGGAACACCGGGAACTTTTATTGATGGAAAAAGGTTACGGAATGAATATTCAGGAACAATGAATGATGCACAATCTTTAAATTGGGAATGGAATATTATTGTAGGATATGATTTATCACTTGACAATCAAAGATCATTCTTTCTTACTCCCGAAATTCAATATACTCATAGCTTAAGCAATAATGTAATAACTAACGATAATAGTTTCTGGCATAATTCTTCACTGCGTGGAGGACTTGCATTTAAATATAGACCACATCATAAGCCCGAACCAGTTATTATCCCAACTCCACCACCTTCAATACCAACACCAACACCAACGCCACCGGCACCGACTCCGCCGACAGCGTCAATAAATGTTGAAATTATAGGACAAAACAGTAAGAGCACATCAAAAAATATCAAAATTGAAGAATTTGTCTCAACAGAAATGTATCCTCTTTTACGATATATTTTCTTTGATGAAATGTCGGCTTCTATTCCTTCTCGGTATAATATTCTTTCACGAACAGATGTCGGCAATATTAATGAAAGAACTTTAGCACAAAAAGGTGCCATGGCTCTCTATTATAATGTACTGAATATTATTGGTAAAAGAATGAGAGAAAACCCCCAAGCAACAATAACACTTACCGGATGTTTATCAGGAAGTAAAGAAGAGTTAAATATGCCCAAATTAGCACAGCAAAGGGCAGAAACAATAGCACAATATTTATTTGAGATATGGGGTATTTCTCAACAAAGAGTACGTTTGGTACAACGCACTTTACCGGCGGTGCCTGCAAATATTGCTCGCACCGAAGGACTTGAAGAAAATAGACGTGTAGAAATATCATCCGACTATATAGGGATTACCGACCCAATTATAATTACCGACACAATTATTCAAGGAACGTCAATGATAAAATATACTCCCCAAATACAAGCAAAAGAAGGTTTGAATAATTGGAATCTTATCATCAGAAAAGACAATGTTCCATTGATGGAATTAAGTGAAAAAACATTACCTCAAAAACCCGTCGAATACAACATTATTCAAAACAACAAGCATCAACTTAGCAGTTCAGGTAATCTTTATGCCGTACTGACGGTTACAGACAATAAAAATCAGACGATAAAAGTTTCAGCCGATTCCATACCTTATTCGGTTTTATCTGTAACTGATAAACGAAAGACACGAAAAGACGACAATGAATTTGACAGATACCGATTACTTCTTTTTGGTTATGATCAATCCTCATTAAGTGAAGAACACAAAAGAATACTCACTTTTATTCAACCACGTGTTCACAATGATGCCAAAATTATTATTCGTGGCAGCACAGATAATATAGGTGACAGCGAATATAATAATACCTTGTCATTACAAAGAGCAAAAGAAAGTGCCAAAGCATTAGGTTTACAAGCTGAAACTGTGGGTGTAGGGACTTCCGGCGCAGGATATGACAATACATTGCCCGAAGGTCGCTTTTATAATAGAACCGTTGAAATTCAAGTGACTAATCCGGTTCGTTAATCTATTTTTAACACATTCTTTTTTTCATAGCACCATGTCTTTTTCTCGAAAAGCACGACAAGCGCTCTCTTTACCACCGCATATTGTCATTAAAAAGATTTTTCAAATCGGAAAAAAAATAGTAAAAAAGAAAATTCAACGTAAAAAAGACTACCGTACATGTACATATTCCTTAGATTTTCAATTTTCTGATGAATTGCGACACTACACGGAACCTACATTGCGAGAATCTTTGCTTCAATATAAAGATACTATTGATTACATCACAAAACATTTTTGCCAGCATGAATTTGATATTTTAGGTTCCGGTTGGATTTTGTGGAATCATGGAATTTCTGCCCAAGGTGTTGGTGGATTTCATTATCCTACAACTATTCTTAATGCTCAATCTGTCAAGGTTTCTTTAGCCAATACTCAAGAACATAGACGAATACTCACATTAATTTCTGATAATTATTCTCCGATAGATTGGCAAAGAGATTGTAAATCAGGTTATCGTTGGTCGGAAGCATTATGGCACAAAGATAATACCTACGGCACACTGAGCGGTGTTGATGTAAAAGTACCTTGGGAATTAGCGCGATGTCATCATAGCGTGTATTTGGCATATAGTTATTTGCTTAGTGATACTCAAGAGCAATCCGAAAAATTTGCGAAAGAGTTTTGCAATCAAATACTCGATTTCATTGCCTATAATCCTCCGAGATTCGGTGTCAATTGGGTAACAAGTATGGATGTAGGTATTCGGGCAGCAAATTGGCTTACTGCTTATGATTTATTTATATCCTACGGTTATACATTCAGCGATGATTTTATAAAAATTTTCACTCGAAGTATTTATGAGCATTGCTTACATATCATGAATAATTTAGAGTGGTCTTCTGATTTACGCGGCAATCATTATCTTGCCGATTGTGTAGGCGTTTTATATTGCGCGGCTTATTTACCATGTTCACCCCAAACAGATGCATGGTTAGCTTTTTCCATACAAGAAATTTGCGCTGAAATATTATTACAATTTTTACCTGATGGCAGCAATTTTGAGGCATCCATTCCCTATCATCGTTTGTCGCTTGAAATGACATTGTTTGCCGTGTCACTCATACTTAATTTACCCGACGATAAAATAGCAGCATTATCGCACTATGACCACACACTCGTCAAAGGAAAACCGGCTCTGTTATCTTCTCCTTTGCCGCTCTATTCAATACCGAATACTATTAGAGCAAAATGTACACAAACTCCTATATCCCCCGATATTTTTTCACGCTTAAAGAAAGCTATTTCTTTTTCACGGACAATGATAGAATTTGCCGAAGAGATACCACAAATCGGTGATAATGACAGCGGTCGTTTTATGAAATTAACACCGGAATATATTCTCAAGGATACAATTCTTATGGAAAAAGAAAATAGTCATACTCACTTGCTTAGTCTGGCAGCTGGAATATTTACAGATTCATATTTGAATAGATATAATAATGATTTTCCATTGGAAACTCTTTATACAAAATCTCTGAACCGGCCTCTTAGAGTAGAAGTGCTCGAACAGGGTAAAGATACCGAACATTTTCCGGATTTTGGATTAACTGTTTTTAAAAAATCACGATATTCATGTGCAATTCGTGCAGGAAGTATAGGACAAAAAGGCAAAGGAGGTCATGCTCACAATGACCAATTATCTTTTTGCATTGCTATTGATGGCATAATGTTATGCACCGATCCGGGAACATATCTTTATACACCGCTGTGGCAAGAGCGTAATCGTTTCCGAAGCACAGCCATGCATAATACTCTCGCTGTGGAATCTATGGAACAAAATAATTGGGTATCGGGTCCCGGCGATGTATTGTTTTGGATGCTTGGCGATACTTCACACGCCAAAACATTAGAATATTCAGCCAATCATTATAGCGGTGAACATTATGGGTTTGGCGTTCCCCACAGAAGAACATTGCATTTCTCGGAATTTGAGATTAAAGCCCACGATTTATGTACATTGCAAAAATCTAAATCGCTACACTTCCATATAGCACCATCATGGATTATCACACAAGAAACATCCTTAAAAATTATTTTTTCTCATAAAGACACAAATGTAATTTTTACGGCGGATTCACCTATTATTGTGAAAGAATCATTATTTTCGGAAGGTTATGGTAAAGTGGAACCTATATCTCAACTTATTATACCTATGACACATAATGAATGTGTCTGGTCATTAACTCTGGAAAGATAGTATGGAAGACATCAATAAAATATCCAAGACACAGTTGCCGGAAGGAAGACGCGATTTTTTGAAAAATGTAGTAAAAATCACAGGAATATTTACACTATTTTCATCATTGTCTGTCATTATTCTTAGTATATTCCCTTCAATAATTGGAGAGAAAAAGCGTTCTCAACGTTTTGCTTTGGCAGTTGATTCATTTCCAACCGATCAAGAGTATCTCATCGGAAAAGTCGGGGATAAAAACTTCGTTTTATTCAAAGACAATACAACATTCTCAGCATATAATTTACAATGCACTCATGCAGGATGTACAACGCAATGGCAACCAAAAACGGAACAATTCTATTGCGCATGTCATAATGGAATATTTGATAAAAATGGCAAACCAATTTCGGGTCCGCCAAATAAACCATTGGAAAAACTAATGCTATACACAGAAAATTCTCACATTATCATTATCGAATAAATAAAGGAAATAATTATGATACAAGTTTCAGGTACATCAACCGCGATTGTTACACCATTTCTTGCAGATGGTACAATTGATTTTCATTCATTTGAAACACTCTTAGAACGTCAAATTTCAGCAGGTATTGAAAGTGTTGTTGTTTGTGGTTCAACAGGAGAAGGGGCAACACTGACCTTTGAAGAAAAATGCTCACTATTTCGTTTTGCTGTTGAAAAAAATCAAAAGCGTATTCCAATAATTGCCGGTACGGGTTCCAATGATACACGTGCTTCTATTAAATTGACTCAAGCAGCGGAACAATGCGGTGTGGATGCCATGCTTGTCGTTGCACCATTTTACAATAAACCAACACAGCATGGACTGTTTCAACATTTTCATGCTATAGCCGATTCAACCGAATTACCGATTATTCTCTACAATGTGCCGGGAAGAACTGCATGTAATATGACCGCGGAAACGCAGTTGAAAATTGCAGAACATTGCAAAAATGTCATTGCCACAAAAGAAGCCTCTGCGGATCTTGAACAAATGATGGAAATTATCCGCAATGCGCCCGACCATTTTACCTTATTAGCAGGTGATGATGCTTTAGCTTTACCAATTATTGCCTGTGGGGGTAAAGGTGTCGTATCCGTTATTTCCAATATTATTCCTTTAGAGTTTGGCAATAGTATTCGCATGGCGCTTAATGGCAATTACGCAGAAGCACGTGAACAGCATCTATATTATTTATCGCTTATGAAAGCATGTTTTATAGAATCTAATCCTATCCCGGCAAAAACATTATTAGCAGAGATGGGGCTTTTGCAAGATAATTTCCGATTACCCTTAACGCAAATACAAAATCAGAACAGACAAAAACTTCAAGAAATAAAAAATAGATATAATCTTTGAGGAGAAAATCATGAAATATATCATCGTACAACTTAGTATAATGTTAGCCATAATAATGGTGTCGGGCTGTGGAGAAAGCACCACTCCGTCTGAAAATAAGACACAAACAATTAATCCTTTACTTCAGGGTAATAGATGGAACTATCATTCAGTTTGGTATAAAACCCCCAATAACTCAACAACAATAAAAGAGGAAAAAAAATATTCTATAGAAGTAGTGGGTAAAGAGATTATTAAGGGAAAAGAGTATGCTTTATTGCAATATTCCGACCAAGATAAACCGAGTTTAGCCGCATATAATGACAATACGGGATATTGGCAAAACTCGTTGGACAATCCTATACTTATGGCTGCATTTCCATGCAAAACGGGTGACACTTGGGTAAGAGATACAATCCCTCGCACCGATGAGCAAGGTAACAAAATTGGGACTTTTACTACTCGTATGACTGTAATTTCAACAAATACTAAACGTAATGTTTACAATAAAGACTATATATGCTATCATTATCAAGAAACATACACTGAGCTAAATGATAACACTAAAATTTCTGATACACAGATAGATTATTTTTATGCTGTGAATATTGGGCTTGTTGAAATGGTTATGACCGACAAAGGTAAAGAAATAAGAACATTAGAGCTTATGTCTGCATCATTGCAATAATGTTTTTTTGATGTACCCATAAAAATCCAATAAAAAAGCCCGATACTTATCGGGCTTTTTTATTAATCATATTCCGTTCAAGAGAATAATTGCAGCTTTTTCTTTCGTGATTCTTCAAGAGGCAACATTTCTTTTTCATTTGACCTTCGCGAATAATCCTGTCGTACTTTTTCATATTCTGCCTTTATTTGCGCTATAAATTCGGGAGAGGTGTCGCCATTCAATAAATTCCCTGCCACAGGCACAGCGCGTGAAGCATCCAGAACATGCATTGCTATACCGGAATATTGTGGTGAGATTTTTACTGCCGTGTGCACACGTGATGTTGTGGCTCCACCAATTAATAATGGCGTATTCATTCCTCTGCGTTCCATTTCTTTTGCAACATGCACCATTTCATCAAGAGAAGGTGTAATAAGTCCGGACAACCCTATAATATCCACATTTTCTTTAGAAGCTGTTTCTAAAATCTTATCTGCGCTGACCATCACTCCCAAATCTATAACTCTATAATTATTACAACCCAGCACAACTCCCACAATATTTTTACCAATATCATGAACATCGCCTTTGACAGTAGCCATTAAAATAGTACCATTCGGCTTTGATTCTTCGCCATTTTTTTCTGCTTCCATAAACGGCATTAAATATGCAACGGCTTTTTTCATAACACGTGCAGATTTAACTACTTGTGGTAAAAACATTTTTCCGGCACCGAATAAATCTCCAACAATATTCATTCCATCCATCAAAGGTCCTTCAATAATTTCAATGGGACGAGAATAATAGTGACGCGCTTCCTCCATATCTGCATCAATATGGGCATCAATACCTTTTACCAAAGCATATTTTACTCTTTCCTCAATGGATGTATTTCTCCAAGCAAGTTCTTCTTGTTTTTTTTGCGTAGAGTCCTGTGCAGACATTTTTATTTTTTCAGCATATTCTACTAATCGTTCGGTAGCATCAGCACGACGATTAAATAAAACATCCTCAATATATTCGAGCAAATCTTTGGGTATATCATCATAAATGTCCACCTGTCCCGCATTTACAATCCCCATATCCATACCGGCTTTGATAGCATGATACAGAAAAGCCGAGTGCATTGCTTTGCGAATTGGCTCATTGCCGCGAAATGAAAATGATAAATTAGACACGCCTCCGGAGACTTTTGCATGCGGTAAATTCTTTTTTATCCATTCGGCAGCTTGGATAAAATCCATTGCATAAGTATTATGTTCTTCAATTCCTGTTGCTACGGCAAAAATATTAGGATCAAAAATTATATCTTCGGGAGGAAATCCGACTTCTTCCGTTAAAATAGAATATGCTCTTTGACAAATTTCAATTTTACGGGCAGCCGTATCTGCTTGTCCTTGTTCATCAAAAGCCATAACAACAGTTGCAGCACCATAATATCGGATTTTACGTGCTTGTTCAATAAATTTTTCTTTCCCTTCTTTCAAAGAGATTGAATTTACAATTCCCTTTCCTTGAATACATTGTAATCCTTTTTCTATGACCGACCATTTTGACGAATCAATCATAATCGGTACACGGGCAATATCCGGCTCGGCGGCTATTAAATTCAGAAATGTGACCATTGCACCTTCCGAATCCAACATCCCCTCGTCCATATTAATATCAATAATTTGCGCACCGGCTTCAACTTGCTGTAAGGCAACAGACAATGCCTCATCATATTTATTTTCTTTTATCAATTTTGCAAATTTAGCAGAACCCGTGACATTTGTTCTTTCTCCAATATTGACAAAATTTAATTCGGGACGCATGATAAATGGTTCATAGCCCGACAATCGCATAAATTGAGGATGTGTGGGAATTATTCGTGGTATTAATGCACTTACATTTTTTGCCATTAAAGCTATATGATCGGGTGTCGTGCCGCAACAACCACCAACAATATTAAATAATCCTTCTTCGGCAAATTGAGTGAGCACAGAAGCCATGTGATGGGGTGTTTCATCATAGCCGCCCATTTCATTGGGTAAACCTGCATTAGGATAAACACTGACAAAACATGTGGCAATGCGCGATAATTCTGCTAAAAATGGGTGCATTTGTTCAGCACCGAGAGCACAATTTAATCCGACAGATAATAAATTCGGGCAATGACGAATAGAATTCCAAAATGCCTCTGTGGTCTGACCGGATAATGTACGACCGCTCAAATCAACAATTGTTCCGGAAATCATGACAGGCAAAGACATTCCGCGCTCATCGAATATTTCATTGACTGCATAAATTGCTGCTTTTGCATTGAGCGTATCGAACACTGTTTCAATGAGGATAATATCAACACCACCATCAAGTAAGCCGTGTAATTGTTCTTTATAAGCAAGAACTACCTCATCCCAATTCGTAGCTCGAAAACCGGGATTATTCACATCAGGTGATAATGACAGCGATTTATTTAATGGTCCTAAAGCACCGGCAACAAAACGTGGTTTTTCTGCGGTAGAATATTCTAATGCCGCCTCTTTTGCTATGCGTGCAGCTCGTACATTTATCTCATACGCAAATTCTTGTGCATCATAATCAGCTTGCGCAATTCGTGTTGCACTGAATGTATTGGTTTCAATTATATCAGCTCCGGCAGCAAGATATTCTCTATGAATATTTTTTATTATATCCGGTTGGGTTATAGAGAGTAAATCGTTATTTCCTTGCAAATCATGATTATGATGGCAAATTTGAGCATGAATTGTGTCACGATGATGATGTGTTCCTCCGCGAAAATCTTGCTCTTGGAGTGTATGCTTTTGTATCATCGTTCCCATAGCACCATCAATGATAAGAATTTTTCGGCGCAGAAGGTCAGTTAATTGCTGAAATACTGTCATGCTCTCGTTATGTATCATAAATAAAATAGAATCAAAATTATTATTATTGCTTTACAAAAGTCACAGGCAAGGGAAAAAACAAAAAGGTAATAGTGCCTGAGATACTTTTTTTATCCGTACTCATTTTTCCATTCGATATTTGGAGAGGAACCGTTTGTAAAAATCCTCCACCGCCGCCGCCACCGCCGCCTAATGAAGATAAAATACTAAGATCAAGCAACCCCGCATTAATTGCAACCGTTGAATCAGCATTAAAACTTGCAGTACAATTTTCTAATGGTTGAGCTAATTTATAGGGGAATTCTTCATCGGGATTGGCATTGGGATCAAGAAGATTTGCAGGAATATCAAAAAGAGCATAGCCTCTGCCTTTAATGCTATTTTGTGATTCTGAAAAAAAGACATCAACAGTGCCGCCGATTTGAATTAACGGCACAGAAATCTGAGCTTTCCAGTTTCCGGCTAACGGTGATGGTTTAGGTAATACAACAGTCGTTGTAGGCTGCTGTGCACCCGTCGGATCTTCTTTGCATGCTGCAAGAGTCAATATCATTGCACAAGCAATAAATAACAGCGATGGCGAAAACATATTTTTTTTCATAATGACTTTCATATAATTTATAATGATATTCCCGAATACACACCTATGCCCGCAGAAAGATGATTGCATGAACTGAGAGTATTGCAATTTGAACATAATTCCGAATAAGAAACTGTTGAATTGATAGTATTTTGCTGATAGACATTTGATAATTGTTTTTGCATTATATTTTTCTCTTTTGCAGATGGATTACCGGATGTCAATATTTTTTGTTCATTGTCGGATTGCTGTGAATTAATGTTGCCGGAATTTTGTTGAAGCTCTGCTTGTGCTGCCGCTGCTGCTTTTGCGGCTTGCGCTGCCACTGCGCGATCTTGTCCGGAAGTATCTCCGGGAGCTAAAGCGGCACGTCGAACAATTTGCATTTTTGCAATAGTTGCTTGCGGATTATTCGGCACAGGAGAAGTATCTATTTTTACTTCTCCACTTACAGCATATCGTTTACCATCGGGACCGACGGTATAACCGAATGATTTACCACGAGCCAAACCACCCGCTGCTGCCTGATGCGCCGCTTCATGTGCTTTGACATCAGCATCTATTTTTTCTAATGCACGGATAATTTTTTGATCTTTTTCTGATAATTCCTTCGTACCGGAGAAGACTTTTTTTTCTTCATTTTCTTTACCGCTTTGCAATAGCGAAGTTCGCTCTGTATCATAGCCGGACGATATGGAATTAATCGTTATCATTCAAAGAAATTGCAACATTGATAATTAGTGATGAGGTTTCCACGGAATATCATCTGTACCATCGAGAAAATTAGCCATACGGGCTGCAGTAAAGAGGAAATCCGATAAACGATTCAGAAATGGTATCACTGCCACACCTATATCTTCTTTTTCGGACAATTCGACACATAAACGCTCAGCACGACGACAAACCGTTCTTGCCAAATGCAAAAAAGACGCAGCTTTGGTGCCACCCGGTAAAATAAATGTTTTTAATGTCGGTAAATCATAGCTGTAACGGTCAATAATTTCTTCAAGCCATTTCGTATGTTTTTCTTCCACTCGCGGGATATGATATTTTGCTTCACGTTCCAATGGTGTTGCCAAATCTGCTCCGACGGTAAAAAGTAAAGCACTAATTTCAGTTAAAATCGGCTGCATACTTTTTGGCATATCATCTTGCGCCAAAGCAATACCGATGACACAATTTAATTCATCAACAGTACCATACGCATCTATACGAGCGGAATATTTTTTTACTCTTTGTCCGCCGAATAATCCTGTGGTGCCATCATCACCTGTTTTGGTGTAAATTTTTATACTCATATTTCACCTATTAAGCATTTTGTGCCGCGCGTGCCGATGCCGCAGCAGCTATCTGGGTAATTTGTGAATCTAACATTAACAACGCTCCTGAATTATCGCCTACCATTTTTAACTTTTGCAACACTCTATCTGCCATCACTTCTTCTTCTAACTGTTCGGTAATAAACCAATGGAGAAATACCTCAGCTGAATAGTCGGCATGTTCACGTGCCACTTTTAATATCTGATGAATGGTCTGCGATAAAGAGCGCTCATGCTCATAAATTGCCGAGACAGCTTCAACTGGTGAAGCCCATGTCATGGATGGCTTATGAATATCACGAAAATCAACACTCCCCTTGCGTTCTAAGATATAATTGTAAATCTTCATACCGTGCATCAACTCTTCCTGAGCTTGAGCATTCGTCCATTGCTCGAATCCTTCAAGGTCTTGAGAATTGAAATATGTTGACACTGAAAGGTATAAATACCATGAATAAAATTCTTTATTCATTTGAGCATTCAATAATTCGAGTACTTCGGGATGTATCATTTTGTCCACCTGTAAAATTGAAAAATATAAGCAAAAATACAGCCCTTACTGTGTACGGTGTATATCTATGCATGCTTTCTTTGAAAGAACCTTAGAACTTATACACAATGCGCTGTGCAGGTTCATGACGATTAAAGCGTAATTTTGTCGTACTATTCATTAACACAGTAACACACGATGAAAGCATTGGTAACCGGAGCAACAGGTTTTATAGGTAGTCACATTGCGGATTTATTACACAAAAAAGGCTATGATATTGTTTGTACAATTCGTTCTTCGAGCAATATGCGTTGGCTCAAAGACAAACCATATTCAATTGTAGAAACATCACTTAGCGACAAAAAAGGGCTTGTAAAAGCATTAGATGGTGTGGACATTGTCTTTCATGTTGCGGGCTTGACAACCGCAAAAAATGAAGCAGAATTTATGCGAGGTAATCGTGATGGGACACGCACGATACTTGATGCTGTTCTGGAAGCAACACCCAATATCAAACGTTTTGTCCATGTCAGTAGCTTGGCTGCCGTAGGTCCGGCTGAATCGCTTGACAAACCTGTAACCGAATCAACACCTTTTCACCCGCTCACCGCTTATGGCAGAAGTAAAAAAGCTGCCGAAGACGAAGTAATGAAAGAACAGCACCGCATTCCTATTACTATTGTGCGACCTCCCGCTGTCTATGGACAAAGAGATACAGAAATCCTCACATTTTTCCAAACCGTCAAAAATGGCATAGCGCCGCTCATTGGTTTCGATGAAAAAAGAATCAGTCTTATTCATGGTTTGGATCTTTCTCGCGGTATCATCGAAGCAGGAGAATCGCTCAATACCATTGGTAAGCCCTATTTTATTTCCTCAAAACAATACTATACATGGGAAGAAATTGGGAAGATTACACAAGAGGTTCTCAAGAAAAAACGTATTCTCACACTGCGCATTCCCCATCCTTTGGTGTTTGCACTTGCCGGAGCTGCCGGTTTTTTTAACCGTTTTTCTGCGAAACCGGGTGTTCTCAACTATGAAAAAGGCATTGATATTACTCGGCAATTCTGGATTTGCTCCATTGAAAATGCCGAAAAAGATTTCCAATTCAAGGAGGAGTTTACATTAAGACAAGGAATTCAACAAACCATTGAATGGTACAAACAACAGGGTTGGCTTTAAATATCCCTTAGCAAGTTACTTCATTCTCTTGTGCAAAAAAGGTAAAATTTGAGCATATATTGTCCAAAAATCGCCACTTTGGCACTTTATCGCTCATCCTTGTATGGCTTTAGTTAAAAAGTATTTGCGTGTTTCATAAAAAAATGCCATTTTGCATAGTCGTAAATGTACAAAGACATGCGACAAAGTACAATATCAATGGTTATTGCCATAATGGACGATGTGGTATGCGTAGTGCTAACTCATCATTGAACAGAATCACGACATTCCATCAATTCACAATTTTTATCTCATTCTTTTCGGAGTTACTATGGTACACCGATTCACTTTTTTCCGCAGCATGATGCTTTTGGCATTGCTCGGATTTATCACAAGCACGGCATCTTTTGCCCAGATGCCCAAAAAGAAAGTCGTTGTTGAAAAACAAACAGGTGCTTGGTGTCAATACTGCCCGGGCGGTATTGAAGCTTTTGAACAAATACACGAACAATACCCTGAGGATGCTATTCTTATGGCATATCACCAAGGTGACGGCATGGCTATTACAGAGCAGGAAACTATACGTGCGGCAGGTTACTGGAATGGCTATCCAAGCGCAACAGTGAATCGTTCGGACGCAATTGCAACACACCCAGCAACTGTTGCTGGAAATATAGGTAATTATATGGGGCGTACATCTATTGTGGATGTTCGTCTAAAATCCGTGAACTTTAATGCAGGTTCACGCAGTTTACAAGTTGAAGTTGAAGCACGCTTTTTTGCTAATCACACAGGCGAAAAACGTTTCAATTTGATTGTCATTGAAGATAGTGTCACAGGTTCAGGACAACCATTCGACCAAGTAAACGCATATAATAATACAGTCGGTAGCAAATGGTATAAAAAAGGTAATCCTATCAAAAATTTCTACCATCGCCATGTTGTTCGTAAACTTCTCGGTGGTGCATGGGGAGCGGCTAATTCACTTCCCAACAGCGTACAAGCCGGCGATGTAAAAACTTATACTTTCAGCAGTAAGTTAGACAATACTTGGAAACCGGAAAAAATGTATTTGGTAGCAATGGTTGCAGAATTTGACAATGACGGAACCAAACCTCGTACCATCCTTAATGCTGAAGAAGAGCGCCTTACTGTACGTTCCGCTCGCGCAGAATTATCCATGTCAAAACCATACAATGTTATCAAACCATCGGAAGTTATCGAGAAAATCATCACGGTGAAAAATACAAATGCAATGGAATTGACCTATGATCTTGAAATTGATGAAGACAATAGTTCTTATCCGGGTGATTGGACAGCCGAATTAGGTGCAACCGATGTAAAAATTGCAGCCGGTAAATCAGCCGATGTGACCGTGAAAATCACTGCGGGTTCTTCTTTCTCGATGGCTGAGTTAGGAAAAGTGATTGTGAAAGCAACGCCAAGAGCAAAAGCAGGTATTGACCCGAGAGAAAATTCTGTCACGGTATTTGCGCTTACCAATAATGCAAAGTATTTGACGACACAAATTGGCGGTTTTGTCAATTGGGGTGATGATTATGCAAATCTCATGTCAGAAAGTCCCGCTTATGGTAATGGAATCTTACGTGCAAGCTGGCAAGAAGCAGAACCTCTCATTGCCAATTTCAAAGATCAATTTGATGGCTACTCCTTCCAATTATCCGGTGGGATAGTTACTCAAACCGGCGTAATTGCCCCGGCACCATTAGCTATAAAATCAGCAACTTATCCCAATATTGCTTTATTGGTAAAGGATTTATTAGCTCAAGGTAAGAGTGTCTTTTTATCAGCACCTCGTTCTTTGTGGTGGGCTAGCAATGATCCAAATGCTGCTGAAGGTAAGGTTCCTGAAGCCGTGAATTTCTTCAAAGATATTCTCAAAATCGAATTTGTGCAAAGTATTGCGCGCTTCACCGTGAGTGGTAATACTTATTCATTAACGAAATTTAATGTTGCAGGAATTGAAGGCAATCCTATTTCCAATGCAGTGAATGGCTTAGGCAATAACACATTCTCAAATTACACAATGTACACCGATATTCTCAAATTATCAACAGGCAGTACAAGTGTTCCTCTTTTCACAACGGACAATAAAGCAACGAATATTGTTGGCGTAAGTTATGAAAATGATAAAAAAGGACGTATGGTATTTTTAACCGTTCCCGTTGAAGCTTTTGACAATGCATTTACTCGCAGCACATTTATTTCAAAATCATGGGATTGGTTGCTTGAAGGCAAAATACAAAAACCAAAAACTGCAAAAATTGCAGCAAGCGTTGGTTCTGTTGATTTCAAAGAAGTTGCTGTCAATACCGAAGCAGATGTAAAATTTGATATTATGAATGAAGGCGAAATTCCGCTTGTTATCAGCGATATAGTTCTTGATGGCTCCAATCCGGAAGCATTCACAATGGATAAAGGTACATTACCTCTTAGCATTGAGCCGGGACAGAAAAAAGAATTCAGCATAAAATTCAAACCCACTCAAGAGAAAATCTATCTTGCCACATTGCAATTTACATCCAATTCTGATGGAGAAGAAATCAACAATATGTCATTAACAATTGAAGGTAAAGGTATTTCCAATGCTCCCAAACCATCCGTACTCAAAACAACTGACAGCAAAGTTTCTTTTGGTTCCGTTGCCGTTGGTACAGCAAATAAAATCTTGAAATTACGTAATTCTTCGACACAAGCAATAACTATCAAAGATATCAAGTTTGAAGGTAAAGATGCTGCTAATTTCAGTATTATTGACAAACAAGATATCATTCCTTCAAATATCGAATTGCCATTTAACATCGGCTTTACTTCCGACAAAGCAGGCAGCTATGCAGCAACAATGACCATTACTTCAACTCTTGATGATAATTCACAAGATGTATTTACTATTGAGGTCAGCGCAACAGCAATTGCTTCCGGTATTGAAGAAGATGCCGTTTCCGAAACAATGGCAATCAGCGTTGGTCCAAATCCTGCCGCTATGCAATCAATGGTAAGTTTCACTCTTGGCGGTAATGCTCCTCAAACTGTTGGTATTGACATCGTTGATATTAATGGTGCTGTGGTTATGCCTCTTTTCAATGGCGTACTTGCAGCAGGTCAGCATCCTCTTGCTATCGCAGCCGACAAACTTGCAACAGGTTCATACCGTGTTGTAGCTCGTACTGGCACAGAAAGAGTAAGCGTTCCTTTGATGATTGTTCGCTAAGCCGAAAAATCAGTACATCATTCCAAGCCGTTCCGATGAATGTCGGAACGGCTTTTTTTTGATATACCGCGTATTCAAGCACCAAACACAATGCAAAAGCAGAACAATCGTATCATTGTTTTTTAGGCGGCTACTATGACAATAGAAACAAAGAAATCTGCGGACAAAGAAATACCATCTTCCATTTTGTATGATGTCGAAGGTATGAGCTGCGCTTCATGTGCTGCCCGATTAGAAACATTACTCAACCGTGATAAATGTGTGATTGATGCCACGGTAAATTATGCCTCAAAAAGTGCAAGAATTATCATGCCGCAAGGCATAATTGACAATACAGTGCATATACTGGCTCAACAAGCAGGGTTTACCTTAACCCAACAAAAAAGTGTATTTAGCACTTCAGATACAAGCGAAGAGCGCATAAGCACATTGCGCAGCAAGACTATCATTGCACTTGTACTTTCTACTCCGGTATTTATCATAGGAATGTTTTTCCATCATGGCGGTACAGCATTGAACTGGATTTCGATGATTCTGACAGCCACGGTGCTGGGCTATTCCGGCAATCAGTTTTTTGTACGAGCGTGGCAGGGTCTTCGCCATTGGTCAATGACGATGGACACATTAGTAGCATTGAGTACAGGTATAGCTTTCGCGTATAGTGCAATAGCAACTCTTATCCCCTCTTTTTTGATGAGCTATGGCATTGAACCGCATGTTTATTTTGAATCGGCAGCCATCATTGCAGCATTTATACTCTTAGGCAAGCTATTAGAAGAAAATGCGCAGCAAAAAACGGGCAGTGCCATCAAAAAACTTATCGCATTGCGCCCTTCTCTCGCACGAGTGATACGCGATACGAAGGAACTCATGATTCCAACGGAAACATTGCTTATCGGTGATGAAATCATCGTCAAATCAGGTGAAAGTATTCCCGCCGACGGTCTTATCAGTTTTGGCAATTCCTTCATAGATGAAAGCTCATTGACCGGAGAATTTCTTCCGACAAGTAAAGCAATAGGCGATACCGTTTTTATGGGTACAATCAATACCGGTTCTGTCATCCACATTACTGCTCATAAAGTCGGCGATGCCACTGTCTTGGCAGAGATTATACGACGAGTACATCAGGCATTGAGCAGCAAAGCCCCGATTGAACGATATGTAAATAAGGTAGCGTCGGTCTTTGTTCCGACCGTCATTGGGATCGCAGTAGTAACGTGCATACTCTGGATATTTCTGAGCGGTTCATTTGCACAAGCATTGATGGCAAGCATCAGTGTATTGGTCATTGCATGTCCTTGCGCTCTGGGACTTGCCACGCCAACAGCTTTAATTACAGGCATAGGACGCGCAGCGGAATTGGGCATACTGATTAAAGATGCGGCACAATTAGAAGCAACAGCAGCCATCACCCATATAGCATTTGACAAAACAGGAACACTTACTCAAGGCATTCCTACCGTGACCGACGCATATTATGCTGAAAACGCCGCAGCACATTTACCCATAGCTTTACGTTTAGCACAAACTTCCTCACATCCGCTCTCCATTGCACTTGTAAAATATCTGAAAACTTTAGCCACAACAACCGATACCCGATTAGAAAAAGTGGAAACGATAGCGGGCTTAGGAACTCTTGCCCATACATCGCAGGGAATATACCGATTAGGCAGCCGGCGCTTTATGGAACAAGCAGGGGTAAAAGATTTACCAGAAACCAATAGAACATCTGTGTTTTTAGCCGTTGAAAATACATGGGTTGCATCATGGACATTCCGTGATTCTCTTCGTGAAAATGCCAAAGAAACACTAACACAATTACAGAAGCAGGGCATACAAATACTGATGCTGACAGGTGACAAAAAAGAAGTAGCAGATGAGATAGGGCAAGAGCTTGGAATTAAAGATATTTACGCAGAGTTATTACCCTCCGATAAAGCATCAATTATACGCAATTATCAATCGCAAGGTCATAAAGTAGCTTTTGTGGGTGATGGAATTAATGATGCGGAATCCTTAGCCATTGCAGATGTGGGTATGGCATTGGCTTCAGGCACAGATATAGCAATAGAAACAGCCGGCGCAACCCTCATGCGCTCCGATATTGCCACAATTTTGACGGCAGCGAGTATTGCACGAGCAACAGTAAAGACCATACGTTTCAACTTATTATGGGCTTTCGGTTATAATATTATTCTCATACCTTTGGCAGCGGGTGTTTTATATCCTCTCAATGGGATGATGCTGCATCCGATGATAGCAGGTGCCGCTATGGCTTTCTCTTCAGTCAGCGTCGTACTCAATAGTCTTCGCTTAAAATACACGCGACTCATATAATATACCATCTTCATTAAAATCCTCACAAATGCACATTCGTCACTTCAAAACAAATATAAGGAGCTACTTATGATACTTGTCATACCATCTATAGATTTGCGCCATGGACATTGCCTTCGTTGTATTGAAGGTGAACCGGGCACAGAAAAGCTCTACAACTCATATTCCTTCCATCCCGACAATCTTGCCAAACTACTTCGAAGAGAAAATGCCAAGAGTGTTCATATCACAGATCATGACTCATTTGATAATGATAAAGATGCCAATACCGATATGATAGATGCCATAATCCGTTCCATAGATATTCCTGTGGAATTACTTCGATGTTTCGATACTGTTGAAGAAGTGGAAGAACAATTAGAAAAAGGTGTTTATCGTGTTGTGCTCCATTCTCTTATTCTCACCGATCCCGAAGGTGTTCGCTCTCTTATTAAGCATTATACACCCAGTCGCATTATTGCGGGTGTGAGAGCTGATAAAGATATAGCTGTCATGCCATCAAACAAAAAAGGACTTACTGCCATAGATTATGGCTTGCAGGCGAAAGCATTGGGCATAACACGATTGATTTATACCGATATCTCATGGGAGGGTACATTATGTGGACCGGACACGGACATATTGCGCACTATAGCCATTAAAACGCAAATGCGTATTACTGCCGCAGGAGGTGTTTCATCGCCAAGTCATTTGTGGGCATTGCAGGAACTACAACCCTTCGGCTTAGATTCGGTCATCGTGGGCAGAGCTTTATATGAAAATAAATTTCCCTGTCAGAAAATATGGCGACAAGCAGAAGCACGTTTGGAAGTACCGATTGAGGATTAATCAAAACTATAATGATAACTTTGGGAGCAGCAATAATTATTTTTCCACTATACCGTATGCGACATTTATGAAAAATTTACTTTTACTTTTTGGTACTTTACTCGTTCTCGCCTTTGACATGAAAGCACAAACAGATGCAGTTCCTCTCATTTTACAAAAAGAAGAACCTTATTATGGCATTGGTTTACAAGCGGGTTTAGCTACCGGGTCGGGTATCATGTTTCGCGCTATTATCCCTGATCGTTTTGCCGCTGAAGCAACAATCGGCGTGATCACACTTGGCGATTACACCTATTTCTCATCGGGACTCGAAGGACAGTTCCGACTCAACCCCAATGATAATAATCGTATATTTCTTTTGGCGGGCGGGGGCTTTTATTCCAAAAACAAAGGACTGGGTAATAGTTTTGATGCGCCGTGGCGACTTGGCATTGGTGCCGGCTATGATTGGCTTTTTGGAAACCATAACAATGCCATGCTTGGTTTAGAAATTCCTCTTACGGTATTTTTTGATGATAAAACAACAATTATCCCCACTCCCCAGCTTTCATTTATGTATTATTTCCGATAATTTTTTGCGGAAATAGAAAGATATAACATACATCAATATAAAAAGAGGGATTCAATAGTCTGAATCCCTCTTTTTCTGTAAATATACATTTATGTAGTTCTCTTTATCTAAATTTTTTATTATCTCTTCACTTCACATGAGTACATTCTTCACTGAATATCAAAGGATTGTATGATGTCGGAAATAATCACCGAGGTGCGATAGTTAACTGCTCGAGGTCTGCTGCATATTTTTTCCAAGTATCTGATTGCAAATCGCGTGTATGGCTAATAGCAATTCCATCAATTCTGTAGAGCGGAAAATTCGCTTTTCCTCTTTGTCTGGCACGTATGGCAATGACAATATTGCGTTCCGGTAAATGAGTCGGATACTCATATTCTATTAATGCAATGGCAGGATACAGTGAGAAAAAGTAGGGAGCTGAACTTTCATTTTTTGCCCTTAAAAATAATGTATCTAATTGGGCAATTCTTACGCCACTCACCGCATCAAGAATTTCTATGGAATATGATACATTTGTTGTACCCAAATATGCTCCCGGATTTATTGCTTTTGTATAAGGTTCATACCACCAAAATTCACGAAAAATTTTGACTCTGTCACCGGGGGAAATTCTTACTGTTTTTGTACGGCTTTGCGGTATAGTCATTTCTTCAATATCAACCGATTTTCCTTGACACCAATTATCTAAATAAACACGTGCGCCATTATGTGTAATATTCGATACCCAATATTTTGCCACAGCAGAATCAGTAACGGAATAGAATGTATAATCGGGAAAAACATCACTGATTGGCACCCCAGAATTAGGTGACCCGCCTATTGGCACTGCTTCATCGGCATATTGCAGCATATACTGCTTCATGGAATCGCATTGTCCACTTGCTGTCGCTGCGGATATGCAAAAGAAAAACATACAAATCCATGCTCTGCATATCGGAATTTGTCTTAGATATGTTTTCATAAAATGATATTATTTGGTTGATACATAGACATCTTTGCAATGTCCTATTTTATTACAGTTACATTTATTGTCTTTCAGAACAAACTTAAAAAAAAATGAAATAACCAAAAAAATTTTACATTTCATATCCGGAAAGAATTAAATATGACAGAGAACGGCACAATGATACACAAGAAACTTCGATGTATGCAGAAAACAGGTATCTAATCTATGGCAATGCCTATAAAAAAAGCGTCCCTGAAGAGAGACGCTTTTTTTATATATCGGAAAGTATTAAGGCGATTATCGTGAGTAAAACTCAACAACAAGCGGCACTTCACATACCACGGGAACTTCTTCACGCGGAGGCAAATATAAATACTTCACAGAAAAATCTGCTTTTGATACTTCCAAATATGGCGGCGCAGCAGAAGCACGCACAGCATCTTGGAAACATTCGAGTTTACGGCTTTTTTCTTTTACTTGAACAACATCGTTCGGATTGACATGGAATGATGGAATATTCACCAATTTACCGTTCACGAACACATGACCGTGACGAACATATTGGCGAGCACTTTGCATAGAACGTGCAAAACCCGCACGGAACACAAGAGCATCCAAACGTGATTCGAGAAGCTGAACCAACAATTCCCCTGTATTACCAAGCAAATGATGTGCTTTTTTGTAATAATTCGTCATTTGACGCTCGTGGATATTGTACTGAAGACGTAAACGCTGTTTTTCGAGCAATTGCTGACCGTAAACAGACATTTTACCACGACGTTTTTTACCGCCATGCTGTCCCGGCGGATTGGAGTTTTTATCCATTACCTTACGTGCTTTTGCCGTAAGAGAGAATCCCAGTTTGCGGGAAATCTTGACCTTTGGTCCTGTATAATTCATTGAAGTACCTCGCTGCAAGGCATCGTCCGCCTGCGCAATTTGTGAAACATAGTCACTTTATTTATGCCTAAAGCAATAAAGAAAGTGGGTACGATATGTAAAAAAGAGTGCAAATATACGGCTTTTTTCTTATCTAACTCCCATACTATCCATCAATAAAGCGATTCACGCCCACAAGAATGAAGCATATATACAAGATTTCCTCTAATTTCGCATTCATATTCTTTTACTCTTTATTTTAGACCATGAAAATTTTAGTCACAAACGACGACGGTATTGATTCACCCGGCATTCATGCTTTGGTTCATGCTCTCCGCACTATAGGTCATGTGACCGTGGTTGCACCCGACAGACAGCAAAGTGCCGTAGGTCATGCACTTACCGTCAGCAGTCCTCTGCGTGCCATACCTTTCCATCGCGATGGCGAAATGTTTGGTTATGCCATCAATGGCACTCCTGCTGATTGCGTCAAACTCGGTATCAGTTCCTTACTCACTGCAAAGCCCGATTTGGTGGTTTCCGGTATTAATCATGGTGCAAACACTTCTATCAATATTCTTTACTCCGGCACAGTATCCGCAGCAACAGAAGCCATGATGATGGGCATTCCCGCCATTGCCGTTTCACTCACTTCCTTCTCTTATGATGCCGATATGTCTGGAGCAGCCGATTATGCAACACGTATAGCACAACAGATGACATCCTATAATTTACCCAAAGGCACCCTCCTTAATGTGAATGTTCCGGCTATACCGGCAGGATTACTGAAAGGCATGAGATTTACTCAGCTTAGCAAATCCATGTGGGAAGATAAATATGAAAAACGCTATGACCCTATGGAAAGAGAGTATTATTGGATTCGCGGAACATATCATACCATAGAAGCTGATGGCAATACCGACGACGGAGCAGTTGCCGAGGGCTATGTGTCCGTCACGCCAATACATTATCAATTAACCGACGTACATACTTTACAATCCCTACGCGCTTTATAGTGCATAGAATGTTCCATAACTGAATTGAACTCCACAATTATTGCTCATTGCTTTTATTCACTCATTATTGTTTGATATACTATGAAAATGCTATTTTCTTTATGCTGCTTAGTCTGCGCTACCTTTTCTCTCATATCAGAAGCCCGAGCACAGCAGAAAACAGAACAACAATTCGTGCAATCAGAAATAATGGTGCGTTTACGTTCCGATTTTATGGATCGTCATAAAGCAGAGCAAGCACTTGCATCACTCAATTGCGAGATTATTCACCGTCTGCTCTCACCCGAAGAAAGCATCACATTTAATCCTTCTTTGGCATTCTCTTCTTTTCCCATAGCAGATATGAATGGGCTGTATCAGGCAGAATATAATCTCTTGAGAACATATAGAGTTCGATTTACCGAGACTATCTCACCGAAAAATATGTGCGCTAAACTCGCAGCTTTTCCCGCAATAGAGATTGCAGAACCAATCAGCATAGAATCCCTGTTAACACAACCCAATGACCCATTATTATCCATGCAACAAGACTATCTGGATGCCATGAAAGTTCTTGAATCATGGGAAATAACCCAGGGGTCAGAGGATATCATCATCGCTGTTGTGGATAATGGCATTGACACCAAACATGTGGATTTAGCCGACAATCTGCTTATAAATGCTGCCGAAATACCCAATGACAATATTGACAATGACAATAATGGCTATGTTGATGATTATTCGGGCGTTAATTTAACATGGCGTTCTGATGGTTCCGATCCCAATGATTATACCGTCAATGATTATCACGGCACATCATCGGCAGGCAATGCTTGTGCTGTGCCGAATAATGCCATCGGTGTTATGGGTACCGGATTTCGCAGTAAACTTCTTGCAATTAAAGCAGGAAAAAAAACCGGTAATGGCATCTCTGAGGGCTATGAGGGCATTATGTATGCAGCAAAGCGAGGCGCTCATGTCATTAGTTGCAGTTGGGGAACAGCCGGTTTTTATTCAACAATCAATAACTCTATTGTCCAATATGCAATCAGTCGCGGATGTGCTGTAATCGCCTCTGCCGGCAATACAGGCAATACCGCTATTTACTATCCGGCAAATTATCCAGGCGTGCTTGGGGTTGGTAATTCATCACCCAAGGACATACTTGCCTCAAGCTCATCCTATGGCGTGGCATGTGATATTATCGCTCCCGGACAATTATTCTATACGCTCTTTCCCAATAATGCCTATAATCAATTTGACGGCACATCATCGGCTTGCCCTCTTGTGGCAGGTATCGTTGCCGTGGCGCGTTCACGCTTTCCGCAATACTCCGGATTACAAATATGTGAACATGTACGACGCACAGGCGACCCAATGGTAAAAACAGGTTTGCAATTAGATAATATTCTCCCCTTGCGCGTGAATATGTTGCAAGCCATCACCGAACAACCCACTTCCCACAGCGCCATTGTCTATAAAGACATCATGTATAGCGTAAGACGAGGTAAAGAAAAAATAGCATTATCAAAATTCTTAGTCAATGATACCGTAGAAATGCGTCTGATAGTCCAAAACAGACTCGCCGATGCTGCCAACACTACATTTACTTGCTTTCAACCCGAAAATATCGCCTCATTACGAATGCTTGATTCTGTGGTCACCGTCCAAGCAATTCCCGCCGGCACCACTATGGAAATAGGCACATTCTCTTTCATAGTCCAACAAGAAACAACACTCCCCGAATTAGTACGATTCAGTATTGCAACGCCATCTCAAAAACCGGACTTCTTTTTAGTAAGCATTATTCCCGTCACAGACATTACCGACTTTGCCACTGATTCACTCAGCATCAGTGCCGGAGATAATGGACAAATCGGCTATACAGGAACCATCTTTTCCGCCAATAGAAGAGGAAAAGGGCTCATGCTTAAAACATACGACAATGTGATTTTTAATGGTGGCAATGCCAATTCCACACAAAACTATTCCGATTATAGCTCGGGACTTATCGTCACCGACATTGATGAAAAACCTGCGAATAATCGTGCCGTCAGTGCTTTTGCTGCACAAACCGATTTCTCCGCCGTACAAGAATTCAGCGCATCAACGCCAACAGTATCCGTCATTACCGACACCGCATCAACTCAACCAATAGGCATTGAAATTCACTCCGACTATGCAGTAAATAATTCTGTGCCCAATGCCATCAAAATTATCCATAAGTTGAAAAATATATCCTCCGACACACTCAATACCATTGCTCTCGGCTATTTTTTCGATATAGATCTCGGCAATCAAGGATTAGACAATTCCGTAGCACTTTTCCCCGAAGCAATACCCGAAGGATGTAATTCCTGTGCAGCAGAAATAGTCTCTCGCGTGGGCAATCATCCACATTTCGGATTTCTTGTACGTTCAGACAAAGCCGATGACAAACCCGCTGCGGCAGGTGTACGTGGTGTGCTGGACGATTATATCATCACACAACAAGAAAAAATTACCTTGCTCAATAGTGGCACCGCATTGCAAACAACCATTGTCGGCGATGTGCAAGTTGCCATCGGCACACAATTCAGCGGCGACATACTCCCTACTGCCGAAAGGACTTGCGAAATATGTATAGGTGCGGCTTGGTCAAAACAACAGTTGGCGCAATCATTACAACAATGTATGTCCACCATCACCTCCATTGCTGAAACCGAAACAATCAAGCAAAGCATAGCATTTCCCAATCCTACGAATGATATTTTATTTATTCATTCTCAGTCCGCACAAGCAACAACAGGATATATCATGAATATTCTCGGAGAAAAAGTCCTTGAAGTATCGCTTTTGTCGGCAGGCAATAATGCTGTGCAATCAATTTCTTTGGCGCATCTGCCAAATGGCATCTATACTCTCCGTATCGGCACTATGACACAGCAAATTATTCTCAGTAAATAAATCATCAATCACCTAAAAAAACAGCATCATAAAAACAGAATAATTATGAAGAGCAAAAGAAAAAACAATCATTAGTATCAATTCATAGCCATAGATTAAAGGAAAGTACTATTTTAGCAGAAAATTTAATTATGTTTTTACTTTGAGGTTAGTATGTACACGTTCTTTGTATTCGTCTTTCTTTGTATTATTTCCTGTTTTCCCCTTTCTGCACAATGGGTGAAATGTCGTGATTTTCAAGATCCATCGGTTTTATATGACCTATTAGCTATAAATGGCAATATTTATGCAGCTACAGGAAACGGTGTATATATTTCCAATAATAATGGCAACACTTGGACTGAAAGTGGTTTAAAGTACAACTCTGTTACATCAATTGCTGCAAATGAACAGTATGTTTATGTAGGTCATCAAGATGGTGGTCTTTCTGTGTCAAATAACAATGGTATAACATGGGAAAAAAGTAGTTTGCCCGATTCTTTAGACTTCGAAACTATCGCAGCAAATGGAAAAGATATTTTTGCAGCAACGTCAACTAGGCTATTTCATTCGACTAATAATGGTATAAATTGGAAAGAAACGAATTTAAGATCTGGCATTATTCGATGTATTGCAATAAATGAACAAAATATCTATGTCGGATCATCAAAAGGTTTTTTTGCTTCAACGAACAATGGTATAGACTGGTCAGAATATAATAACGAGTTGTTAAAAGGCAATGTATATTCTATTGCTCTACTTGGTCAAAATGTTCTTTGCGCAAATGTCAATAGAGTTTTCATTACCAATAAAACAACATTAGATTGGACAGTCCTACATAGATTTGATGATGTAATCAATACTTTTGTTGTTCATACCAATAAGATATTCGCCGGCACAGATGGCGGGGTGTTTTATTCAAAAGATAATGGTACAACATGGATAGATTTAGGACTAAGAAAAAGAAATGTGCGTTCACTTGTCATAAATGATAACACTCTCTTTGCAGGAATAATTGAAGATGATCTCTGGAAATTAGACCTTAATTCCATCACTTCTGTCGAAGAACAAACAAATGCACACAACAATTTTGACCTCATGCTTTCTCCAAACCCCAATAATGGTATGCTCCATTGCACTCTCAATTCCTATCAAGATAATGCACCCTCTTCGCTTGAAATATACTCAATGCAAGGAGAAAAAGTTTTACAACAAATAATAGAACAACCCTCGATGACACTTGACATATCCCATATTCCGACAGGTATATATTATGTCATTGCTCATTCAGGCAATCAATCCACAAGACAAGTGCTATATCTGGTCAAATAAATACCCCAACATCATCATTGTTGCCAATTCCACAGAAAAAGCGAAGTATTACATTACTCCAAAGCCATAGATTAAAAAAAAGTACTATTTTAGCAGAAAATTTTATTATGTTTTTACTTTGAGGTTAGTATGTACACGTTCTTTGTATCCGTCTTTCTTTGTTTTATTTCCTGTTATTCCCTTTCTGCACAATGGGTGAAATGTCATAATTTTCAAGATCCATCATCTGCACTGCAAGACCTAACTGCTATTAATGGCAATATTTATGCAGCTACAGGAAGCGGGGTATATATTTCCAATAATAATGGCAACACTTGGACTGAAAGTGGTTTAAAGTACAACCCTGTTATATCAATTGCAGCAAATGAACAGTATGTTTATGTAGGTCATCGAGATGGTGGTCTTTCTGTGTCAAATAACAATGGTATAACATGGGAAAAAAGTAATTTGCCCGATTCTTTAGACTTCGAAACTATCGCAGCAAATGGAAAAGATATTTTTGCAGCAACATCAACTAGGCTATTTCATTCAACTAATAATGGTATAAATTGGAAAGAAACGAATTTAAGATCTGGCGTTATTCGATGCATTGCAATAAATGAACAAAATATCTATGTCGGATCATCAAATGGTTTTTTTGCATCAACAAACAATGGTATAGACTGGTCAAAATATAATAATGGATTACCAAATCATAGTATTAAATCTATTGCAGTACTTGACTCAAATATTTTTTGTGCAGCTATTTGGAGTGTTTTCATTACCAATAAGACAACATTGGATTGGAAAGTCATACATAGTTTTGATGATGAAATCAAGACTTTTGTTGTTCATGCTAATAAGATATTCGCCGGCACAGATTACAGGGGGGTGTTTTATTCAAAAGATAATGGTACAACATGGATAGATTTAGGACTAAGCGGAAGGAATGTGCGTTTACTTGTCGTAAATGATAACACTCTCTTTGCAGGAGTAAGCGAGGATGATCTCTGGAAATTAGACCTTAATTCCCTCACTTCTGTCGAAGAACAAACAAATGCACACAACAATTTTGACCTCATGCTTTCTCCAAACCCCAATAATGGTATGCTCCATTGCACTCTCAATTCCTATCAAGATAATGCACCCTCTTCGCTTGA